>JAEIGA010000225.1_pt1 | contig 80098 bp, 59 predicted proteins | sample 9270691 | NCBI WGS metagenome assembly JAEIGA01 (sample SAMN17057246, study PRJNA624740) | gut metagenome | biome: biome; isolation source: fecal sample | host: Bos grunniens | place: China: Xizang | collected 2019 | reverse complement strand
TGCAGAAGCTCAATATAACGTATCTCCAGGTTGTCGTATCAACATTTGCCAACTTGGCGAAGGTATGACATTCGAAGGCATGCGCAAACTTTGGAGCGTTCCTGAAACAGGTCTTGGTGAAACATCTGACGGTGGTACTCGTATTCACAGTATCGATACATATAAAGTTGTAGATAAAAATGGGAAAGAAGGTGTATATTTATTAACTTATAAATGTTATAATGGTATAGGCTTGTATCTTATCGCAGAAGATGGTTTTGATGAATCAACAGCACATTAATCATAGTTACATTTAGACAATGTAAAATACAAAACGGGTGGCTTTGAATTTTGCCACCCGTTTTCATATTCATTAAATAACTAATTACTTTTTGATTCCGTCGCGTTTGAGAAGTGCGTCGATTGATGGGTCTTGACCTCTGAAACGACGATATAGTTCAGCCGGATTTTCTGTACCACCTTTCATTAATACGTTTTCACGAAATGCATCGGCTGTTTTCTTATCAAAAATTCCATTTTCCAAGAACATAGAAAAAGCATCGGCATCAAGAACTTCACTCCATTTATAACTATAATATCCTGCAGCATATCCACCCGAGAAGATATGGTTAAATTGAGGAGACAATGAGCAACCATCAATAGGCTCAAACATTTCAACACCTTTCATCGCCTCGGTTTCAAACGAAGCTGCATCATTGATTGCTGTTGTTGATGTGTGCCAAGCCATATCGAGATAACCAAACGACAATTGACGGAGACACGCATAGGCAGCACCATATTGTGAAGATGAAATAATTTTGTCAATCATTTCTTGTGGAATAGGTTCACCTGTGAGATAATGTTTAGCAAAGCCATCAAGAAATTCTTTTTCAGTTAGATAATTTTCATTAAATTGTGATGGCAATTCAACGAAATCACGATAAACTGATGTACCCGATAATGAAGCATATTTTGTATTTGCTAACAATCCATGAAGAGCGTGTCCAAATTCATGAAGGAATGTTTCAACTTCGTAAGGAGTCAACAAAGAAGGTTTATCAGCTGTTGGCTTGGTAAAATTCATTACAATCGACACATGAGGACGAATCATGTTTCCATTAAGATTTGATTGGTCTTTGAAACCGGTCATCCATGCTCCGGGACGTTTACTTGCACGAGGGAAGAAATCGGTATATATGAGACCAACATACTCACCTTTATCATCTGTTACTTCAAATGCAGTAACATCGGGATGATAGATGTCCACATTCGTAATTTTAGTGAATTTCAAACCATAAAGTTTAGTTGCAAGGCCAAATACTCCATCAATCACATTATTTAATTCAAAATATGGTCGAAGTTCTTCTTCATTATAGCTATATTTTGCATTTTTAAGTTTATTTGAATAATAGCTATAATCCCATGGTTGCATTTTAATTGTGCGACCTTCGAGTTGTGAAGCATATTCCTCAATAGCTGCAAACTCAGCTTGTTGAGCCGGGCGGTAAGCATCACGTAATTGGTCGAGCAGATTATACACATTTTCAGGTGTCTGAGCCATAGTGCGTTCAAGGCTATATTTAGCGTACGTTTTATATCCAAGAAGATTAGCAATCTCACGACGCACCTCAACAATGCGTTTCATTACATCAACATTTGAATATTCCCCTTTTTGATTACGCCCATTATATAAACGATACATTTTTTCACGTAAATCTTGACGCGAAGAATATTTCATAAATGCCATATAGGTTGGTTGTGCCAAAGTAAATAGATACTCCCCTTCTCTATTTTTTTCCTTTGCGGCAAGAGCTGCAGCTTCAATTGAGCTTTCAGGGAGTCCGGCAAGGTCTTCTTTTGCCAACCAAATTTCATAAGTGTTAAGTTCTTTTTGCACGTTCTGTCCAAATTTAGTTGTCAATTCAGATAATTCAGCCGATAGCTTGCGATATGTGTTACGATCCTCCCCTTGAAGATTTGCACCTGAACGAGCAAATGAATCATACGTGCGTTGAAGCAACATCATATCTTCAGCATCGAGGTTAAAAAGATCTTTATTATCATATACTTCTTTTATTCTTTGCCACAAACCTTCATTCAAACTAATATTAGTTGAATATTCACTTAATTTAGCCGAAACACAAAGTGATATTTCCATCATTTCATCATCACTATTTGACGACAACAAAGGATAAAACACATTCAATACTCTATTCAAATCCCCACCTACATTTTCAAGAGCGACAATAGTATTTTCAAAATCTGGACGTGAACGCTGTTTCACTATGGCATCGATTTCTTGTTGAGCCAATTTTATACCCCTATCAATAGCCTCTTCATAATGACTATTTTGAATTTTGCCAAATGGAGCAGACCCTTTATAAGTGTCAAACTCCTGAAAGAACGGATTTTGAGCTTGTGTCATAATCGCAGTAATTGTTAATAATGACAATAATAATTTTTTCATCGTTAATATTTATTTATGATTTAATCTATATTACGCAAAGTTACAAAAAAACAACGTCATAATTAGGTCTATAACATTAGCATATTAATGACTTCGTTATATTTTGCCAATGATGATGCTTTTTTTATTAATTTGTAAGATTTTCGCCCTATTAATGGTTCACTAAAATCCCATATAGTCTTCATCTTTACCAATAAATGAGATTCGCCACTTAACTTAGACGAATAATAGTGAAATAGTTTAGTGTGCAACAATAAAAATTTCTCAATCTGCTGTTGACGAGTTAATACTATATTATTTTTATATTCAAGAGCCATTGATGGTCGAGCCAACAAGCCTCTACCTATCATAACACCATAAATTTCAGGGCAACAAGTATTCAAATCATTAATTTGCGATATATCTACTATATCTCCATTATATATTATATTATGATTAACCGAATTACAAAAATCCAAAAATGAATCAAATTCAACATTTCCTTTATATTGTTGTTTTGCTATTCTGGGGTGCAATGTTATATGCTTAAACGGAGTCGTATTCAAACTTTCTCTTAACAATTTCCATTGATTATTTTTATCAACACCCAAACGCATTTTTAAGGAGAATTTAATATCATCAGATGACGATATTGCATCAAATATTTTTTTTACATTGGTTATATTTAACATCAAACCTGCTCCTCTCCCCTTTTTAACTTGCATTGGGTATGGACACCCCATATTAATATCGATTTCTCTATACCCTTCTACTCTGATTGCATCTACTAATATTCTAAACTCATCAATATCTTTCACGATAATTTGTGGAACTACAGAAATTGGGCTGTTATGTAGTTGATTCACTTCTCTAATATCTTTCACTCGAGGTGCTCCATTCTCAACTCTCAAAAAAGGAGTATAATAACAATCGATGCAACCACCATAGACTTCATTATGAAATCTTTGATAGGCTGCATCGGTATAACCTTGCAACGGAGCAAAATATATATTCATTGAATGTTATTAGAACAAATTATCAGGATAAATTCCCTGTGCATGAAGTTCTGCTAATTTGGCAACTACCCCCGGACGGTCTTCCACATAGGTAACTCCAAACCATTTAGCATGAGTATCTAATAATTTAACTTTTGCTTCTTTTGATTTAATCAGCAAATCAACCACAGTTGGAATAAAATATTCAGACTTTGGTTCATCTATTCTTTGATCAAGAAATTTTATAAATTCTCTTTCACTAAACTCGAAGTAATCAGGTGTGAACCCCCAAAAATTCATAGATACAGGTGTCGCAGGATCTAAGACCTGTTCATTACCATCAGCATCAGGATAAACAATTTCTCCATTTTCGTTAGCTCGAATTGATCCACGTTCGGTTACTGATACAAGATAGCCATCTTTGGCTGAACATACACCTCTTGATACAGTACCATTTTCTGTAATTGTGTTCCCAACTCTGAAACCAACCATACAATAATCACCGTTTGTGGTACGAGGTCTTTTTAACTCTTCAGCGATTACCATAAAAGCATCTCTGCTATAAAAGTCATCGGCATTTATAACTGCAAATGGTTCTTTTATTACCTCCTTCCCCATTAGTACAGCATGATTTGTACCCCATGGTTTTTCTCGACCTTCAGGACATTTATATCCTTCAGGAAGAGCATCAACAGATTGAAATACTACATCGGTAGCAATATGACCTTCATATTTTGACAAAACTTGACTTCTAAACTCTTGCTCAAAATCACGTCGTATCACAAATACTATCTTCCCAAACCCGGCTTGAATTGCATCATAAATTGAGTAATCCATTATAGTCTCACCATGAGGACCGACACCATCAAGTTGTTTCAATCCTCCATAGCGACTACCCATGCCAGCGGCTAATACAAATAATGTTGGTTTTATCATGATTGCGTATATCATTATTTTTATGCAAAGTTAGTAAATATTTTGCATTTGCTGAAATATTTCATTAATAGATAACGCTTTTATGCATTTTCAAAATCAAAAAAGACAAATTTTTGTCGAGTATATTTATTTTTGAATAATAATTACTAATTTTGCGTAACTAAAAATTAAACAATATGAAAAAGTATATTTTACCTATATTATCAATCCTATTTCTAAATTCTTGTGTAGCATTATCTAACATTGACCAAGAAAGAGCCGCCTCTGGAATTACAAAAGTAATACAAGCAGCAACAATTACAGACGAACAAATGGCGACATACGTCAGTGAATACATCACACAAACCGATGCAAGCAATAAGATTTGTAGCGAGTCAAGTTCCTATACAAAACGATTGAAAAAACTAACCGCAGGACTAACTGATGCAAACGGAATTCCTCTAAACTTCAAAGTTTATAACACCACCGACGTTAATGCCTTTGCTTGTCCAGATGGAAGCATTCGTGTATATTCAGGGTTAATGGATATTATGACCGATGAAGAGGTTCTCGGTGTTATTGGTCATGAAATCGGTCATATAGCAAATCGCGATTCAAAAAACGCATTCAAAAATTCATTAATGACCTCGGCATTAAAAGATGGTATTGCTTCTACAAATAGCACTATCGCAGTTCTAACCGATTCTCAATTAGGAGCATTAGGCGAATCATACTTAAATGCCAAATATTCACAAAAACAAGAATATGCAGCTGATGAATATGGTTATAATTTTCTCAAAAGCAATGGTAAAAATCCATACGCAATGGTTTTATCATTCAAAAAACTTCAACAACTTCAAGGTTCAACATCATCTAATTCAAGTGTAATTAATCAACTATTTTCCACTCACCCCGATTTAGAACAACGAATTATTAAGATGGAACAAAAAGCAAAACAAGATGGATATATAAAATAATCAGAGCATTCAAATATTTCAAAAAGAGATTGCAATTGCAATCTCTTTTTGTTTGTTTTGACTTTAGTATTTAATCAAATTTATGTACTTTTGTAGAGCTATGTCAACATTATATGCCGAAATAATATTACCACTTCCTCTGAATGCATATTTTACTTATCGCATTCCAGAGCAAATAACCGACCAAATAAAAATTGGGCACCGTGTTATAGTTCAATTTGGCACAAAAAAATTATATACCGGCATCGTTTCTTCAATATCACCTATTGCTCCTGAAGGATATGAAGTAAAAGATATTATAACTGTTTTAGATAATTTCCCAATTATAAAACATCCACAACTCAAACTTTGGCAATGGATTAGCGAGTATTATTTATGTGCTATTGGCGATGTGTATAAAGCAGCAGTACCTGCCGGATTAAAAGTTGAAAGCGAAACATTTGTAGAACTAAATGGCGAAATAGAATTAGATGAATATCCTAATTTAGATGAACGAGAGATTATTATATGTCAACATCTCAATCACAATGGGAAATTAACACTTGCTGAAATTGAAAAAAAAACCGGATTCAAAAACTGCATCAATATAATTAATCATTTACTGCAATTAGGAGTAGTAATTATTTCAGAAAAGTTAATCGAACGCTATCGTTCAAAAAAAGAAACATATCTAAAAATCAACTGTCTCCGAAATAATGATGAAATCCATCAAGCATTTTCTAAATTAAAAGGTGCAAAAAAACAAGAAATGATGTTTCTTGCACTTATTGAATTAAGTGGATTTTCTCGCAAAGAATGTGAAGTGCAAGAAGTATCAAAAAAACAGCTACTTGAACGCACCGGGTTAACATCTGCCATCCTAAAAGCAATAGAAAATAAAGGTCTTGTTGAATTATACAAAAAAGAAATTAATCGTTTCAAGTTTAATGGCATAATCTCAAATAAACTACCCGAATTAAGCGAAGCTCAAAATAAAGCACTAACTGAAATTCACAACTCATTTATTGACCATGATATTACATTATTGCATGGCGTAACTTCAAGTGGAAAAACTGAATTATATATACACCTAATTTCCTATATTCTTCAACAAGGTAAACAAGCACTATTCCTTGTTCCTGAAATTGCACTAACAACACAACTCACTCGACGATTACAAAAAGTATTTGGGGAGCGTGTATTAATTTATCATTCTCGCTTTTCAGATAATGAGCGTGTTGATATATGGAAAAAACTATTAAATGAAAGTGAGCCATGCATCGTTATTGGAGCTCGGTCATCTTTATTCCTTCCATTTAGTCAATTAGGCTTAGTTATTGTTGACGAAGAACATGAAACAAGCTACAAACAGCACGATCCTGCTCCTCGATATAATGCTCGTGATATTGCTACCGTTTTAGCATCTATGCATGGAGCAAAAACGTTGCTTGGAAGTGCAACTCCATCAGTTGAAACATATTATAAAGCCATAAATGGCAAATTTGGATTTGTTGAACTTCTCAAACGATATGATAATGCAACATTGCCCGATATTGAAGTTGTTGACATGACATTATCTCGCAAAAGATATCTTACAAATGGATCATTTGCACAAAGCACAATTGCTGCTTCTCGACAAACTTTGAATGATGGAAATCAAATTATAATATTCCATAATCGCAGAGGCTTTGCACCATTAGCTCGATGTAAACAATGTGCATGGACCCCTAAATGCCAACAATGTGACGTTTCTTTAACTTATCACAAATTTCACAATCAACTCGTGTGTCATTATTGTGGAAACACATATCCACTGCCTACGATTTGCCCTTCTTGCAAAGAACCGGCAATCGAAATATTGGGCTATGGAACAGAACGAATTGAAGATGAAATAAACAATTTATTTCCAAATCATAGAATATTACGAATGGATCTTGACACTACTCGTAATAAAGATAGCTATGAAAATATCATCGATGAATTTTCCAACAAAAAAGCCGATATACTTGTTGGCACACAAATGGTCTCAAAAGGGCTTGATTTTGCAGGAGTTAGCCTCGTCGCAATATTAAATGCCGACTCTATAATAAATTTTCCTGATTTCAGATCAAATGAACGGGCATTTAATATGCTTGAACAGGTAGCAGGGCGAGCTGGTCGTCGCACGGTTAAAGGTAAAGTTTTTGTTCAAACATCAAATCCCAATCACCCTGTTATAAAACACTTAAATAATCATGATTATGCCGGTTTTTATAACTACGAGATTGACGAACGAAAGCATTTTAACTATCCTCCTTTCACAAGAGTTATTTATATATATCTAAAACATCGCAACAACGACACTCTTTCAGAAATTGCAACAATATATGCCTCAAGAATGCGTGAACTTTTTGGGAATCGAGTATTTGGTCCCGAAGAACCTATTATATCTCGCATTCAATCGCTATACATTCGCAAAATAATGCTAAAAGTAGAAATTAACGCATCAATGAAAAAAGTAAAACAGATACTACGAGAAACATACGAGCTAATGCACCAACAACCACGCATGAAAGGAATAATCATATATTATGATGTTGACCCAATGTAGATAATCGAGATAATTTAGTCTCTTTTTTATTCACCTTGATATCCTGAAACAATAAGAGTTTGTTGTGATTGATAAAATTCGGGATCAAACAACATTTGCAATGTAGTCTCAGGACATTTTTGTAGATATGATTTTATAATCTTATATCCAAGATATACCCCTACTCTACCCGGGGCATCTGCATGTAAAACTGATGTATTTGGTGCCGGCATCAATAATTGTTTAACATCAAGATATGTCGTAGAGTATAACAATTCCTTTGACACTAAAGACCGCCACAAATTCATTTCATTTTCTTCCACCCAATCTAATTCGTCATCATTATAACCTAAAGCTTGAGCTAACGACGCATTGTGAACTATTTGCATTTTTGCCGTAACTATTGCCCCGGCGTATAACATTTTAGCCAAGAGCATATCTTCTCCTTTCGTTTCATAAGGAAGGAAAGAACCAATCAAAGCCTCAACTACATCGTATGGTATATATTTTGCTTCTTTTGTTCGCTTAATATATTCTTCAAAACCATCATAAGCATCATGAGTTTTACCTAAATAGTGATTCAATGCCAACAATAATGTTGAATCTGCGATATATATTGACTGTCTATATGGAGAAACAAAGGCATATATATCATACAATTTCACTTGTGGCAGTTCTTTTTCAAGATTTACTTTAATATACCCTAATTGTCGTTCAAGTACAGAAATGTCGTCAAACAGCTTTACTACCTCTGGAGTAAACATTTTTACTGCATCTGAACCAACATATTTGACAAATGCAGAATCATCGGGGTGCCCCATATTCAACATTATTGTAATAGCTGATATCCCATTTTTCATTACCGAATCTGTGCGACTACGTTCTTCATCTGACAAATTAAGATAATTATATATTGCATTATCCAATCGAGCCACATTCATTGGAGGACATTTTTGATTGTTATTATCACCTCCAACACACGATGAAACGAAACTTACCACACAATAAGTCAAGAACGATAATAATAGTATTTTTCTCATAATTACATAAATTTAGTCATACAAAGTTAACGATATTCAACTAAAAGCACAAAATTATATTCTAAATATCGTATTAATATTAATGTGTAATTAAAAAACGGCACAATTTGAATCAAAAATCTAAGGTAATTTGTTAACTTTGTAGAAATTTTCCATCATGCACAAAATAATTAGAAATACATTCTTCTTTTTATCACTAATTACATTACTGATTTTTTCATCGACTGCATCATCTGCACGAGAATTTGTCGTTGTAATTGATGCAGGACATGGTGGGCATGATAGTGGAGCCGTTGGTTTATTTGCAAAAGAAAAAGACATCACTCTAAACGTAGCTAAACTCCTTGGCGAAAAAATTAGCACGGAATATAGAGACGTAAAAGTGATATACACTCGCAAAAGTGATAAATATCTCACATTACAACAACGTGCAAATATCGCAAATAAAGCCAATGGTAATTTATTCATCTCAATACATGTTAATTCAATCGACCTTAATACTCCGGGACGCACAAAAGTTGCAGGAGCATCTGTTTTCACACTTGGACTTCATAAATCAAACGACAATCTTGCAGTTGCTAAACGAGAAAACGCAGTTATTGAATTAGAAAAAGATTACACAACTACATATAGTGGTTTTAACCCTAACTCAACTGAATCATACATTATTTTTGAAATGAGCCAAAACAAACACATGCTCCAAAGCATTGAATTTGCAAGCTCTATTCAAAGCGAATTAATCCGGACAGCAAACAGAAACGACAAAGGTGTAAGACAAGCCGGATTTTGGGTATTATGGGCAACAAGTATGCCATCAGTTCTTATCGAACTTGATTTTATTTGCAACCCAACACAAGAAAAATATTTGGCTTCGAGCGAAGGTCAAGAAGAGCTTGCAACATCAATCTTTAATGCATTTACGGGTTACCATAAACATTCAAACAACATCAATACCAACAATAACACACAACATAAAACATCAACCGAAAATAAGACGACTAAATCGTCTCAACAACAAGACACCAAACATAGTATCGAAACAAATAATAAGCCAACTGACAACATTACAACATATCGTATTCAATTCCTCACATGCGAACGACAATTAAGAAAAGGAGCCTCAGAATTTAAGGGATTGGACCCGACATGGAACTACTTTGAAAACGGTATATATAAATATACTTACGGTAATTCGTCTTCATTTGAAGAAATTCGACGAGAGCTCAACAATGTGAAGAAAAAATTCCCTGATGCATTTATTATTAAACTAAAAAACAACAAACGCGTTAAATAACTAAGAAATTAAAAACAACAAATAAATATGAAAAAGATTTTCAAAAAAGAAATTGCTATAGGCATCAGTGCAGTTATTGCACTTGTTATTTTGTATAGTGGCATCGAGTTCCTAAAAGGGATAAATATTTTCAAACCCGCAAACCACTATTATGTATCCTACACAAATGTTGCCGGGCTTGGAATTGCATCTCCAGTAACAGTAAATGGGTTCAAAGTTGGACAAGTTCTAAATATCCAATATGAATATGATAACCCCGGCCATGTGCTCGTAGAAATAAGTTTAGACAAAGAATTAAAACTCCCTAAAGGGACAAAGGCTGTTTTAGCAAGCGACTTACTTGGCTCTGCATCAATCATGCTCGACATGGGGACTGATAAATCGTTCTATGAAATAGGCGAAAAAATTGACGGAGAAATCCCCTCAGGACTCATGGACAACATCACTAATAATATCATGCCATCATTGTCAGAGATTATGCCAAAGATTGATTCTATTTTAACTTCTGTGAATTTAATTGTAGGAGATCCTGCAATTGCAGCATCTGTTAAACGATTCAATGACATAACTGCTAACCTAAGCGAAACTACTGAAAAACTCAACCAATTCGCCAGCAAACTAAACCCTGCTATGGTTAACATTACTGAATTTACAACTGACCTAAATGAAATTTCGTCCGACCTCGCAATTGTATCAGAAGAACTAAAATCAATACATTTTGATTCAACAATGCGAAGTATCAATACAACAGCAAAAAACCTACAAAGCATAACATCATCATTAAATTCACCAAATTCATCACTTGGTCTGCTTTTGAATGACACCAAGCTATATAATAATCTAAACGGAGCAGCAGGTAGCCTTGACTCATTATTAATAGACGTCAAGAAAAATCCTAAACGATACATCTCAATAAAATTGCTTTAATGTGCAAAATCGCTTATTTGAAATCTTTCTAAATAACATAAATTTGAGCCGAAAATTAAAAAGCTTATAAATGCCTATAATTATCGGCTCATTATAATTAAAAAAACAATAACAAAACTCGATTCAATAATTATAGAGCGAAAATAATCTTTTAATAATCAACTAAAAAGACACAATAAATTAAAGCATTAATTTAACCCACGCTATACGTATATCATAATTCACTGTAATTCAGTATAGTTGCAAGCCAATTATAAATTCCAAATATTTTCACGATTGTTTTTTCAAAAAAAAAGCTTCAACTTTGTATTGAAAAGATTTGCTTAAACTATTACAAAATCAATGGACAATACTCACCAAAAATTGTGGGAAAATTGCCTTGAAATATTCAAAGACAATGTTCCCGCAGAGCAGTTTGACGCATGGTTTAAGGATGTTGCATCTTTAAGCTATGAAAATGGAGCACTAACACTAATTGTTCCTTCTCATTTCTTCGTAGAACAATTCGAAGAACGTTATTACAAATTAATAGCACTAACACTTCGCAAAGTATATGGCGAGGGGGTTAAGCTTTATTACACCTACAACCAAGTAAAAAATGAGCCTTCAACAAGCGTCAAAATGAAGAGCTCCAAACCGAGTACGTCCATACCACCACAACAAGCAGCAATCGCAAATCCTTTCAAACAAGCATCAATTGAGGATATCGATTCTCAATTAAATCCAAGATATAATTTCGAGAACTATTGCGGTAGCTCCAGCAACAAAATAGCCCTATCCATTGGAGAAGCTATTGCTTCAGATCCTACCTGCAAAACATTCAATCCTCTTTTTATATTCGGACCGACCGGTGTTGGTAAAACCCACTTGATACAAGCAATCGGTATAAGAATCAAAGAAACAAATCCTCAAAATAGAGTATTATATGTAACTGCTCGACTCTTTGAAAGCCAATATACTGCAGCTGCACATAATGGCAAAATCAATGAATTTATCAATTTCTACCAAAGCATCGATACTTTAATCATTGATGACATTCAAGATTTAATAGGAAAGCAACGAACTCAAAACACATTCTTCCACATATTCAATCACCTGCATCAAAATCAAAAACAATTAATTCTATCAAGTGATTGTCGTCCTTCACATATGGAAGGAATGGAAGCTCGCTTATTATCACGCTTCAAATGGGGCATGACCGCTGAATTAGAACGCCCCGATTTTGAATTACGCAAGGGTGTATTAATCCAAAAATCCGAACAAGATGGACTTTCAATCCCTAATGAAGTTCTTGATTACATAGCCAACAACGTAACCGACAGCATTCGAGAGCTTGAAGGGATTGTAGTTTCATTAATTGCTCATGCCACCGTTCTAAATCAAGAGATTTCCGTTGATTTAGCTCGCAATGTGCTTGCAAACGCAGTTAAAGTAAATAAGCGACAAATCAATTTCGAAATGATCACCCAAGAGGTTTGCACATACTACGATGTTGACCCTGATTTAATATTTACTAAAACTCGTAAGCGTGAAATCTCAGATGCACGACAGATGATCATGTTCCTATCTAAAAAGCTTGCAAAAATGCCACTCACTGCCATTGGAACACGTCTATCTCGCACCCACGCAACCGTGCTTCACGCGTGCAATAATATCGACGAACGTCTTGCCTTTGAAAAACAGCTTCAAGAAGACGTAAAAAGAATCGAAGAAGCTCTAAAATAGCATTAATCACATGATTAAACAATAAATGCTGAAGTTATACTTCAGCATTTATTGTTTACCTACATCTGCTCCTATATATCGAAGTTTTGTTTGCGGATAAAGTCAAGATATATTTTTGAAAACGTTTCGTTAGCCTCCTTTGTGTATCGAATATCCGTAAATACTTGTGCTAATGTTTGCTTATTGTTTTCAGCCACAAAACGTTTACTATCTTCTCGTGCTTCCTTTTCAGCATATAAAGTCTTAATTTTTTCAAAGTCATAATCATTATATGCTTCATTGTGCAAAATTGCATCTATAGGCAAACGATCACTAACCGGAAAATCTCCATCAGGCACCCCAAGAGTAATAGTTGTAACAGGAACTACCCTATCGGGCAAATTCAAAATTTCAGATATCTGTGGAGCATTATACGTTGTCGTACCCAAATAGCAACAACCATACCCTCGCATCTCTGCTATTGTGCAAAATTGTTGAGCAAAAATCACGACATCTAATACCGACGTCATAAATGACTGAAAATTATCATATCCCGGCACTGCCCCACTTGCCTCACACCATTTTACAAAACGATTAAAGTCGGCACAAAAAGTCAACACCACATCACACCCTACAACCGAAGGTTGATTAAAATGAGCCGGAGCGAGTTTCGCCTTATTCTCATCGCTCCGAGTAACTACCACACTATAAAGTTGCATATTCCCTGTGGTTGGGGCGTGAGAAGCCGCCAACAACATATCCGACACTATCTCATCTGAGATATTTTCTTTTTTATATTTTCTTATTGTCCTACGATTTACAAAATAATTTTCAGCACTCATATTATAGTCATTTTATTTTGAATACAAAAATAATAAAAAGAAACTATTGCAACAACAAAAACAACACAAAATTACAACCAAAATCAATGTCAACTTTTTAATTTTGGAAAACTTTTTCATTATTCAAAAACCACAACACATTACTATTCAGTGTATTAAATTTTCGATTTGGAAAACTTTATAAATTTGTTGAAAAATAATCATTAATAAATTTGGTAAGACAAAATATTTTTCAGAATTTTGCAAAGTGATTTTTAAGCAATCTTTTTTAACTAAAATCTAACCTCACAACCTTTCTAAAAAATTATAATCGTGGAACAAAAAACCTACACTTTCGATGAAGCATTTGAAGCTTCATTAAAATATTTTGGTGGCGACGAACTTGCTGCTCGTGTTTGGGTAAACAAGTATGCACTTAAAGACTCTTATGGTAATATATATGAGTCAACGCCCGACGATATGCACAATCGCATTGCCGATGAGATTGTACGCATCGAGAACAAATATGACTCTCCAATGTCAAAAGATGAATTAATGGGACTCCTTAAAGATTTCAAGTACATTGTACCTCAAGGCAGTCCAATGTCAGGCATTGGAAATAACCACCAAGTTGGCTCTCTATCTAACTGTTTTGTGATTGGCATTGACGGCAATCCTGACTCATACGGAGGCATTATTCGTATTGATGAAGAACAAGTGCAATTGATGAAACGTCGTGGAGGTGTAGGACACGACTTATCACACATTCGTCCTAAAGGCACTCCGGTTAAAAACTCAGCATTAACATCTACCGGACTTGTACCATTTATGGAACGATATTCAAACTCTACTCGTGAGGTAGCCCAAGATGGACGCCGTGGAGCATTAATGATTTCTGTAAGCATAAAGCACCCGGATTCTGAATCATTCATTGATGCAAAAATGACCGAAGGTAAAGTTACCGGAGCCAATGTCTCAGTCAGAATCGATGACGCATTCATGCAAGCTGCCGTAGAAGGCAAACCATATATTCAACAATATCCCGTTGACAGTCCAAACCCTGTAATGACAAAAGAAGTCAATGCGTCTGAAATTTGGGCTAAAATTATTCACAACGCATGGAAATCAGCCGAACCAGGCATTCTTTTCTGGGACACTATTACACGTGAATCTGTGCCCGATTGCTATGCGGACCTTGGTTTCCGCACCATCTCAACCAATCCATGTGGTGAAATTCCATTGTGTCCCTACGACAGCTGCCGCCTACTTGCAATCAACCTTTATTCATACGTAAAAAATCCTTTTACTTCTGAAGCATATTTCGATTTCGACCTATTCAAAGAGCATGTCGGCAAAGCCCAACGCATCATGGACGACATCATCGACCTTGAAATGGAAAAAATTGATAAAATTCTCGAAAAAATTGATTCTGACCCTGAATCAGAAGAAGTAAAATCAATTGAACGTAACCTTTGGGATAAAATCAGAACAAAAACACTCAAAGGTCGTCGCACCGGTGTTGGCACAACTGCCGAAGGTGATATGTTAGCAGCATTAGGCTATCGTTATGGAACGCCTAAAGCTACAGATTTTTCAGAAAAAGTTCACCAAACACTTGCCATTGCAGCTTATAGTTCATCTGTTGAATTGGCTCGTCAACGTGGTGCATTTGAAATTTTCGATGCTGAGCGCGAAAAGAACAATCCGTTCATTAATCGTTTGAAAGAAGCCTCACCTGAGCTTTATGAAAATATGGTTAAATATGGACGTCGAAATATCGCATGTTTGACTATTGCTCCAACCGGCACAACAAGTCTTATGACTCGTACGACTTCAGGTATTGAACCGGTATTCCTTCCTGTCTATAAACGTCGTCGCAAGGTCAACCCCAATGATACAGATGTACATGTTGACTTCATTGATGAAACAGGAGATGCGTTTGAAGAATATGTTGTATATCACCCAAAATTTGTTGAATGGATGAATATCAACAACATTGAAGTTAAGAGCAACTACACTCAAGAAGAACTCGACGAACTCATTGCAAAATCTCCATATTTCAAAGCTACATCAAACGATGTTGATTGGCTTGAAAAAGTAAAAATGCAAGGACGCGTACAAAAATGGGTTGACCACTCAATCTCTGTAACAATCAACCTTCCTGCCGATGTAAGCGAAGAACTCGTCAACAATCTATATGTTGAAGCATGGAAATCAGGCTGTAAAGGCTGTACGGTATATCGCGATGGTTCTCGCGCAGGCGTATTGGTCGCTCTTGAAAAGAAACCCGAGACACAAGCTTCAAACGACGAGATTAAACCCCACGTGGCAAAACGTCCAATCGAGCTTGAAGCCGATGTTGTGAGATTCCAAAACAACAAAGAAAAATGGATTGCATTTGTGGGTCTTATAGATGGAGAGCCTTATGAAATATTTACCGGTCTTGCCGACGATGAAGATGGTATATTCTGTCCTAAATCGGTTACCAGCGGTAAGATTATCAAAGCGATTGATGAAAACGGCAACAAACGCTACGACTTCCAATTCATCAACAAGCGTGGGTACAAAACTACAATCGAAGGGCTTTCTGATAAATTCAACCCCGAATATTGGAACTACGCAAAATTAATTTCAGGAGTATTACGCTACGGAATGCCTATCGACCAAGTATTAAAACTAATTGGCAGTCTTGAACTTGACAGCCAATCAATCAACACCTGGAAAATGGGGGTAGAACGAGCTCTTAAGAAATACCTTCCTAATGGAATGAAAGCAAAAGGACAAACATGCCCTAATTGTGGACAAGAAACTCTAATCTACCAAGAAGGTTGTTTGATTTGTACCTCTTGTGGCACTTCAAAATGTGGATAAAGAAGCAATAATCCAATAAAAATCACTAAAACGGCTAAATTTTGAGAAAAAATATCAAAATTTAGCCGTTTGTATTTGAATAATGATTAATTTTACATGTAATTCTAAAGTAAAAAATTTATCATACAAATAATTCAACGAAAAATCATAATTATGAAAATCTCATTTAATATCGATTATCGCACAAACTGGGGTGAATCGGTATATATTTCAGGTAATATTCCTGAGCTTGGCAATGGCAATGAAAGCCAAGCATTAAAACTCAACCTTAATGGACATGAAGCATGGTCAATCGAAGTTGAAGTAGCCGATTCTACACCCGATTTCCGATATCATTATTTCATTCGCCATGAAAACGGATATACAAAAAAGGAATGGGGAAAGGGGCACACATTCCGTCGTGGCAGAAGTGCAAAAAACTACAAAATCCACGACCGTTGGCAAGACCAACCATGGGATAAACCATACTATTCATCGGCATTTACCGATTGTATTTGTCACCGCGAGATTAAAGACAAGCCATTAACGATGAAATATGGCATTGTTAATCTACGCATTACTGCACCTATGGTTAAAAGCGACGAAGTTCTTGCTATTTGTGGAGATCTTGACGTCCTTGGTAAATGGGACGCGACAAAAGCAATTGTCATGAACGATGCCTCATTTCCCGAATGGGATGTTAACATTGATTTCAAAACTCTTGAACCAAACTTTGAATACAAATTCTTAATTCTAAAGAAAGACAGCCTTGAAGTTGTAGCATGGGAAGGAGGCAACAATCGCGTATTCTCCCTTGCTCCCGCTCAAAAGAATGAAGTAATGGTTGTTTCGGGATTACGCTTCATAAATCCTCTTGCCCCATGGCGTGGTGCCGGTGTTGCAATTCCGGTATTCTCGGTTCGCACCGAAGATGATTTCGGAGCCGGAGATTTCTACGACTTAAAAAAGATGATTGATTGGGCTGAGATCACAGGACAAAAAGTTCTACAACTACTCCCTATCAACGACACAACCATGACTCACACATGGACCGATTCATATCCATATAATGCCAATTCTACTTTTGCATTACACCCAATGTATTTGCGATTACAAGAACTTGGCACACTCAACGATAGTGAACATCAAGCCTATTATGATAATCTCGGCAAAGAACTTAACACATTAAGCGAAATTGATTACGAACGTGTTAATCAAGGTAAAATCGCATTCACTCGCGAAATTTTCGCACAAAACGGCGAAAAAGTTGTTGCATCAAAAGAGTTTAACGACTTCGTAAATCGCAATGCCGAATGGCTTACCCCTTACGCCGCATTCTGCGTGCTTCGCGATAAGTTCCAAACTCCCGATTTCATGAATTGGGGCGAATATGCCAACTACGACGAAAAACGAGTTGCTAAATTTGTCAAAGAAAACCAATATGAGATTAACTATGTATATTACATTCAATTTAATCTCGACAAACAGATGCGTCATGTTCGCGACTACGCACACAGCAAAGGTGTCGCAATAAAAGGCGATATTCCCATCGGCATCTCACGCACAAGTGTTGACGCATGGATTTCCCCACGACTATTTAACATGGATTGTCAAGCAGGTGCTCCACCCGATGACTTCTCAGTATTAGGTCAAAACTGGGGATTCCCAACTTATAACTGGGAAGAGATGAACAAAGATGGTTTTGCATGGTGGAAAGCTCGTTTCCGTAAAATGTCGGAATACTTCGACGCATATCGCATCGACCACGTACTCGGATTCTTCCGCATATGGCAAATCCCTATGGACGCTGTTCATGGATTGCTCGGTGTATTCAGCCCTGCCCTACCTTTCACTCCTGAAGAATTGAAATATAACTACGACTTCTGGATTGATGTGGATTTACAAACCACTCCATATATTATGGACTACTTCTTGCTCGACTTCTTTGGAGAATTCACCGATGAAGTACGCAATGTATTCCTCAATAGCGTAGGATATGGTCGCTATAAACTTAAAGATGAATTTAACACTCAACGCAAAGTAGTGAATTACTTTGCGACACAAGAGAAAAACGAAAAGAACGAAAAAATATGTAATGCTCTTCTTGGACTTATTGACGACGTTCTATTCATTGAAGACCCCGAAGAAAAAGGCAAATACCACCCACGCATCTCGGCTCAATACACCTATGCTTATCGTTCATTAAACGATTATGAAAAATGGTGTTTCGATCGTCTATACAACGATTTCTTCTATCATCGCCACAACGACTTCTGGTATGGCAAAGCAATGTGGAAACTACCTGTATTGACCGATGCTACCGATATGCTTGTTTGTGCCGAAGACCTCGGTATGATTCCCGACTGCGTGCCGGCAGTGATGAGTGCTTTACAAATTCTCTCACTCGAAATCCAACGCATGCCTAAAGATCCTAAAGCCGAATTTGGCAACACTTGGCACTACCCATACCAATCAGTATGCACTACATCTACACACGACATGGGAGGCATACGTCAATGGTGGGAAGAAGACCGCGAGAAAACTCAACATTTCTTCAACAACATGCTACAAGCCGGTGGCGAAGCCCCATACTTTGCCGAACCTTGGGTATGTGACAAGATTGTGAGCCTACACCTCAATTCGCCATCAATGCTTTGCATTCTTCCACTTCAAGATTGGCTTTCGGTAGATGGCAATGTTCGTCGCGAAAATCCATTGGAAGAACAAATCAACGTGCCTGCAAATCCTCGCCACTACTGGCGATATCGCATGCACCTCACTATGGAAGAATTGCTTGCTAACGATGCGTTCAACAAATACATCAAGGATAAAGTTATCGCAAGCGGAAGATAAACAACTCATATCGCAACCGACAATAAATAATATAATAACAAAATTACACATATTAGCATCGAGGACAGAAACACCTATATATCAATAAGAAACCCCACAAAATGCAAACGCACTTGTGGGGTTCTGATTTAATTGCGATTTTAGAGAATCATAATCATTGAGTTTTTCAACTCTCAATTTTCAATTATCAACTTTCAATTTTATTTTACGATTTCTTTTCTTGTAGTACCGTCGCTATATTTTACGATATTGATACCTTTTGTTGGTTCAGTGAGCAAACGACCATTAATATCATAGCGAACAACTTCAATTGCATTATTGTCGTTTTTTATGCCTGTAACGCCATCATACATAAAGAAAAACTCTTTCCATTGGTCGGCTGCTTGATAATCAGGGATAGCCTCTCCGGGAACATATAGCTCACACGTCCATTTATTAATATCATCGAGAGCTTGTGTGCCACATACAGGAGGTGTCACTGCTTTACTTATTAGTTTGGTCATTGCGGTACAGTCACTGAATGCTTCCTCGCCTATGGCCTTCATGCCCGAACCAAATGCGAAATACTCCAGACTTGAACATCCCGAGAATGCCCAATTACCTATTTTCTTCACGCTGTCACCCATTGTCACATTCTTTAATCCGGTACAGCTATAAAACTCGTTATCAGAAATTTCAGTCTCTTTATCGGTGATTATTACCGTTTCAAGGCTTGTGTTGCGATAGAATGGAGAATATCCATTGCTCGAAGAAGTTGGATAATTGATATTTCCTCCGATATAAACCGTATTTAGCGGACAATCAGCAAACATTGGCTCACTGCCGTTTGAACCAAGGGTAAGTTCGGTTTCACGTTCGGCTATTGTCACAATGGCAAGCGATGAGCAATCACTAAACGCATAATCCTCAATAGATGCCACATTGCTTGGAATATTGATTTCAGGCAAAGAAGAGCAACCTTCGAAAGCAGAACTACCAATACTTGTAACGCTATTACCGATTGTAACTGATTTTAGTGTGGATTTATCATAGAAAGGAGAATACCCATCAGAACTAGTATCATAACTTAAATTTCTTCCAAGATAAAGTGTTTCTAATGGGCAGTCATAAAATAGTCCTTCTCCTGTACCTGATGAATTATACCCAAGCGATAAAGTTGATTCTCCATCTTCTATTCGAAGGTCTTTTAATGAAGTACAATAACCGAAAGTTTTATTACCAATGCTTGTAACGGCATTTGGGATTGTAACGCTTGTCAAGCCGGTGCAACCAGAGAAAGCATTATCACCAATGCTTCTAACGCTATTACCGATGGTAACGCTGGTCAAGCCACGGCAATTATAGAAAGCATTATCACCAATGCTGGTAACGCTATTACCGATTGTAACTGATTTTAGTGTAGTTTTTTTTATAAAAAGGAGAATAGCCATAATCATAACCAGTATTATAACTTAAGTTTCTACCGAGATAAAGTGTTTCTAATGGGCAGTCATAAAATAGTCCTTCTCCTGTATATGATGAACTACAATAGTTATATCCAAGCGATAATGTTGATTCTCCATCTTCTATTCTAAGGTCTTTTAATGAAGTACAATCGCCAAAAGCACGATTACCAATGCTTGTTAAGGAATTGGGGATAGTTACCGAAGTCAAGCCGGCACAACAAGAGAACGCATCGTCGCCAATCTCGGTTACGGAATAGGTAGTGCCGCTATAAGTTACCGAAGAGGGGATGGTAACAGTTCCTGAATATTCAGAATAACTATAGTAATAACTCCCTTTAAAAGTCACCTCAACTGTTTTGGCAGTTTCATCGGTAATGTTGTAATAAATGCCATCGACTTCAAAGTCGTGGGCAAATACAGTTGTGCTGAGTAATAGTCCCACTATTGCCATCAGTGTTTGTTTAATTTCCTGTTTCATATCTTTAGGATTTGAGTTATCTTAAATCTGCTTATTTTCGTGGGGCAACAATGCGTTCACCTAAAATTTTAGCAAACTCGCCTTTCAACTGTTGCAATTCCATAGTTTTTGTCATCAACGACATTAGCTCATCGGCATTTCCACTCTTTGTGCCAATTTCCTTAATTCTATACCGAATATCCCGTAACTGACACTCCAAAATCGCATCTTTCAATTCATAAATAGCACGAGGCACAAACTCATCAAGACGGTCTTGTTCGGTTTCTATTTTAGCATATTTGGTGTGCACTTTGCTCAATACATATTTCTCACTCACAAGGTCGGTAGTGATATGACGCACCACATCTTCAGGGCTTGAAATGAGATTCTTCACAATATACATCATCTTAAATTCATACAATCCTTTATTGTAAAGCTCATTACATTTACTCTCCAACATCTGTTCTTGCATAGTGATATCCGACAAATTCGTTGCTGTTTTTTGAATTTCAGCGACACCGTCATTCATCATTTGAGCATAATTTTGCTTTAATCGCTTCTCTGTCTCAGCTAAATCATTTTCAAAAGCCGAAGTAGCAACGCTACAAGCCACCTCATACACTCGAGCATATTGACTGTTGGTAAACTTTATATCGTCGTCCTTTAGTTCACTCTCCACATATTCAAGCACCGACATTGGAGCTGTATTACCCTCCTCATCACACACTTCACACAATGGCAGCATACCATATTTCAGTACATATCGCAACACCTCTTTCTCGTAAGGTTCAAGATATTTACTATCTCTATTGTCAACAATAACCAATGGTTGCGATGTTTGAACCTCTTGAATAACGTCTTGCAATTCAACATCAACAGCATCGGTTTGTTCAATATTTTCGACATCGTTAAGAGATTCCTTTGCTATTTGACGTTGACGTTGTTGTGCTTCTTTTTCTATACGCTCAGCTATCTTTTTTGAGACTTGACGAGTAAGAAGTTTTTCATCAATTTCCAATCGACGGCTACACTCCTTAATATACATAGCTCGCGTTATATCATCGGGAATTACCGAAATTGAACGTACTATGTCGGAGATTGCTTTTGACCTTTGAATAGGGTCATTTTCTGCCCCCTGCAATAATATAGCTGTCTTAAACTCGATAAAATCTTGTTCATGCGAAGCGAGATATTCTTCGAGTTCACTTGTTGAATGACTTTGAGCAAATGAGTCGGGATCTTCCCCCTCGGGCAGTAACATCACTTTTATGTTGAGTCCTTCAGCCAACAACATATCAATACCTCTCAATGAGGCTTTTATGCCTGCCGGGTCACTATCATAAATAACCGTTACGTTTTCGGTAAATCGGTGAATGAGACGTATTTGTCCCTCGGTTAATGACGTTCCCGATGATGCAACAACGTTTTCAATGCCCGATTGCGACATTGATATAACGTCCATATACCCCTCAACGAGGATACATTTATCCTTCTTTACGATTGCTTGTTTTGCTTGATATAAACCATATAGCTCGTAACTTTTGCGATAGATAATCGTTTCGGGCGAATTGACATATTTTGCCACCTCCTTATCTTTACGCAGCGTGCGACCACCGAAGCCAAGTACCTTTCCACTGATGCTAAAAATAGGATACATCACCCTACCCTTAAAACGGTCATAAACTTTGCCTGCTTCATTTTGGACACATAACCCTGTGCTTACGAGATATTTTTCGTTATACCCTTTTTCTCGTGCTGTTGAACTTAAATCATCACGTTTTTCTAACGAATATCCAAGACGGAATTTTTTTATCGAAGCCTCATTAATGCCTCTCTCATAAAAATAACTCAACCCTATATCACGACCATCATCGGTATTATTGAGATTATTTTCGAAGTGTTGCAACGCAAATTCACTCACTGCAAGCATACTTTCTCGCTCTGTGGCTTCTTCGCGTTCTTTTTCGGTCATTTCATGCTCTTTTATCTCAATATGATACTTTTTTGCGAGATAACGCAAAGCATCATAGTAAGACATCTGCTCAAGTTCCATCAAAAAATTGACCGAACTACCACCCTTGCCACAACTAAAACATTTGCATATACCTTTTGATTTCGATACCGAGAATGAGGGTGTGCGTTCGTTATGGAAAGGACATAATCCTATATAGTTAGCACCTCGACGTTTAAGATGTACGAAGTCGCTCACTACATCGACAATGTCGGCAGTGTCCAGAATTTTTTGTACCGTTTCGCGATCAATTTTCTTCATACGGAATATTCAAGACTACAAAATTAATGAAATATGATTTTATTTCAGTATCTTTGACAATCAATTTTATTAAATATTTATCTACAACCAGTTAAAATCATGAAACTCAAATCGTCTTTAACAAGTTTAATACTCCTTTTTTCAATATTTTCAGTTAGTGCTACTCGCATAATTATTTTTGCTGATCTTCATGTTTTACCCGGCAATGAATGCGAGAAAAATCTACGCATTGCCGTTGATGAAGTCAACAATTCAGATGCCGATATGGTAATAATCAATGGCGACCTCACCAATGAGGGTTCTGACAAAGAATTACGCAATGTAAAATCAATACTTGACCTCATTAACAAACCCCAATTTGTACTTCCAGGCAACCATGAAACTACATGGTCACAAAGTGCAACAAAAACAATCTTCGATTTATGGGGAAATGACCGTTTTGTTACCGAAAGAGATTCATTGGTCATTGTAGGTATCGCATGTGGACCTTACATGAAAATGGGTGACGGACACATCAAACAAGAGGACCTCCATTGGCTCGATAAAACGCTTGCAGAGCGTTGCACAAGTGGGAAACGTGTGATATCATTCAACCACTACCCTCTAAAGAAAGACCTCGACAACTATGATGATTATATACGAGTTCTTCGCAAATATCCGGTCATTGCTCATGTAAATGGGCATTATCATAAGTATGAAAAATATGTAAGTGAAAACTTTGGCGACATCAACTGCATGATGGTACGCTCTCTTGATTTCAAAAATGGCAACTATGGCTACACGATTATGGACATCAGTGCCGACTCGGTAATTTTCCACAACAAACAATTAGGAAAAGAGCCTATCAAAGTAGATGGGTTTGCAATTTCGTTACCATCAATCGACAGCAATATTAAATCAAAAGCCGATCAACAACCTCTCTATGCCGATAGTGCATCAATATTCACTCGTTTAGGATTTGACAAAAAGAATATTTACTTTGGCAATTCACTTGGCTATGCCAAATCTATTGACAAAAATACCGGTAAAGAAATGTGGGCAATACCCACCGGAGCTTCGTTATTTGCTCGTCCTGTAGTTGCCGGGAAATATGTTGTAATACCATCTGCAGCAAAAGAACTGTTATGGATAAATCCTAAAAATGGAGAAATCGTTCAACGCGATGCATCAGAAGGTGCATACGTCGCTGATGGCGTATGTGTTGACAACGCTCTTTACATTGGTGGATACAATAAATTCGAAAAATGGGATGCAAAGAAACGTAAACTTATTTGGCGATATGACTCACTCAACAACTATTGTCAAGCAGCACCTGTGATAGATAATGGCGAAGTAATTTTTGGTGCATGGGACACATATCTATACTGTCTTGACGCCAAAACAGGTCAACTCAAATGGAAATGGAACAATGGTTCTTCACGCAATCAACTTGGACCCGGCAACGTTGTTCCCGTTGTAACGGCTGAACGTATTTACATCGTAGCTCCCGACCGTTACATGACTGCTATCGACCGCAAAACCGGTAAAACCATTTGGAGAAATAAAGACCACAAATATCGAGAAAGTCTTGGGTGTAGCGAAGATGGCTCTCGCGTATATGCCAAAACAATGGACGGAGAATTAGTAGCCGTTGACGCCACTACTGCCGAATTTAATAAATTATGGATTGTAGATATGAAACTTGGATATGAACATGCCCCCTGTATCGTTGCTGAAAAAGATGGCATCGTATATGCCGGTTCTCGTCGTGGGTTAATTGTTGCAGTAAATCCCAAAACACAATCTGTGATTGAAACATTAACCCTTGGCAAATCTGAGACAAACGGCATTGATCTTGACCCCACCACCGGCAACATTTACACCTCACTCATCGAAGGGACAATATTTAAGTTGAATAAATAAGATATTGTATCTTATCTTGTTAATGAGAGATTGATAGAGATACCGTAATTACTGTTTGATGTTGGATAAGATGATGATGACACAAGTGGGGTGTTGACTTGGTGGTCGAAATATGCACCGATGGTCAATCGCTTACTCATCACATAGTTGGCTGTAACATTAACCGACAATGATTGTGTTCCGTTGGTAGCTTGAGTATAATTATTTTCAATATTACGAATCAATGCTTGACTTTGTTGATATGAGAAATCGGCATTGAGAGTTAAATCATTGCTTACACCGGCTGATTTTTTCATCTTCAATACTGAATTAAACCCAACAATCTTATATCCGGCTCCAACAGTAACTGCTTTATTTGTTGCTTCAACAACTTGACCAGCACTTGAGTTGAGTGTCAAGGTGCGGCCATCACGATATTCAGCATTAAATTGCAAATCGTTTTTCAATGTAACATTCAATCCAATCAATGGGGCAAATTTTTCAGTTATCGCAACTGATGAAATATTATATGGAGATGACGGAATAGGAGTTCCAGTCAATTCGTCGAGAGTAAATCCAAATTCACCATCTGTACTAATCCAATTAAGGTATGAAGAATAAGAACCTACGGTATAGGTACATTGATATGCGTGTGTGAGCTTGAATGTTTTGAAAATATTTTTCAAATTACCAATTTTTAGTAATCCATCATAAGTTACACGCCAGTTAGGTAATACGTATGCAAACGATGGGAATAGATCAAGATTTGCGTCTGTAGCATTCTTACCTGTATAAGCAGCCATAAATGCAGGGATAAGCACATCACTACTTGTTTGACTAACTGTTCCTACATTAGGGTCAAATGTGTTTCCTGCATATATATTATTTTGCATAAATCCGGAAGTCGGATATTTTTTTCCATAGTATTGCTGTTCAAATCGTTTAGCTACTACAGGTATATTTGAAAGGAATGTATTAAATGATTCACTATAATATGAATTATCAGCATTTCCACCACTTCTTAACGATGTAGCAATGGCACAATGTGTCATAGTGAAACTACCCGAACGAGATGTGGGCATATTTTCATACATAAATTGTATTTGATTTGTGCGATTATCAGTGCGATTTGCTGTTAATTGAATTTTTAAGCCTCGAATAGGTTCAAGGTTTAATTCTGCATTAAGTTCTTCAGTGTTTGACCACACAGCCGGAGAGGTTTGCCCATTATCAGTCATCAACCAACCGCGGTCTAAAGCTCGGTTAATATATGATTCATCGGAGAAGCCAAAAGCAAAATCAAGACCGGGAGACATTGGTCCATAATCAGTTGATTGTCCGAATATATTTCCTATTTCAGGGGTGAATAAAGGTAATGACATTGATTTTGAAGTGCGATAACGCACACTCGCACTTCGAGTCAATAACACAAACCGAGTTGCATAATCGGCGATATTTCTCCATGTGCTATGTTCTTCCTGTAATACCTCAACTACTGTAAATTTAATATTCTGATCACCACGTGTCAACACCTCTACCGAATTAGCATCAATAGGTCGTGTTTTAACAGTAAATGGTTCATTCTTGGTTGTCTTAGCCGTTACTTTTACTTTCTTCGTTCTCAAATTATGCTTTATAATCAAAGATGTATCTTCAAGCAACTTATAAGTGCGTTCAAATTTCTTTGCCTTACGATTTGAGGTTGATTTTTGTCGTGTTGACGAAAAACGTTTTTCTACATCTTTAAGATAAGGAATTTTCTTATATAATGCTTCAAAATTCATGCGTCCATCCATATTCCATGACGCCTGATTTGAGATTGTATTCCCAAGATTCACATCTTCAATTTGTGCACCACGATCCCATTTATATATGGCATTATAGCTAACCGACCCGGTAATAAAATCAAGCACCGGAATCTTACTAAATGGCAATTTATAAGAGCCGGTAAATGTTTGGTTATAAGACCATGGTGTTCCCATGTGAAGAATGTTTTCCCACACTGAATCTTTCCACTCTTTATACTTATCAGGGAACAACTTGCGATTCACAGCCCCTATTGGTTCTTCAATTCGTGCTGCCGTATTAGAATTAAATGTAAGGTTCAACTGTTTTGTGAGATTCCATGTTAAAGCCAACTGACGGTCCCATATGAAGTTCTTACTTACCGACACAGGTAATTGGAACATCACATCAACCTCACTACGTGTTTGTTGTTCATAATAATAACGCGACATTGTAGTAAGAAATGATATCGAGTTTGGCAACCAATTCAATTCCCAATCTTTCAAGAATTTAAGATTCTTGTTTTTACTTTTCATCCATGACAATGGCTTTAGACCTTTTACATAAGGACTATATGAATATTGGAAACTACCACGATAATCATTTGTATATTCATATTCAGTAGTAGGGTCCATTTTTGTTTGCTTATTGAATGAGAAATTCAAAGTAAAGTTGGCTGGATCCCAAGGCATAGGATTCTTGCTTTGCACGTCAAATTTGAATCCTGAGATACTAAAACTTTCTATTTTAGTTCGTTCTATTGCAAATGCTTCAATTGAATCTTTTTCGTGTTCGGTTGTAACTGCGTCAAGAGCATCTTTCAACAACACATCTTGATCAAGAGGATTGTATTTTGGCGACGTTTTTTCATTTGATACTGAATAATAAATAGGAGCTTTTAATTTTGCTTTTTCAGGCAAGAAACGACCTAAATCGGCTTGAACCGCAACATTATATTGCTCATAATCGTCAATTCGACGTGAATTTAATGATTGATCTACGCCACCAAAACCGGCTGTTTCGATGTGTGCACCAACATTTACCGTTGCTACATCTGACATTCCGAGTGTAGCATTTGCTTTGGCAGCCCAACCACCTTCATTTTCAAAGTCAGTAACTTTTAATTCATTCAGCCACACAATACCATCTTTTGTTGTGCTTGAATTATTCCGCACCCCTACTAAAATTACCCTTACATCGCTCAACGATGGGTTTCCTAACACCGCCATGCGATTGTTTTCATTATCGGGATCGCGCCCGGTATATAATGTAGCATATCCCACACCACTACCCTCTTGATTTTTAGCAATGTTGCGTTGTTTTTTCAAATCAACAAGATTTTGAAGATTCAAATCAAGGAAGTTTGCTTGAGGCCATACAGCATATTGATCAGACGATGAATATGTATTATATTTTCCTGGAGGTGTGAGAGTCAAAGGTATCTCATATTCATAGTAGTTATTTTTCACATCAGTACCAAGACGAATAAATGCAGACATTTCACCCGAACGAAGATTTGTAACATCATCAATAAGGCTTTCGGCATGAATCCACATTTGCAATTTATTATAGTTGCGTAAATCAAGCTGTGTATTTCGATACACACCACGACCATCACCAGCTTGCAACCCAACGACCTTCATCATCATTGATTGCTCATTGAGCTGAGTAATTTGTGATTGACCTGGATCGACAATACGAGTAACACCAGGAGGCAATACATAATTTACAGGTTGACGACTGGCATTTTCTTCAATATTAACTACCGAAACATCAAGTTGACCTTCGGCAGGCGTATCTCCTCGATTGTTTAGATTAAAATCATACGTACGCCACTCGCCTCTAACAAGTTCAAATGTCGCGAATCGCAAGTGTGTTGTTTGCTTAAATCCGGTCATAAACATACGTGCAAAACGTATTGTTGAGAAGTCGGAAATAGAACCCACAATTCGTTCATAATCATTCAAAGGTATCTTAAATTGATACCATTCCACTTCTTGGTCTTTTCCATCACGAGTTCGAACCAACGATACTTGTTTATCAGTAATATAGTTTTTACCTACAACTAAATCTTCGGGACGAATAGATACTTTATATTGGAAATAACGCTCATATTCATTAAGTGTGTTATCTTGATTTATATCCTCTACATCAGGCACACTACGAGCTGATTGATACAAAGCCTCAGGACTATCTTCGGGCGAAAGTGAGTTACCTTCAACTCCATTATAATGTTTATATCGTTCAAGAATTGATAATCGTTGCTCGTCATAATCATAACCACGGAAGAAATGATAATTATCCCCCGCCGGGTCATTAAATGGACTAAATTGGTCCAATTGCATTTGGTCAATCGCTGTTGGAGCTAATTTTTGACGCAACTGATTGAGATAGTTAGAATATGACTCATATTGAAACTCTTCATTATTACTCAACCCATCAAGCCCCAAGTCTTGAGCCAATCGGGCACCTGCAGTGTTGTCAAAAGCATAGGTCAATGAATTTTGACTTGACACTTTACCCCACACCGTTTGTTTCATAAATTGCTGATTTCCATCAACCGGCAAACCATTCTCATAAGACTTTAATCCATCTTTAAGAATATCTTCACTCAACTCTCCAAAGTTAATATAAAGGTCGCCACCATCATAGTTTGGATTTTTTTCATCAAGGAATGGGTTCATTAACCAAAATTGAACATACTCGATATTTGATTGTTCAAAATTTGTATTGTCCAACTTTCGCATTATTCCTCCCCAACGTTTTTCGGGAAACAATAAATTACCATTTTCATCAATATTTGTTGCATCAAGATTGTACGGTCCACGTTCTGTTGGATAGAACGATAAGTTAAGCGTCTGAATCGTTGAAGACTCTCCATAGTTCAATTCTCTACCCGGGAAAATTTCTTGCGACGTAACTTCTCGAACATACGGATTTGACAATTGTTCAAGGTCACTACTTATATAACCGGGAGCTAAATTTGAATTGCGTTGAGTAAACATTCTATCGATATAATACCACGACAATAATGCACGATTTTTACCATAGTCAACATTATTATTCAATTGAGCTTCAGGGAAAAGAGCATTTGCTCCTTGTTCATACGGTGTTGATGCCAAAAACCACGCATAAGGCGAGCGTAGGTCAACTCCAGTTTGTGATGATTCAAAATCATCTACATAAGAACTTCCTTGATTTGAACCCGATTTTTGTTGATGAGGAACTAAATGTGCAAATTCGCCATTAATACTGAATTTTGATGGTTGTATCGCATTCATTGTTGGAATTTTATTCAACAAATTTGTGAGCCACATAAATTCTGTATTATACGATAAATTCAGACCCCATATTGTGTTATTTATCACTTCATCTCCAATACTAACTTTCTCGGTCAAAGCTTTCTCTGAGAAGTGCATTAATGTTGCACCTATATTGAAATCTTTGTTGAATTGATATTGCAAATCAAGTCCAAGCAAAGTTTTTCGTTGTGTGCTAAACATCGATTGATTTTCAAGCGACACACTAATACTTTGTCCTGAGTCAATAATACTTTGATTAGTTATTGTTACGATCCCCATAGAATAATCAACCGTGTAATCACTGTTTTCTACAAGTGTAACCCCACCGGCAGTTACAACAACCGATCCTCGTGGCACATTCATTGCGTTCAACCGAATTTGCGAGCCATTTGATGCTTGATATTCTCCGGTTAATATAAACTTATTTTTATCAGCAAATTGACGAGCAACAACTAATGTAGAATCATATAATTCGTTATAAACATATTGTTGAGCAAGTGCCGGATTATCTATTTTTGTCGCAAGATGCGAGCCAAACGGTTCAACTACCGGGAATATTATGCGACCGGTTGCCGACAATACTGTGTAACCTTCTATGTAATCAAAGAACCCATCGGGATTGGATTGTTCATTATTATCAATACGGTCAAGATTCATCACTTGCAACAATGACTTATCATTTAATCCCGGCACCGGCAAGTAATTAATTTTCGTTCCTGTTGTATCACTTAAATACTTTATATTAAGCTTGAATTTTGTTTTTTGAATTTTATACGCACCAAGTGAATATACGTTTTTCATCATCAAATCCCACATTGGCAATCGAGGATTGACCGTGGTGCTTTTCAACATTTTCACATACAACGAATTATCAGTAGATGTTATATCACTTGAAAATTCTCCCACTTGATAAACCTGTCCATTGTAGGTATATTCATAGGCAACTGCCAATACCTCATCGGCATTTAACGCACTTTTCATAGAGATATACCCTAACGTTGAATTTAATGTATATTCCGATTCAGAAAGCAATCGGGCACTTTCTACTTTTTCAAAATCTTCTCCACCATTAAAACCATATAACGACAAAGGCTCTAACGCTTGTGTAACCAAATTAATATTACGAGCTTCGGGGTATTCATTTTTGATAGTGGACAACAAATTATTTGATGAATTTGCAGGATTATCAAACGTGTGATTAGGCACCCATATATTATTTGCTAATCTACGATTTTCGCCCAAGTCCATAAATGCCACAAGATTTCGTGCCTGGTTATAATTCCCTGTTTTATTTGTAACCCAAACCTCTATTCGAGTAATATTCACTCCCGACGATACGTATGGTAATTTCGATGCAAATTTATCATAATTATCCCTGAAATAATGAGCCAAGAAGTAATGACGATTTTGGTCGTAAGCATCGGCATTTACCTCAAAGTCCGTTGTTTGTGCTCCACCTTTCGTATTTACAGTCTTTGACTCTGAATTTTGTTGTGATACGAGTGCTGTAGCCGTAAATTTACCAAATTGTAATTTTGATTTTATCCCAAATAAAGCTGTGCTACCTTTTATGAGCGAAGAACCGGTAGTCATACTTACGTTACCGGCTTCTATATTCTTAACAATGTCATCTTCTTTGCCTTCGTATGCAAGTTTAATGTTTTTTGAATCAAAATCAAATGTCGCATCAGTATTATACGACATATTGAATTTCATTCTATCGCCAACCGATGCTGTAATATTTGCTTGAATCTTCTCATCAAAGTCAAAATAAGTTTTTCGCCGAGCTTCAAGCGACAATGAAGGATTATCAGTTTTATTGGACTTAACACCTAAATTTAGCGTTATAGTTCCTTGTGTTTTGAGCTGAACTCCACCCGGACCAAAAACCTTTTCCAATGGACCGAGTGCAAAATTCATATCAAAAATATTAAATGGCTTTTTCTCTTTCTCGGTAATAGCCTCCGTATTTCGTTGACGATAATACTCTTGCATCGATTCTCTTACCTTCCAATCATTGTATTGTTTTTCGGATAAGATAAATGGAGTTATAATTTCTCTATCGCCAACCTTTGTGCGAATTATATATGAACATGTTATTGGGTCGTATTCTGCATGCGATTCGATATTCTTAGGTTGTCGTAAATCAATTGGAGTTTCTTGAGGATATAACAACTCTTCATAAGATTGTGGGGCAGCATGCTTTATCGGGAAATTCATTCCATTATTTGAGTTGTCTTTTTTCCTTTTTTTATTATCACCCGATTCTTTTGGAGCTTCTGATTGTGCGGGAGCCGGAGCCTTTAATTCCGACTTATAATATTGTGCTGTTGAATAAAAGAGAGAAGTTGAGAGTAATAAAGTTATTACTCCCAACAAATATTTATATGTTATACTTTTTTTTATCTCTTTTCCCATTCAATAATATCGTTGCACCCAAGTGCTACATCATTGACAATGCTTTCTTTATAGCTGATTCAACTGCGATAGATGGCTCATTGTCAAACAATTTCTTTAGCACTTTCTGCGACTGCACACGATTAAATCCGAGCATTACCAATGCAGCCAATGCTTCTTCATATACTTCGTTAGTTGCAGAAGGTTGTAATATTAACGTATCTCCTATGGGTTTTATTTTATCTTTAAGGTCAACAATTATACGTTCTGCCGTTTTTGAGCCAATTCCTTTTACTTTTTTCAATGTTGAATGGTCGCCAGATAGGATTATTTGCTCTAATTGTGGTGCAGCAATCGATGATAGTATCATTCGAGCTGTATTAGCTCCAACGCCCGACACTCCAATTAATAAACGGAATATACTACGTTCTTGCTCATTTATGAATCCAAACAAAACATGAGCGTCTTCTCTTATTGCCTCATGCACGAGTAATTTCGCGATTTTCACTCCATCGAGAGCTGAATATGTTGGGACTGAAATATTTAACAAATATCCCACTCCTCCGCAATCTATTATAGCGTATGTCGGTGTCAACTCGGCTAATTCTCCTTTTATATATTCAATCATACATTTATGAAATTATAACTTTATACAAAGTTACACAATAATTTTCACTTTTATCAACTCCTCTTTAACTGAATCCACTATTATTTACTACCTTTGTAGTTAATAATCATACCTACACATGGAGCAAGTTGAATCAATCATACAATCTATTAGTGAAATAATCTGGAGTTGGCCAATGATTATTCTTCTATTGGGAACTCATATATACCTCACAATACGCCTACGCTTCCCTCAACGAAAAATATTCACTGCAATAAAAATATCATTACAAAGCGACAATAACTCAAAAGGTGATGTTAGTCAGTTTGCAGCGTTAGCAACTGCTCTTGCTGCAACAATCGGGACTGGGAATATAATCGGTGTTGCCACTGCAATATCACTCGGAGGTCCGGGTGCTGTATTTTGGTGCTGGCTTACAGGCGTACTTGGCATTGCAACTAAATATTCAGAAGGATTATTAGCTATAAAATATCGAATCACAAATAAATATGGGGAAATGTCGGGAGGACCAATGTATGCTCTCGAACGTGGGCTTAATATGAAATGGTTAGCTATATTGTTTAGTATTTTTACTGCTATTGCAGCCCTTGGAATAGGCAATATGGTTCAATCCAACTCCATCGCCCTTTTGGTCAATGACACGTGGGGAGTTCCACTGCATATTAGTGGCATTATTGTTGCGTTCCTTGTGATGCTTGTTATCATCTTCGGTGTTAAAGGAATCGCAAAAGTCTGTACGACCCTTGTTCCACTTATGGCTATATTTTACATTATCGGTTGTCTATGGATTCTAACAATGAATCTTGAATATATTCCCAATGCTATATCCCTAATTATTAATTCGGCATTCTCTACCGAAGCTGTTGGCGGTGGTTTTTTAGGTTCAGCTATGATTGTTGCTATGCGATATGGTATTGCTCGTGGACTATTCTCTAACGAATCAGGGCTTGGATCTGCCCCCATTGTTGCTGCGGCTGCACAAACACGCAATCCGGTGCGACAAGCATTAGTCTCTGCATCTGGTACATTTTGGGATACTGTGATTATTTGTGCACTTACAGGAATTGTATTAGTTAGTAGCATTATTGCCTACCCGGATATTGACACATCACTCGGTGGCACCCTCACAACAGCAGCATTTTCTAAATTACCTGGATTTGGAAATATAATGCTAACAATATCATTATTTACATTTGCATTTTCAACAATCTTAGGCTGGTGCTACTACGGAGAAAAAGCAATTGAATATATCAGTGGAGTAAAATATGTAAAAATTTATCGCGTGATTTGGATTATCGTGGTATTCCTCGGGGCAATCATAAATTTATCTGTAGTTTGGGCTATATCAGATATTATGAATGCACTGATGGCATTACCAAATCTTATATCTCTATTGCTCTTATCGGGAGTTATCGCAAAAGAGACAAGATTCTATCTCTGGGATAAACACTTAAATGACTCCGGGGACTAAATACTAATCCTAATTAGAATCCTTATTTTAATCCTCGTAAGAAATCAGCAGTAGGCATACGTTTCTTGCCTGCAACTTGAAGCGAAATGATTTCAATACGAGCATCACTACAATCTACAAACATTCTATTTGCTTCAATTGTAAATTTCCCGGGAGTTAACAATCCATCATATTCAACTACTGCCGATTCAAAGATTTTCATTGTAATCGGTTCTTTACCTTCTTGCACAAAATTTGTCCATGCTGCCGGATATGGAGACAACCCTCTCACATGATTGTGAACATTCACAGCCTGTTTTGACCAATCAATCAAACATGTATCTTTGAATATTTTCGGAGCCGGGGTTGGTTCTGCCCCTTGCAAAATATCATCTTGAGGAATCGTTTTTAAGTCGCCGGCAATAATATGTTCAATCGTATCAATCGTAAGGTCAGCACCAAGCATCATCAACTTATCATGTACATCACCCACATTATCTGTTGGAAGTATATTTATTTTTTCTTGACGAATAATATCTCCTGTGTCTATTTCATGTTTAAGAAAAAATGTAGTAACACCAGTTTCAGTGTCTCCATTAATAACAGCCCAATTAATTGGTGCTGCACCACGATATTTTGGGAGTAACGACGCATGCAAATTAAATGTACCAAGTTCCGGCATCGACCACACAACCTCCGGCAACATGCGGAATGCAATCACGACAAAGAGATTGGCTCCGAGAGAGCGTAATTCTTCAACAAATTGAGGGTCTTTAAGGTTTACAGGTTGAAGCAATGGGAGATTATTTGCCACTGCATATTGTTTTACAGGCGAATGAAGCAGTTTATGACCACGACCAGCAGGTTTGTCAGGCATTGTGATTACTCCTACTATATTATATCCACCCTCATGAATGCGACGCAGGCTTTCAACCGCGAAGTCAGGTGTGCCGAGAAATACTATTTTGAGATCTTCTTTTTTCATAATTCTAATTATTTATATTTTCGGTTAAAGCTTGCCACAACACATCGTTGGGAATAGGTGCTGTAACGGATATTAATTCGTGCGACACCGGATGTTCAAACTCTATATGTCGAGCCATTAATGATATGCTTCCATCGGGATTGCTTCGCTTATCTCCATACTTCAAATCGCCCTTTATTGGACAACCTATAGATGATAATTGTACTCGTATCTGATGTTTTCTACCTGTCATCAAATTTACCTCAAGCAAATGATAACGTTCACTTGACGCTATATGTCGATACGTAAGTCGGGCTTCTTTAGCTCCACTCTTGGGTGTCAATGAGGCATAGGACTTGTTGTTGCGTTCAACAGTTGTGATATAATGAGTTAATATATCCTCGCTCTTGGGTGGACGGTTGCGAGAAATAGCCCAATATGTTTTATGCACTTGTCCATTTCGAAACATATCATTTAGACGAGCTAAGGCCTTTGATGTCTTTGCAAACACCACCACTCCGGCAACCGGACGATCAAGGCGATGCACCACCCCACAAAACACATTTCCAGGCTTGTTATACTTTTCCTTTATCCATTGCTTGAGAGTTTCCACCAACGGTTCATCACCGGTCTTATCCCCCTGCACAATTTCCCCCGGTGCCTTATTTACTATAATTATATGATTATCCTCGTACAGTACTTGCATTAGACTAAAATTATTTATACTCAAATTACTTCTAATTACACTTTTCGCCATCAATCTCTCTCACAAAATACACAGGACGATTTTTTGTTTCATTGAATATACGACCTATATATTCACCTATTATTCCCAACGAGAGTAGTTGCACTCCTCCTAAGAAAAGCATTACAACCATAATTGTTGGATAACCTGCGACCGGATCTCCTATAAACAATGCTTTGAGAATCACATATATCATATAAGTAAACGCACTCATTGAAACAAATAGTCCCACTACCGTTGCTATTTTCAACGGAGAAGTCGTATATGACGTAATTCCTTCAATTGCCAATCCCACTAATTTAAGATAATTCCATTTAGTATTACCGGCAACTCGATCCTCTTGATTAAATAAAATTTCTTTTTTATTAAAACCAATCCACTGGAATAATCCTTTAGTATAACGTTGTGATTCTCGCATTGAACACAAAGCATCAATACAAATGCGATCTAAAAGTCTGAAATCTCCCACATTTTGAAGCACTTCCACATGTGATGTCTTCTGTAAGAGCTTATAATATAATAACGAAAGTTTCTTTCTTATCCAAGGTTCTTTACCTCGACTATTTCGCTTACCATAAATATCATCATATCCTTCTTCCCACAATTTAAGCATATCGGGTATTACTTCGGGAGGATGTTGGAGATCTGCGTCCATAATAACGACACAATCACCGGTCACATAATCAAGACCAGCCATCATTGCCACCTCCTTACCAAAATTACGCGAAAGGTCGATATACCTAAATCGATTATCTCGTAGATACATTTGTTTTACCATGCAAAGGCTGTTATCTACACTACCATCGTTAACCAGCATTACTTCCCATTGATAATCCAAATTACTGTCAACTAACAACTTTACCCTCTCGAACAACTTAGGCAAGACCTCTTGTTCGTTGTAAAAAGGTATTAGCAATGACACTTTTTTCATTTCACAAGCAATTTTATATGGTTAATTTTCTTCAACAAAGATAATGATATTTATATAATCTCACAACGGGATTTGCCGTTTACACTGATTATAAAAATCCATTACAACATTTACATATTCATACGTTTGGCGTCCTCTGAAATATCCATATTTACATACCGGGTCGTTATAGTACTCAGGTTTTGTTTTCATCAAAATTGCCTCAGCTACATTTCCGTCCCACTTTTGAGGATCTTTACCATATTTTTTAGCTAAAGCTATTGCATCATAAATATGAGCTAATCCACTATTATATGCTCCTATCACAAATTTAACTCGCTCATCTGGGTCTTCAACATAATCAGCTAACAATCCATCTAATTTTTTGATTATTTTAGAAGCAACACAAATATTATCATCAATATAGGCAATACGGTCAGTAAGTCCATATCCTTGTGCAGTAGAAGGCATAATTTGCATTATACCTTTAGCTCCGGCCCACGACACAGCCGTGGAATCAAATCGACTTTCGACATAAGCTTGTGCTGCCAATAGACGCCAATCCCAACCGGTATGTGATGCATATTTTTTGAAATATGAATCATATTTTGAGATATATCCTTTTGTAAAATCAATAGAATAAGGTCGTTGCTCATTCTTACTTAATTCAAAATAGCGTTTATGAAGTTCGGCATATTTTTTTTGAGGAGCTTCTTGCTCAATCCACTCATTTATAATTTGAGCAAGCCTTGGATTCGATGGCGACACAGCCCAAGATGAACGTTGAGGGAAACTTAATTGCAATGTAATATCTAAATCTTTATAGTATGTTTTATTTAGACGAGCGATGTCACTATCAACTATTGTAAGAGGAATTTCTCCTGTAGAAACCATGCGAATAAGATCCTCGGTTATGAGCGTATCTTTATCTACAAGGTGTATATTTATTCCTCCTCCTAATTCATTTGAAAGATTTTCTATTCGTTGGTGGTATTTTGAGCCCTTCTCAACATATATATCTTTTCCAACCAACTGTGTTACATCAGTTATTTCAATAGACTTTTTATTTATTGGCTGAACAAGAACCTGGGATGTTGAATTAACCACGCCACAATGCAACACCCTATCTTTATATTTCGATGTTATTGGTATTTCGTATGCTAACAAATCAACCTTTGCTGAATCAAGTAATTCTATCATTGTCGCCATATTATGTGCAACAAAAATTTCAATTGCAATATCGTTGTCCTCACAAAATTGGCATACCAAACTATAATCATAACCCAACTTCGTGTCTCGATAAATAAAATACGAAGTTGGGCTATATAATGTTGCTACCCGAAGTGTATCTGGCAGAGTATATTGTATTGAATCAGTTATAGAGCAATTTCCACTCGTTTTATTGTTAGCACAAGCATTAAAAACGAGCAAAACGATCGTTAATATATATATCACAACGACCCTCATCGCTCTATCCCAATAAATTAATATTCAAATTCCCCTTTTTCTGAAATAATTGTTAGATGATTTGTCTCAGCATCTTCAACACGACCAATGATACGTGCAGGAATACCCCACGACTCTGAAATTTCAATTACTCGTTGAGCATCTTCGGGAGCTAAATATATTTCCATACGATGTCCCATGTTAAACACTTTGTACATCTCAGCCCAATCAGTTCCCGATTCACGACTAATAAGATCAAATAATGGCGGAACAGGGAAAAGGTTATCTTTAATCACATGTTTATTTTCAACGAAGTGCATAACTTTTGTTTGAGCACCTCCCGAGCAGTGAACCATACCATGCACTTTATCTCGCATTTCATCAAGAAGTGCTTTAATGACAGGAGCGTATGTACGAGTTGGAGATAGTACAAGTTTACCCGCATTAATTGGGGCCCCCTCAACTTCATCAGTCAAACCAACCGAGCCGGAATATACCAATTCTTGAGGCACCGCGGCATCAAATGTTTCCGGATATTTTTCGGCAATTGATTTATTAAACACATCATGACGAGCCGAGGTCAAACCATTGCTACCCATACCTCCGTTATATTCTTTTTCGTATGATGCTTGCCCGTATGATGCTAAACCTACAATTACATCACCACCTTTAATATTTGCGTTGTTAATAACATCGCTACGTTTCATTCGACAAGTCACGGTACTATCAACAATAATTGTGCGAACAAGGTCGCCAACATCTGCTGTTTCTCCTCCCGTTGAATAAACACTCACTCCCATTTCTCGTAATTCAGCAAGAAGTTCTTCTGTGCCATTGATAATTGCAGCAATAACTTCTCCCGGGATTAGGTGCTTATTGCGACCAATTGTTGACGAAACAAGGATATTATCAGTTGCCCCCACACAAAGAAGGTCATCAATATTCATAATCAACGCATCTTGAGCAATGCCTTTCCACACACTCAAATCTCCTGTTTCTTTCCAATAGGCATACGCCAACGATGATTTTGTGCCTGCACCATCGGCATGCATAATGTTGCAATACTCTTCATTCCCACCAAGAATGTCGGGTATAATTTTACAAAACGCTTTAGGATATAATCCTTTGTCCACATTTTTAATTGCATTGTGAACATCTTCTTTTGAGGCAGAAACGCCTCGCATATTATAACGTTGATCGCTCATAATTTATATTGTTTTTTATATTGCTGAATAAATGTATAGAAGTAATGCAGTTGAGGGAAGTACGAATAGCAACGAGTCAACACGATCAAGGATTCCACCATGTCCTGGTATTAAATTCCCCGAATCCTTGACGCCAACACTACGCTTAAACATCGATTCCACAAGGTCTCCAAATGTTGCAAATATCGATACAACCACCCCCATCACTATATAAAATGGCAAGTCGTTAACTTGTTCAATAAAATAATAGTAAGCGATTCCTGACAAAACTGAAAATGCCATGCCTCCCCAAAAACCTTCCCATGATTTTTTAGGCGATATTCGTTCAAATAAACGATGCTTGCCAATTGTACACCCTACTAAAAAAGCTCCTGTATCATTCAACCATATCATTACAAATATTAACAATAATAATGATTGAGACTGTGTGTATATAGCACCCATAGACAACATTGGCACTACGATATATAAAAATGCAAAAATTGAATAAGCCAAACTGCTTATTGGCGATTCTTTTTTATTATATAATTGAATTATCAATCGCAACAAAAAATAAGCTAACAATACTATTGCTACATTAAGAATTGATAGCCCTTGAATTAGATATGTATATCCACCAAATGCTACTAATGATGTTGAGCCAATAATATCAACCCACAGATTTAGATTCGAGCCATCGGCTTTTGTCATCTTAAGGAACTCTCTTATTCCTAAAAAAGTTAATAATGTGGCAAATATAATAAATGCCCAATTTGTTGTAATTACACCTAAAACTATCAGTGCAACATATATAGCCCCCGATAGGCTTCGAATTATTATATTCTTTAAGTTCATTTTCTATCTATTGTGTTTTACTTAACAAAAGTAACACATTTTTTTTACATTTTTGCTTTGTTATCCTTTATTTTATTAAAATACGTTCTATACTCACCCCTTTTGTGTGCGTAACTTTAACAATATATACCCCTGATGTTAGTGACGATAAATCTAAAGTCCTTGAATTCGAGGAATGGACAAGCTGACCCGACATTGAATATACATTCGTTTCTTTCAGATGTGAATTGGGTATTTCAATCTCAAATTGACGATAATCAACTGTTCGCAAAATCAAATTATAAAAATCTTCAACCAACACATTCCCAACTCCTGCTCGATTTAACACCTCTTTTAATCCTGCATACGCATTAATGTTTCCTGCTCCCCATTTAGGATTAGGGAAATCTGCATAATTTGTATCTGCTGTTGATTGTGCTATATCAATCACTTCATGTACTGTTAGCGACGAATCGACTTGTAGCCAACAAGCAATCACTCCGGCAACATGAGGAGATGCCATAGACGTACCACACTCCGATATCCAATAATAGTCTTTATTATCAATTGTAGTTTTTACTGCTAATGAGTTTAACAATTCAGAACTCATGCTTTTTGTATAATGGCTATTTATTGGAGCGACAATCATATTTCCCGGGGCACAAATATGTGGTAATATGCTACCATCATCAAGTGTTCCATAACTTGAGAAATACGCCACTTCATTTTCATTAAAATTATATGCCTTAACACTCCCATCAACTCGAGGAGTTGTATTTCTTGAGCTACTTGCTCCTACAGCAATAATATTTTTACCACATGCTAAATCTGAAATTGAACGAGATGGATTGCCTTGTGTAAAGCCTGGCACACCCAATGAATGAAGTATAACCCCATTCCCATCTGCATACGCATCAATATGAACACCATTATCGGCTCGCATAATAAAGCCTATGCAGTATCTACCCAATAGTCCCGATTCATCTCGCTGATGATTCTCTACATCAATAATTGCATAGGTGTTATATCGCCCATTATCCTTATTTGTAGAAGAGTATATTCTAACAGAACCAGTCAACTCTGATTCAAATAACGGAATTGATATGTCATTTTCTGTTGCAAAAGAAGATGACGCAACGCCCCACGATGAAGCTCCCACATTAATTGCTCCCATAAACGGCGATGTATATACAAATTCTTTTGTGATTCGATCGTAAATCGTCAACGCCACTAAAAACTCGCGAGAATCCTTACTCCACAAATCTATAGCTCCATTCATTTTTATACCGGCAACATCTGGATTATCATAGACAAAGGTCTTTAACTCATTATTTTCATCGGTAGCATCAAATGATATATACATTCTTTTATTTCCATCATTCCCTGATGATAAACACACGATAGCCTCCTCTCCGATAAGCTCAAGATATTGATTAAATAAACTTGTACCATCATGAGGTCCTAAATTATGTCCTAACGATAAGTTTATCACAACTTTTTTTCCTACACTACTCGCATATTCAACTATATCTTCCACTCCTGCAAGAATTGCCATATCATATAGATTACTCGTTGTTATAACCATATCTGACTTTGTTGCAATCCCCGAATAAACATTCCCATCAAAACTTCCTGCAAGGATTCCTGCTACATGACAAGCATGCCACTCTGTACTATCATCAGTGGTCCAATTTGAAATTTCAGATTCGTTTGTCATATCATATCGCTTACCCAACAATTCTTCATAACATACCAATCTTTTTAATCTTCCATCTTTAAACGCCAAATGAGATGGATCAAAGCCAATATCTGCGATTCCAACCACAACACCCTCTCCGTTATATGCTTGTGGCAAATCAAGTCCAGCATGCACTTTGTCAACGCTTGTCATTATTTTTGCTTTATCAAGAGCTATTGACATTGGTTGCGACAAACTCATGCTATTTACTAATGGTAAACGAGATACTTCGTCAAGCATATTATACGGGATACTTGCGAGTACAAAATTCTCACGCTGTCGATATATAATCGTACCTAACGATAGTAATTCATCTATTACAGAATCATTAGACAATTTCATTATAACCGGATAATATATCGAATCTAACGATGTATTTTCTCCCGAAACTACCTTAATTCGATTACAATTTAATATATCACTTTGATTGTATTTCTTTATTTGCTCAAGGATAGCCCTACTTTTATTGTCTAAAATTGGAGATGCACATAAAGGCAAAATCAATAATAGCATTAACACTAAACACAAATATTTTCTCATCTTATATTACAAACTATATTTACACAAAAATAAGAAAAAAGCCATTATCGTACAACCCGATAATGGCTTTTAATATTTGAGATTGTGTTTTTTAGATTTATTTCACTACAATTTTTGTTGTATATTTATCGCCATCTGCCTCAACTACAAGCACATATACACCTGAAGCAACATTTGTAGCATCTACAACAACATTATCTCCTTGTGCAGATGCACTTACAACTGCTTGACCTGAAACACTGTAAAGAGTTGCGTTTACTGATGTTGCACCTATATAAGTTACCTCAAATTGATTTGCTGCTATTGCATTTACTACAACAACTTGTTCAGCATCTTGTTTTACACCCTCAACACCATCCAATTCAACTGCTTTTTTCACAGCTTCTAATGCATTTATTTTACCCGCACCCCATTGAACTGGAATAGATGATGTTGTTACATAATTATCTTTTGTAGCAGTTTCCATCAATATTTCACGAACATCTTTGCATGTTAAATCTGGATTTGCTTGCAGCATTAATGCTGCAACACCCGATGCGAATGGAGTTGCCATAGAAGTTCCCATCATGTAGTCATAATAATATGGTTTACCTTCATACATTGTTTTTGCTACAAGCATAAATTCTCCATATTCATATACTCCTTGTTGAAATGCCAATGTCATATAATATGAACTCATTGATGATACAACTACACAACCAGGAGCTGTTAAATGTGGCAATTTTCGACCATCAACAAGAGTTGCATAACTTGAAAAATCTGAAATATCATCAAGCGTTACATAGTTTTTAAAATTGTATCCTGCATTTTTTATACGCACTGGAACATAATCTCTAGTTGTATATGAACCAACTGAGATTACCCCTTCTGCACATGAAGCATCTGTGATAGAACCATCACCACCACCATCAGTCCAGCCTGAAATGTTATTTGATGCAAGGGTACTATATCCTCCTGAAGTGCAATACACATCAAGACGTTGACCGGCATTACCTTCAACCATTAAACCCAATGCGATATTCCCTTTGGGATTAGTTGTGGTGTTTAACAATAAATAATATTGCATATTCACAGTGAAACGATTATTATATTCGTCTACTTTTGAACCAAATCCGATATAACCATTTGAATATGCAGCATCAAACACGGGAGATGTCATAACTCCGGCTTCTGCATATTTTTCTGTTGCAATATAAGAATATTCGCCATTTGTGCTTTCTGAAATTGTTGGCAATTTATAAACAATTTCCTTTGTTGTAAGATCATAAAGCACAAGTGTTGCACTAAATGTTTGATTCGTATTACTCCAAACTTCAAGTGTTCCGGTTTGACCATTTGTTGCCAAAGGCATAATAAAAGTATTGATATTCTTATCTGCTTCAGTACATGTTTTTGTAATAGCAATACCATCTGCTGCTTCATTTCCTGCAGCAACACATATTACAGCTTTTTCGGCTAACTTATTTAGATATTGGCTAAACAATTCAGTGCCATCATGTGGACCATATCCACTACCCAACGAAAGGTTTACAACGCATGGCTGATTATTTCTTTCTGCATAATCAATAACCTTTTCAATACCCATGAGAATATTATTATCGTATGCATCATTTCCTAAACCAACCATGATGATATCAGACTCACTCGCTACACCATAGTAGTTTATAGTATCAGCCAAGTTTTTATAACTTCCACTCATGATACCAGCAACGTGAGTACCATGCGACATTATAGAAAGATCTGTTGTAAATTGGCTTAATTTATATTCTGTATCATAAGCTGTTGCATTACCATTTTTACCGGTAATAGTCCATGCTTCTTTCACACGTGATGTTCCATCTGAATTCTTAAAGTTAGGATGATTTATTGTAATACCTGCATCAACAAGACCTGTTACTACACCAGCACCTTTATATGCTTGTGGCAATTGGCCCAATGGACGATGAACTGTATTCACTCCCGTTTTTGAACGAGCCTGATCCATTTTAACGCTTGCTTTGCGAGGGATTGAAAGTGTTTTAATTGCTTTTAGATTAGAAAACTCAACTACTTTATCATAATCAACCTCAACGAGAGCAAGATTATCCATTTGTGATCTTACAACTGCTCCTGTTGCTTCTAATTCTGCAATGTCGGCATCTTTTTCCAAATCAACGAGCACAACAATACGTTCTGTATTGGTGTCAAATGGTTGAATTGAAGATGCATCTAACTTATCTGTTTTTAAAAGAGCATCTTCTCCTAATTTTTCAATAAATGACTGTTGTTTAAGCAATCCCTGACCGATTAAATCAATTTTGCTTTGTGCAAACGAAAACAATGTTGCACTTGCTAAAATAAAGCTTAAGTAAATTTTTCTCATATATATATTAATTTATTTTTTTGCCATTTTGCAAAGATAATCATTATTTATTGAAATATATTACATTATACATAATAATTAATTATTATTAAACATCAAATCAGTTTTATAGAAATACAATTGCTAACCGTTTAATCAATAATTTTCATTTATATATTTGAAAATACCCAAATAATCACGAAATTTGCACCAAATTAAATCGCATCACATAAATGAACAACGATTTCAATAAAAAATATTACAAAATAAAAGAAGTTGCCGAAATTCTTAATATCCCGGCATCAACTTTGCGTTTTTGGGAAAATCAATTCACTATCATCAAGCCAAAACGCAATAGTCATGGCACACGATTATACACTCCATCAGATATTGAAACAATAAAAATGGTGTACTATCTCGTAAAAGAAAAAGGATTAAAACTTGATGCTGCACAAGAACAAATTAAACACAATCATTCAAACGTATCTCAACGACATAAAACTATTGAGCGATTAAAAAAAGTACGTTCTGAGCTGAAAGCAATGCTTGATGCCCTTCATTCGTTAAGATAACTTACAACTCCTTATAAAATTACAGTTTCAGACCTTTATATAAAAAATGGCAATTACTCCTTTTGTAATTGCCATTTTCTTTACCGAATAAAAACTATTTAATTATTTAATATTAGGCTCTTCAAGACCAAGTTTTTTCACTTTGTCAACTCGCTTTAATATAACACCAATAATCAATGCTGCAACACCAAGTGATGCTAACATTATAAGAGGAGCTGTATAGTCATACATTGTAGCAGCTTGCTCTAACGAGATTGTTCCATTAGCCAATCCCTCTGTTATCGCTGGATTAGTTTTATCAAGAACCTTACCTATCAACAAAGGGAACAACCATAATCCAATATTTTGTATCCAAAATATTAGAGCGTATGCACTACCTATAATTTTTTGATCTACCAATTTGGGAACACTTGGCCACAATGAGGCAGGCACCAATGAAAAGCTTGCACCTAACACCAAAATCGTAATATATGCAACAATAAATCCACTAATAGAACTACCTTTAAACATTGGCAATACAAAAGCGAATGTCAAATGGCATGCTATCAACAATATTGATCCCAATATCAACATCGTCGCAGCTTTACCTTTGTGATCAACATAATTTCCTAAAATTGGAGTAATACCTACCGCCAACAATGGGAAAACAGCAAATACAGTCTCAGCACTTTGACGCATATAACCCATATAACAGAAGACTATTAAAGCAATTATTGCAATTCCCAACATTGAGTATTTCAACGATTTATTTTTTGCAAAATTACTGATAAATGCTCCGGCAGCAACAATTAACATTATAAAATATTGCACAATTGTTACTTGTTCTGATGCCCAAAATGAACCACTTTCAACACCGGTAAACGACAAATTACATTGCAACATATTTACAGCATATTTTTGGAATGGGAAAATAGCCGAGTAATATAATACACATAGCATTGCAACTAACCAGAAGCCACTACTACGCAATATAGCACCAATATCACTAACATGAAATGGTTCTTTTTCCTCAGCCTCTCCGGTTTGTGCATCTAATTTCTTATCCATAAAGAAATATACTATGAACATAATTAATGCAATCATCAAAAGCACCACTCCAAATGCTACAGAACGTGACACATCAATATTACCACCTAAACGAGCAAAGAATGGAGAAAAGATCATACATGTAGCCACTCCCAATCGAGCAAGAGCCATTTCAGAGCCCATTGCAAGAGCCATTTCACGTCCCTTAAACCATTTAACAATACCTCGGCTTACCGTTATACCAGCCATTTCTACACCACAACCAAAAATCATGAAGCCAATAGCCGCAAATTTAGCCGAAGCAGGCATTCCTTTATAAAATGGAGATATTCCCAATTCATCAAATACCGGAATGTAATTGAGATTATTATTAAACCATTCTTCAAGACCACTTCCAATAAATGCATTAGTTACAGCATACCAATTAATTACTGCACCAATTAACATCACAACACCCGACAATAAGGCAGTAAACCTTACACCCATTTTGTCGAGAATAATACCCGCAAATATCAAAAAGAACACAAATACATTCAAGAATGTTTCCGAACCTTGCATTGTTCCAAATGCAGTTGAATCCCAGCCTCTTGTTGACTGCATTAAGTCTTTAATTGGCGATAATATGTCCATAAAAACATAACTAAAAAACATCGCCAACGCAAGCAATAATAAAGCTGACCATCTTATCCAAGCTTTATCACTCAATAATTGTTTATTCTCTGCCATTTTCTATAATATGATTGATTTATTATTTATTTTGCCACAAAGTTACACAAATCCATCGTTGATTAAAAATTAATTTGCTATATTCGCAAAATGAATTAAGTTTTTGAAACATAAATCTACATTGCAATTATGCCAAACTCTAAACCATATACCTTTGATCGAGTTATTCGCATCATCATAACTATCTTTTTAATCGGAACAGGATTATGGCTCATTAACTATCTTACGAGTGTATTGCTCCCATTTTGCATAGCCTGCTTGGTTGCATACTTGTTAGAACCTCTTGTTCAATTTAACTGCAAGATATTCAAAATAAAACGACGTTTTCCTGCTGTTGCTCTCACTCTAATTGAGTCACTATGTATTTTCGTAGTTTTAGGATTTATTTTCATTCCTACAATTATTGCAGAATCGCAACAAATGGCCGCTATGTTCAAACAATACGCAACCGCAAATGCAAACATTCAATACCTACCCGAAAGTGTTCATATTTATTTACGAGAACTCATTGATTTTAACAAGTTGTCAACATTAATAACCCAACAAAACATTGAAAATATCTATAATATAGCATCTTCATTCCTATCGAGTGGAATTGATTTGATTATGGGAATAATTGGTTGGTTTATAGTCATTCTTTACATCATATTCATAATGCTTGATTATGAAAAACTAATGCGAGGGTTAAAACGAATGGTTCCTCCTCGTTATCGTCGCATAGTTTTCAGCATTGGACATGATGTAAAAACAAGCATGAACTTATATTTTAGAGGTCAATCTCTTGTAGCATTTTCAGTAGGTGTACTTTTTAGTATTGGATTCATAATTATTGGACTACCATTGGCCGTTGTATTAGGAATGTTTATTGGCTTACTTAATATGGTTCCATATTTACAGCTTATATCATTTCTACCCGCTACATTACTTTGCCTTGTGTATTCAGTTGACAGCGGTTGCAATTTTTGGACAATTTGGGGCGAATGTATGGCTGTTTATTGCGTTGTACAAGTAATTCAAGACATGTTTATTGTACCTAAAATTATGGGTAAAACAATGGGGCTTAATCCGGCTATCATATTGCTTTCACTCTCAATTTGGGGAGCTTTATTAGGATTTATCGGACTTATAATCGCACTACCTTTGACAACTCTATTACTGTCATACTATAATCGATATGTTTTAGGAGAAAACACTAATTTCTCACAAAACAATAACAAACCACCATGCGATACTCCAATTGACATTTAATCAACCTCGGCTAACATTTCATTTGCCAGAGTTTCATCTTCTTGTCTAACAAGCAATTTCACAAAACCCAATGACGAAAAAGCCATTGGATACACACTTGACATAATTTCATTGTTAATCACACAAATTACGCCATTACTTTCAAGGACTCCTTTTGCAACATGAGCTTCAAAGTCTGTCGCATATTCACGAATAATAACCCAATTTTCATTCATATTGCACTCTATTTATTACTTTATTTTTCTACGATTTAATTCTGCTTGATATTTACGAGCATTTACCAAATGAGTGGCATAATCAACTGCAAAATTATGATAACCAGAGAAATCTTCTTTTGCACACATATACAAATAGTTATGCTTGGGGGCATTTAACACTGACTCCAATGTTTTTTTTGATACAACTCGAATAGGTCCCGGCGGCAAACCATAGTTCTTATATGTATTATATGGCGATTTAATTTCCAAATGAGAATGATTTATACGCCGTAGCGAAAAATCTCCTATCGCAAACTTCACTGTTGGGTCAGCTTGTAACTTCATGTTTTTATCTAATCGATTCATATACAATCTTGCTACCAATGGTCGTTCATCAGCTTTATTTGTCTCCTCCTCTACAATTGACGCAATTACCGACACCTGCATCGGTGTCAATCCCAAATATTTAGCTTTTTGCGTCCTCTCATCATTCCAGAATTTATTATAATAACTTAGAAACTTTCTAACAACCGATTCAGCTGATGCGTTCCAGTAAAACTCATAACTATCAGGGAAGAATATTGCAGGATACTCCTCCTTTTTATAGCCTTCCATCTTTAGCACAGAATCGCATGCTCTTATAAAATCATGTTCAGAAAATTTCATATTTTTCACTACTCGTTCGGCTAATTTATCCATCGTTCGTACGTTATTAAATACGACTTTAACAGGTGTTTGATGATTATTTTTTATTTTACGAGCTACTGATAATGCCGACATACCCGGTTTTATTCTATATGCACCTTGACTCACCGATGCATTTCCTCCCATTAAATACCATAAGCGATACACTCGTGTACCATAATCACTTCCTAATGAACTCATCAATGAATCTCTAAACTCAACATTAGTTTCTCCTGCAATCTTTACCCAACATTCATCTCTTTTATATTTTGTGAATGAATAAAAAGCAAAGCCACAACAACCGGCTATAATCAATCCTACAAAAACACCTATTATTAAATAGATATGAATATATTTTTTTGGTTTGTTTTTCGTTTTATTCTTTGTTTTCATATTTACAAATTTAATCACAAAAATTGTAATTAAAAAATTTCCTTTTATAATATCTTAATTTTCACAAAATTAATAATCCAACACAAAATTTATACACAAAAAACATTGCAGATTAAAATATTTTATCTAACTTTGCATTGCTTTTCTGAAAATCAGTAACGCAAAGCCTCTTGGAGAGGTGGGTGAGTGGCTGAAACCAACAGTTTGCTAAACTGTCGTAGGAGTAATCCTACCACGAGTTCGAATCTCGTCCTCTCCGCCAATGTCAAAATAAAATCCTGTAAGTTAATTACTTACGGGATTTTGTGATTTTTAGGTCGGACGAAAGTCGGACAAAAGCTCTAACTTCATTCACAAACTCTGGTCTAATGGTCAAACTCTCCATAAACTACAACGGGATTGCATCATTGATACAATCCCGTTTATTAAAAGATATTTTTTATTTTACTTTACGAGAGAAAGGTAAAGTTCTTTTTCTTCTGCGTTTTCAACAATGTTGAGTTTGCCTTCGCGAGCCAACCAACCAATTGCTGCATAAAGTTCTTTATCTTTCAATTTAGTTGCTTTTTTTACTTGTTTCAAACCTAAAGTTTCAACTTCATTAAGGGCATTCCACATAAGACCAGCCCAAGTTCCAATAGTTTCTGTGTTCATTTTTTTGTTTTGTTAAACCTAAAATATTAATATACAAATCTTTTTCGAGTGCAAAATTACAAAAAAATCACGAAATTACAATCATTGCAGTGTATATTTTCTCATATTTTCTCATTACTAATACAACTAAGTGATTTTATCCACTAAAATCAATAACTCAACAATAGTAGCAACAATATATACAATATATACAACCATATTATTAATAATTTGTATATTTGCATTTCAAATTAAGCCAATAATGATTATTCAACGCGAAATATTACTCACTTCACGACATAGAGGAGCTCACCTAATTACCCATGAGATTGAACAACAATTAACCTCATTGCCCAAAGTTGGGATACTCCATCTATTCATCAAGCACACATCTGCAGCATTAACAATAAATGAGAATGCCGATCCCGATGTCCGCACCGATCTCGCCTCTATTTTCGACCATATCGTCAAAGAACGAGAGCCTTATTACCAACACACACTTGAAGGGGCTGATGATATGCCGGCTCATGCCAAATCAACCATTGTTGGATCATCTATAACGATTCCTATATCAAATCACAAGCTGAATTTAGGTATTTGGCAAGGCATATATCTATTTGAATTTCGCAATTATGGAGGGAAACGCAATATTGTTGCAACCATCATCGGCGAATAACAATAAAAAATTGTATCTTTACAAAATAAAAACAACCAATTAGATATTAATGCACGGATTAGTTATAAAAAACACAGGAAGTTGGTATGTCGTCAAAACCGATGATGGCAATGAAATTAATTGCAAAATTAAAGGAAACTTTCGTCTAAAAGGAATACGCACCACCAATCCGGTTGCCGTAGGCGATTTAGTTAAAATCCTACCAAATACCGACGACACTGCTTTTATCACCTCAATCGACCCTCGTAAAAACTATATAATCAGACGCTCAAGCAACTTATCAAAAGAGGCACATATAATTGCGGCGAATGTTGACCAAGCCCTGCTAATTGTTACCCTTGCTCACCCTATTACATCGACCACATTTGTAGACCGTTTTTTGGCGACTGCAGAAGCATATCGCATTCCATCTATAATTGTTGTAAACAAAATTGATTTACTATACGAGAACGAAGACATCGATTACCTTGAGGCTTGGTGTTATTTATATAAATCAATCGGATATAAAGTGCTTACCATTTCAGCCGAAACAGGCGAAGGCATTGACGAACTCAAACAACTTCTTAACAATAAGACTACCCTACTATCAGGCAATTCCGGCGTTGGCAAATCGACCATCATAAATAAGATTATGCCAGAATTGAACTTACGTACTGCCGAAATTTCGACTACACACGACACAGGCATGCACACCACAACATTCTCCGAAATGTTTCTACTTCCCAATGGAGGATATCTAATAGACACTCCAGGGGTTAAAGGGTTTGGCACCATTGACATTGACCGACATGAAGTTGCTCATTTTTTTCCCGAGATATTTGAGATTTCTCAAAACTGTCGATTTGGCGACTGCACTCACACCCATGAACCTGGATGTGCGGTACTACAAGCACTTGAAAATGCTGAAATCTCTCAATCAAGATATAATTCATATTTGAGCATTCTTGAAGATTCATCTGACGACAAATACCGAAAAGCATTTTAGAGGCAAAAACATCTATTTATCGCAGACTTTGAACATTTGGTCATTTGCAGATAAGGGATTTTTTCATTAATTTTGCAAATACTTTTTACTCTAAATAATTGTATGAGCAATATATCTCCTATAAGATTCACGCCAATACTCAAATCTGTACTTTGGGGAGGGTCACGCATTGCAACATTCAAAGGCATTGCTCCATCAAACAGTTTAATTGGTGAAACATGGGAAATCTCCGGCTTAGATGGACTTGAAACTAAGGTAGCCGAAGGAGAATTCAAAGGAATGACGATTAGCGAATTATTATCAAAAAAAGGGGAGCTAATCATGGGTAAACGTTTGTTTCAAAAATATGGAGTACACTTTCCTTTGCTCATCAAATTTATTGATGCCGCCCAAGATTTGTCTATCCAAGTACACCCTAATGATGAAATTGCAGCACCTCGCCACAATTGTAGTGGAAAAACCGAATTGTGGTATATGCTTGAATCTCAAGATAGCTCAATCATATATTCTGGATTCAAAACCCCAACAACTCTAAATGAGTTTAAAAGTCACATTGAAAACAATACATTAACTGATGTACTTGCCTGTTTTTCGCCAAAACGAGGAGATATTTTCTACCTCCCAGCAGGACGAGTTCATAGTATTGGTGCAGGAAATCTACTTCTTGAGATACAACAATCTTCCGATATCACCTATCGTGTTTATGACTATAATCGCACTGACTTTAATGGCAAAAAACGCGAACTCCATACAGAACTTGCTCTTGAGACTATCGACTACCAAGTTCATGATGAATATTGCATTCACACCGAACCTCAACTCAATTGCGAAGTAGAAATTAATCGTTGCGATTATTTTGCCACAACACTTCTAAAAGTAAATAATTCATGTCGAATTGAAATTGCTAATAAAGACTCTTTTCGCATTATAGTTGTCACATCAGGCAAAGGCAATTTAACCGACGACAAAGGCAACAAAGCCATCTTAAAACAAGGTGATGTATTACTTATTCCAGCCTCAACCGAATGGATTGACGTAGCAACTTCATCTAATAAAGGGATCGAAGTTATTTCGACATACATTCCATAACGACATTGTGCCCACAAACCTTACAATGCCCCGTTTATATCTTTTCAATCCCGAAAACGATTTGGCTTTAGCTTTAGACAAAGCTCAATATACAGCACCGCCTAACGCTCAACTTCTACATAACGCCGGGGCTTTGCTTCCTATTTGGTTCTGTAAAAACGAGGATCAAATAATTGCCAATTCAAATCAACTCAATTGGTTAGATCAACAAAAAAAACTGTTTAATGTCGGAGGGTCAATTTCTACACTTAATTCTATCTCTGAAATTTCACTTTGTACTCCTTGGGGGTGGTCATATAATGCCCGTAAACAATTTCTTGATTTTGGCATTAATCAAAATATATTACCAAATAACGACCAACTCAATAAGATTAGAGAGCTAAGTCATAGACGCATATCTATCGAAATAAATACTCAAATCAATGAACTTTTAGCCCTACCCCACTCAACTAACCCAATTGAAGCGACTAACGAAGAGATGGTTGCTGATTATCTTCATAAACACCAAACTATATTTCTAAAATCGCCTTGGTCGAGTAGCGGCAGAGGCATTGTAAATTCATCGAAATTAACCAAAAACGAGCTCATTCGCAGAGCTAAAGGCATCATCAATCGACAAGGGGCTGTTATGTGCGAAAAAGCACTTAATAAAGTTCATGATTTTGCCGTTTTATTTTATAGCAATGGCAAACAAGTAAAATACCAAGGATTATCCTCATTTTTTAATTCCGATGCAGGAGCTTATAGTGGCAACATCATTGGCTCACAAGAATTTATATCTAAAACAATAACTAAATACATTAATCCCGATACCCTCAATCAACTTACCTACGAATTAAGCAAAATTCTCACATCAATTATCGCACCTCATTATAGTGGATACCTGGGAGTTGATATGATGATATATAATCATAACGGCGAATATCTAATTGCACCATGTATTGAGCTAAACTTAAGAATGACAATGGGTATTGTTGCTATGCTTTGGAGCAATAACCACTTAGCACAAGGGAGTCATGGAGTTATGAAAGTCGAATACTCACCACTGTCAAGCCATACAAAAACGACAACTAAGGAGGCATTAATTTTAGACAAAAAACTAAAATCGGGAACAATCTCTTTGATTCCTCCCGATAATCATTTTAAGATATATATTGAAGTTAGTAACGATTATAGTAATTGATAGTCAAAACTGCTTCAATTCATTATATAATCTATGTAATGGCAACCCCATTACATTATAGAAACTTCCATTTATATTTTTAACACCAATACAACCAATCCATTCTTGAATGCCGTATGCCCCGGCTTTATCCAATGGATTATACTCTTTTATATAATCCTCAATTTCTTGTTCAGAAAGCTCTGCAAACACAACCTCTGTAGTTACTGAGAATGTAACCCTTTTCTCAGCTGTAGTGATTGTTACTCCTGTTATAACTTCATGAGCATGCCCCGATAATTTCATCAACATATCCTTTGCTTCTGATTGCGTTGATGGCTTGCCCAACACCATTCCGTCATTAACAACAACTGTATCGGCCGTAATAATCAACTGATTTGATTCTATTAATGTGCTATAGGCATCAGCTTTTATTACCGACAAATATGAGGCAATCTCAGACACAGGAATTGTTTCCGGATAAGATTCTTCAACATCAAACGATGATGCAAGTTGAAACTTCACATTTAATTGTCGCAACAACTCTCTACGTCGAGGCGACGCACTTGCCAACATTATTTGGTATTTATCTAAATTAGCAAGGCTCTTCATTACCAACCAAAGGCATTTTCGGAATTAAGCCACTGCCCATTATTTCGCATCAGTTGTTCAAAAAAATCACGAGCAACACCTTCGCCTCCTTTTATTGGAGATATATATGTAGCAATAGCTTTTATATCATCGGCAGCATCAAACGGTGCTATAGACAACCCCACATAATTCATACATTCATAATCTGGGATATCATCTCCTACAAATGCGACCTCATTAACCATTAATCCCTTTGCTTCCACCCAATTTTTCAAACAAGTTATTTTGGTTGAGGTTTTCATGAATACATCATCAATCCCCAATCCATTAAATTGTTTTTTTACAGCCATACAGTCAGATCCCGTGATTATTGCAATCTTATATCCCATTTTGATTGCCAACTGCAAAGCATAACTATCTTTAACATTTACCATACGAGATGGGGTCCCATCAGACATCAATGGCATTGTTGAAGGAGACAATACTCCATCTACATCAAACACTACGCCCTTTATCTGCTTTAGATCATAATCAATCTTGCTCATAATCTATATTATATTTCTTCATTATACCCTGTGATAATATTCTATATAACTTTGCATCATCGTTTGACAGCATTTCTTCATGAAATTGCATGATTCTGAAATCTCCACGACGAGCTGGTCCGGTTTGTCCCTCAATCGGAGACACCTTATAAGCCTTATCAAGAGTAACCTTAATTAGAGGTAATAATATTTCAAAATTATATCCGGCTGTTTTCAATATTTCATCAGCTTGAGCCCATAAATAATTCACAAAATTACAGCCAAATACTGCAGCAACATGTAGTTTGCTTCGTTGTAAACTATTTGCAATATAAACAGTCTCACTTAAACTCTTTGCAACTTCAACTAAAAGTTTTTCGGTATCTTCATCAATCCCCTCAATAAAAAACGGGACTTCCGACATATTAACATCTACATTACGTGATAATGTTTGTAACGGATATACAACTCCACATCGTTCAAATTTTGCACTTAATACATCTATTGAGACACTACCTGAAGTGTGAACCCATAATCCCGATGTAAAATTTATTTCATTTACGATTTGAGAGATAACATCATCTTTTACCGAAACTATATATATATCCGCGTTAGGGAATATTTCTTGCAAATTATCGGTTGCGGCAGCTTGCTTCAGCAAATTTGTCAACGCAAACGCATTTTGAATATGCCTACTATATACCTGCACCACGTCATGCGTTTGGTCAATTGATTGAGCCAAATGTGTTGCTACATTTCCTGCACCAATAAATACTACTCGCATGACATTAAATATTAATCATTATACTTCTTTCCAAGTACCGATATGCACTTTTTCCCACATCAATTTTGATGTATCAACCGGCTTACGTTCCTCATCTTTATGTCCAAGAGTGATTATACACACAACAGGAAGAGTATCAGGCATTCCAAGCAATTGTTGCACCCATTCTTCCGAAGGAGTGCCATCAGAAGCAAATCGCCCTCTTACCTGAATCCAACATGACCCCAATCCAAGGTCCTCAGCTTGCAACTGCATAAATGAAGCTGCTATCGAAGCATCTTCAACCCATGGGTCTGATAGTGTTGGATCTGCAGCTACTACAATAGCCAACGAAGCTTTAGCGATAGGATTTGCCCCAGCAGGCTTACATTCACTCAATCGTTGTAGCATATCTTTATCTTCCACAACTACAAATTGCCATGGGCGACTATTCTTTGATGTTGGAGCCAATAATGCCGCTTCTAAAATCAATTGCACATCTTCTGGCTTAATTGTTTCATTTGTATAACGACGTATGCTGCGTCGATTGACCAGCAATTTATGTAGATTTTCCATAATTGAAAGATTTTTAATGATTAGTTTCCACAATATTATTTACGGCAAACCCATGCATTCGGATAGCGTTGCATTAAGCCTGTTTTTTTAGCATTAGCCAATATTGCTTTCGAGGACTCACCTGTAGCCGCATATATTCTGAATCGACCGTCTTTTTCAAGGATTTCCAAGCGTTTGTTTTTTGACTTTTCAATATATTCTTCAGCAAGGGCTCTATTAGGCAATGATGCTATAATAAGGCAATATTGGTCTGCCGTTGACAATCTCACCTCTTCATTACAACTATTTTCTATTGCCGGAGATGTCGATTTAGCATTATTTTGATCAACCGCCAACGATGCTTTTGATAAATTGCGTGCCAGTTCCTTTTTTAATTGATACTCTTCTAAACGTTTCTTCATAAGCTCGCGTCGAGCTTGACGACGTTCTTCACGCATTTTTTTATATGCTACAATTTTTTGATGACGCAAACGTGCAATTGTATCAACAACCACCATCGATTCTGTTGAATCCACATTTGACACGTTTAATATCAGCTCCTCATTCCCAGTAGGTTCATTTAATTTTATCTGAACTTTTTCGGGGGCTGAAATTGTTGGCGTTGATAATGAAGCAAGATTTGCATCGTCGTTAACTATTGGTGTAGAAAAAACAAATCCCAAGCCTAAAACAACAGCAACCGATGCAGCTATTCGTGTCCAACTGCGACGAATTGGCACATATATTGTATCTTTTTTAGAAATTGGCTTCTCATCTTCAACTTTTGAATGAGCTAAAATTGGGACTAATCTTGCTTTAGGCAATCCCATAAATGAAGTTGCAGCAGATGTTTTGGCAAATGGTTCAAACAATAAAGCGTCATTAGATTTTTTAGTAAAAACACCAATGTTACTTATTGCTATTTCTCCTTGTAATTTCAATTGATGATTTAACGAATTTACAGCCTCGGCGATTTGCTTAATCGCAACATCGTATGTCACCCCGGTCTTACGAACAATTGACGATGCCAAAAGTCCATCATCATGAACAAGCGATGGATTAAATCCTAAACTTCGTGTTGGAGGCATCAAAACATTATGTTCATTTAATACAGCTGATTGCGTATTTGCAATAAATGCACCCCAACCGGGCACAATCACGCAATCATTATACCTGATTAAATATTCAATATGCCGTCCAATTAAATTCATCACTGCAAATATACTCAACATCTTCCAACTAATCAAAAAAAATGTCAACAAAATCATCTTTTGTAGATAAGTTGAATAGCATTTGATTAACTTTGCAATTATTATTTATTTTACACTATTTAATCAACCGATTAATCAATCAGATGAAACAAAAACTTACATATTTATCGCTACTAATTTTAGCCTCAATAATTTCACAATACAACATCTGCAAAGCTGATATAAAATCATCATTATCCTTATCTCATGTCGATTCTATATACATTAATTTAGTTGGCAAGGCTGATTCTGCTATAGCCCAATCAAATTGGACAGAAGCAGAAAACGCATTACTTAACGCAATGAAAGAACAACCGGCAAATCCGGCAAATGTCCTATTACTCTCAAACCTTGCAATGATACAATTCCAACAAGGCAAAGACTCTTTAGCACTCAACACTATTAACGACGCCCATATCATCGCCCCAAAATCAATCACCGTCTTAAATAATCGAGCACGCATATTAAAAAGCATGGGATTGATAAATGAAGCATATCTTACATATGAACAAATTCTAACAATCGATTCAACACTAATAGAACCTCGATATATGCACGGGATAATCGCTCTCACAAATAAAGACATCACGACTGCATTTTCTGACTTTACAATACTTGAAAAAAATGCACCAACTGAAGAGTTGACTTTAGACGGAATGGCACTATATTATTTCCATATACAAAATTTCAAAAAAGCCATACCCTATTTCAACAAACTAATCGAGATAAACCCAAGTATCGACAATTATTCTAACAAGATACTCTGCCACCTCTTTTGTGATGAGTTATCTGACGCATCATCAACAATTAACGACGCAATTAAATTATACCCTATAGCAGGGGATTTTTATCTATACCGAGCCTTACTCAATCATCTTTATTTTCGTCAAGATGACAGCGATGCTGACATCAAGAAAGCCATACAACTCGGTGTTTCAACCGAAAAAGCCAAAGCATGGCAACAAATGATTAAACAGTACAAAAATTAATTGTTGATATTTAATCAAAACAATTAAATAACATTTATAGATTTTATCGTAACTTTGGAAGCAAATAAAAATCTACAATAAAATAATGAGCGATATAATCAGACTTCTTCCCGATTCGGTAGCAAACCAAATTGCCGCAGGTGAGGTTATTCAACGTCCTGCATCCGTCATAAAAGAACTTGTTGAAAATGCAATAGATGCAGGTGCAACAAATATCAAAATAATTCTAAAAGATGCCGGACGCACCCTTATCCAAGTTGTTGACAATGGTAGTGGAATGTCAACAACCGATGCCCGATTGGCGTTTGAACGACATGCAACATCGAAAATTAAAGACGCATCTGACTTATTTGCTCTTCAGACTATGGGATTTCGTGGCGAAGCTCTTGCGTCTATTGCTGCCATTGCACAAGTTGATTTACGAACAATGCGAAAAGACGACTCAATTGGCACTCGAATTTTAATAAGTGGCTCAAAGGTTGAAAGCCAACAACCCGAAGCATGTGCTCCCGGTACCAATATAATGATTAAAAACCTCTTTTATAACGTCCCTGCCCGTAGAAAATTTCTAAAAAAAGATTCAGTAGAGTTAAGCAATATTGTTCATGAATTTGAACGATTGGCATTAGTTAATACCAATGTAGAATTTTCATTAATTCACAATGACACTACATTACACCAACTTTTACCCGGCACACTTAAACAACGTATTGTATCTTTATTTGGCAAATCACTTGACCATCAACTCATTCCAATAGAAACTGCAACATCATTAGCAAAAATTAATGGATTTATCGGACTACCCGAAAATGCACGCCGACGTGGTGCTTTACAATATTTTTTTGTTAATGGCAGAAACATGAGACACCCATACTTTCATAAAGCAGTGTTACAATGCTATGAACAATTAATTCCCTCGGATCAACAACCAAACTACTTCATTAATTTTATTGTTGAGCCCGACTCCATTGACGTAAACATACACCCTACCAAGCATGAGATAAAATTTGAAAACGAGCAACCTATTTGGCAAATTTTATCGGCGGCAATTAAAGAATCATTGGGAAAATTCAATGCAGTCCCATCTATCGACTTCAATGCAGAAGACGTTCCCGACATTCCAACATTTAAGCCAAATGCAAATGCCCCTCATGACATCGAGCTTGACACCTCTTATAACCCATTCAAGGTCCCAAATGGAGCACATAAAGCCCAACAGCCAATACCCTCTCGTGTCAACAATACATCTTGGCAAAGAGAAATTTCTTCAACAACAAAAAATTGGGAAAAGCTATATGAGCAATTTGAGAACAGCCACAACGATATTAACTATAATATTCACAGCAGTTCTATAAATAATGACAATAATTTATTTAATAATTCTGAGTCAACAGATAATAATATACTCTCATCAAGCATCAATGCCATTCAATTCAAATGTCGTTATATAATAACACCAACTCGAGAGGCTCTGACTATTATTGACCAACATCGTGCTCATATACGCATCTTATATGACCAATATTTGGAATTAGCCACAAATGGAGAGTTAGCTACACAGCGATTAATATTCCCTGACGTGCTCCAGCTCACTGCCGCACAAACAATTATTCTTGAAAGCATCAGTGAACAACTACTTCAACTCGGATTTGATATCGCATATTTAGGCGATAATTCTTGGAGTATAAATGGAGTCCCATCTGTACTAAATAACGCAAACCCTATTGACTCCATCATGCGTATGATTGAACTTATCGAATCATCGGGTGAAAATATCGAAACTGAAGTTCTCGACAAAATAGCATTGTCCATGGCTCGATCTGCAGCAATTAAGCCAGGACAATCCCTTACTCACGAAGAAATCGAACAATTATTAGGTAATCTATTCAAATCAAGCACACCTAATTATACCCCCGATGGCAAAACCATCATAGCTTCAATTCCGGAAACTGATATACTCAAACTATTTTAATCACTATGTTACGACTTTTATTTAATATCCTATCAATTTCATTATTAACATTCTCGGTTAGTGCAGTAACCCTATCGGAACAAATTGACAAAATCATGACTTTGCGTTATGGAAACGACGCTCCTGGTGGTGCAATCATGATTCTAAAAAATGATTCCACAATATTTGAAAATTATTATGGTATTGCTAATATGGAAACCGGGGAATTAATTTCAAAGTCAACCAGATTTAACATCGCATCGATATCAAAACAATTCACAGTTGTTGGAGCCTTACGACTTGTTGAACAAGGCAAACTATCATTAAATCAGTCAATCTCAAATTGGTTTCCTCAATACAACGAATCGTTTTGGAAAAAAATTGAATTAAGGCATTTAATGAGCCACACATCGGGGCTTCCTGATAGTCGCGACCGAAGTGACAGAAACGCATGTGTATATGCCAACGACTCCATCTCTATGGGATATTTTCCGTCAGTAAAAAAGCTACTTTTTACTCCAGGGGAACATTATGATTATAAAAATCCAACTTTTTTATTGATTGCAAACATTATTGAACAATGTGAAAATATTAAATTCATTGATTATCAACAAAAACATATTTTCAATGTATTAGGAATGTCAAACACATCATATTTCAACCCTAATATCACGCCTACTCACACTGCTCACGGATACATCAACACTCATGCCGTATCATTGTCATCAACCGACAATGATACGGCCGGGAAAACCTTGCAAATTAATAATCCTAAATCAAAATGGCAAGAATATGACTACGGCGAAGAAACATTTTTTGCAACACGCCCCGACGGAGGGATATACTCTACAATTCGTGATCTTGCCAAATGGGAAAAAGGGTTGCGTGAAAACAAAATAATATCGCGAGAACTCCTATACACCGCTTATACTCCACATGTCACTGTTACTGGAAGCAAATGGAGTAGCTATCAAAATAGAGAAAACACCTATTATGGACTTGGCTGGTTTGTTGATAAAACTCCCGGATTTCCAACAAAAGTATATCACACCGGAGATAACGGAGGATTCCAAGCCTATCTTGCAAAATACCCCGATAAAAACGTGTCAATTATCATTCTTGAGAATCGCAACGACAACGATCGTTGGTCATTAGTAAAAACTATCGATAAACTCTTATTAGAATATAATATTTTGTAACCATTTAGGAATACCCTCATAAGCTATCATAAGCTAACTCTAAAGAGTGATGATCCTATTGCTAATAAAATAGCATTATTCTACTTATTAAACTCAACTATAGCTTCTTGGTTTATTTAGTAATCAACTTAACCAAACAACATGTTATATCGTTTCCTCCCGCTCATCTAATAAGGCTTGACGATATGCACGTGGAGACTCTCCTGTGTGATGCTTGAAATACTTCCCAAAAAACGACTGATTAGCGAAATTTAATTGGGAGCTAATCTGTTGAATCGTTAATTCACTATTATGCAACAACAATTTTGCTTCAAGAATTACATACGAATCAATCCACTCACCGGCAGTGTGTCCACTGGTATCTTTTGCTACGGCTGATAAGTGTTTAGGCGTTATATCTAATCGTTCTGCATAATAATTAACCGAACGCTCTTTTTGAAAATTTTCTTCTACTAATAATAAAAATTTGTAGAACACATCTTCCTTCCGACGCAGATTTCCCTTTACACTCTTATCCTTATCCATGCGTGCCGTGTAGATACTTAGCGTTTCGTATAAAACCGACTGATATAACGCATCTAATATGCTATCATAATAAGGAGTATGTGTGGTTGCTTGTTTTTTTACTATTGCCGAGTGTAAATGTTGCTGTATTTCTAATTCTTCTGTTGTTATTTCAACAATAGGACGTTCTCTAAAATACATAAAACAAGACATCAAACGAGAAAAAGATAATAACGAATGGTTTAATGTGCTCAACGGAGCCATTATCAAAAAGCCATTAAAGTCCGAACTTGCATTGTACCCTGTCAACGTGTGTCCGGGTCGCACTACCATAATATTGCTCGCTTTTAGCGTATGTTCTACTAAATCAACCGACACTGTCAATTCGCCCTTTACACAAACAATTGAAATCAACGTCTTTAATTTCAAGGGGAATGATAGATGAGAAATAGCATCTATACTATTCAACACCATAACTCTTCGGGGTCCCTCCAATCCAAGTGCTACTTTTCGTGTCGTAAATGAACTTGCCATACGTGGCTTTTATATCTTTCGTTTGTTAAATCATTTATTTGCAAAGATAATACATTAATTTAATATCATATTATTTTTTTTGTAAATTTGCGATAAAATAGTAATACTCTAAACATGTTATATTATGATAAGATTATCGTTATTTATGCTAAGCTTATTATTTTGCTTAATTTCGGCAAATGCTCTTGACATATCTAATAAAAAAGTGGGAACAGTCCTTCTTCAATTAGACCAAGAAATAATCAATCGAGAAAGATATATCAATGAACAACAATTAAAAATAGACTCGCTAAAAAGCATTCTATCATTACACAACAACGATAGTTTAGTTGCAATCATGGAAATTGGAGATGAATATGTTGCGTTTGAAAACGACTCAGCAATTTCATACTACGACAAAGGTTATAACATTTCAAATAGCAAAGGACTTGATTCTATCGCGTTAATATTCCGACTTAAAAGAGATACATATCTCCCTTTAGCCGGAATTATTGATTACGCAACAACAGATTACGAAAATATAGACTCCTCAGCTATTCCAAACTCGCTTCTCGAATTATATTACGACTCAGGAAAACAAATGTACTCTTATATTGCATCTTGCTACACAAATTATCCTACGATTTTCAATCAATATAAAAATAAATCCTTACAATGCCAATCTCAATTATTGAACATTCTTGACAAATCATCAATTAAATATAATCTCAATTTAGGAGAATACCTTCTTGATTCTAAGGAATTACCTAAAGCAAAAGCAATTTTAGAGGAAACTCTTACTAAACTTGACGAAAGTAGTAACCTATTTGCTCGTGCATCACATGCTATTGCAACAATAGCACTTATTCAAAATAAGGAAAACGAATACATTTACCATTTGACAAAATCTACTATTGCCGACATAAAATCTACAACCCTTGAGGTTGTATCAATGCAAGAACTTGGCGAAAAACTATTTGAAAAGGGAGATATTGCCCGTGCCCATTCATACTCATCTATAGCTCTATCCAACGCAGTAAAATGTAATGCAACAATGCGTATGATTCAATCATCAAAAGCAATGCCTATCATTGTTCAAGCTCATTCTGCTGAAATTAAAGAATGGCAAAAACTTATAACGTATGTAATTATTGGCATTATAATCTTGTTATTATTCCTTATTATTATTCTAATTTACCTTCGTATAGAAGCAAACAGATTAAAACATGCACGAAAAAAATTAGAAACTGCTAATAATGTAAAAGGTATATACATTAGTCAATTTCTTAATCTATGCTCGATATATATGGAAAAACTAACCCAGTTCAGCGATACCGTAAATCGTAAAATTAGTGCAGGCAAAGCTGAAGATTTATATAAAATCACGAAATCAGGCAAATTTATCGAGCAACAAAGTCGTGAATTTTATGAAGTTTTTGACAATGCATTTCTTAATATATACCCCAATTTTATCGAGAACGTAAACACTCTACTTATGCCTGACAAACAAATTGAGCTTAAAAATGATGAAAAATTAAATACTGAATTACGCATTTTAGCATTTATGAAATTAGGTATCGATGAAGGTTCTCGTATTGCACAAATGTTAAATTATTCAGTAAATACGATATACGCTTATCGCAATAAACTCAAAAACAAAGCCATCAATCGCGACACTTTCGAAGATGACATCATGAAATTAAAGTCAATATAATCATATATAATCATTTATATTTCAACGCTAAACAATGCCACACATCGCCCTAATTACCAACAACTTACAATTTTACATCCTTTATATTTGTCTATATTTAACTTAGAACCCAAATCTTCATTCGAGCAACAATAGTAACTTTGCATTGCAATTCAAAACAACGAGAATAATTTTATTAAACAAAATTGTGATTTTCACACGTATTATTTTAGGGTTAGTATAGATTGTTAGTATTTAGCGAAAAATAATCGCATATTAAAGTAAATGTGTTTTATGTTAGTTATGTAGTCTTACTACAAGACAATGACGAGGTTACTTCGTGAGAAGCAACCTCGTTTGTTTTTATCATGTTTTATTATCCAACAATAATATTGCCGACAACAACTTTAACATACACAATTGAATATTTTTTTGTAAATTTGCAATTCATAAATTATTATGAAAGCAAACTTATTTATTAAATATCTTATACTCTCAATTATAATTTCCTCGTCATTATTCTCTTGCAACAATGACGAGCCATCAGATACTGAACACGTCTGTAATCGCACTATCTTAGTATATATGGTTGCAACAAACTCTTTAGGAGCCAAGAATGAAGATACTAAAGATATAAATGAAATGATTGAAGCATCAATTAACAACACCTTTAACAATGGTAGGCTTTTAATTTTCCACTCCTCATATAATGGCAAACCAGCACTAAAGGAAATTAAAAATGGAAAAATTCAAATCATTAAAGAATATGACCAATCTCTTTTATCGGTTGATCAAGAGCGTATGCAACAGGTTATTAATGATACAAAAGCACTCGCTCCTGCCAAAGAATATGGTTTAATTTTATGGAGCCATGCTAATGGTTGGCTACAAACAGGAATAAATTCATCAAAAAATATTCCTCAAAAAAAAGAGCCATTAGCTTTTGGCGAAGAATATAATAAAAACATGAACATCACTACCCTTGCCAATGTTATAAATGACGAAAACTTCAGTTTTATATACTTCGACTGCTGCAACATGGCTTCAATTGAGGTCGTTTATGAAATCAGACACTCAACCCCATACATTATAGCTTCTACAACAGAAGTTCCCGGTGATGGCATGCCATACGAACAAAACATTCCATTATTTTTTTCAAATCCTATCAAACTGCAAGATGCATGCATTAACACATTTAATTATTACAACTGCCAAGAAGGTCAAATGCGGACATGCTCAATCTCTCTAATTCAAACAAAATATTTAGACGAATTAGCTCAGGCTACAATTTCTATATATTGCAACTACAACACACTTCCCGATGATTTTAATCCACAAAAATTTGTTCTTGATAACACTTGTTATTTTTTCGATTTCAAACAATATATTAAAGAGCTTACCCCATCCTATGACAACCGATTAAATACATGGCTTAATGTTATTGACAAAGTTGTTATATATAAAGCAGCTACTCCAAAGCTTTGGGACAAGCTTGATTTAGCCCACCATTGCGGTCTATCTACATTTATCCTTGACGACATTACAAAATCAACAACCAAAGGATATAATCAATTGCAATGGTACAATGATGTTGCATCAAAATTATTTAATAATAACAAAAACAAATAACTCATCATGAATCTACTTTCTACAACTCAAACTGAATTGCCCGATTCAACGGTATCAATATTTCCAAGCCTTGAAACTCTTTCAGCCATATCGGCAGATGATTTAATTAGCAAACTCATCTCAAACATTACTAATTTTGCAATTAGCTTAGCTATTGCAATTGCCGTTTTCTATATTGGCAAATTCATAATAAAAAAGTTACATAAAATAGTTCTCTCAATTCTTTTACGTCGAGAAGTTGACCAATCATTATCAACATTTATTTTAAGTTTTGTAAGAATCGTCCTTTATTTTATTCTAATAATAATCGTCATTGGCATATTAGGAATTGAAACATCGTCTTTCCTTGCATTATTCGCTTCTGCCGGTGTTGCCATTGGCATGGCACTAAGTGGGACTTTGCAAAACTTTGCAGGAGGAGTATTAATTCTTCTTCTAAAACCCTATAAAATTGGAGATTACATCGAAGCTCAAGGATATGCCGGCACAGTCACTGAAATACAAATTTTCCACACTATAATATGCACTCCCGACAACAAATCAATAATTATTCCAAATGGAGGTCTTTCAACCGACAGCATAAACAACTATTCTCGAGAAGATTATCGACGAGTTGATTGGGAAATATGCTTGTCATACGGCGATGATGTTAACGTTGCTCGCAAGGTTATTCTCGATATTCTAAACAAAGATGAACGTGTTGTGAAGAAATTCATTGAAGATGACATGGAACAACGAGGCTTATCACACAAAAGCCCTATCAAAAAAGCATCTAACATAAAAACCGATCGTTCTCCGGTCGTTCTTCTTACTAAATTAGCTGACAGCAGCATCAATCTCACCGCTCGAGCATGGACTACAAGTGGAAACTATTGGAATGTAATGACTGACGTCAACGAGATTATCTACAATGAATTACCTAAGCATGGTTTATCGTTCCCATACCCACAAATGGACATACACATTAAACACGATTAATCGGTCGTAATTTTTACACATAAATATTCTTAAAATCGCATATATCTCGATTATTTTAGTTATATTTGCATAATTGTATCCACTTTGAGGACTACCTATTATGTTTTCATCGCTATATATTATCACTATAGCTCGCATTAAGCATTCCTAATAGCGTAATTCCCAAATACATACAATCGAATGGAGGGGACGCCTTTTACTAATTAGTTACTCTCCTCTGTGTTTCAATTGCGACGACGTGTTGCGATGTTTTAACATTAAAACATTTCACGACGTCATGAGATATGATAAAAAAATAAAAAACAACATAAATGACAAGCAAATGGAATTATTTGCCCCTTACTACAGAAGAACAAAAATTAGAGACCGACTTGGCGAAAGAATTTGCCAGTTGCCCTCCTATTAGCGAGCTTTTGGTTCAAAGAGGCATAACTTCAGTTGAGGAAGCTGAAAAATTCTTCCACCCCTCACTGAAAGATATGCACGACCCGTTCCTTATGCCCGATATGGATAAAGCTGTAAATAGGCTAAATCAAGCCATGGGGTCAAAGGAGAAAATTATGGTGTATGGTGACTACGACGTAGATGGCACAACATCTGTTGCGTTAGTATATAAATACCTCCTTAATTTTTACTCCAACATTGAATATTATATTCCTACCCGCTATGACGATGGGTATGGAATTTCTATGCGTAGTATTGATTATGCAGCCGAACGAAACGTTAAGCTGATAATCATTCTTGATTGTGGAATCAAAGCTATTGATGAAATCAAATATGCAAAAGAAAAAGGAATTGATTTTATTATATGCGACCACCACGTTCCCGACGACGAATTGCCCGATGCTGTTGCTATTCTAAACCCCAAATTAGAGAATAGCCCTTATCCATGCCCACATCTTTCAGGGTGTGGCGTCGGCTACAAACTCATGCAAGCATTCGCAATAAGCAATGGACTCCCTTTTACTGAGTTAGAAGCCCTACTCGACCTTGTTGCTGTAAGCATAGCTGCCGACATCGTGCCTATGGTTGACGAAAACCGCATCATGACTTATCACGGATTAAAACGGCTCAATAGTAATCCTAATTTGGGGCTTCGTGCTATCATGAAAATTTGTCAACTCCATAATCGTGAAATAACTATCAGTGATGTTATATTTAAGATTGGACCACGCATTAATGCCTCTGGGCGCATGCAATGTGGCAGTGAAGCTGTCAATCTTCTTGTAGCTCGCGAAATCGGCGATGCTTACGAAAAAGCCGAAGCTATAGACCAATACAACAAAGACCGTAAAGAGCTTGACAAACAAATTACTGAAGAAGCTAACGCAATTCTTGAAGATCGAGGTGAAATTAATTCTAACAAAAAATCTATTGTAATTTACAATAAAGATTGGCACAAGGGTATTATTGGAATTGTAGCATCGAGATTAACTGAGCTTTATTATAAACCGGCAGTTGTACTAACTCTAACAAATGGACTTGCCACCGGTTCGTCTCGTTCTGTACAAGGTTTTGACGTATATAGAGCTATCGATTCGGTACGAGATTTATTAGAAAACTTCGGTGGGCACACTTATGCCGTTGGACTTTCGCTTAAAGAGGAAAACATTCCCGAATTTGCACGTCGATTTGAAGAGTATGTTGCCAACAATATTCAACCAAATCAGTTAAGACCACAACTTGACATTGACACTTATCTATCTTTTGCCGACATTACCCCTGAGTTTGTTTCAACTCTAAAGAAGTTTAATCCATTTGGACCAGGGAACAACAAGCCTGTATTTTGCACAAGAGGTGTATTGGATTTTGGGACAAGCAAACTCGTTGGGCGACAGTTTGAACACATTAAACTTGAACTTGTTGACAATTCCTCAGGGAAAGTAATTAATGGCATCGCCTTTAATATGGCTGAACACTTTGAATACATTCATAGTGGCAAACCATTTGACATTTGCTACACTATTGAAGAAAACAAGCATCACAATGCCACATCTTCTCTTCAGTTATTTGTAAAAGAAATACGAGTGTCAAAAACTTAACATTGAGAATACGATGAGTATTATTCACGAGATTCTCAGTAAATACTGGGGATATAGTTCATTTCGTCCCTGTCAAGAAGAGATTATCAACTCAATTCTTGATGGAAAAGACACACTCGGACTACTCCCAACAGGCGGAGGAAAATCAATAACTTTTCAAGTGCCGGCATTGGCTATTGAAGGATTGACAGTTGTCATTACTCCACTCATATCCTTGATGAAAGACCAAGTTGACAATTTGAGAGAACTCGGAATAAATGCTCAATATCTACATTCCGGATTAACGCCTTCTGAACATCGATTAGCTATTGATAAATGCCGATTAGGCAAAGCTAAATTGCTATATATTTCGCCTGAGAAACTGCAATCTAAGAATATGATTGATAATCTTAGGATAATGAATATCGAGCTAATCGTTGTTGACGAAGCTCATTGCATTTCACAATGGGGATATGATTTCCGACCATCATATCTTAACATTAAAGCAATTCGAGATTTATTTCCTAATGCTCCAATACTCGCTTTAACCGCTTCAGCCACTCCAGATGTGGTAGAAGACATAATGACTCAACTTAAATTTCGTTCTCGAAATATCTTTTCACGAAGCTTTTCCCGCGACAATCTATCATACATTGTCAAATACGGAGAACATAAAGAAGGGCAACTTGTTAAGATTTTGAAATCCACAACAGGCAGTGCGATTGTTTATGTGAGATCACGCCAACGGACGCGTGAAATTGCAGAAATATTATACAAAGAAGGGATCTCTGCTGACTTCTATCATGCCGGGCTTGCCCCTGAAGATAAAAATGAAAAACAAAACAAATGGAAAACAGACCTATGTCGAGTTATGGTAGCGACCAATGCGTTTGGCATGGGAATTGACAAACCCGATGTAAGAACTGTTATTCACTACGATCTACCTTCTTCTCTTGAAGAATACTATCAAGAAGCCGGACGTGCCGGGCGTGATGGCAATCCTTCATACGCGGTTCTTCTTTGTGCAAAATATGACAAATCAATATTAAGCAGACGCATAAGTGAGAAATTTCCTGAAAGAGAATTTATCAAGCTTGTATATGAACTTTTAGGGAACTTTTTAGATGTTGGTATTGGCGAAGGATATAACCAATTATTTGAATTTAATTTCAATCTATTTCTCAAACGTTTTAACTTACCATCAATACCAACTCATAGTGCATTAACTTTATTAACACAAGCTCAATATATTGAATTTACCGAAGAGATAAATACATCTTCTCGAGCTATGATTCTATTGAATAAAGATGAATTATATTCTCTCAATTTAAGCTATAATGTCGAAAAAGTTTTCCAACGACTATTACGCACATATACCGGACTCTTTGCCGATTATGTTTTTATAAACGAAACATCACTTGCACATTCCTTAAACTGCACTGAACAAGATATTTATTCAGCTTTATTGATTTTATCAAAAAAGCATGTAATCCATTACATTCCACGAAAATCAACTCCATATATTCTATACACTACTTCTCGCGAGCTGACTAAGCATATCCTACTTCCAACATCAATATATGAAAATCAACGCAAGAAACTAAGTTCTCGCATTGATGCGATGAAACAATTCGCATTTTCCATTGACCAATGTAGGGTAAATATCATGCTTAAGTATTTTGGAGAAAGTCCCTCCATTCCTTGTGGCAAATGTGATTATTGCCGACAAGCGAAACAGCTCAGTCTTAATGGAGATAAGCTACAAATGCTTCGTGATTCAATTTTGTATATGGCTTCACAATCCGGAGGGCATCAAATCTCATATTTTATATCAACCGCCAATGCCCCACAACAAGAAACATTAGATATGATTCGCACACTTCTTGATGAAGGTGCCATTAAAATCATGCCCGACAATACTATTATTATTTCGCAATAACTTTATTATATGTATGATAACAACTTGTTGTCTTACATAACTCATATCCTTTTTCTTCTATCATCATATTCATCAATGTATAATCCAAATTATTTTTGTTAACAACATAGACTCGATTTATTGTCGGATTTTGTTCCAAATAAGCTTTTGTTTCCAATACATATTTTTCATTATCTAATATGCCTAAAAAATTATGATGAGCATAATTAGCCCTACAATCAAGTATATACTCAAATATTTGTCGTCCAAAGCCTACAAACAGGACATCTTGTGCCGATGAACGCTTTTCTGCTTCATAAACCTCTTTAAGAATTTCACTGTTTGCCGGAGTTGTATATATTCCCGATATATACGGCAAATTTAACTTAACAGTAGATTGCACTAATCCCTCATCACGAAATAATTCGCGAGCTTTATTACATGGGAAATATATTAATATCGACACTACAACTATTGCTATTGTATTATTTGCCGTTTTTGATGCAATAGGCAAAAACTTTGGCAATAAAAACACCATAGATGTAACATTTGCAATCTTAAAACAACCGGTATCACTACCGATAGCCGACACCAATGAACACATAAACAAAATTAATAGTATTTTATTATCTGTTGAATTACCAATATTAATTCTGTTTTTACACCATACATACATTAACATCAACAAATAAATAGAATTATATAAACTATTTGTTAAAATATTAATATACTCATATCTATATAGTAACTTTATAAAGAACAGCAACCATATTATTACAACAATATATTTTCTCCTATGCAAAAATTTAATTGCGTCATATTGCGTTATTATATATAATGACAAATAGACCATCACAATTAGTCCGACAATACACACAAGAGATATGCTATCACTCACATACATATCCAATAGATTCAAAATATTATGATTTTCAGTATATCCCCATTCATTCCACGCATAAATATAAGAATTAACATCGCCATATATCCAATATATTATAACTAAAACAGAAATAGATACCGACGAAAAAAACACAATAATGTCTCTTACTTTATTAGTATATTTTTTATCAATTAAAATAGTAACTAACGCAATTGGCAGCAACATTATATTTGGAATACGCGACATTGTAGCCATCGCAACTAATACACCCAACAATGCTAATATAACCATGCTTTTATTTCGTTCAATATATATCAGCATAATCACTGTTGATGCTGATAAAAATAAATTGCTCAAGATATCCCAACCGACAAGTGTAGATCTTTGCTGAACTGCACTCAATAACACTAAGGCTATCCCTCCAACAAACATAGTTTCCCATACATTATTTCGTTTCCAATAAAAATATATTAATGGAATAACTATCGTAGCAATAGAAATTATAGCCATCATTGTTCTCATTTGCAACAATTCAAAACCAAAACAATTTCCTAAAATATTATAAATATATGCTGAGAATATTGTTGACGGACTCTGACTATAGTCCATTGCATTCAATATCTGATATGGTTCATCTGAAAAATTAATGCTATACCTCATTAAGAAAAATGGTATTGAAACGCCTAAAAGCAAGAACAATACCGATACTATTTTACAACAACTCTCCTTTTTATCAATACACATATTCTTTTTATAATCTATATTCAATTTATAATCGTAAAATTAGCAAATAAACAACAAAATACATCATTAAAACAAGGAAAATTCAATCATTATTTCTACCTTTGTATATAAATTACAACAAGAGTTGTAGCTACAATCAATGACTGAATCAAGAAGTAATAACATCTCAATTTCTAAAGCTCAATTATCTGAACTTCCCACTGTATCATACACTGGGTATATTTCTGTTATTGACACAGAGGAAGCTGCAAAAAGTGCCTTATTTTTCCTTAATAATCAAAAAATTGTTGGATTTGACACAGAAACTCGTCCTTCCTTTCGTAAGGGTATATCTAACAACGTATCATTGGTTCAAATTTCAACAATGAACCATAGCTTTCTTTTTAGAATTAACAAATTGGGATTTACTGACGAGCTAATAAATTTTATTGAAAATCCCAATATTACAAAAATTGGATTATCACTTAAAGACGACTTTGCTGTATTACGAAAAATCGCATCTTTTGAGCCTAAAGGATTCATTGAATTACAATCATTTGTAAAAAACTACCATATTGTAGATTGCAGTCTTCAAAAGATATATGCAATAATCTTCAACGAACGCATTTCAAAAAGTCAACGCCTATCAAATTGGGAAGCCGATGCTTTGTCGGCAGGACAACAAACATACGCATCAATTGATTCATGGGCATGCCTACGCATATATCTGCACCTAAAAAATGGCAAATTCGAACCTCTCAACTCTATATATCTAAATAACCCTGCAAATGATATTTAATATGAAAAAAAATAAATCAACTATTATTCCTCTCGTATTACTTATTTATTTAGCCATTATGTGTTATATAGGATATGGGGGATATGCGTCAGGAGAATTTTCAGCATTATATTATTTTGGCGTAATTGCTGGCTCTCTATTGGTTATTATTTTATTGCACTTCTCTTTGAAACGACGTGAACGATTACGCAAAGAACGTGAAGACGACATAAATAAAAACGACCAATGTTGCGAATAATGAAATGTAGATTATCTGTTGCATTAATTCTCCTTTGTTTTTTACAAAGTTGTTTTACCGGAATTGAAAGTACCCCTAAAATAACTTTAGATGATGTAAAAATAGAGAGCAAAAGTTCTATATCAGAAGAACAAAAATATCTATCAAACATCAAAAATGAAACATTTAATCAGTGGCATAAAGGCAAACAATTTGTCGTTTCCGATAGTAAAATTTCGTTGATATTTAATGCGAATAATTTACCCGACACCATTGTTGGTTCTATTATTAAATACCAAAAATACAATACTTCAATATCTGTAGCGGGAACCACCATCACAAATCTATATTTTACATTCAACTGCGATACACTAATTTATTCAGTAAATGCAACTCCTCAAGAGATTGCGTCACGTAAATCATTTATTGTTCCATTTACTATTCAACAAAGTGTTATTGATGACGTTACAAATATGATGCTAAACAACACTTACTATAATATTACCCCTTTAGTTTATGATAGTATTGGCAATACAATGAATATTCCCAAATTTGTTCCCATAAAAATTAATGCTATCAACGCCGGTAATCATTTATACCCAATTAAAGTTTCATATACTACCAATAACAAATCATACTGGGTATATATGACTATTGGAGATGAAATTCAATCAACGAGAAACTTTGAAACATTATTTTCTCTAACAAATCCTCGAAATAAATATCCTCATATAACAGACATTCACTGGAATGCTATTACTAATAACATTGTAGTTGTTGGCATGACTAAAGAAGAATGTCTATTGGCTCTTGGCTCTCCAAATCTTATAGACCGATTGCCAAGTAATGCCGGAATTCTTGAATTCTGGAAATATAACAATGGCAACCAACTGTTATTTGATGATGGATTATTAAAAGAATTCAGACGTTAATACAATGGAACTTCGTTTTTTAGGCACAGGAACCTCTACCGGAATCCCTCAAATTGGGTGTAAATGTAAAGTGTGTCAATCTAACAATCCCAAAGATTCACGATTAAGGTCCTCTATAATAATATCGTCCAACAATACAAATCTACTCATTGACTGTGGTCCCGATTTTAGATCTCAAATTATTGGTTGTAATAGTCCACATCTTGATGCTCTTCTAATAACCCATAGCCACTACGACCATGTGGGTGGAGTTGACGACCTACGTCCTTATTGCAAAAATATTGATTTCCCTATTTATTGTAAAGCTGATGTCTCTGAAGATTTAAGAAATCGAGTTCCTTACTGTTTTGCGAAACATCCATATCCCGGAGTTCCATCTTTCAACCTCAATGATATTAATGTAGGAGAAATTGTAACGATAAATAATCTTGAAATTGAACCTCTGTCGATAATGCACTACAAATTAGAGATTCTTGGATTCAAAATTGGCAAACTTGCATATATTACCGATGCAAAGACAATACCCGACGAAACAATCAACAAAATTAAGGGATTAGATACATTAGTCATCAATGCTCTAAGAAAAACCGAACATATTTCTCACATGACATTAGATGATGCTCTAAACATTATTGATACTGTAAAACCTCGTATTGCTTACCTCACTCATCTAAGCCATGACATGGGGTTACATGATGACGTTGAAAACAGACTACCTTCAAACGTAAAAATTGCATACGACAACCTTGTCATAAATATCGACTAAATCACAGTAGGGATTTCGTCAGGTAAATGGGTAGATAATATTCTCCACTCTTGAGGATACAAATTATTCGCTCTATTTCCTAAATTCTTTACAAAACCAAGTGGTCTATTTTTATATGTAATCATTATATATCCTTTGGATACTCCTTCCAACACAATAGCTTCGCGTCGCAAATATGATATTGCAGTGAAATAATCCACATCAACTAACTGAAATGCGTGTTTATTTACAACTAACGACATTGCTAATGATTGCGTTGGAATAAAATCTTTACCTTTAATTACTGCAACATTAATCCCATAATGAATCAATTCAAGATTGAGTTTCAATTGCGACAAATGATTTAACCACTTTTTAGGAAACGCGTTAACGGTATCATTGTTTACACTAAATTCATATTCGGCATCTTCTGCTAAAATCCATTTCTTTACAATATCTTTATTGGGAATCTTAACATTGTCTTTGCTTTTTTTAGAAGATTTCACGACCTTAGCATCTTCATTAACCCTATTTTTTTTGACAACGGCAACAAACAAACCCTCACCCTCTACTTTATGAGGCATAAATCTATAACAATAATATGGAGTATTAATACCTGTCTGAATATTCCAATCTTCAACCAAGTTAATTTCCACAGAAGATGCGCCCAATTCATTAACAATAAAGTCTATCACCTCCTCATTTTCATGGCGATTGAAAGTACACGTGCTATAAATCAAATACCCTCCAAGACGGAGTGAACTCCACAAATTACTCAGAATTTCTTTTTGACGTAAAACACACTCTTCAACCAATGATGGTGTCCATTGATTAAGAGCCTCACTATCTTTACGAAACATTCCCTCGCCCGAACATGGGACATCTGTAGCAATTATATCAAAAAAGTTTTTAAGTTTTCTATACCGAACAGTATCTCCTTTTGAAACAACAACTGAAGGACTCCCCCATTTTATTACATTTTCTACAAGTGCTAACGCTCTATTTGGCACATATTCATTCGCCACTACCAACGAATCTTTGGGCAATACATCTATTGCCGCCGTAGTTTTGCCTCCGGGAGCTGCACAAGCATCTAAATAGCAAATTGGTGTTGCAAAATCAGCAGCAAGTTGAGAAACGATATGTGATATAATCATTGACGAAGCATCTTGCACATAATATAAGCCTTGATGCATTGCAGGGTCAAAGGTAAACGCCTGTTTTGAAGGTAAATACAAACCGTTTTTGCACCATTTTACTAATTGTTTGTTTATTGGCACATCTACACCCTTCAAATTGTTAACTCTAACAGAAATCGAAGGAGATGTTGACAATGATTCAATTAAACCATCAAATTTCTTATCTTTATAACTATTTATCTCTTCTATAAACTTTTGATGCAAACCCATGGAGATACCTTATATCAATATTTCTTCTATTACTCGAGGATAATAATAATATTCAAGTGAATGCACTCTATTAGCCAATACCTCAGGAGTATCATCATTTTTAACTTCACATTTATATTGTGCTATTATCTCTCCACCATCAACCAATTCATCAACATAGTGAATTGTTATTCCACTTTCTTTATCTCCTGATTCCAAAACCGATCGATGTACATTCATACCCCACATTCCCGAACCTCCATGTCGAGGCAACAACGATGGGTGAATATTTACAATTCTACCTATAAATGCGTTTATTATCGGGGATTGTATTATTGTTAAAAAACCGGCTAAAACAATTAAATCAATCGACAATTCTTTTAATTTATTAATAATCTTAGATGATTGTTGCCACTCTTCGTTTGAAAAAGTTATAGTAGGAATTCCTAATCGATTCATTCGTTCATGAACACCCGCCGACAATCGATTAGACAATACTATTTCTACATTTATATCATTATTTGACGCAAAATATTTCACTATAGCCTCTGCATTCGTACCTTCACCTGAGGCAAAAATCGCTATCCTTTTCATATTACAAAGTTACAAATAAATAACTTATATTTTTTATTCTTCACTCTATTTTATATGATTTCATTACTAATATTTCTTGTAGAATTTAATATTTAGGCAATAAAATAAGCGACCTGAACATTCAAGTCGCTTAATATATTCATTTTTAATATCTATTACAATGAATAAGTTCCCTCTACTAATTTACCCATTGCCCACACTCCTCTAAGATTCAAATCTTCATCAAGAATCATCATATCGGCATCTTTTCCTTTTTCAAGAGAGCCTTTACGATCGTAAACATTCATAATCTTAGCAGGTGATTCAGAAATCATTCTTACAGCATCAAACAAAGGAATTTCTGCTTGTTGAACAAGGGTTCTAATCAATCTATCCATTGTTGCAACACTACCCGCAAGAGCCGAACGGTCTGCCAATTTACAAACACCATCTTCGATGATTACTCGAGGGTCAAATGCAACATCGCTATCACTTGCGGCACAAGCCAATGCATCGGTAATTGCACAAGTGCGTTCTACGCCCTTAATATCATACACCATTCGCAACATAACTGGGGGCACATGAATACCATCGGCAACAACTTCAACTGTCATATCTTTATGTAGATACACACTTTCTACTGTTCCTTCATATTTATATTCACGACGTTTGTGGAATCCTGGCATTGCATTATAGAAGTGTGTAGCGTGTGAATAACCTGCTTCCCATGCAGCATGAACATCGTCATATTCTGCTTGAGTGTGAGCAATTGATGCCAATACACCTTTTTCTTTCAAGAATTTACCTAATTCAATAGCACCAGGAAGTTCAGGAGCAACGTCCCATCTTTTAATACATGGCCATTTTTCAATAATTGGAATATATTCATTTGGATCGGGATCTTTTATATACTCTGGTATTTGACCTCCAGCCATTGCCATATTGAGATAGTGACCTTCAAGGTGAAGACCTAAAATTGGGCTATTAGGATCTTTCATTAAATTAGTACAAGCTTCAGCTGCTGCCTCAATCATAGGAACTGATGACGATGATAATGTTGGGAAAATACTTGTTGTACCATGTTTCATGTGTGCATTAACCGCTACATTGAATGCTTCTTCAGTACCCTCCATAAAATCGCGGCCACCGCCACCATGAACATGAATTTCAATACCTCCAGGCACTAAATACATACCTTTTGCATCAACTAACTCTGCTCCAATAACTGCATAATTAGAATTGGTTACTTCTACAATTTCATTATCCTCTACAAGTACTGAACCTTTTTCAATCCAACCTTGTGGTGTTAATACTTTTGCATTGATAAATTGTGTTAGCATAATACTTTATAATTTAATGTTATTTTATTCCTATTTGTAAAAAATAAATCAACAACTGATTTTAATTATTAACACAAAGGTAGTAAATAAAAAAATAAAGACATTAAATTATTTATATTAATTTTCTATTTCATTATAATTTTCATCTATCCCACAACTAAAACATTTCACTAATTTCTACTATTTATAATCTGCAGTCAAATACACGAATATTCAATAAATTGACTTATATCACAACAATACCCCTATAATATAGTAACTATAGGTACTATAGTCACTATCACTAATGGGTATCAAAAATAAAAAGCCTCGACTCATTTCTGAATCGAGGCTCTCTGAATAGGGGGCGGTGACCTACTCT
>JAEIGA010000224.1_pt1 | contig 80515 bp, 70 predicted proteins | sample 9270691 | NCBI WGS metagenome assembly JAEIGA01 (sample SAMN17057246, study PRJNA624740) | gut metagenome | biome: biome; isolation source: fecal sample | host: Bos grunniens | place: China: Xizang | collected 2019 | reverse complement strand
TTGTTCTTCTCTTTGAGTGTGAAACATTGTTACCCACCATAGCTTTCTTACCGGTGATTTGACAAATCTTTGACATCTCTATATATTTTTTGTTTATTCTTTTGATACTTACTCAAAACAGTGTGCAAAGATATAAGTTTTCGGATAACCTTGCAAACAAAACTGCAATTATTTTTAGAAGTTTTTAATTTTCCAGTCTCTTCTTCAGCAACAACAGCACCTGATGAACCGTGCGGGATATATTCTGTTCTCTGCCTGAATCGCCCAACTGCAACAGATGTGCCGATACATTTCCAAGAACATTCACTGCCACCCATACCGTGCCAACGGGTTTTTCCGCAGTTCCGCCTCCGGGGCCTGCTATACCCGACGTTGCCACGGCGCAGCTTGCTCCAAAGCGCTGCGACACGCCTGTAACCATTTCGCGCACCACCGCTTCGCTCACTGCACCATATTCGCACAATGCACTGTTGCTTACACCAAGAACTTTGTTCTTTATATTATTATGGTATGCCACCACCCCACCGAGCATGACATCGGAGCAACCGGCAATGCCTGTTATTGCGCCGGCGATTGCACCGCCGGTACAGCTTTCGGCTGTTGCAAAGGTATAGCCTTTGCAACGCAACAAGGCAACCACCTGGGCTGCGATTTCTGCATTCGGGTTCTCCATTACCTTATATTATAATACGGTGCGCGAAAAAGCAGGCTTGTCCATTGAGCAGAAATCGCCATCGAGATATTTGTAATATCCCACAATTCCTATCATTGCGGCATTGTCGGTGGTGAAACCGAACTTAGGAATAAAGATTTCCCACTTGTAACGTTTTGCATAATCGTGGTATGCCTGACGCAATGCGGTATTTGCCGACACTCCGCCCGACAGCGCAATGCGCTTGATGCCCAAAGCCTTTGAAGCCTTATAGAGTTTATCCATAAGCACCGCGACAACCGTCGCCTCGAACGATGCAGCCAAGTCCTCTTTGTGTTCCTCGACATAATTCTCGTTTTCTGCAACAAGTTTGCGCAATGTATAAAGGAACGAGGTCTTGAGTCCGCTGAAGCTGTAGTCGTAGCCGGGAATATGCGGCTTACTGAAGGCATAAGCCTTTGGATTGCCCTGACGCGCCAGACGGTCGATTATAGGACCGCCGGGATAGCCCAAGCCCATAACTTTGGCACATTTGTCCATTGCCTCACCGGCAGCATCGTCGATGGTCTGACCGATAATCTCCATATCCTTATAACTGTTCACCTTCACAATCTGTGAGTTTCCGCCCGATACCATAAGACAGAGGAAGGGAAACTCAGGTGCTACATGTTCCACACCATCTTCCTTTATGAAGTGCGCCATTATATGACCTTGCAAATGGTTTACCTCAATCATGGGAATACCCAACGATGCGGCAAGTCCTTTGGCAAACGACACGCCCACGAGCAACGAGCCCATGAGTCCGGGACCGCGCGTAAAGGCAATGGCGGTGAGCTGCTCTTTGGTGATACCGGCTTTTTTCAAAGCAGTGTCAACCACAGGAACAATATTCTGTTCATGAGCACGCGACGCGAGTTCGGGCACCACTCCGCCGTACTGCTCGTGCACAGCCTGACCGGCTGTTACATTCGACAGTACTACGTCGTTTTTCATCACCGCCGCCGAAGTGTCGTCGCACGACGATTCTATGGCAAGTATATATATATCTTTCATAAATATCCTGTTTTCGGAATTTTAACACGCGAAGATACTATATTATTTCTTTATTTTCGCTAACTTCGTGCGTAAAAATAACAAAACGGCATGCGCATAGACATATATACAAGGAGCGAACAGTTGCCCGAACTGATGGACGGTTCGGTGCTGCACTCTGCGCTGATGTTCCGTATATATGAGCGTTCAAGGATAAGCAAGCCGTGCATGCTGGTGGCATACGACAGCACGGGCAACGAAACCGCGCACATTCTTGTAATCAAAAGGCGACGTTTCATCCCGTTGCCATTCCTATGGTACCATTGGTATACGGTGAACGGCGAAGGTGTCTACTGCGAAAGCTGCACCAACCGCGAGGATATATTCGGGATGTTCCTTGAGAAGGTTATTGAGATGTCGGGTTTCAGGCACACATTCATAAAGGTGCAGAATATTGAGGATTCGCGTTTTGCCTACGGTATACTGCGCAAAAATGGCTTTGTACCCACACGCGACCAGCGTCTGTACATATCCCTGCATAGCAAAGCTCCGCAAGAGCGTCTGACACGTGCCTACCGCGCACACATCCGCAAAGCCGAAAACGACGGAGTTACCTGGCATCGCGCCACCACACAGCAGGAGATAAATGAGGGCATCAACCTGTTGCACAACTATTATATAAGCAAGGTACGCCGTCTGCCCGACAAGGAGACACTGAATATGATGCTTCGCAACGACGACGGCACACTGTGCGAAAAGGCCAAGATGTTTGTTGTCACCTACAAAGGCAAGACCATAGGCAGTTCGATATGCCTTTACGACAAGGATTGCGCCAACCTTGCATACAGTTGCGGACTGCGCAAGAGCCACCCCATGCAACATCCGGGAATAATGGCAATATGGGCAGCCCTGAACAATGCGTACAGGCATGGATATGCCCATTTTGAATTCCTCGAGGCAAGAGCATTGCCTCTCTTTCATAAAAAATTCATCACCACCCTGCTCAACTATGGCGGAAAAGAGAAGGGTACATTGCGATGGTTTCGCTTCAAATGGAGCTGGATAAACAAAATTTTACGCGCCATATACGTTTAGGTGATTTTTTGCGTTATAATTACCTATGAGGTCAAGATTTTTCATAACCGCGATTCTGGCGATGGTTACGCTGTGCTCCATGGCGCAGAAGGTTACCATCAAGGGACGTGTTACCGACGAGAACCAGAAGCCCATAGAGATTGCCAACATAAGCATTGTTGGTGAACCCGTGGGAACGGTTGCCGACCTCAATGGATATTACAGTCTCACATGCAACAGCAAGGACACGCTGGTGGTGGCATACTCAATGATTGGTTACCAGATACGCAAGCGCACCTTCCACAACCCCACTGATACAATTACGGTGAATGTGATGCTTCCCTCGACCGATTTTGCCCTGCAGGCAGTGGAAGTGGTTGACAAGGAGCATCAGATGGGCACGACGCAGAGGATTTCCATGCCCGACAAGATACGTCTGCAACCCTCGGCAAGCGGAAATGCCATTGAGGATTTAATAAAATCGCAGGCAGGAGTGAGCGCGAACAACGAGATGAGTTCGCAATACAATGTACGCGGAGGAAACTTTGACGAGAACAGTGTGTATGTGAACGGCATAGAGGTCTATCGTCCGCTGCTCATACGTGCCGGGCAGCAGGAAGGTCTCAGCTTCATAAACCCCGACATGGTGGGTGCCATCGAGTTCTCTACAGGCGGTTTCGAGGCAAAGTACGGCGACAAGATGTCGTCGGTCCTAGACATAACATACCGCAAACCGCGCGAATTCGAAAGCACGGTGTCGGCTAGTCTTTTGGGAGCAAGTGCCTATGTGGGCTGGGGAAACAGCAGGATAAGCATATCGAATTCCGTACGCTACAAGAGCAACAACTATCTGTTGGGCTCACTAGACACAAAGGGCGAATACAGCCCCAATTTCATCGATTACCAGTTGTTTGCCGACTGGCGCATAACCGACAAACTCAGCTTGAGCGTAATCGGAAACATTTCGCGCAACGAATATAATTTCACTCCGAGCGACCGCACCACAAGTTTCGGTACCCTTGAGGATGTAAAGGAGTTCAAGGTTTATTTCGACGGTTGGGAGACCGACCTTTTCCGCACGATGTTCGGAGCAGCTTCGCTCAACTATTCGCCGAACGAATACCACCAATACTCGTTGCAGGCTTCGGCATTCCAGACTGTGGAACAGGAGACATACGACATTATTGGCGAGTACTGGCTCAACGACATAAACACCGACCAATCATTGGGAATAGGCGGATATCTTGAACATGCCCGCAATTATCTTGATGCAAATGTCGTGAACATCAAGTTCACGGGAAAACATTACCTCAAGGCGCACGACCTGCGATGGGGTGTAGAGTGGAAAAACGAGAAATTCCAGGACAACCAGCGCGAATGGGAATTGCGCGATTCTGTTGGCTACAATATCCCCAACACTGCCGACGGAATGCGTCCGGTATACAGCCTCAGCGCAAACACATCTGCCACAAGCAACCATCTGTTTGCGTATGCACAGGATACATACAAGTTCAACAGCAGCATTGGTCTTATCTCAATAAATGCCGGTGCAAGAATCTCATATTGGGACTGGAACAATGAGTTTCTGTTCTCGCCGCGTGCATCGGTGGGCATGATTCCCAAATTCAACAAGGACATGACGTTCCGTCTGGCTACAGGTATCTATTACCAGACTCCGTTCTACAAGGAGATGCGCGACACGGTTACAAACGAGGGTATAACGGAAGTGGTGCTGAACAAAAAGATAAAGTCGCAACGCTCCATACATATTGTATTGGGTTACGACTACCATTTCAAGATTTTCGGACGTCCGTTCAAATTCACAGCCGAGGCTTACTACAAGAAACTGGACAATCTTATCCCATACAACGTGGACAATGTGCGCATTGTATACTATGGCGAAAACTGCGCCAAGGGATATGCCACAGGATTGGATTTGAAACTGTTCGGAGAGTTTGTTCCGGGGACCGACTCCTGGATTACGCTCTCTATCATGGACACGAAAGAGAAAATCAATGGTGGCGACTGGATTCCGCGCCCCACAAACCAACTGTTCTCGGCATCACTGTATTTTACCGACTATTTCCCGTTCACCGAACGATGGAAGATGAACCTGCAGGGTGTATATGCCGACGGATTGCCTTTTGGACCACCGCATAGCGGACGCGAGAAGCATATTTTCAAAGCTCCGGCATATATGCGCGTGGACATAGGTATGTCGTACCGTCTGCTCGACAACGAGGACGGCAGACACCGCACTGGTGTGAAGAGCTGGTTCAAGAACATCTGGCTGGGAATTGATGCGTTCAACATTCTTGGCATCGACAACGTGAATTCATATTATTGGGTGAAGGATATAAGCAACAACAACTATGCCGTACCCAACTATCTCACCGGCAGACGCATCAACGGAAGAATTCTCATTGAGTTCTAAAAGCAACAATATCGCGGTGGTTCCGGTACACCTTGTCATACTGAGCGTAGCGAAGTATCTTTATTCTGCATGCGGAATCGCAAATCAAATTATCTTTGGGCAAACATCTACCATTATTACTTAATTTGTATTATTTTTGCAGAATAGAATGTTATGTAAATAATTAAACATCATTATAATGAGAAAGCGTATTGTAACCATTCTGTTACTATTGGTAACACTCTTTACAACACAGACTGCACAGGCACAGGCTCCTGTAGCCACACCGCAAGAGGCTATCACAGCCCTGCTCAACCGTATTGGTGGCGACGGTGCGGCCAATCTGTTCGAAATTGAAATCAACGAAAATCTCGCCCAAGACGGCAAGGATGTATTCATCATTACATCAAAGAACAGCAAACCCTGCATCAAGGGTAACACACAATTGTCGGTTGCAACAGGTATCAACTGGTATTTGAACCACCACGCGCACATAAACCTCACTTGGAACAACCTTACAACCGACCTTTCAAAGGTTGAGCTGCCCGTTCCACAAGGCGAGGAGAAGCACGTATGCAACACTACCTACCGTTACGATTTCAATACCTGTACATTCTCTTACTCTATGGCGTTCTGGACTTGGGACCGTTGGCAGAAGGAGATTGACTGGATGGCTCTGCATGGCATAAACGCCCCGTTGAACCTTGTTGGTTTGGATGTGGTTACACGCAACTTTCTGCGCGAACTTGGTGTTAGCGAAGAGGATATAAACGCATATATTGCAGGCCCCGGATTCATTGCCTGGTTTGCAATGAACAACCTCGAAGGCTGGGGTGGCACAATCAATGCCAACGATGTTAATATGAACGGTAACCCCGACTGGTGGTATACACGTCAGGAGCAGCTCTGCCGCGACATGATGCAGCGCATGCGCGAACTCGGTATGCAACCAGTTATCCCGGGCTTCAGCGGACAGGTGCCAAACTGTATCGCAAAATATACAAACATAAGCGGCTTCAGCAACAGCGACGTAATAAACGGTGGTACGTGGGCCGGCGGATATACACGTCCCGATATTCTGAATCCGGCATCCACCAGTTATGCGACCTTCGCACCCGTATACTACAAGCATCTGCACAATGTGATGGGTGTATCGGAGTTCTATAGCATCGACCCGTTCCACGAGATGAGCGTACCGAGCCACATTACAAACGAGACGCTCTACCCAAATATAATGAAACACCTTGATAACTGCTACAATACTGTAAGCAGCGAGGATAAGGCGAAATACAATGCTCCACAAGAGCCCAAGTGGATTATACAGCAATGGCAGGGTACTCCCAAGAGCGGTGCTTTCGGTGCAATGAAGAACTATGGCGACCGTTTCATAGGTCTTGATCTTTTTGCCGATGCTCCGGGCAAGGCACAATGGAACGGCAATTACTATCAGGGACGCCCATACATTTTCTGTATGCTGCACAACTTTGGTGGTCGTAGCGGAATGCACGGACGTCTGGAATCGACAATGAACGACTACTTCAGCGCACTTGCAAAGGGCAACAATATGCAGGGTGTGGGAGCCACTCCCGAAGGTACGGAGACAAACCCGATTCTTTATGACATGCTATTTGAACTTCCCTGGATGAACAGCAACCCCGGTGCCGATATGTGGTTGAAGGAATATACACATTCGCGCTACGGCGTGAGTACCGAAACTGCGCCCAAGGCTCTCTCGGCAATGCAGACATTGAAGAAATCGGTGTGGGCATGCCCCACCGACCAGCAAGGAACATCGGAAGCGGTGATACTTGCACGTCCGTCATGGAATGTAAAGAGCGTATCGAGCTGGAGTACATCGGCTATCTACTGGGATACACAGGATGTATTGCTTGCTGCCGATGACCTTATTTCAATAAAGGACCTTGTTACGACAAAAGACGGCATCGCAAACTACAATTATGACGTTATAGACGTTATACGCCAGGCTATGGTGGATTATGCCGCAGAACTGTTGCCGCTCATAAAGGCTGCATATGATGCCAAGGATAACGGCGAATACACACGCCTTTACAATCTCTACCTGCAACTGATGCTCGACCTTGACAACATGCTTTCGTACGACGAGAACTTCAAACTGGAACGTTGGACAAGCCTTGCACGCAACATTGCGAATGAGGTTGAGGGAACAGACGTAAACGACCGCAACTGGCTTGAATGGAACGCCCGTACACAGATTACCGTGTGGTCGAAGGGCGACACCGACCTGCACGACTACTCAAACCGTTGCTGGGCAGGACTGATAAAGGATTTCCACTACAAGCGTTGGAAACACTTCTTTGAGAACAACGGCAATGCTCCATCGGGAGGTTGGTACAACGGATTTGAATATCCATGGACCGTTAACTATACCGACTATGACTATTCTAAGGTAACTATCCCCGACGATATGAGTGCGACAAAAAAGGCTGTAAGCACTTTCGGTAAATATTTCGGCAGAGTAAAGGGTGCAGGAAAGAACTATCTGTTCCCCATGGGAGTAAAGCGCGATGCCACAAAGAGCGATGTGGTTGCCGAGGTTTACCGCGGACAAAGGAGCGAGCTACCGCTCGAGATTGGCAAAGAGGTTGATATAACATCAATATGTATTGACCTGAACGCGGACGGAGCGGCTTCGGAAAGCGAAAAGCTCACTGCCAACGGCAATATGGTTGAAATTCCCGCCGATGCCGAGATTGGCAAGACCACAGCCTCTGTAACATTCAGCGACGGTACAGGAATAACATTCAACCTTGCAATTGTAGAGGAGATTACCGAAGCACGCACCATAAAAGCCATTGCCGGTGCAAACGGCTCTGTGGCAATAGAGGGCACGGACAAACTTGAAGTAACAAACAAGGAGGCTGTAAAGATTACTGCAACACCCGACACTGGCTACAACTTCAACAATTGGAGCGATGCCGACGGCAATGTAGTGAGCAACAGCAATCCGTTCATATATTACGGCAAAGAAGATGCCGTATTCACTGCCAACTTCATTGAGGACAAATGGGGTGTCATTGAAGGACTTACAGGCAGCTACTCCGACATTGCCGGATACAAGCAGTTTGTACACAACATAAGTTTCGCATACTACAATCGCGAGGCGGAGACTATTTACGAAACCACATCCGCCCCCAAAAATATCTTTACCACCATACCGCAGATTATCAATGTGCCACAGGGTGCAAGCTTTGATATTTCGTACGACAACGGCAATGCCGACGGATTGAAATACTGCTATTTCCGCGCATTCATAGACCTGAACGGCGACGGAGATTTCGACGACCAGGGCGAGCTGCTGAAAAGTACAGGAAGCCAGAGCGCACTGAATACTGCCGTATGCTCAGGCAAGATAAATGTGTTGCTACCCTACAACATGCCTCTTGGTATGACACACATTCGCCTGCGCTTTGACGGTGCATGGGACAACAACGGCAAGCCATCAGAAAAGGGTGCAAAGGAGCCGTCGATACGCCCTGTATATGAGATTGTGCTGAATGTTACTGAGTTCTCACAGATGGCATCGCACATTATGGTGAAGAGCAACAACAGCGAATGGGGCAACGTTGCCGTATGGACCGACGAGACACCCGACGGTGCTACAAGAAACGAATGGGATGTTACAAAAGGTGTGGAATTCAGTATTAAGGCTGAGCCTATAAACGGTGCGGAGTTCCTTGGCTGGAAGGACCAGTACGGACGTTTGGTTACTGCCGAGCCCGAACATACCATGTATGCGCGCGAAGATGCGACATACACGGCTATATTCAACAAGGGGGAGAGCCGAAGGAAGCTCGGTGCTTTGATTACTGATGCCGAAAACCTTATAAAGAGTATCGCCTCGATAGCTCCACAGGACAAGACAACCAAACTGCAGTTGCAGACCACAGATAGCAACAGTGCATACTACCTTTGGTCGAACGCTGCCGACCCGCAAGAGGGAAGCATTGATTATCTTGTTGACGGTGTAAAGAACGACGGCAACAGATTCTTCCACTCGAACTGGCACTCTGTTAATACCAATGAGGGATACCACTATATAGAAGTTGACCTTGGTAACGAGAACATATTCTCTACATTCAAGTTCTACTATAACACACGAAATACTACCAGCAATGCCGACTTTCCCGATGCCATCACCGTTATGGGCAGCAACGACAAAAAAGAGTACACCGTAGCATATTCAGTAATCGAAGGACTGCCACAGGCTTCGGCAAAGGATTTCAATTCCGAGATGTTTGACTGCAGCACACTCTACCGCTACCTGCGATTCAAGGTTACCGCAGAGCGCACATACTGGCACATGGGCGAATTTGAGTTGTATGCCATCAGTTCAAAGGCAACCTTAAACAACGGGTACAACGATGTCAATGCCACAGATGTGGAACTGCTGTACGACCTTATGGTCGCAGCCAAGAATCTGTATGACAACAGCATGGACAATAACGAGATTGATGCCATGCACACAAGACTTGACGCACAATACAAGGAGTTGCTCAAAAAAACCGGAATAAAGAGTATGGAAGCACACAAGGAATGCACCGACACCGTATATGACCTTGGCGGACGTAAGCAGGAGAAAAGACTGAAAAAAGGAATCTATATTGTAAACGGGAAGAAAAGATTAATCAAATAATCAAAAAGTGGTCACTTCAAAAGTGACCACTTTTTGATTATTTGAACGCGTCAAGATTATGCTGTTCGTAAAGTTGTTTACCTTCGGCTGTGTAGAGGATATCAATGCGTTCCTTGTAGAATTTCTCAACCTTGCCACGGACAACTTTCATTGTACTGTTCATCATACCGTTCTGCTCGGTGAATGCTTCGGGCAACACTGCAAAGCAGCTCGGTAACCAGCGCTCGGGGAACATTCCGGCATGCTCACCACCCTTCTTGAACTTATCGATATCTGCCTTTACCAAATCGCAGGCAGCCTTACGCCCCTCCTCTGTGGTGAAATCGAGATTCTTTTCGGCAAGCGCACGCTTGATATTATCCTTATTAGGAACTATAAGAGCTATTGTGTAAGGCGACTGGTTGTTGTAAAGGATTACCTGGTCGACTGTGGGGCAAAGGCTCACGAAAGCCTCTTCAATACCCTCGGGGCTGTACTTCTCGCCATCGCTAGAGATAAGCAGACTCTTGAAACGTCCCTTCACATAGAGCAACCCCTCTTCTGACATATATCCAAGGTCTCCGGTATATAGATAGCCGTCGCGCACGGTTTCTGCCGATGCTACGGGGTTCTTCCAGTAACCTGCCATCACATTCTCGCCCTTGACAACAATTTCGCCAAGCTCGCCAACAGGCAGTTCCTTGCCGTCGGCATCACAAATCTTAAGTTCTATTGGCTTAACAAGCTTTCCGCTTGAACCGAAGCGATAGAGGTCGGGACCATTCGATGATATTACAGGAGTAGCCTCTGACAATCCATAGCCCTGATACATTGGCATACCTACACCAAGATAGAAGTGCTGCAAATCCTTGTCGAGCAATGCACCACCACCGACAAAGAAGCGAAGTTCGCCACCAAAGTTCTCGCGTACCTTTGAGAAGATAAGCTTATCGAACAAAGCAACAAGCGGTTTCAGGAATATGCGCATACCCTTGCGATCGAGATTGCTGTCGCCGTAATATTTTTGACGGACACTCATACCCCAATTGAAAAGCGTTTCGGTTGTTTTTCCCTTAGCGCGAATAGCACCTTCGATATTCTTCTTGAATGTCTTTGCCAAAGAAGGTACTGAAAGTATGAAATGAGGACGGACCTCTTTGATATTCAAAGGTATGTTCTTCAATGTCTCAAGACCGGTGCGGCCAACCTGAACTGTCGCTGCGGTTGCACCACGCGACATCATTATATAAAATCCTACAACGTGTGCAAAACAGTGGTCGAGAGGCAGAATGATGAGTGTGCGCCATGTCTGGTCGATATGCACGAGTGTGAGTGCCTGCTCAACGTTTGCCGTGTAGTTGCGGTGGGTAAGGACAACGCCTTTAGGGTCGGCTGTTGTACCGCTGGTATAAGTTATGGTTGCTATATCATCGTTCTGCAAAGACTGTCCCACAGCAAGGAACTCTTCCATACTATGCGACGCAAGGAACTCTTCGCCCATCTTCATTACATCATCCAATGCAATCTCCTTCTCTTCCAATTCTCCGGCATTGCCAAAGACTATGATTTTTTCAACATCAACAAGTTTCTCCTTGATTGCACGGATTTTCTTGAGCTGATAATTGGAAACAAGGATGAACTTTACATCGCCATGCACAAGACGGAACAGAAGGTCGTTGCTCTCTTCGAGCTTTATGGAGAGGGGAACATTCACGGCTCCGGCATAGAACATAGCCAATTCGCCTATAACCCACATATTGCATCCCTCGCTCAGGAGTGCCATATTGTCGCCTTTCTTTACACCCAATGCCTGATAGCCTGCACCCAGACGATAGACAAGTTCCTTTACTTGAATGTATGTTGTTGGCTTGAAGCCCTCTTTTTTGTCGGTCTTTTCCAAAAGGAAAGTGTTCTGAGGATACAATTTAACCGATTCCTCAAACAAATCTACCAATGTTTTTTTCATAAAGTAGCCTTTTCTATAAATTACGTTTCGCAAAAGTAAGAAAAACATTAAACACTGTAGAGCATTTTTTCAAATTGTTTTGCTTTTACGTGCAAATTTGCACAAAAAGAACAATAATTTTACAACATAGACACCATTTAGCGGTGTAAGAGACTAAAAATAAGAGCATAAACGGGGTTTACATTATTTTTTTTACTACCTTTGAGATAAATCTCGAAGATATACTGCCCATTTGTCATTATCTTTGAGTCAATGAGATGCTTTCGGATTATGGAAAATAAATTGAAGTGGTATAAGAAGGTAGGGTTGGAACTGCTATGGTGTTTCAGCCTGCTTATGAGTTACACACCACGCTTTTTCAAATATTATATTCTCAAGCCAACTGTAGCTGGTTTTCTGATGCTGTTGCGCTACAGGAACAAGGTGATTAAAGAGAACCTGAGGAATTCGTTCCCACAAAAGCCGGCAAAAGAGATAAACAGGATTGCACGGCGATATTACCTTTTCCTTGGCGAGGTTATTGTGGATACGATAAACCTTGTGGGTGCAAGCGAAAAGCGTAAGGACAAAGTAGCCTTGTGGGTAAACAGCAAAGAGATGAACGAAAAGCTGAACGGCAAGGACTGGATTGCCATGGGCGCGCATTACGGTTGTTGGGAATATATGTTGCTATGGAGCCGTCAGTTGCAGGATTCCAAACTGATGGGTGTATACCACCCTATGGAGAGTGTTGTTTTCGAACACTTCTATCGTCGCCTGCGTAACGTATCGGACAAATTGATACAGGTACCGATGAAACAGTCAATTCTCCACTTTCTGCGTAACCGCAAGAACGGCTATGGGACTGTTATGGGTTTGGTTGCCGACCAAAGCCCCACCCTGCGCCCCGACAGTCATTGGTTCATGTTCCTTAACCAACACACAGCCTTCCACGACGGTGGCGAATCAATGGCTCTGAAATTCAAGATGCCTGTGTACTTCGCATACAGCAGACGTATTGCTCCCGGACGTTACGAAATACGTTTCGATGAGATATACAACGGTACTGAGGAGGTTGCTCCGCACGAAATAACAGAACGATATGTGAGAAAACTCGAAAGCATGATTATGGAGTGCCCCGAGATCTGGATGTGGTCGCACAAACGATGGAAGCAGACTCCGGCACGACAGGCGGCACGCTTTGGAAAGAGTACTTTGGAAGATTAAAGCAGACTATGGATATAGTAATAACATACGTAAACGGCATTGACCCCGAATGGCAGAAGGAGTATGAGAAATACACCAACACTCCCATTCTTGAAAAGCGTTTCCGCGACTGGGGAACACTGAAATACCTTATGCGTGGCATTGAGACAAACATGCCCTTCATACGCAAGGTACATCTTGTTGTAGCAAGCCAGAGCCAAGTACCCGATTGGGTAAACCGCAAGCAGGTGAACATTGTTCTGCACAAGGATATTATCCCCGCGGAATACCTGCCTACATTCAACTGCAACCCCATAGAGATGCATCTGCACCGCATTGCCGGGCTTGACGAGGAGTATCTTTATTTCAATGACGATTTCTTCCCCGTAAAACCTTGCGAAGCTACAGATTTCTTTAAGAACGGGAAAGGTATCTTGGGAATAAGCAGACATATTTTTGCATTAAATATGTTCAAGCATATATGTCGCAACTCAAACCGTGTGGCACACAAGGCATTAGGATTAAAGCATTCGATATGCTTCCTGCGCCCTCAACATATATGCAGCCCCATGCTGAAGAGTGTATGCGAAGAGGTGTACAACAAGGTCAAGGATGACATTGTATCAACTTTGACAATTACAAGAGAAAGCAATAACCTGAACCAGTATCTGTTTCTCGATTATATGTACCTGACAGGCAAATTGATAAACAGACGTTTATCGAAGAAGCATTTCTCACTCGGTGTGGCATCGGAAGAGAAGATACGCAAATTCCTTGAAAACCCTACACACAAACTTGCGTGCATAAACGACGTGCAGATGAGCGAGGAGCGTTTCAAGGAGACACAAAAGGTGTTATTGGAGACATTTGAGAAAATATTACCGGACAAGTCAAAATTTGAACTATAAAAACCATCTTCCATGAAAGGCGTGCAATACCCCATTGATGCAGTCATTACCTGGGTGGACGGAGAAGATCCCAAGCACAAGGCAAAACGCATGAGATATGGCAAGGAATCGATATTCCAAGCTGAAGACATTGCCGGTGATACAAGATACACCAGCATTGGCGAGATTTTCTATTGCGTCGCATCACTGAACAGATATGCCCCTTGGTTGAACAAGATATACATTGTAACCGACGAGCAAGACCCCAAACTTGATGAGTTCATTGCAGAACATTTCCCCGAGAAGCACATCCCTATTGAAATAGTTGACCACAAGACTATTTTCAAAGGGTATGAGGAGTATCTGCCTACATTCAATTCCATTTCAATTGAATCGATGACATGGCGTATTCCGGGGCTTAGCGAGCATTTCATTGAGTTCAACGACGACTTTATACTTACCGCGCCTGTATCACCAGATGATTTCTTTACCCCCGACGGTAATGTGGTATGCTACGGCATGAAGTACAATTCGTTTCTTGTAAGGCTTTCGCGCATGCTCAAATACCGCAAAGACGGCAGCAAGAAGGTTACATTCAAAGAGACCATGCTCAACGCGGCATCACTGCTCGGCAAGCACCGCTTCTTCATAAAGATGTATCATACACCTAGAGGATTGCTCAAGAGTGTCTATGAAAAGTTCTTTGGCGAGCAGCCCGAACATCTGACAAGAAATATTGCACACCGTTTCAGGGAGCATACACAATATAACCCACAAGAGGTGCAGTTCCTATTGTTATACAGAGCCGGCAAATGTAAGTTGCGCGACGCGCATGAGAATCTGATGTATCTTAAGCCAAAGCACAACATTGAATACACAAAGAAGAAACTTGCCCGATTCACTTCTAAGCCTGATTGCAAATTCGGATGTTTCAATTCTGTTGACCAAGCCGAAGAGCAAGAAAGGAAACTCATAATCGACTGGATAAAAAAGCGCATCGGGCTTAAATAGGCGCATCACATTATTAAAAAGTGTTTATTTGTTGTATTTAATTTTTAAATGTCTATCTTCGCAAACAATAGCTAAAATCTGATGCTTTATGAAAATTTCAAAGATAGAACATTTGGGAATAGCCGTTAATAGCATAGAGGCGGCACTACCCTATTACGAGCAGGTATTGGGCTTTGAGTGTTACAACATAGAGACCGTTGAAGACCAGAAGGTGCGCACTGCATTTCTGAAGGTGGGCGAAACAAAAATAGAACTTCTGGAAGCCACATCGCCCGACAGCACAATAGCAAAATTCATAGAAAACCGTGGTGAGGGAATACACCACATCGCATACAAGGTGGAAGATGGCATTGCCAATGCCCTTGCCGAGTGCGAAACAAAAGAGATACGTACGATAGACAAAGCACCACGTAACGGAGCCGAAGGACTGCATATAGCATTCCTGCATCCGAAAGCAACACAAGGAGTGCTTACCGAACTTTGTGAAGAATAAAAAAGAGTGATATGAGCAAGCAATTTGAAAAAATCAAAGAGCTGATAGCCTTACGTGCAAAAGCACGCTTGGGCGGTGGAGAAAAAGCCATCGAAAAGCAGCACGAAAGAGGCAAATATACAGCCCGGGAACGCATTGACATGCTTCTCGACAAAGGCAGTTTCGAAGAGATGGATATGTTCGTCACACACCGTTGCACCAACTTTGGTCAAGAGAAGAAACAGTTCCTTGGCGATGGCGTGGTAACAGGTTGCGGAACAATTGACGGACGACTTGTATATGTTTTTGCACAGGACTTTACCGTAACAGGCGGTTCATTGTCTGAAACCATGGCGCAGAAGATATGCAAGGTGATGGACATGGCCATGAAGGTGGGCGCACCGGTGATTGGTATCAACGATAGCGGCGGCGCACGCATTCAGGAAGGTATAAATGCCCTTGCGGGATATGCCGAGATTTTCCAGCGCAACATTATGGCTTCGGGTGTGATTCCACAGATATCGGGAATATTCGGTCCTTGCGCAGGCGGTGCGGTATATTCGCCTGCACTCACCGACTTTACCATAATGATGGAAGGCACGGCATATATGTTCCTCACCGGTCCGAAGGTTGTAAAGACCGTTCTTGGCGAGGTTGTTACACAAGAGGAACTTGGCGGCGCGAGCATACACGCAAGCAAGTCGGGTGTTACACATTTTACAGCACAGACCGAAGAGGAAGGACTTGCACTCATACGTAAACTTATGAGTTATATTCCGCAGAACAATATGGAGAGCGTTCCCGACGTTCCATGCACCGACCCGATAAACCGCACAAGCGACATACTGAACACCATTATACCTGACAACCCCAATCAGGCATACGACATGTATCGTGTAATTGCAGAGGTTGTGGACAATGGTGAATTCCTTGAAGTGCATCGCGACTACGCGCAGAACCTGATTGTAGGCTTTGCCCGCATGAACGGCAAGGCTGTGGGTATCGTTGCCAACCAGCCATGCAAGTATGCCGGAGTTCTCGACTGCAACTCATCGCGCAAGGGAGCACGTTTCGTGCGTTTCTGCGACGCATTCAACATTCCGCTCGTAACGCTTGTAGACGTTCCCGGATTCCTTCCCGGAACAGCACAGGAGTACAATGCAGTGATTCTGCATGGTGCAAAACTGCTCTATGCGTTCGGAGAAGCAACCGTCCCCAAGGTTACCGTTACATTGCGCAAGTCGTACGGTGGCTCACATATCGTAATGGCCTGCAAGCAACTGCGTGCCGACATGAACTATGCATGGCCCAGTGCCGAGATTGCCGTAATGGGTGCAGCTGGTGCGGCAGAAGTCCTTTATGCAAAAGAGGCAAAGGAGGCTGAAAATCCCAAAGCGTTCATTGCAGAAAAAGAGGCTGAATACAACCGTCTGTTTGCCAATCCATACCAGGCTGCAAAATATGGTTATATCGACGATATAATAGAGCCACGCAACACACGTTTCCGCATAATACGCGCGCTTGCACAACTCGAGAGCAAACGACAGGAACTTCCCAAAAAGAAACATGGTAATATTCCACTATAATGCAATTCGGTTATGGAAGACAAAAAGATTGACAACGCTGTCATTGCAGCAATATCAATGGCACTGGACAGCCATTTCGGCAATAACGTACACGATAATGAAAGCGGTGTACTTACCATCAGATATGTGAACAGACATTGGAACAACCTAAACAGATAACACCATGAAAACATATAAATATACCATAAACGGCAACACATACGAAGTTACCATAAACGAAGCCAACGACACAACCGCCAACGTAACGGTAAACGGCGAGGATTACAAGGTTGAATGGGAAAAGCCTAAAGAGGAAAAACCTGTTATCAAGGTTCAGCCCGTTAAAGCAAAACCGGCAACCACTCCAACTGCAGCGACGGCAACAACCCCAAGCACTGCAGTCAATGGTCATGCCATAAAGACACCGCTTCCCGGCGTAATAATCGATGTTAAGGTGAATGTTGGTGACGAAGTAAAGAAAGGCACAACCGTTGTTGTGCTTGAAGCCATGAAGATGGAAAACAACATAAATACCGACCGCGACGGCAAAGTTGTTGCAGTGCAGGTTGCCAAAGGCGACACCGTTGCCGACGGGGCTGTACTTGTTGTCATTGAATAAAAATAAAAACGAGTTTCGCATGAAACTCGTTTTTACTTTGTATATGGTTTATCGTCACCCCAGCATTGCTGCATCCACGATTTGCTCTTCGTCTCTACAGGATTGTCCTGTGGTATCCAGAACGAGAATTTCTCTCCTCCATCGGGCAGATATTGTTGTTTTACGAAATGTCCGGGGTAATCGTGTGAATATTTATATCCGCCGGCATAGCCAAGATCTGCCATCAGTTTTGTGGGTGCATTGCGTAGATGCAAAGGTACAGGCAGATTACCGGTCTCACGTACAGTCTGCAATGCTTTATTTATGCCCATATATGCAGAATTGCTTTTGGGCGATGTCGCAAGATACACCACGGCTTCGGCAAGAGGGATACGTCCTTCGGGCCAACCGATTTTAGTAACGGCATCGAATGCGGCATTGGCAAGCAATAGGGCATTGGGATTGGCAAGACCTACATCTTCGGCAGCAGAAATAACAATGCGACGGGCAATGAAAGCCGGGTCTTCCCCACCCTCAATCATACGCGCCATCCAATAGAGAGCCGCATCGGGGTCACTGCCCCTAATAGATTTGATGAACGCCGAGACAATATCGTAGTGCATCTCACCGTCCTTGTCGTAAGCAATGGGATTCTGTTGCAGACAACCGACAACCTTTTCATCGGTTATGATTACAGGCGAATCTGAGTCGCTCTCGACTACAAGTTCAAGAATATTCAGCAATTTACGTGCATCGCCACCACTGTAACGTAGCATTGCATCGGTTTCGCGAAGTTCCACTCCTCGTTTTGCGAGAGCCTCATCTGTAGTTATTGCACGATTGAGCAATGTAAGCAGATCATCCTTTTCGAGAGATTTGAGTACATATAGCTGACAACGCGACAGCAAAGGGCGAATTACCTCGAAAGAGGGATTTTCGGTTGTTGCTCCGATGAGCGTTACAGTTCCTGTTTCAACGGCACTCAACAACGAGTCCTGCTGCGACTTGTTGAAACGGTGTATTTCATCGATGAACAGAATGGCACCACCGTTGGAAAATAACGGAGAGCTCTTTGCCTTGTCTATGATCTCGCGTACCTCTTTTACACCAGCCGATACGGCATTGAGTGTATAGAAGGGACGGTTCAGTTTCTGGGCAATGATACGCGCAATGGTTGTCTTGCCCGTTCCCGGAGGACCCCACAAGATAAATGACAGAATACGTCCGGAGTCTATCATACGACGCAGTACAGCACCCTCGCCAACGAGGTGCTGTTGTCCTACATAATTTTCAAATGAGGTAGGACGCAGACGTTCTGCCAAAGGTTTTGCCATTGATATTGTTATGAAGATGTTGCACCCCAAAGGATGCAACATCATTTATTTGATTTAAGATTAGCTCAAGCCTACAATCTCGCCGTCAACAAAATCGATGTTGTTTGCCTGTGGTACCTTAGGCAAGCCCGGCATGCGGATGATATCACCGGCAATGGCAACAATCATCTCTGCACCGGCATTTAGCACTACGTCGCGAATCTGCAAGTTGAAGTCCTTAACTGCACCGTACTTGGTTGCATCGGCACTGAAAGAGAACTGTGTCTTTGCAATACATACAGGGCATGATGCAAGACCATACTTTTCAGCAAGTTTGATGCGGTCGAGAGCTGGCTTTGCGAATGTAACAGATGCTGCGCCATAGATTTTCTTGGCAACCTTCTCGATTTTCTCCTTGATGCTATCGCCATCCTCGTATGTAAACTGAAGTGGCTTGGATGGATTGTTCTCGATTGTATCGACAACAATCTGTGCCATTTCAACAGCACCCTCACCACCCTGTGCAAAGGCATTGTTGATAACGAAAGGCAAGCCAAGTTCCTGTTCGCAGTGCTGACGCAAGAGAGCCATCTCCTCGTCGGTATCTGTTGCAAAACGGTTGAACACAACGATAACAGACTGACCGAAAGAACGCAAGTTCACAACATGACGGTCGAGATTAGCAAGACCGTTACGCAAGCCATCCATATCGGGTTCCTTGATTTTGTCGAGTTCAACGCCACCGTGCATCTTCAAGCCCTGAGCTGTTGCAACGATAACTGTTGCATCGGGCTGAAGACCGCTCTTGCGGCAAAGGATGTTGTAGAATTTCTCTGCTCCAAGGTCGGCACCGAAACCGGCTTCTGTGATGGTGTATTCGCTGTGTGCAAGAGCCATCTTTGTTGCAAGCTGTGAGTTACAACCATGAGCGATATTTGCAAAAGGTCCACCGTGTATGATAGCAGGAGTATTTTCTGTTGTCTGAACAAGGTTAGGCTGGATAGCATCCTTCAACAATACCATGATTGAACCTGCTACACCAAGGTCTTTTACAGTGAACGGTTCACCATCATAGGTATAACCAAGCATGATATTCTCGATGCGACGACGCAAGTCGTTCTCATCACTTGCAAGGCAAAGGATTGCCATAAGTTCCGAAGCCGGAGTAATATCGAAACCTGCCTGTTCTACGATACCGTTTGTTGCAGGGCCTACACCTGTGATTATCTGACGCAAAGAACGGTCATTAACATCGAGTACACGACGCCAAAGGATTTCTTTGAGACCAAAGCCGTCTTTTGCATGCTGATAAAGATAGTTGTCGAGCAGTGCAGAAATCATGTTGTGAGCCGAAGTGATTGCGTGGAAGTCGCCTGTAAAGTGTAGATTGATTTTCTCCATAGGCAACACCTGAGCATAGCCACCACCAGCTGCACCACCCTTCATACCGAAACAGGGACCGAGCGATGGTTCTCGAAGAGCGACTACAGCCTTTTTACCGATTTTGTTAAGACCCAATGCAAGACCGATAGAGACGGTTGTCTTACCGATACCGGCCTTTGTTGCAGTGATTGCTGTAACAAGGATAAGCTTTCCTTTCTGTTTGCCGATAAGGTTCAAAGGCAACTTGGCAATATATTTGCCATAGTGTTCAAGATCGTTTGCGTCGATGCCTATCTGTGCCGCAACGTTCTCAATGCGCTCAAGTTTGGTTTCATGAGCAATCTGGATATCACTCTTCATAGTATTTGAATTTTAATTAATATATACTTTCTAAATTTATTCAGCGAAGATAGTAAAAAAAATGTTTACATCAAAAAGATTTTGCAAAAAGCATCTGTACCGCATTATTTGCACTACACAAAGAAGAAAATACAAAAGATTTTAATATTTTTGCAGATAACAATTACGCTAAAAGATGATATCGATTCTGATTCCGGTAAAGGATTACGATTGCCACCTGCTTGTTGAAGAACTGCACATACAAGGAGAAGCGCTCGGTACGCCCTACGAGATTATTGTAGGCGAGGACGGCACTTCACCGGACAATCTTGAACTGAACAGAATTGCTGAAACACTCCCGAACTGCAAAAGAATAATACAGGAAAGGAATATTGGACGAGCTGCCATAAGGAATATTCTTGCCAGCAATGCGCAGTACGACAATCTCATTTTCATAGACTGTGACGCAGTTGTAGAAAAAAGTGATTTTCTAAGCAACTACCTTGTTGCGCTCAAACATCACGATGTTGTGTGTGGAGGGCTTTATCATGCCGATACCATGCCGGACAGCGAATGCTCGCTACGCTTCAAATATGAGAAAAATGCAGACAAGCTCAGGAGTGCCGCAGTCAGAAACAAAGCCCCGTATGACAAATTCACGACATTCAACTTCGCCATACGCAAGGAGCTGTTCGACACCATCCGCTTCAATTCCGAAATGACACGCTACGGACACGAAGACACCCTATTCGGCAAAGAACTAAAGAAACGCAATGCAAGAATCGTACACATCGACAACCAATTATTGCACAGCGGATTAGAAGACAACAGAACATATCTGAGAAAAGTAGAACAATCCATAGAAACACTCTTTGAATTCAAAGAAGTGATTGGTACGACACCCCTTTTGAAAGCCGCTTCAAGGCTGGAACAGCTGCACCTTGCCGGTATATTCAGAATCTTTTGGAAAACAGTCCAGAAACCCATGAGAAAGAATTTGACAGGCAAGAATCCATCACTCAAAATTTTGGTACTTTACAAATTGGGATATTATTGCAATTTGCGCAAATGACAAGCAAGTCTCTTTAAAGGTTTTCCGCTATTTTTTCACAATAATGCCCAAATTGCCTCATAATATTGAACAGTTTTTGAAAAAAATAGCTTACTTTTGTACTTTGTACAACATACAGATATCCGAAAACGAAAACAAAATCATATACAACGATGACCACAATAAGCGAAAACGAAAAAAATGAAAAGAAAAGCAGTAGCTTTATTGAACAGATTATCATAAACGACCTTGAGAACGGCAAGAACGGAGCAAAAGTGCAGACACGTTTCCCACCCGAGCCCAACGGTTACCTTCATATAGGACACGCCAAAGCCATCTGTATGGACTTTGGTATGGCACAGAAATACAACGGTATATGCAACCTGCGCTTCGATGACACAAACCCCACTAAAGAGGACGTTGAATATGTTGATGCCATAATGGAAGATATCAAATGGCTTGGTTTCGACTGGGCAAATGTATATTATGCATCAGATTATTTCGACCAGTTGTGGGATTTTGCAATCAGGCTCATCAAGGAAGGCAAAGCATACATCGACGAACAGACTGCTGAGCAGATTGCCGAGCAGAAAGGTACTCCCACACAGCCCGGTACCGACAGCCCATACCGCAACCGTCCTGTTGAAGAGAGTCTTGATCTGTTCCAGAAAATGAATACTGGCGAAATAGAAGAAGGTAAGATGGTTTTGCGCGCCAAGATAGACATGGCAAGCCCAAACATGCACTTCCGCGACCCAATCATTTACCGTGTAGTAAAAGCTTCACACCACCGTACAGGCGACAAATGGAAGGCATACCCCATGTATGACTTTGCACATGGTCAGAGCGACTATTTCGAAGGCGTAACACACTCTTTGTGTACTTTAGAATTCGTTCCTCACCGTCCTTTATACGATTTGTTCGTAGATTGGGTGAAAGACGGCAAGGACCTTGACGACAACCGTCCACGTCAGTACGAGTTCAACAAGCTCAACCTTAACTACACGCTCATGAGCAAGCGCAATCTGCTTATTCTTGTAAAAGAGGGTTTGGTGAACGGTTGGGACGACCCACGTATGCCGACTCTATGCGGTTTCCGCCGTCGTGGTTATTCTCCCGAATCAATCAGAAATTTCGTAGACAAGATAGGTTATACAACATACGATGCACTCAACGACTTTGCTTTGCTCGAAAGCGCAGTACGTGAGGATCTGAACAGCCGCGCCACACGTGTATCGGCTGTAATAAACCCGGTAAAACTTGTAATCACAAACTATCCCGAAGATAAAGTTGAAGAGCTCACAGCAATCAACAACCCCGAAAGAGCAGAAGACGGTACACACACCATCGAGTTCAGCCGTGAGCTGTGGATTGAGCGCGACGACTTCATGGAAGACGCTCCAAAGAACTATTTCCGTTTGACTCCGGGACGCGAAGTACGCCTCAAGAATGCATACATAGTTCTCTGCACAGGTTGCAACAAGGACGAGAACGGCAATATAACAGAAGTTCTTTGCGAATACATCCCTGAGACAAAGACCGGCGAGGCTGATGCAAACCGCAAAGTAAAGAGCACCATCCATTGGGTGAGTTGCAATCATTGTCTCAATGCCGAGGTCCGTTTGTACGACCGTTTGTGGAGTGCAGAAAACCCACGCGACGAAATGGCGGCAATACGCGAAGCGAAGAACTGTGATGCCCTCACTGCAATGAAGGAGATGATAAATCCCGATTCTCTCAAAGTTCTCAAGAACTGCTATGTAGAGAAATATCTTGCAGAAGGCAAGCCACTCGATTATCTGCAGTTCCAAAGAATAGGTTACTTCAACATAGACCCGGATTCAACACCCGACAACCTCATCTTCAACCGCACCGTATCACTTAAAGATACATGGAGCAAGATGAAGGGCAAATAACAGAACAAAAATGAATTATGACAAGGGATATTTCGACTCGCCCGAATTTCGTGAGACTCTGAAAAGATACGAACAGGCAGTCCGATTGAATACAACACCCTACTTAGGGGTCGATGAACTTATCGACCTCTTTTCATATTTCATATCCATCGACAAGGGTGAAGATGCCGAAGATATACTTTCCATAGCAAAGCGTCTGCATCCCGGCACACCGGAATCGATTAAAATAGAGATAAGGCTGTTACTCTACCGTGGAGAGGCTCAAGCCGCAAAACAGCTGTTCTCTTCGCTCAAATACACCGAAGAGAGCGAGACGAAATTGCTTAAAGCCGAAATCCTTTTATCCTTGAAAGAGTACAAACAAGCCAGGGATATAGCCATAGAGCTCCTGAGCAATGCCGAAAACGACGGCAACAACACATACGAAGCCCTTGAAATCCTGCTGGATTGCGGATTCTCGCACGAAGCTCTTTTCATCTGCGAAAAGTTATTGCATGCATCACCAAAGCAGAAAAGCCTGATAGAGGTAAAAGCTGAATGTCTGATAGAATTGCAACGTACCGACGAAGCCATTGCCATATACAACAAGCTGTTGGATGAAGAGCCATACAACACATTCTATTGGGAGCAGTTGGGACATATCTATTACATGGTAAAACGATATGGCAAGGCACTCGAATGCTTTGAGTACGAAATCACCATAAACGACGAAATAGAGTATGCCAAGATGATGCAGGCATACTGCTATTATAATCTCCGTGACTACAAACGTGCAAGAGAGGTTTTCGGGGCGATAAGCGAAAAATATCCCGACTCCACCATGCCGCTATTCTACATCGCATTATCATTCTACCACGAAGGCAAAAAGAATATTGCCAGAACAATCTTCAGCGATATCACCACAATTGCACAGGAGGGAACCATAGAGATGATGCTTGCAAGAATAAACAAAGCGATAATACAGGATGAGACAGGCGAGACACCACGCGCCGACGAAGCAATGGCAATGGCAATACTGATGCATCCCGACAACATGAAACAACTGATTCTGCGCGACAGAAATCTGTATGAATTGCGGGACAAGGAAAACCTGACCTTCGACGACATGAATCTGCTTGAAGCAAAGGAGTGGAGTCCCAGCGAGGAATTATACCAGTTGGGAGAACATCTGATAAAAAACAAGCATCTTATACTTGCAAAAAGAGTATTCAGATACACCAGAGAATTTTATTCCGACACATCGGACATTGACGCATACATTGCATACATTCTATGGAATACCGGCGAAAAAGACAAAATAGAAGCGGCCGTAGAAAATGCCCTTGAAGGAAAGTCGTGCATCTTATTTGAACTGTTCGACATTCCATACAATAGCAATATTATGACTAAAGAATTTATCAGACTGATAACAGAAAAGGGATAAACCACAAAGTTCATCCCTTTTATCATTATTTAATATCAGAAAAATCCTTTATCCTATTTTCTTCGCTTTTCCTGCACACCAGCAGATTTCCATCATTTTCGGCAACAATACAGTCGTCCACACCTATAACCATTATTTTCTTCATGTGACGTGTATCAACAACACAATCATGAGCTTCGGCAAACAACACTTCGGCTCCTATTGCCACATTGCCGTTCATATCCTTTTGCAGATTGCCATACAAAGAACACCAGGTACCCAGATCACTCCAGCCGAAATCGGCAGGAAAAACAAACACTTCCTCTGCACGCTCCATAATTGCATAATCCACAGAAATGTTGCGGCATTCAGGGAATTTCTCATCAACATGCGCCTGTTCTTCGGATGTGAAATAATATGGCATCAAAGACTCGAATATACTTGCCATCGGGGACTGGTATATACGGAAGGCGTTTACTATGGTTGATACATTCCATATAAAAATACCGGAATTCCAATAGAAATTACTCTTAGCAACAAATGCCTTGGCAACCTCAAGCGAAGGTTTTTCCTTGAATGAATCAACGCGATAAACCTCCTTGTTCGCAAGACTTGGATTGCCGAGCACTGCCTCAATGTAACCATAGCCTGTTTCCGGACGGGTTGGTTTTATACCTATAGTAAGAATTGCATCGGAATTCTTCACAAAGCCCAACGACGATTTGACCACACGACGGAATTCATCCACATCGGCAACAAAATGGTCGCTTGGAGTAACAACCATATTGGCATTAGGGTCAACCTTTTTTATTTTCCAGGCAGCATACGCAATACATGGAGCCGTACTGCGTCGGCATGGTTCCTTAAGTATATGGTCTTCGGAAATCATCGGCAACTGCTCCCGTACTAGATGTGCATATTTTTCTGTGGTAAGTACCCACACATTCTCCGCAGGGCACATACCCTTGAAACGGTCAAACGTGAGTTGCAAAAGCGATTTGCCACACCCCAGAACATCGATAAACTGTTTGGGGATATCCATTGTACTCATAGGCCAAAGACGGCTACCGATACCGCCCGCCATTATAACGACATGATTGGAAGTCATAATTAAAACCTTTACACTATTTACGTTGTTATAACACCGTTGGATAACAACTTTATCACAAAAGTAATAAAAATATATACAAAATCTGCATCCTTTGATAATTTTAATTAAATTTGCACTATTCATGCATAATATGTTTTATAAGCAGAGTGTTCAAATCAGCAGATAACACATTGCTATCAAACACATTTAAAAGCAGTAACAACTATGAATCTAATATATCAGATAATAATTCCTGCACTGTTGGCATTCCTGGGAACGTTATGGATACATCCCAAGATACTTAAGATTGCCATAACCAAAAATCTTGTAGACAATCCCGATGCCAGAAAACTCCAAAGAAAGCCCGTTCCCAATATGGGCGGAATAGCCGTATTTTTTGGAATTCTGATTGGCGCATGCTGTTCACAGAACCTCTTTGACGAACCAAAAGCCTTCATGCTCATAGCGGCAATGCTAGTGATGTTATACACGGGTACCATAGACGATATCCTTGGACTAAGCCCAATGATACGTTTTGCCATAGAGATTTTTGTCGTATGCTGGTTAATGTATGCAAGCGGAGCATCCTTGAACTGTTTCTGGGGATTATGGGGGCTATGGAATATCCCGGCATGGTTTGCATATCCGTTGACTATATTTTCATGCGTGGGAATAATAAATGCCATAAATCTCATTGACGGCGTCAACGGACTCTCTTCGGGATTCTGCTTTATGGCTTCGGTTCTTTTTGCCATAATATTCCACTATTCCGGCAACGACACCATGATGACTATAGCCATTGCAGCAGCCGGTGCCATTATACCATTTTTCCTGCACAATGTCATTGGCAACAACACAAAGATGTTCATTGGCGACGGAGGAACATTGGTCATGGGTATAATGATGTCGATGTTTGTAATGAGCATCATAGAAAAGAATCCAAGCAACAACATTCTAGCCATAAAAGGAATAGGATTGGTTGCATTTACGGTTGCCATTTTGGCTATACCGGTTTTTGACACATTGCGTGTAATGTCAACACGTATACTACACAAGAAATCACCTTTCAGTCCCGACAAGACACACTTGCACCATATATTCATTGAATGCGGTTTCTCACATGTGGGAACAACCGTAAGTATCCTATCCCTGAACCTGCTTGTGGTTATAGCATGGTTCATATCATATAAATTGGGGGCATCTGCCGATTTGCAGCTCTACATTGTTATGGGATTGGGAATCGCGTTCACATTTGGAATGTATCACTTCTTGAGCCATCTGTTGAGAAAGCAGGGCAAAGGTCTGCAGATACTGCAATGCATAGGGAAATGTCTTCACATAGAAAGGAAGGGATTCTGGGCCGACATGCAGAACCTGATCGACAAATTATAAATCAGTTGTTCACAACCAGAAAACCGACCAATCTGTCGTATCGGGCACCGAACTCACGATAATACATATATATCAGATACTCATTTTCTGTATTATAGAAGTTCCCTTCTGTAAATTCAACCGAAGCTTCTTCTGCACCATAAGGCAACCAGACGTACTGATAATTGTAGACACCCGTCTTCAATAGATGCGAGGTGTAATAATAGCCCTCATTTGCATCGTACAAAAGCCTGTATCCTTCCGCGTATCCGTTTCCACAGAAATCACCCGATATATAATAATCACCTCCGGAACGGTAAGGCATCTCTATGGCAAAATGCACATTTATATAATCAGCCTCGATTGGTGTACCATATCCTTCCAATGTATTGACATAAAAACGTCCGTTCTCATCTATAAAATTGGAATACGAGACTCTCGGTTTATCCACATAGAGCAAAGCATGATATGCACTATCGTGAAAGATGACATCTTCGACATTCATTCCCGGAGAATCAGGGTCGGTCAATTCGAAACGGCGATACTCGTTACCTGCCTCAAAGATCAGACTTTTATTGTGGATATATTCCGCTTCGTTTCCGGTTATATATGTAGGTTGAACTGCCATGACAGAATCATCGCAGCGTCGGTTCTTATACACCACCGGAATAAGTTCATTCGCAGGTGAGGAGATATTGCAACGCGCGAAATTCACCTTGAACGAGAGTTGCTGTTCACCTTCGTTGTAACTCCTGTCGGTATCTCCACTGACAGATGCCTGTATATCCGCCATAGGTTCAACAACTGAAAAGGAATATGTCAGCACAGGAAAATCGCTATCGTCTTCATCGTCGAAAACTTCCACACGATAATTGCCGGATACTTTAAACGCGACATCCTCGTTAGGCAAGTCGAATGCGTAATGAGTATACAATTGTGTGGTATTATGAGAGTTTTCCCAGTCATCAACAACAAACTCATTGAATCCATCAAGATAATCGATTTCCGACAAATCGGACTTTTCACCATCGGCATTATGATGAGTTATACGACATACGTATCGATGGTATACATGTGACATCTCGTCGAATGAAAAATGAATGACATCATTGCCTCCCAGTTCAATAACAGCCGGGGCGAGCCAATTATCATTGACAACCATCACAGGTGTACGCACAGACTTCACATGCGACACTGCATATTGTGCCCGGACAACAAGCGTACACATCAACACAAATATTGTATAAATTATCTTTCGCATCACTCTCTTGAATAAATTTCGGACGAAGATAATCATTTAAAAAGAATATTTTCCTACATTTACATAAATTATAATTCAAAATGAGAACAAGAATTACCGGACTCCTAAAAAGGATTACAGTTTTAGTGTTACTGTTTGCCACAACCACAATATCTGCACAGAATATCATATACGAAAAAGAAGACAGCATTTTCATTGAGCATATGATAAAGGAACACTCTGCTGACAGATATACCGACACCGGCGAAAGGGTTGTTGCCCTGGCGAAAGAGTTCATCGGCAGAGAGTATGTGGGCAAAACCTTGGACAAGCACGACAACGAACCCCTGTTTATCAGTTGTTCAGAACTAGATTGTACGACATTCGTGGAAACCGTACTTGCAATAACCATGTGTGGCCAAAACGGCAGTTTCACAGACTTTTGCAAGAATCTGGGAAGAATCCGCTATAGAAACGGTAATAATGAAGGATATGCCAGCCGACTGCATTATACAAGCTGGTGGATTGCAGACCCTGCAAAACAAGGGATTGTCGAAGAGATTGAAACAAAACTGCATAATGCCTCACAAAAGCTGAATCTGAACTTCATGAGCACTCACCCCGAAAAATATAGACATTTAAAGGATGACAAAAAGAGAACCGAAGAGATTGCTGTTCTGGAAAAACCATTCTGCAACAAAGATATCAGATATATCCCCAAAGAAAAGATATGCGAACTGGATAGAAACGACATTAAAGACGGCGATATAATTGCAGTTGTAACAGCTATAGAAGGACTTGACGTGTCACATATAGGCTTTGCTTACTGGAACAACCGGGAACTTCACATGATACATGCATCAAGTGCCGCCAACAGAGTCATCAATGACACCACAAGCCTGCACACATACCTTTCAAGACGGAAAAACAGTTTGGGAATAAGGGTTTTCAGAGTTAGCCGATAACAAGAAGTGATTCCGGTGGGATTCAAACCCACGACCTTCAGAACCGGAATCTGACGCTCTATTCAGCTAAGCTACGGAACCATTTTGTGGCGCGAAGATATATAAAATTTACAAAGAAACCATTGTTGTTTCACTAAAAATAAGATAATTCTCCAAAAGAACTGTTTTTGAACATGAAATATTCAAGCAGCTTGATACTATTTCGCTCGTTTCCTTGTATATTTGTGGTAAACCACGAATATATACTGCACTCGCTGTAAAATATTCAAGCAAGCTTAATACTATTTCGCTCGTTTCTTTGTATATTTGCAAGTTATTATAAGAAAAATATTCAAAAGCCCGATATAGGTCAGAACAAAATGAAACTTTACAAGTTACCGACAGAATACACCCCCCTGCTCGATCTGAAGCAGACCGAACTTGCCATCAAACAGATTAAGGAGACATTTCAGCTTAATCTGTCGGCATCACTTCGTCTGCGACGTGTTACCGCGCCCTTGTTCGTACTACAAGGCACTGGTTTGAATGACGACCTCAACGGATACGAAAACGCAGTAAGTTTTCCAATTCAGGATATGAACGGCGCTGTTGCAGAGGTGGTACATTCGCTTGCAAAATGGAAACGCGTCACTTTGGCTGATTACAATATAGCCCGAGGTTATGGCATATACACCGATATGAACGCCATCCGCGCACACGAAGAGCTTGACAATCTGCATTCACTTTATGTAGACCAATGGGACTGGGAACGCGTCATCTGTAAGGAAGAACGTACTATAGAGTTCCTTAAACATATTGTAAAGAATATCTATTCAGCGATACTGCATACCGAGTTCACATTGAGCGAATGTTATCCGCAGTTGAAACCATCACTTCCCGAAACCATTGAGTTCATACATAGTGAAGAGTTGCGCCGTCTGTATCCCGGTTTGACTCCCAAAGAGCGCGAGGAGGCAATCACAAAGAAGTATGGTGCAGTTTTCATAATAGGCATAGGAGGAGAACTTGGCGACGGCAAGCCACACGATAACCGCGCTCCCGACTACGATGACTACACCACTCCCAACGAAGACGGGTTCTTTGGCTTGAACGGAGACCTTATGATTTGGAGCGATGTACTTGGCAAAGCCATGGAATTGTCGTCAATGGGAATACGTGTTGACCGTGAAGCACTGTTGCACCAATTGGAGAAAACAGGCAAGGAAGATAGAAAAGAATTATACTTCCACAAGAGACTGCTCGAAGGCAGTCTGCCGTTGAGTATCGGCGGTGGTATCGGACAGTCGCGTCTTTGTATGTTGCTGCTCAAGAAGGCGCACATCGGCGAGATACAGTCAAGCATCTGGCCCGAGGAGATGAAGCAGAAATGCAAGACAATGAACATTCCGCTGATTTGATTTTTCATTGAATAAATTAGAACACAATCTTGAACGATTAATAAAAAATTATAGATATGGCAGAACTTAAAGAGTTAACCAAGCGTAGCGAGAGCTACTCACAGTGGTACAACGACCTTGTACTCAAAGCAGATTTGGCAGAGCAGTCACCCGTTAGAGGATGTATGGTAATAAAGCCTTACGGATATGCTATCTGGGAAAAGATGCAGCGCATTCTCGACGATATGTTCAAAGAGACAGGACATGTAAATGCTTACTTCCCATTGCTTATACCAAAATCGTTCCTCAGCCGCGAGGCAGAGCACGTGGAGGGTTTTGCGAAGGAGTGTGCCGTAGTTACACACTATCGTCTGAAGAACGCAGCCGACGGTAGCGGTGTTGTTGTAGACCCAGCTGCAAAGTTGGAGGAGGAGATGATTATCCGCCCCACTTCAGAAACAATCATATGGAGTACATACAAGAACTGGATACAGTCGTACCGCGACCTGCCAATCATGGTAAACCAGTGGGCAAACGTAATGCGTTGGGAAATGCGCACACGCCTGTTCCTGCGTACAGCAGAGTTCCTTTGGCAGGAAGGACACACTGCTCATGCGACACGCGAAGAGGCTGAAAAGGAAGCACAGACCATGTTGCACGTATACAACGACTTTGCAAACAACTACATGGCATTGCCGGTTGTAATGGGTGTAAAGTCGGCAAACGAGAGATTCGCCGGAGCACTCGACACATACACAATTGAAGGCATGATGCAGGACGGCAAGGCACTTCAGTGCGGTACTTCACACTTCCTAGGTCAGAATTTCGCAAAGGCATTCAACGTACAGTTTGTCGACAAGAACAACAATCTTGAATATGTATGGGCAACATCATGGGGTGTTTCAACACGTCTTATGGGTGCGCTCATCATGACACACTCCGACGACAACGGTCTTGTATTGCCACCGGCACTTGCACCTATTCAGGTTGTAATTGTTCCTATCTACAAGAACGCAGAACAGTTGGATACAATCAAGAACAAGATCGATCCTATTATCGCAGAACTCAAGAAGATGGGCATCAGCGTAAAGTTCGACGACGCCGACAACCGTCGTCCCGGATTCAAGTTCGCAGAGTACGAGCTCAAGGGTGTTCCTGTACGCCTTGTACTTGGTGCACGCGATATTGAGAACGGCACAATTGAGGTTATGCGTCGCGACACATTGGAAAAAGAGACACGCCAGATTGACGGCATAGCAGAGTATGTCAAGGAGTTGCTCGACAACATACAGAAAAACCTCCACAGCAAGGCACTTGCCATGCGTGAAGAATGCACACGCAGCGTCGACAGCTACGAGGAATTCAAGATCGAAATTGAGAAGGGCGGCTTCATCCTTGCACACTGGGACGGAACACCCGAAACAGAAGAACTCATCAAGAACGAGACAAAAGCGACAATCCGTTGTATTCCTATCGGCTGGGACGAGACACCCGGCACATGTATGGTTACAGGCAAGCCATCGGCACGCCGCGTATTGTTCGCAAGAGCATATTAATAACATTCAGACAACAGGCGGATACTTTGACTGTATCCGCCTGTTAAATTATAGCACCATGGAAGTAAAGATTGAAAACAGCTGGAAAGAGGTTCTTAAAGAAGAATTCGAAAAGGAGTATTTCATCCGTCTGACAACCTTTGTAAAAGAGGAGTACAAAGGCTGCACACCCATATACCCTCCGGCAAGACTTATCTTCAATGCTTTTGACCACTGCCCGTTCGACAAAGTCAAAGTAGTTATTTTAGGTCAGGACCCTTATCATGGTACAGGACAAGCCAACGGCTTATGTTTCTCGGTAAACAAAGGCATAGCTTTTCCGCCTTCACTTCTGAACATATTCAAGGAAATCCATAACGACACCGGAAATCCCATTCCACAGGACGGAGATCTCACACGTTGGAGCGACCAGGGCGTACTGTTGCTGAATGCCACACTGACCGTGCGTGCATCACAAGCAGGTTCACATCAGAAACGCGGATGGGAAGAGTTTACCGATGCCGCCATACGCGAACTTGCAACACGCAGAGAGAATATTGTATTCATTCTATGGGGAAGCTATGCGCAGAAGAAAGGTGCATTCATTGACACCACAAGACATCTTGTCCTGAAATCACCGCATCCCTCACCGCTTTCAGCATATCAGGGATTCTTCGGTAACCATCACTTCACATTGGCAAACGACTATCTAGCCAAACACGGCAAGGAGGAAATCAACTGGTAATCAATCGTTATACCACTGCACATTAGAACTTCTGTCGCTTCGTTTTTCAACCTTAAGGAAGTCCGCAAGCATAGCCGATGTCGCTCTGAAGCAGAAGTTGAACGATGTATAAGGAGCGAGCACTATACCGCACGACATTTCGAAACAGTGCAGGTCGCGCGAGATATTCAAAGTAGTGGTTGTAAGCTTCTTGTATTCAAAATTGTATCCCGAGGTGAAGTTTATACGCCAGTTATCCGAAATTCCGATATTTCCCGAAATGTTAAGGTTCTGAGTAAACTTATAGGGATATCGCATATTTCTAAGATTAATCTCGGCAGATCTGTCCTCTGCCATATTTATACCATAAGACAAAGTTAGGCTCCAAGGGAATTTGAACGGCATATAACCGTCTTCATCCAGATCGGCATTCTTCGATTTCTTGGTTCTGGAACTCTTGAATGAACTTTTCTGCAGACTCTCTTCCGGCTTCTGCTCCGCTTCATTCCCTTCACCTTCCGCAGGTGGTTCCTCATCCTTTTCGGTCAACTTTTTCCAAAGTTCTTTGACCTTATCCAGAGTCTTGTTGTTGAAGGTATAAGAAAGGTTCTGACTCATTCCCTGGAAACGGCCGAAACGTCCATACGACCACTCTGTACGCTCACCCACAACAACCTGACCACGGTCGTTGAACGCATAGGCATACGTTGCCCATGATGCATTGAAACTGAATGTATAGTTCTTTGTAAGCTTCAACCTGAGACGGGTTGACAAATCGCTCCACGGACGCACTTTTGCCGCAAGGTTATACGACAACGATGCACCGAGCTCGTCGATAATACTCACCTTTTTCAGCGAATCGTTCTTCATGCGCCATTTCATTTCAAGATTATTGCTGACGCTCAACGAAATGCTTCCGGTCTCACCCTTTGAAGGTATTCCGTATAGGCTACCCTGATAGGGTGAATACTCCACCGTACGTGCTTCTCCATCTTCATCGGTATACACATAAGTTTCATAATAGCCGTAGCGTGCACTACCAAAGTCGGGGGCATAAGTCAACGAAACCGACGGCTTGAATACGTGGCGTACCGTATGTATGCGACTGTTCTTTATAAAACTTGCCGGTTTGTAGAAACCATAGAGTGTTGTATTTGCCGACAAAGCCACATTGTAGTTATATACACGATGAAAACCATGAATGGTATCCTTGGCAACTTTCCCGGTAGTCTCATCCCAACTCTGGTTAACCTTTTTGAAATACCAGCGTTCGGTATAACTGAAGCTTGGAGTGATGTTTATGAAATTGAACAGCTGGAAAGTCGCATTGATTGGAATACTATGCTTCACACCGTTTCTCCAGTCGTTAACCAGACTTGATTTGAAAAGTTTATCCTCTTTTGTGCTGATACTGTTACTCATCTGGCCGTTGTAAGACAACGATATCTTTTCATACCAGCGTTCATCTCCGGCACGCTTCTTGCGTTTGAACGGATATTTCTTGGACAACGAGACATTGAGGGTAGGCAATGTCAGCGACAGCATTGAATCCTGCACTGTCTGCGAAATATTCATTGTTGCCGACAACGAAAGTCCTATACTAGGGAACGTATGCGAAAAGTTGATACTTGAGGTTCTTACGCTCTGCGAGTTGAGTGCCGGATTATAGAGACTGTTCAGATTGGCACGTTCGTAATCGGATGTGGCGAAATTCACACTTGCCGAGAAATTCGTATTGGGCATAGCCTTTGCATCCTGCCTGTGACTCCATTGAACTCTGAAGTTCTTTCCGACAGCATAGTCGGGCAATCCTTTTTCACCGCTCTTTGTTACCAGATAACTCAGGCTGACATTTCCCGAGAATTTGTAGCGTTTTGCATAAGTGGACGCAGCGCTCACGCCCCAAGACCCCTTGGTAAAGATTTCTCCGGTAAGGCGCAGATCGAACTTGTCGCTTATGGCAAAATAGTATCCACCGTCGCGCAGATAAAAGCCGCGTTCCGTTTCATCGCCATACGACGGCATTATGAAACCTGACGAATAATTTTCCGTGAATGGGAAATAACCGAACGGAAGTGCCAACGGCAATGGAACATCAGCAACCACCAGATACAAAGGACCGGAAACGACATCCTTTTTCGGACGCACCTTGGCACGTGTCAGTCTGATATAGAAGTGAGGATGCTCGGCGTCGCAAGTGGTATACATACCGTCCTGCGAATAGAATACATCTGAAGAGTCCTTCTTTGCCTTGCCACCCATAAGATAGCCATCACCCTGTTGTGTATATACATTGTTGATGAAACCCTTCTTTGTCTTGAAGTTATATGCCATGCGGTCCGACTCATAAGGCGTTCCGCCATCGTTGAATATCGGCAAGCCCGTTATAATACCGGTGGAGTCGGCACGTCCCATGGCATGAACCACACTGCTGTCCATATTCATAGAGATGACACTTGCAGTAAGTTCTATCCTGTCGTAGTTCACCTTACCCTCACCATACAGATAGGCATTTCCTCCACGCGACCACACCATTGAATCGGTACACTCATAGTAGACAGGCGCATCAATCGCATCCTTTTTCTTAGGCTTGACACTGTCTGTAGCCAGTGAGTCGGTCAGCAATGTATCCTGCAAAAGGCAAGAACGGTTCACTGAAGAATAAGAGGACGGCAATGCTTTGACAGAAGACGCGAATGCGAATACTGCCAACAGAAATGCCAATAAAACTCCCTTAAACAACCTGTGATTCATTTGCCAACGCACATAACAGAAAGCAAAATTACAAAAATTAAAGGAGTATTTTTTTATTTTTTCTCGAAAATATACTTAAAAGTATATAATTGGGAGACAAATCACCGTTTTACATGAACAAAACAGCCCATTCCTTGACTTTTTTCACAGACTCCTCTGATATTCTGGACATACTCTCAACAACCTGCTCGAATGTACGTGCAGAGTTAAGATATTTGGTCTTTGAGAAAAATTTATCGGCAAAACATATAAGCTGTTCCTCAAGAGTTTCCGGGAAATAGTCCTTCGCAGGCATACCCCATCCGTTAGCAAGCACCTGCTCCTTTGACAAACCGGTACCTGTGTGGCGTTCACAGACCCTCGCATGGCTTTCGTACCCCAAAGAACGCAACAATTCCGCGCCAAGAACACCATGGCACAGATACTGCGCTTTTCCATAGCAATGTATTCCCGGAGCATCTGTCAGGAAAATCCCCAAATCGTGCAACATAGCTGCCTCTTCAATAAACTGCAAATCCATATTCAATTCAGGATGTTTCTTTGCTAGTTCCAATGCGAATTCCGCAACCTTACATGCATGCACCATGTAAATATTTTTCAGTTCATTATCCAACGGATAATATTTATCAATAATTTCATTTACATCCATATTCGTTCATTGTCGTTTTTTTAACAATGCGAAGATAACAAAACATTTTCAACTACGAAATAAAGAGTTTTATAGTATTGAAAACCATATTTTATAAAAGAATAACACTATAAATCTTTTGTTTATAAATCTTTTGTTTATTTTTGTAACGATATACGCAATTACAGATGGACAACAGCATTACAGACAAGGCACAACTTTTACCACCGATAACCTTGCAGGAAATGTCGGGGATAAAACTGATGAACCGTACCGACACAAAATTTGTGGCAACGGAAAAACAGTTGCACACCTTTCTGCTTGCAGTCCAAGGCAAATATTTCATACAAAACATAAACGGGAAACGCATTGCAAGCTACCACACCACATATTTCGATACAGATGACTACCAGATGTACAATATGCACCATTGTGGCAGAGTTACAAGAGAGAAAATCAGAGTGAGGACATATCTCGACAGCAATGACACCTTCTTTGAAATAAAGAACAAGAACAACCACGGACGTACTAAGAAAAAACGCATTTCGATACAAGGACACGATTCTGTGATGGACGAGCTCGGGAATATAGTTCCCTTCATGGCAAAACATGCGTGGTACACTATTGAGGAGATTACTCCTGTCATTGAGAATTGGTTCAACCGTATAACATTGGTAAACTACGACAAGACGGAAAGACTCACAATAGATTTCAATCTGAAATTCCACCATCTGAAAAGCGACAGACACGAGAAGCTCGACCATGTTGCCATCATAGAACTTAAACGCGACGGCAATGTACCCTCCCCAGCTCTTGAGATATTGCGGGAAGTGCGCATCAAGCGTTCCGGGTTCAGCAAATACTGCATAGGCAGCGCGTTGACACAACATACACTCAGGCGCAACAACTTCAAGGAACGCCTGATTATGATTTCCAAAATAGAGAATAAACTATAAAACAATACCTGATATGAAAAACATTATTACCTTACTGCTGTTTTGCATGACTTTAGGTTTCTGCAATCAGGCAACAGCCCAGTCGTTTCCAATAACTGCAACTGCCGAAGACTATGTAATTTCGGAAGCAATGGACAACAGTTATGACTTTGATGAAAACGACAAGGATGCGAAAATGTCAATAGGCATAAAGGAAAAAAGAATCAGCGACAACAAATTCATCGACATACCACACGTCAAGGATTTGCTTATAGCATTCATAATCAACCTAATTGCCATAATGATTGTGGTGCGCGGACTCTACTACCCCAAGTGTAAGCGTGGAGAGTTCTTCTTCACCTACATCCTGATTGCCATAAGCACCTTTATGCTCATATATGTATTGGGCGATGTGAAACTCAAAGCCGGTATAGCATTGGGACTTTTTGCAATATTCAGCATCATACGTTACCGCACCGAGCAGGTTGCCATACGCGAAATGACATACCTGTTCATAATCATTGCAATAAGCGCCATCAATGGTTTGACAGTGAGCGAATTGAGCTATGGCGAAGTTCTGATTATAAATACATTGTTCATTGTGTCCATTTGGCTTTGTGAGAGCAAACTGCTCATCAGCCACTACTCATACAAGGTCATCAAATACGACAACGTTAACCTTATCACTCCCGAAAAGAGAGAAGAGCTTATCGCCGACCTTGAAAAACGCACAGGATTAAAGATTGAGAAGGTAGAGGTTGGAAGCATCGATTTCCTGAAAGATGCGGCCATTGTAAAGATGTATTACCGCAGTAAAGATGCGAACAATTCTGTTGACACAACATTAAAAGCGCCCGTAGATGAATACAAACTCAAGAATTAAGCATATAGCAGCAAAGGGCATTTGCGCAATAGCATTATGCCTTGCGCCATTCTTTAACACACAAGCCCAAGAGACCGGTGACGAATTCGGTGTATGGGGAACATTCGAGTTTTCCAAAAAGGTGAACAAGAAGACAAAGTTTGTAATTGACGCAGAAATTCGCTCCATTGAAGCCGTAAGCAATATTGAACGTATTGCATTGGGTGCAAAACTCGACTACAAAATCAAGGAGTGGAAGGAGTTCGGTTACAATGGCAGCGACAAAGCTGAAATCAAAGCCAATATAGGATACTGCTTCATCTATGGACACACTCTGAGCGAAAAGAGCCTAAAGGATTTCGTTCCAGAAGTTGACGAATACGACTACAACATAGATGCAGCATATTGGGCTAACCGAAACAGAGTCTATGTAACTCTCACCGGTGAATACAAAGTGGGCAGGTTCGAAATATCGTTGCGCGAGCGTCTGCAATATACCCATACAGGTTCTGTTACAACAACCGAAACTAAATACCGTTGGGAACGCGAAGGTGGAATCAAGGGTGAATGGAAGGAATTTTCAGAAACATCACCAGAATTCAAGGAGGCAAAGAATAACTTGTCTTTACGTTCACGCTTAAATGTAAAGTACGATATCCCTAACTGCAAGATAACACCATTCATCTCGGCAGAACTGTATACACGCCTCGACAAATGGCAGGCATTCGACAAGGCACGTTATCGTGCCGGCGCATCATACAAGATAAACAAGGACAATTCAATCTCATTGTATTATCTTTATCAGGATGTCAGCGGTAACGACCCCGACGGTCATGCCATAGGATTTGAATACTCTATTGATCTATAATCAACAGGAAAATGAAAAAAATATATACTTTATTACTTTTGCTCATTATCGGCATTCCCGCAATGGCACAACAGATGTTTGTTGAAAAGAGCAACGGGACGGAAACAATAGAGTTCAGCATGTTTGAAAAGATAACATTCAGCGGAACTACAGTCAAAATAACTCAGACCGACGGCACTGAATCACAGGCCGTAATGAGCGACATCGCACGAATCCACTTCAGCAACTATGTAGCTGTGGAAAACATCGAGGTCAACGACAAATCACTATTCACATATATTTCAAGCGACGAGATTGCCATTAACTGCAATGCCGGGGATATTGTAAGAATATACGATATAATAGGTTCACAACTCATATGCACACGTCTGAATTCCGACAACAGCATAATAAGCATTACACAGTTGCCTAAAGGCATTTATATAATCAACATCAATGACCGCAGCGCAAAATTTGTAAAGAGATGAAAAAAGTAATTTTTGCAATGGCTATGACGGTCGCGACAGCACTTCATGCCCAGACAATAAATGTAAACAACAACGACGGGACATACCTTCCCTTGGAAACAAGATATACCGCCGGTATCGAGTTCAACGAAAACACAAAAGTTGTAACACTCACAACATACACCGGCGAAAAGCACCATTTCCACACCGGCAAAGTTGAAAGCATTTCACCAAAGGCCGACAAGACTACAGAACTGAAATACAATCTGGAACCCACAGTAATATTCGACGACAACGACAGAAACCTGTTTAATGAAGTCATAGAAACAATCCCCACAACAGAAACTGATGACAATGACTATGGCGATTTTGTTGATAACTATAAAGTAGCTACTGTTGTAGAGATCGTTTTCAGTGATAATGATGTTAAAGTAACAGGAGACATTCCTTACAAGAAGAATGGCGCACACCTTACAATAGAATCAACTGTAGGTAAGATCGGATATATCGTTAGCGGAAAATCCGCCAACGGTTCTCTAAAGATTTACAGCGAAAAGAAATTCCAGATAATGCTTTCCGGACTTGAGCTCACCAATCCCGTGGGACCGGCAATAAATATACAAACAGGCAAAACCGTATATTTTACCATTGACGACAACACCACGAACAGCCTTTGCGACGGTGCGACATACAACGCACCGGCAGTTGCCGATGAGGATCAGAAAGGTACTATTTTCAGCGAAGGTCAGATAATATTCAACGGGTATGAGGATGGTTCAGGCATACTGAATGTAACCAGCCATGGCGGACACGGAATATGCAGCGATGACTACATAAGAATACGTAGCGGAAACATAAACATCCTGAGTGCGGCAAAGGACGGCTTCCACACAAACGACAGATTCGTTGTTGGACGCACAGCCACTGCTTCTCCAAGAATCAGTGTCAACTCCACTGCCGATGGAATAGACTGCGGAAAAGGAGAGGTTATTATTGAAGCAGGTATATTGGAACTCAATACCGGTGGTGAGGCCATCAAGGTTGAATATGAAGAGGAGAACCCAGATCCGCTTGTTATACCAAATGCAACAATAGACGGAGGTTTTATTAAGTTTACCACAAATGGGAAGAAGAGTTCCGGCATAAAGACAACCGGAGAGTACATACAGAATGGCGGTATAGTACAAGGTATTGTCAAAGGAGACGGTTCAAAGATTCTTAACTGCGACAGCAATATAACATTCAAAGGCGGAAGGCTGACCGGCTTTGCCGAAGGCACCGTACTCAACGATACCACGTCGGCAGGAGGAATAAAATGTGAAGGTAATATAAACATCCAGGATTGCACTATAGCTATAGCATGTAGCGGAAAAGGAGCAAAAGGAATAAACAGCAAAAACACCACCATAAAGAGTGGTGACATCACAATCCTTACAACTGCAGAAAACTTCAAGGGCAACGAAGGCACACGCAAAAGCATCGCTGTTGACACAGGCAATTTCTCCATCACAAATGGCAACATCAGACTAAAAGCGTATGACAACACCATTTCTGCCACAAAGACGAGTATATTCAAAGGCACATTGCATGCTATAAGCGAAAGCGACATTGCAATAGATGCAACCATATCGCAAACCGGTGGCTGGATTATGACCAAAGACGGAAAATAAATTAGAAAGGCATTTACCCACAGGTAAATGCCTTTCTAATTCATAGGACTCTTATTTAAGGATGAACGAAAGTTCCGATTTCCTCACCGTCCATAACCTTTTTAAGGTTACCCACAATATCCATATTAAAGACATAGATAGGCAAATTATTCTCACGACACATTGCTGTTGCTGTGATATCCATAACCTTGAGACCACGGCTGATAACCTCGTCGTATGAGATATCATGGAACTTGGTAGCAGTTGGGTCCTTCTCGGGATCGGCAGTATAGATTCCGTCAACACGAGTACCCTTGAGCATAACATCTGCTTCGATTTCGATACCACGGAGCGATGAACCTGTATCTGTTGTAAAATAAGGGCTTCCTGTTCCGGCAGCCATAATCACAACCATACCGTTCTCCATAGCCTCGATTGCCTTCCATTTGGTATAGAACTCACCTACAGGCTCCATTCGGATTGCTGTAAGTACCTTGTTCGGCACTCCTGCCGCACCAAGAGCCGAACTCAATGCGAGACTATTGATTACGGTTGCCATCATACCCATCTGATCGCCCTTTACACGGTCGAAGCCTTTGCCGGCACCTGTCAGACCACGGAATATATTACCGCCACCGATAACAATACCAATTTGAACTCCCATCTCGGCAACCTCCTTTATCTGGGCTGCATACTCATTAAGACGCTTGACATCTATACCATAGCCCTGCTCGCCCATAAGGCTTTCGCCACTTAACTTCAGAAGAATACGTTTGAATTTTGCCATATCATAAATATTTTAGTTATTTCTATCATTCTGTAAAAATAGAACAAATTCTTAAATAATGCTATATTTTACCGCAAAAGGTTAAGATAATTCATAAGCACGCAAAAAATGATTACATTTGCACAGATAAAAACAATTGAAGAGATGAGATTTCTAAAGAACCCAAATACAACAGTGGCAGTATTGGCTGTATATACGGCAATAATGTATATTTACCTGTTCCCCAAGAATACAGAAATGACGAATGCCGAAAAATGGATTACTGTTGGTGCTTCAGCAATTATGCTTGCATTGCTTTGGGTATTATTACGCCGCAGAAGCAAGCTAAGAAAAGAACGCGAAGAGGATATAAACAAAAAGGAATCACAGAAGTAATTCCACCTCCTTAAAAGCGTAGCGCGACAACGTTCCATTACTACGCCGAACAAGCAGATATCCATACCCATCCACTCCCACTATAACAGCATCAAAACTGCCGGTAGAGTCCATGAATGGGCGTTTTTCATTAAAGCCGAGAAGTAACTTTGTATACTCTTGAACAAAAGCATTTCTGTTTCCGAAACGAATCTCCGCATAATAGTTATTGAAGAAATCAAGAAAAGTTCCAAGCACATCTTCAACAACAAAGCGACGCTCCTTAAGCATTTTCATTGAAACAGGAATCCTGTCCATCTGCGGAAAATTTTCCTGATTTACATTCAAACCGATACCGATTATTGCCTGCTCCACAAAAGCACCCGAATAGTCCAATTCCAAAAGCACACCGGCAAGTTTACAGTTTCCCACATAAATATCGTTAGGCCATTTCAGTTTGGTTTCTATGCCATAGCACAACATTGTATCGTGCAAAGCCACCGCAACAAGTTGCGACAAAATAAACTGATTGCAAACCTCCAACGAACATCCCGGACGTACAAGTATCGAGAGGAGCAGATTCTCGCCGGCATTGGAGTTCCACACATTGCCACGTTGTCCACGCCCAGCTGTCTGGTTCTCTGCCGTAACAACAACAGTTCCGTTATAGCCGCCGACTCTGTTCCACAAGGCATCAGCCTCATCGCGCAAATAGCGATTGGTGGAATCAACTGTATTTAGCCTTATAATATACTCCTTATCACAGCCCATACTTTACACGTATTTTCTTGGGAAGTTTCTTAAGAACTTCGTTATAGGAATGGTCGACGAGCGAGCAGAACAATTCGTCATCAAGAGCCACTATATCAAGTTGGTTCCAATACTTCTTGTTCATGTGCCATGCCGGAACAATCTGTGGATATCTGTCACGCAGCTCTATGGCATAGTCGGCATCACACTTTACGCAGAACCACTTGATGTTATCCAAATCGACTATGGCAAAAATCCTGTTCTCAACCCTGAAAGCCAGAGTTGTCTCGTCAAAAGGAAAATCCTCGGTAGCATTCCTTTTGGAAAGGCAGTACAGACGTGCATCTTCTATATTCATAACAGCAATCTACCACGTGGCATGAAATGCATCCTGGATATGCTCTATCTTATAAGGTTCTCCCGTACCGACCACCGTAACAATGTCGAAACGATAGCACATATCTATCCTGTTTCTTATAATATACGACTCTGCCGCCGAGATAAGACGACGTATCTTCTGCGCCGTAACCGCTTCATAGGCATTTCCATAAAACTCATCACGTCGGCTCTTCACCTCAACAAAGACCAGAGTCTCACCGTCACGTGCTATAACGTCTATTTCCTTGTGTCCGCATCGCCAGTTCCGGTGCAATATGGCATACCCTTTATCAATGAGATAACGGGAAGCCAGCATTTCACCTTTATTGCCGAGTTGATTATGTTCTGCCATATAAAATTATAATATAATGCAACGAAGATAATACATGTATAAAGGAAAAGCAAACGAAAACTTGCAATTCCTTTACAGATAAACTATTTTTGCACAATAGAAACAATGTTAAATAGAGGCAGTACCCTATGAGCATAAAAAAGACAAAAACTCCTAAAGCAACCACAACACGCACACAGCCTGTACGACACTCACGTGTAGTGTGCCTTGTAAGCGAGGAGGAGATGAAAATCATTGACGACTACCTTAAGAAATACCGCATCAGCAACAAAAGTAACTGGATGCGCGAAACACTTTTGTCGTTCATCTACAAGAATCTTGACGAAGATTACCCCACTCTCTTTGGGGAGCACGATATGCGCCGTTAACCTATGACCGATACAGAATATATGAAACATGCGCTCGTTGAGGCGCAGAAGGCATACAGCGAAGACGAAGTACCCATTGGCGCGATAGTGGTATGCAAAGGACGTATAATAGCCCGTGCCCACAACCTCACAGAAATGCTGAACGACGTTACGGCACATGCCGAGATGCAGGCTATTACTGCAGCCGCCACGGCAATAGGCGGAAAATACCTTAATGAATGTACACTATATGTTACCGTAGAGCCATGCCCTATGTGTGCAGGAGCTATTGCATGGGCACAATTGGGACGGTTGGTGTATGGAGCTTCAGACGAAAAACGTGGATACAACAGGTATGCTCCGGATGTACTGCATCCCAAAACCGAGGTGGTAAAGGGTGTCTGTGCCGAAGAGAGCACAGAACTGATGAAAAGGTTTTTCAATAGTAAAAGGTAAGCGTTTGCTTACCTTTTACTATTAATGTCTTATCGTCTTTTTCCGAACGGAATATTCACACCGAACATCACTCCGGCATTCAAATTATCGAGAGGAATCTTCTCCTTGCTCACCTTGCCGGCATATAAGTCGGCTGCCGCAAACACATTGAAACCCGGGAAATGAATATTGAGCATCGCGCCCCAATCATATCCATAAGTGGAAACGGAAGCACTTGCCGCCAAATCCAAGAAATTCAACGGAGAGAAATTGAGCACCAATGAGCCGTGTGAATATGAATATACATTGTCGAAACGTTGTGTGAACAGCGCACCCACACTCAGTCTATCGTAGAACGGCATCTTATACTCTAGACCTACATTAAGTGTTGCACCCATAAAATCGCCATAATCACCACCTTCCAACTGCTTTAAAGCGAAAAGGTCGCCCAAGTCTTCACCAACTGCTTCGAACTCTTTGTCGAGCGTATTACCCTCTCCGTTCATGGAAACCTCACTGAATCCGTTGAAAGTATAAGGATCGTCGGACGAAACCCCTGCACGTGAAACACTTTTCCATTTCATGTAATTGATATCGTTTACCGAAGCCGACAATATAAGGCCTTTGGCAAAAAGATTGCTAAAATCGTAAGTAATACCAAAGTCCGCACCGATACCCAAGCCACTTATTCCGGGATTTAAATTGCTGCCAATACCGTTGAACTTTCCATTTTCATCATAAACTAGTTCCATGTCCATACAACAGAATGTAGCAGCTCCATTCGCATGTACCTGCCAGCGGTTGCCATTCATATTAAGTTCCATTCTATCCATAAGCACCTCGGCATAAGCCGCACCTGCCAGCAATTTGAGACGAGCACCGAATGTAAGCTCGTTTCCGATTTTATGAGAGTGGCCAATTGCGACATCCGCATACGCCCTACCGCGAGCACCGAATTTGTCCAAAACATAATTTTCGGCACCCATATCCTTCATTAAACGGAATAAATCTTTTGGAATATTAGCACCCACATTGGTGTGAAAACCAACATCCAATGTATTATAACCGCCCCAAGCATAGAATCCCAACGAGAAGAGCGTCATATCGAGATTCAACTTAAGGTTATTGTTCTCTCTAAGATTGGACAGGAAATCATCAGCAGAGACGTCGGGATGCATAAAAGTTACAAGTGCATCACCCTGCGGATATATAAAATCCGATACTCCCAAATTGGTATTCAGGCTTAAAGAAGTATTTCCCAGAACAGGAACAGCCAAATATCCTCTATCGGGTTGGAATGCAGGATTCATTCTGTGATTATAGGAATTTCCTTTAAGGAAATAACCTGTGCGGTTTGCCTGAGCCTGAACAGTTAATGTCATACCTGCGAAGAACGCAAACACGCATAGCACTCTTATAATATGTCTGTTATTCATAATAATAGTTTTTTAATGATAAAGATTAATTATTATTCAAATCCAATACAATATAATCATCTATTCTAAAGACAATGTCGGTGAGTTGTATATACTCTCTGGCATTGATTACACCTTTACCGGTACCAACCAACTTTATATCCACTCTATAAAGTTGGTCGAGCAGACCACTTTTTGCCGATAGGCTGACTTTAACATCAGATACAACAGGTTCACCTATATATCCGTAATCATCAAGACGCAACTCACCACCTCTTTTTATTTCACCTTCTATAGAAATCAAGGCATCCAACGGATTACCCTCCTTATCATATACCGATATTGAAGGTTTCAATCCCACTGGTATGGTATTGAGCACTTTGAACGAAAGCGACACCCCTCTTATCTCCTTTACGATATCTGCAATTTCCTTTTCGTCAGCAGATTCTGCATCTTCGCAATAATAATCGTCATCATATACACCGGAATCAGAATACCCGTAGTAAGAATAATCAGGCATGGTTGAATCGTTCACTCCACCCGATTCCTCTTCAACACCACCCCCAAGCACATTTTCCATGCTATAGGTATACTCTATTCCAAGACTGTCAAAAGCCAAAGGAAGCTGCAGTTCATAAGAACCACCGATTGAGAGTTCCTCACCCAACGTAATCCTTTGAGTCTTTGTTTCATCCAAACGGACATTCAAGTCCACAGAAAGTTTGTCCGGGATATTCTTGATGAGCTCATTGAGATTCGGAACAACGCAGTTCGTCCAACCCGGATGTTCCTTACCATACCTGTCGACAAGTATATTGGTAACAGCGGCAGGCTGCACCTCCAGATTTACATCAATACGGGAATTCTCTATCTCGGCATAATTCTCGTCATATCCTATTATTGTAGCATCTGCAAGAATTGTTGCATCAAGTCCATTGTTGAATGTAAGAGCCAAGCGTGGATCGGTAACATCGATATATGCGTTTTTCAGAAAATCGATATCGCTTATATTCAGTTCCACTATCTCCGTAACAGGATCTATTTCCGGTTCAAAGAGTCCCTCTACCGTTGCCAATTTCAACTCACCGACTTCAAGTTTACTCTTGATTTCAACATCATTGATGTTTTTGAGATTTCTCAAATCAAACTCTACAATATCTGATACCACTAAACCATGGGCTCTTATAATCTCATTGAAATTGACTGCACCATCCTCTATCTCAAGGTATCCTTTTTCTGTCTTTGTAAAATCAATAGCCACAACATTGAATACCCTGTTGTAACAGAGAGCATCATACTTCTCGTCATACACAGCCCAACCCTCTAGTTTAAGAACACCGTCTTCGAATCTTGTATCCTCGTCAAAAACAAGGAAATCGGGAAGGTCTATCTCAAAATTATCCTTATTCTGCTCAAAGTCACCCTGCAACTGAAGCTTTTGGGTTGTTTTCAGGAGATTGTGCGAATAAGAGGATTTACTATAGATACTTACGAACAAAGACATCTCCACCGGCTCCCTGAACGTAAGTTTTGTCAAACGTTTTACCTCTTTAGGAAGATCATCCTCGGTTATATCGAGTTCAACCTGAAAATCTATTGTATCTGATACTATGTAAGGATACTTATTGATAGGAAAATCCGCGGGTATATTATCTGCAGACTGCAATTCTGTCTTAAAATCATACGGCCTTATATCCTCCTTGATTGTAAAATTGAGCGATGTCTCATCTATTTTAAAACTATCAGACACAAAACTGTCGCCTGCAGAAATTACAATATTACCGAACTCGTCAATTTCAAGAAAATCGTTACCGGCTGTATCTATAAGTTCCTCTATACAGAACTTCTGTGTAGAGCCCAACGGCAATGCCAGGCCCTTTCCGACACCTATGGTGGCATCAATTTTCTTGGTAGTATCATAGCGCTCATCAACCGAGCACGACACCAACGCCAATAATAAAAAGAGACATGTTACCCCAAAGGCACATGTTACAGAGAGTTGTTTTTTCATAGAATAGCGTTTTAGTGTTTTACTTTATCTCTTCGAAATCGACATATTCACCATCGTTCTTGTCGAAGATTTTTTTACGCTCACGTTTTGTATAGTTACCACGTGTCTCGTTATTTGCAGACGACGCATTATTTTCGTATGTTGTATTTCTGTATGTCTTATTGCGATTGGCTTTGAATCCGAAAATCGACAGGAAGCCTCTCATTATCGATATCAATATCGAAATAAAAAGGAATAATACAATTAATAAGAATATTATAATAAATGACATATTACATTGCTTTAATATATAAAGAACGGGAACATCCTTACAACACAAACAATGCCATATTGTTTCTGTGCAAGAATCTTATTTTTCAGAAGTTCTGAAAGAGAGCACCACCGAAAGCAAAAGATACCATGTTATGATTGCCACCGGCGCCAACCATGCAAGCATAAACATTGGCAATGACACCAATATAAAAATGTATCTTACCTTGTTGCTTTCCCAACTCAAGTTCTTGAACTTCAAAGAGAACATTGGGATTTCCGAAACAAGGAAGAACGATGACAACAATATCAGACCAAGCATAAGGAACCAGCCGGCATTCAGAGTCTGTATCCAGGCACCAGCACCGGTAACCAGAGACGACCAGAAAAGAGCATTGGCCGGCGTTGGAAGACCGATGAATGTATTTGTCTGACGTTTGTCCACATTGAACTTTGCAAGACGGCATGCCGAGAATACAGCTATAAGGAATGCGGCATATGGTAAAATTCCGGCAAACACTCCAAGATAATCGGGATAGCTCAACGCCTCGTTCATATAACAGAACACTATTGTTGCCGGAGCAAGACCGAATGTCACATCATCAGCCAAAGAGTCCATCTGGACACCGAGAGGAGATGACACATGCAACAGACGTGCAACCATACCGTCAAAGAAATCGAATGTTGCTCCCAGCACAATGAACAACATAGCCAAGTCGAAGGCACCTTTGAATGCCATAACACATGCGATACAGCCCGAGAACAGGTTACAACAGGTTATCGCGTTCGGAATATGCCTTTTGATTGACATGATTATCAGAAATTAGCAATTATAGTTTCGTTACCGACAGTCTTCTGGTTCAATTCCACCTTGATTTCCATATCAAGCGGCAGATACAAATCCACACGTGAACCGAATTTGATAAAGCCGAAATGCTGATCGATAAAGCACTCCTCACCGGCCTTTGAATATGTTACGATACGACGTGCCATTGCACCGGCAATCTGACGTACAAGAATCTCGCGTCCATCCTCGATTTTGATTGCCACAAGCGAACGTTCATTCTCGGTACTTGCCTTTGGCAGCCAAGCCTTATGGAATTTACCCTTCTGATGATCTACACAAGTTACCACACCGTCAACAGGATACCAGTTGGCATGAACATTGGTCGGGCTCATAAAAATAGAAATCTGCATCCTTTCGTCCTTGAAATAGTCGGGTTCAAACACCTTTTCTATAACAACGACCTTTCCGTCGGCAGGAGCAACGACAACATTCTCCACATCACCGGGGAATATTCTCTTGGGACTCCTGAAAAAGTTAACCATGAGCAGATATATTACAACAGAAGAAACTGTTACAAGAGCATTCAGCCAAGGCATTGAATCACAGAAATACCACAAAGGTGCATTCACAAGCACAAAAAACAGTAATGCAACAATCAGGATTTCTGTACCTTCACGATGTATTCTGTAATCTTTTAATTTTCTAATTCTCCTAAACTTTTTCATGGATAAACAGATTCTATAACTTTACAAAAGTAACCATATTTTATTAAACAACAATAAAAATTCAAAAAAAAGGGCAAAAAAGTGAAATATCCCATTTTTCACACATTAATATCAGAAATTCCATATGCTCTTTAATATTAAACAAAGCAAATATCTGTATAAAAGTTAATGTTGATAACTTTTCGCGTCAAAACCTGCGTAAAATGTGCAAAAAGCACTATCTTTAACAAAAAATTCAGAATAGCACACTATGCAAGATTTTGTTCACCTTCACGTACACTCACAATACTCCATCCTCGACGGTCAGGCATCCATAAAGAAGTTGGTTGACAAGGCCATTGCCGACGGCATGAAAGGCATTGCCATCACCGACCATGGCAACATGATGGGTATAAAGGAGTTCTACAACTATGTGAGCAAAACCAACAAGAACAAAAAAGAGGACGAAAAGTTCAAGCCAATCATAGGTTGCGAAGTTTACGTTGCCGACCGCCGCATGTTCAACAAAGAGGTTAAGGAAGACCGTGGACATCACCTTATATTGCTTGCAAAGAACAAGCAAGGATATCACAACCTTGTAAAGATTGTTTCAAAAGCATGGAGCGAGGGTTACTATTACAATCCGCGTACCGATAAAGTGGAACTGGAGAAATACCACGAAGGACTTGTGTGCTGTTCGGCATGTCTTGGTGGTGAGATACCACAATTGATAAAGAACGGTAAACTGGAAAAGGCCGAAGAGAGCGTAATGTGGTACAAGAATCTCTTTGGCGACGACTATTACATAGAACTGCAGTTGCACAAAGCTACCGTTGAAAGAGCCAACCACGAGGTTTACCCGTTACAGGTAGAGGTAAACAAACACCTTATAGAACTTTCAAAGAAGTGCGGTGTAAAGCTCATTTGTTCAAACGACGTCCACTTTGTGGACGAGGAGAATGCAGAGGCTCACGATCGCCTTATCTGCCTGAGCACAGGACGCGACCTTGACGACCCCACACGTATGCTCTACTCGAAGCAGGAGTGGATGAAGACAAAAGCCGAAATGTGGGAGATGTTCAGCGACGTTCCCGAAGCCATGGCAAATACCGTTGAAATATGCGACAAGATAGAGTTCTACTCAATCGACAACGCCCCCATCATGCCCAACTTCGCCATCCCCGAAGAATTCGGAACCGAAGAGAAGTACCGCAAGAACATCACACACGATGACCTTTTCAACGAGTTCACACGCGACGAAAAAGGCAATGTGGTGATGTCGCAGGAAGATGGTGAGAAAAAAATAAAGAAACTTGGCGGATACGACAAACTGTACCGAATAAAACTCGAAGGCGACTACCTTCGCAAAATCACATACGACGGAGCAAAGAAATGTTACCCCGAACCATTCTCACAGGAACTGACCGACCGTATCGACTTCGAGCTGCACATCATGAAGACCATGGGCTTCCCCGGTTACTTCCTTATTGTGCAGGACTTCATACGCGCGGCACGCGAAGAGCTTGGGGTTTCTGTAGGTCCCGGTCGTGGTTCTGCCGCAGGTAGTGTTGTTGCATATTGTCTTGGTATTACCCGAGTTGACCCCATAAAATACGACCTGCTGTTTGAGCGTTTCCTCAACCCCGACCGTATTTCACTGCCCGATATCGACGTAGACTTCGACGACGACGGACGTGGCAAGGTACTCAACTGGGTAACAGAGAAATATGGACAGGAGAAGGTGGCACACATCATCACATACGGTACAATGGCAACAAAGCTTGCCATAAAGGACGTTGCACGTGTCCAGAAAGTTCCGCTCGACATATCGAACAAACTCTGCAAGGCAATCCCCGACCGACTGCCCGACGGTATGAAGATGAACCTTCCCAATGCAATATCGGCAGTCCCCGAGTTACGGGAAGCAGAAGCTTCGCCTGACCCTCTGTTGCGCGATACTATCAAGTATGCCAAGATGCTCGAGGGCAACGTACGTAACACTGGAGTACATGCCTGCGGAACAATCATCTGCCGAGACGACATCACCGACCATGTACCCATAAGCATTGCCGAAGATAAGGAAACCGGCGAAAAGATGCTTGTAACACAATACGAGGGAAGCGTAATCGAGGAGACGGGTCTTATAAAGATGGACTTCCTTGGTTTGAAAACCTTGTCCGTAATAAAAGAGGCATTGGAGAACATACGACAGAGCCTTAAAATCGACGTGGATATTGACTCTATCCCCATAGACGATCCAAAGACATACGAACTATACAGTAAAGGAAATACCATCGGAACATTCCAGTTCGAGTCGGCTGGTATGCAGAAATACCTGCGCGAACTGCAGCCCACCACATTCGAGGACCTCATTGCCATGAACGCCCTCTACCGTCCGGGTCCGATGGATTACATCCCCGACTTTATCCAACGCAAGCATAATCCGGCATTGGTGCAGTACGACATACCCTGCATGGAGAAATACCTGAAGGACACATATGGTATTACCGTATATCAGGAGCAGGTGATGTTGCTGTCGCGCCTACTTGCAGATTTTACCCGAGGTGAAAGTGACACACTGCGTAAAGCCATGGGTAAGAAATTGAAAGAGAAACTTGATGAACTTAAACCCAAGTTCATAAACGGCGGCAAAAAGAACGGACACGACGAAAAGGTGCTGGAAAAGATCTGGGCAGACTGGGAAAAGTTCGCATCGTACGCATTCAACAAATCGCATGCCACATGCTACTCTTGGGTAGCATATCAGACAGCATATCTCAAGGCGAACTACCCTCCACAATATATGGCGGGTGCCATGAGCCGAAACCTTGACAAGATTACCGAAATCACAAAGCTCATGCAGGAGTGCAAGAGCATGGGAATAAACGTATTAGGTCCTGACGTTAATGAATCGCGCCGCAAATTCAGCGTAAACAAGAACGGAGACGTACGCTTTGGACTCTGCGCCGTAAAAGGCGTGGGAGAGAGTGCCGTACAATGCATCATCGACGAGCGCGAAGCAAACGGACCATTCAAGAGCGTGTTCGATTTCGTGGAGCGTGTAAACCTTACGGCATGCAACCGCAAGAACCTTGAATGCCTTGCATTCTCGGGCGCATTGGATGAACTCCCCGGCGGCATATCACGCGAACAGTACGCCAACAGCAACAGTAAGGGAGAACCTTTCCTGGAAGCACTCGTCCGTTATGGCAACCTTTACCAGACCGATAAGGCAACAGCATCAAACTCGTTGTTCGGAGCAACCGAAATGGCAGAAATCCCCAAACCCGAGATTCCCGAAGGCGGCAACTGGAGCACGCTTGAAAGACTCAACCGCGAACGCGAACTGGTGGGAATATACCTCTCGGCACACCCGCTCGACGATTTCTCGCTGGTTCTGAATGAGTTCTGCAATACTCAGGCTGCAGAAATGGAGAAAAGAGAGACCTTGGTAGGACGCAAGATAACAATGGGAGGCGTGGTGAGCGATCCTCCACGTACAGGATTCACAAAACGAGGAACACCGTACGGAATAGGCAAAATTGAAGACTTCTCAGGCTCGGCAGAAATCTTCTTCATGGGCGATGAATGGATGAAATGGCAGAACTATTTCATTCCCGGTAACTTCCTGTACATTAAAGGCAGTTGCCAACCTCGTAAATACGACCCGACAACATTTGATTTCTCGGTAAATTCAATAGAACTCATGACCGAAATTAAAGACGGTCTTGTAAAGAGCCTTACAATAACATTTGACATAATGTCGTTGAACGAGGATATTTACAGCACAATAATGGATTATGCCGAGAATAATCCAGGAAAGAGCAAACTCATGTTCAAGATAAGGGACTACGAGCAGGAATTCACCCTTGAACTGGCTTCAAAAACCCATGATATTGAGGTAAAACAAGAAATAATAGACTATATAAAGAGTTTAGAAAATATTGAATATAAATTGAACTAACCAATTAAAATTTTTAATTATGGCAGTAAACGTAACAAACGACAACGCAAAGGAATTCATGGCAACAGAGTTGCCAATAGTATTGGACTTCAGCGCAACATGGTGCGGACCTTGCAAGCAGCTTGCACCAATCATCGACGAACTTTCACAGGAGTATGCAGGACGCATCGCTGTCGGTAAGTGCGACATTGAGGAAGCAGACGACCTCACAATGGAATACGGCATCCGCAACGTACCTACTGTTATTTTCATCAAGGACGGTAAAGTTGTAGACAAGTTCGTTGGCTCAAAGTCAAAGGGCGACGTTCAGGCAAAGTTCGAGGCACTTTTGGGATAAACCTTAAACAAAGGATATATGAACAACGACGAATTTGCAATGGAAGACCTCGACGACGAGAAGACCATCGCATACATCAAAGAGCGTCTGCCACAGGATTTGAAGGAGAAATTCAGCGACGATGAATTCTACTACTTCCTTGACACCATCTACGACTATTACGACAAGAGCGGTATCCTTGACAGTGGCGATGAATATGTAGACATCGACATCAACGAAATTGCCGAGTTCATTGCCAAAGAGGCAAAGAAAAACAAGATTGGCGATTTCGACCCCGAAGAGCTATACTTTGTAGTTGAGGGAGAATTAGCTTACAATGGAATAATAGATGAGGATTAACCTCATCTATTATTCCATTATGGAAGCTGATAGAGCTGTTTGCAGAGCCATTGGTCACGTGTAGCACAGACGAAGTTTGTGCCACGTGGGTGGCGTTTGCGAAGCAACTGCAAACAAAACAAAACGGCGACCAACGGTCGCCGTTTACAATTAATATACAAATAAATCAATAGTTATTCTTCTTTACCTCGAAGTGAGCCTGTGGGTGCAAGCAAGCTGGGCACATTTCAGGAGCCTCGGTACCTGTGTAAACAAAGCCACAGTTACGGCACTGCCATGTAACAGCCTCTGTTTTCTTGAATACTGTGCCATTCTCGATATTCTTCAAGAGAGCAAGATAACGCTCCTCATGACCCTTCTCGGCAATAGCGATATTACGATACATAACAGCGATTGCAGGGAAGCCCTCAGCGTCGGCAACATCGGCAAAATGTGGGTAATCGGCAGTCCACTCCTCGTTCTCACCGGCAGCGGCAGCCTTGAGGTTCTCGGCTGTTGTACCTATAACACCAGCAGGATAGCAAGCAGTGATTTCTACCATACCACCCTCGAGCCACTTGAACATACGCTTTGCATGCTCTTTCTCCTGGTCGGCTGTCTCCTGGAATATAGCAGCTATCTGCTCATAGCCCTCTTTCTTTGCAACGCTTGCAAAATATGTATAACGCATTCTTGCCTGTGATTCACCGGCAAATGAAGTAAGCAAATTCTTTTCAGTCTTTGTTCCTTTGATACTCTTTTCCATAATAATAATTTTTTAGTCAGTTATTTATTCTTTTTATTATAATTCCTTTTTCCACAAACCATGCAGATTGCAGTATTCATAGACAGCTACAGGCTTGTCCTTGCATACGCACACCTCTGCTACCGGCTCATCATTCAGGTTAACCGTGATACCACCTTTTTCTGTCTCGACATATATAAAGTCTATATGATGCTCTGCAGTCATCGGGTGATGCACGCTTCCTATCTCTATTTTAAACATTCCATTGGATGTATGCGTTACGTGCGGGACATGCTTTTCCACACTAGCATCCACCGTGTTTGCCACAAGTTCTTCCATTGGTTTTCCGCAACATACTACGGGTACTCCGGAATCAACCATTTTTGTTATCACATTACCGCAATGAGGGCACTTATAAAATTTTGCTGCCATAATTGTTCTGTTTTTATTGTTTATAAAAAGGCTAACTATTTTCATAAACAAGTCAGAAAGCGGTTATGTTCAAAGAACGCAATGCAACGTTTGATACATTCTTTTTCAAAGAAAATATTATTTTGGAAGAAAACATTCAATATTGTGAAAAATATTTTTCCCATTAATTAATTTTAACAAAAAAAAAGGCTTAACCGACACCCAAATCGGTGTTATCAATAAGTACCTCTATTGCAGAATCATCTTTTATTGCAGGATATACATCGCTCTTGAACCATTCTACAAGAGCATTGTTGCGCTTAACCGATGTACCGTTATTACAGAACAGATTCACACTGAAATACTCAAAGTGCTTTTTTGCAGTATTTATATCCGAGAGAATACGCTCACGCGAATCGTCATCGGTGCAACAAAGCAGACATATACCTTTGAAATACTTTGCCACTTCTTCTGCAGTAACCCACAAGGGAATACCTTTATTCCAACGGTTCCGTTGCTCAGGTGAAAAACTCTCTACCCCACAACGGAACTTCACTGTTATCGGGGCGAACTGCTCTGCAAAAGAGGCAAGTTTGTTGCGATACATAAAGTGTGCTTCGAACCACAAGGTGTGTATATTCTTTTCACGTACCACTTTTTTAACTAGATTGACAGTAGCCTCATCGAGTTCCATTGCAGAACCGGAATTTATCACATCGAGCACTCCGTACAAGCCTGTAACCTGTTCGAGCACAGGTCTGTTCACTGCAAATGGATTATCGCCGGTATCAAGATGATAGTTACAGAAGGTACATTTACCCCAATGGCATCCCTTGCCTTGTAACAGGACAAATTCGCGTGGCAATTTGGTGTGTATTACGGAATATCTATCCATTATGGCGCATATTTAGAACCTTGCGTTTCAGCAATACAATTACAGAATATGCCATTGGGGTTCCAAAGAACACCTCTATTCCCAATTTCATGAAATATTGCACAGCCATCATCTGCAGGATATCCTTTACGGTCAAAACACCGGCAAAAGCTATAAGCACAAAGGGCAATGTATCGAACAGATAACCCACAACCGAACTGCCTATTGTGCGTATCCAAAGGAAACGGCCGTTTGTTCTCGCCTTTATGCACTCCATAAGCCATGCATTGGAGAGTTCCCCCATAAGGAATCCCACCAACGAGCCAAGTACAATTCGTGGCACGTATGTGAATATACTGTTGTAGGCTGTTGCCGTTGTGTCGAGATAATCTACCGACGGCAACCACACACCAATCTGTGTACACACAACCATAATTATGTTACAGATGAATGTCATCCAAATTACCTTACGCGCAGTGCGATAGCCCCAAATCTCGGTAAGTACATCGCCGAGCATATAAGCAAAGGGAAAAGTGATTGTCCCTGCATCGAAACAGAGAATATCAAAAAAACTGATTACTTTTACCGCCATCACGTTGGAAACGAGATATAGCGTAACGAAGAGTGTAGATACCACCATTAACGGCATTTCGCCGTATGCTCGGTTTTTGAAAGGGTTTTCCGATACCTTGTCCATAAGATGTTTTTTAAAGTTTCTGCACAAAAGTACAGCAAAATTATGGGGTACGCAAATTGCATACCCCATAAATCTGTTATTCAAAGCTTCGCAAAAGGGCAATTTCCTCTGCCCAGCGACTTTCATCGGGTGTTTCAAGAACAATGGGCATATTGTCGAAACGGGCATCCTGCATAAAGCGTTTGAAGAAATCCATTCCGAGCAATCCAAGCCCTATACTTTCGTGCCTGTCAACACGTGAACCAAGAGGTTTCTTTGTATCGTTCAAGTGAATACCCTTAAGATACTCCAAGCCTATCACACGCTCAAACTCGGCAAACACGCCATCATAATCACCTACTATATCGTAACCTGCAGAATATGTATGGCAAGTATCTATACAGACACCCACTCTGCTCTTGTCCTCAACGCGGTCGATGATATAACGTATCTCCTCGAATCTGTTACCAACGTTGCTGCCCTGTCCTGCTGTGTTTTCTATTATAGCCGTTACACCGTTTGTCTTTGAGAGGGCAAGATTGATGTTTGCGGCAATCTCGTCGAGACACTGTTCTATGGAGATTTTATTCAAGTGGCTTCCCGGATGGAAGTTAAGCATCTTCAAACCCAACTGCTCGCAACGCTGCATCTCGTCGATGAATGCCGCACGCGACTTTTGTATAGCCTCCTCGTCGGGATTGCCAAGATTGATGAGATAGCTGTCGTGTGGCATTATGAACGAAGCATCAAAGCCTCCGTTTTCGCAGTTTTCCTTGAACTGTGCTATACTTTTTGCTGTCAAAGGGGCAGATACCCACTGACGCTGATTCTTTGTAAAGAGAGCAAAAGCATTTGCCCCTATCTCTTTGGCATTTAGCGGTGCATTCTCCACACCACCGCTTGCCGATACATGTGCACCAATATATTTCATATCAGAATACTTTTTTATTAAACAAAAATGTCGGCATAAGTACAATCCCTCAAGAACCGCCCATGCCGACATTGGTAATTATATCACATAAAATCAATCTTCTTTTGCAACAGGGGGCTCATTTGTTGCCGGAGCAAACAGTTTTCTGCTACCACGCAAGAGGTTACGTACCTCACTGAGCAACTCATGTGATTCCTGAATAAGGTTCAGATATACGAAATCGACACGGAGACTGCCCTGGCTCTGATGTAGACGCATTGTCTGAGCCTTACGCAATGTAGCAAGTTCGTGCTTGAGATCCTTTGCACGGGAAGACACCTCATCGGCCTTTGTGAAATCACCTGTTGCCAATATATCATTGATATCCTTCAGAACCTCATAAATATTACTGCAGAATGGAGTGAATTCATCTACATACTGCTTCGACAGCGGATTGAAACTGTTCTCGGCATGCTCCTTCATAGGTTCACCGATACGTATCAAGGTATTGAGCATCTGCTGACAGCTGTTTGTACATAGGTGATACCATGTACTGCGTTCAAATGCCATATTCTGTTCCAGACGCTGCAAACCGCGTGTCTCGGCACGACGTTCCTTCTTCATGAAAGCCTTTTCCTCAACAACCTTTATCAAAGAACTCTTCAACGGACGAAGAGAATCCTTTGAGAAGGCATCGAACATCTTCTTATATGTATCGGCAGAGAAAGTAAGCGTATGTGTCAAGGTATCGGCTGTGTGAGATACAAGATTCTCCCAGACCTCATCCTGATTATCAGACTTCAAGATGACAATCATCTTCTCGTCGACCTTCTCCTCGCTCTTCTTCTTGTTGTAAGCCACATGACTACGGATAAGCAGATATATGACAAGTGCAATCATTATATACATTGCAACAATACCTCCGTAGTTCATTATTGTAGATACAAGTGCCGCGATGATGAATGCGGCTCCGGCTGTAATGAACCAGCCACCCACAACTGAAACAACACCTGTTACGCGATAAACGGCACTCTCACGTCCCCAAGCACGGTCGGCAAGTGAAGAACCCATACCCACCATAAATGTAACATATGTTGTTGAGAGAGGCAATTTCAATGAAGTACCCAAAGCGATGAGCAAACCTGCAAGTACAAGATTTACCGATGCACGCACAAGGTCAAACGCCACATCCTCACGTTCTTCGAGCGGAGCAAAACGCTTGCCGACCCACTTCTTTACACTAACCGGTGTGTTACGCTGAACGGCATCAACAACCTTGGATACCGCACGTACCATATTACGGGCAATTGATGATGTACCGAACATCTCGTTACCTTCGTCCTGCTGGCTTGAAAGGTCGATTGAAGTCTGCAACACCTTGCGTGCCTTCTTGCTTGTGAACAGAGCATACACCATAACAGCACCTGCACCGATAAGGAATGCAACAGGAGTGCTTGAGACACTACCGCCATTTTCAACAGCAGCCAAAGAGGTCATCTTAAACTCTTCGACACCGATACCTGCACCGTTGGCAACCAAATCACGGAACGACTCAAGACCGGCAAGTGTCACACCGATGAAGTTTACAAGGTCGTTACCCGCAAATGCCATTGCAAGAGAGAATGTACCCATAAGCACAACAATCTTCAGCACATTCACCTTACACAAATGCAATATCTGCATAAGAACTGTAAGCACCACGAATGCAATCAACAGGAATTTTGTTGTCTCTTCGAACATCAGGTTACTCACAGCGATAGGCAACATACCTTTCAAGGCACTACCCTTGAGACCCTTGATGAGCATGAAATATATAATTGCTGTTGAAGCGATACCGCCATAGATACCAATCTTGCGACCAAGATGCTTGCGGTAGTGGAATGTGAATACCAGACGTGAAATCCACTGTACTATAAGACCGAACACGAATGCTATAGCCACAGATAAGAATATAGATATGATAATTGTCAGAGCCCTGTCGGTATTCAAATGGCTCAATCCCTCGCCGCCCGAGCTGATAAGGGCTGTTACGAACGATGCACCAAGCAACTCAAATACCATGGAAACGGTTGTTGATGTTGGCAAGCCAAGAGAGTTGAAAAGGTCGAGCAGGAACACGTCACTGATTACCACAGCAAGGTAGATGCACATCACACTCTCGAAAGAGAAGAAACGCGGGTCGAAGATACCATGACGCGCCACATCCATCATACCACCGCTGAACGATGCACCTACAAAGACACCTACCGCTGCCACAATAAGCACATGCTTGATTTTTGCTGCTTTTGAACCGACTGCGGCACTCAGGAAATTCACGGCATCGTTGCTCACACCGACCGTAAGGTCAATGATTGCCAACGTAAACATGAATGCCACCACAAACAAATAGCAGAGTTCTACAGAACTCAAATTTCCAACATAGGAAACTATGCCATTCAAGAAATCCATAAAATATAATTTGTTATTTTACATTCCAAACTACCGCAACATTATGAAATATTGCGAAACTGTTACAAAAATATACATTCATTTTAAAATGCAAAATATCTTGGCATATAAAAATTAGGGCGCACTCAAAAAAAGTACGCCCAAGCATAATTATCGGACAATGTTTTTAGAAATCGTATCGTGCCGAAAGATTAATACGGTTGGCATTGGAAACGGTATCATCGAAGTTGGTTCTCCAACCATGAAGATACTCTATACCAATCTGCAGGTTGTCTGTGAGATTATAGAGAGCATTGGCTACAACATATTGTCCCTTACGTGAAGCACCGGGGTTGTATGCTGCATAACCGTTCTGCGAATGGAGCGCAGTCTGGCTATATGTAGCAGAAATCATGAAATCCTTTGTAAAGTTATATTGTGCACCGGCATACCAGCTCTCGCTACGGAGCAGCATGGCCTTTCCGGGTGTCTGAGGGTCGGGAACAATGTCAACACCGATATTTGAGACATTGTTTACCAGAGAGCCGATACCCTCGCCTATTGTAAACTGACCGGTGAGCTGAAGACCACCTATCGTTGCAAGCAGGCTCGCTTGTGCACCCCAGCCTACCTTGTCGGAATTCTTGCCCGTAATCTTATCGGTGTAATAAATGTCGCGCATTATTGCAGCAAGACGTATATGGTTATTGCTGTTTCCCTTTAAGTTATACTGCAGAAAGACCGGAACATTGGGAACACGTTGCGCATTGATGCTTATGAATTCATTGGAAGCCGCACTGACATTAGGGTTTTCAACAGCCACACCCATTGACAAGCCCCAATCGAATCCATATCGTAACAAGAACTGTGTTGTACGATAGAATGTCATACCACAAGGACCACCGTAATCTATAGTTGTGGGCACTGCCTCAATATCCATGAAAGAACCTACTCCATATCCGAATTTGAAGTACTTGGTATCCATATAGGCATTAAGGAGCTGAAAGCCCAATCCGCTTCCTCGCCAATTACCCGATGTGTACACTACAAAGTCGCCCAGCAAACGACTGTTGCCAACAAGTTTCATAAAGATTGTGGAGTTGGTCAAATCCATCTGAAATTGGCTCTCCGGCCCACCTTTGCCGTAAATTGCAGATGGAAGGAAATCCACATTGTCTACAGCACGGTCAAAGTCATACTCCACCTTTGCCTGCAGGTATCCACCGATACCCAAGCCCCATTTGCCATCCTGATCCACAAGAACAAAGCGCGGAGCGCGTGCATCGTGATAGTAACTGCTCTGGGTGTTCTGGAAAATCTCTACAACATCGGGAGCCTCGTTCACTGTTTCACTGATACAGATTACAGGAGTTGCATCCTCGGGGATTTCAATCCAACGCTGGGCTGTAACAGGCACCATTGCCGACATTAATAAAGCCGACAAGAATAAAGTTCTTAATTTTCTGTTCATAATTCCATTTTTTATAGTTTGATACAGAAAAAAGAACATTCAAGGAGGAATAATGTTCACTTCACAAAAAAAGGCGGGTAGCCGAACAGCCACCCGCCAAGTATATAAAGAGACATTTTTATCAATAAATCAACACCTTCTTGCCATTAATGATGTTTATACCCTTCTGAGGAGCTGCAAGGCGGCGACCATAAAGGTCGTAGATACCATTCTTGGTAGGAGTTTCATCTGACACGACTTCTGTTATAGCAGTTGAATTATCCTCGACCAATGTGAATGTCAATGAAGAGCCGGCATCGGTTGCAGCACTGCCATTAACCCAATAGCCCAAAGTTCCCTGAATGTCGTTCAAATAACCCAAAGAGTACTCCTTATTACGCAACACCAGACGTCCACTGTTATACTCTAGAACGTAGAACGGTGCTGTTTCAAAATCAACTGCAGCTACATGACCGTTATTTGCGACATTACCACCAATAGCTTTTTCTGCGCCAAGCACCTTGTTCACAATCTTGTAACCGGTGAATGGATTACCAAAGAAAGCAAATAGAGCATTGTCGCCATTCTGTGTACCAACAGAGCATACATACTTTTGGGTTGACTCATTATAGTAAACAGCCTTTGTATCACGTATCTTCAATGAATACCAGCAAGCTTTATCGTAAGAAGATGAAGGCTTGAAAGGCATATCCACCAATTCACAGTCAATAACGAATGTCTTGCCCTCATCCTCAGTTGTTACAACGCCTGCAGGAGCACCCGAAGTCTTTGCAAAAGCGGCAGAGAGAACCGCCGGGAAACCTTCACCGGCATAAGCGACCTCTTGGGTTGTAATCCACTCTACATCACCACACTTGTATGCATATGTGATATTCACCGGTGTTGTTGCAAAATCCTCTGTATCGCCAAGAATCTTAACATACTTGCCATTGGTAATCTGCGAAATTGTCAAAGGAACATATACCATTGAATAACCACCGGGAGTCTCCTCGTAGAAGAAACCTATGCGACCGTCGGTCTGCAATGTAAATGTGCTATAAGCCGAACCTTGAGTTGTACTTACCAACATGCCGCGTTCCCAGCCTTTGGCAAATATTTCTGTATCGTTTTTGCCACCCTTCTGATAGCTGTACTTGCTTGTGATATCCTTGAAGTAGAAACCCACGTTGCGACGGACATCACCCGAATACTCACTCAAGCCAAGAGGCAACGACTGAAGTGCAAGGTTATGGATTTCGCCATCGGCACCAAGTACCTTATATGTTGTAATCTCACCGTTTGTGCCGTTCCAATCGCTTGGTGCAGGAATATCGCTGTCGCATCCTTTTCCCCAAGAGCCCTGACCGTTCTCCACATCGCTATATGTAAAGATATTGTAATAACGTCCATGAGGCTTACGTGATGACATTATAACATCGCCATTAGGCAACTCCTCGCACTTTGGCTCATTTGCATTGCCAAAGTCGGGGAAAGGCATATCCTCGCGTGTACCAAGGATGTGCCATGTGAGTCCGAAGTCATCGGAATAGGCAACACGGTTATGCATATCCTTGCTCCAAAGAGCCGCATAGATACGATAGTAATCACCCACCTTTATTTTAGAACTCTGGAATATTCTACCTGAACCAAAGAAGAAACTCTGTGCAGTATATTTGTCCTGACTGGTTTTATCACCGTTCTTATAAGCCTCGGTATCCCACAAGCCGTAGAACTCCTCGGTGATGTCGTCATAAATAGCAGTGTTACCTTCTACCGCGCTGTGGTATGTCTCACCGCCGTTCTCGCTGTAGAAACGTGCTATACGGTTAGGATTCTCGCGTGTTGCGCTACCACATACAGTGCGACCTGTTACACAGATGAGCAACACACGTCCTGTCTCGCGGTCGATACATACTGCCGGGTCACCGTAACCGTCGTTATGTTGAGTAGTTATATCACCCTCTACATTATCATCTGTATTACCAGTGATAATGGTTGTACCCTTCTCCCACTCTGTTCCATCGGCAGAACCTATACGCTGTACAAGGTCTACACGTCCAAAACCGATATCGGCACCACAAGGACGATAGTCGTTCAAGGCGAGCAACTTACCATCTTTGCGTGTAGCAATAGCAGGAATACGATAAGGAGGATTGTTGTGATACCACAGATACTGGTATTCACTCTCCATATCACCGCTGAATGTTACAACAGTTTCCTCAGCCTCTTCAATAGCAGCATTCCAGCCATGATATGTAAATGTGCTCATGCTAACCTGCTGACCGAAAGGCAAGTACATTTTCTTTGTTGTACCATCTGTCTCTTTTGTGATTGTGGTTGTAGACGTTGTGCTACCATAGGTAAGTTTGAAATCACCTATACGTGTATTGGTCTCGGGATACTTTGTCTCGCCCTGCACCTTGATAGTAAGATTCAAAGGTTCGGGATTCACACGAGAAATTGTCCAGCGCGAACCGGCATCGGTAACGCCATAGAATTTAAGATCTCCACCGGCAGCAGCCCACATATTCAAAGAATTACCGCCAGCAATATTTGTCGTTACACCAATTCCGGGTTTTGTTTCAGCAGTATTCTGCGACATATCCAAGAACCACTTTGCAGAATTCTCTGTTACCCAAGAAGCGGCTGTTCCATTACCAGAATTTACATCTGCTGTAAGTTTGTACTGCTTACCCAAAGCCATACAATAGATATCAAAGCCATTGGTATTATCGCCGACAAAACAGAAAAGCTGGTTCTCGAGACTCATATCCAAAGCGGCTGTTTTTGCCTGTGATGATGATGGAGCGCTCCACACATAGCCTGTATTACTGCAGTTTGTCAGACGCAACCACTTTTCGCCATAAGCAGCAGAGAAAACAGGAGGTAAAGCGTTGGGGTCGGCAACATTCACCTTGAAATAAGGAATCCAAGTTTTTTCCGAGCCACCGGCACCAACCTTTGACTCATAATTACCGCTTGCATTAGAAATCGCGATGCGCTGACCACAAGATACGAAATTTGTATTTGACTCACTGAAAAACATATAATATGTTGCTCCGGCAGTCAATGTAACATTCTCAAAGGTGTATTCTATCAAGGCATTGTTTTGAGGAACAGGTTTATTCGTTGAAATACCGACTTTACCAGTAATATCCTTTGTCGAAGAGATTACCATATAGGCAGTCTTTGTTGTTGCAGCCTTTTCTGTATTTGTACACAGATGAATATTGCGCAAGGCAACTTCTGTTACAGTTTCGCCTGCATCGTTTGTTGTGGGAACAGTAAAACCAATCCAAGTGATATCGGCTTTATCGTTTGCTGCAGAACCTACTGACCAAGCGGTATTTGTTTCTGCATTCTGCGCCCATACACCTGCAACAGCAAGCAACGAGAGCATGGAAAGTAAAAGTTTTTTCATGAAATAATTGAATATTAAGTTATTTATCTTCTGTAAGCGGTACAAAAATATATAAAATTAACGAATTATTAAAATTCCGCCATTTACTCCAATGTAATCACCGTTATTCCGGCACCACCGAACTGCACATGTTCGTCGTGGAAATTCTTGACAAAAGGCAAAGTACTCAAATACTGTCGCACCAGGGTACGTAATATACCGTTTCCTGTACCGTGCAACACGCGCAACTGATGCACATTGCACACAACAGCATCGTCAATGAAATAACCGATGGCTTGAACAGCCTCCTCGCCACGCATACCGCGGATATCGATGTCGGAACTGAAATTCAAACGTTTCTGATGCAGTTGTTCCTGCGTTTCAGAGGTCAGGAACGACACCTTGCGGACCTCTTCCTTGGGTGCCTCTGCCGGCTGTAGCCTATCCAGCGAAACTGTTGATTTTATTGCTCCGAAGCTCACAACTGCACCACCCTTCTTTATCTCCATAACTTTGCCTACAACCTGTTGCCCCACTATACGCACAAACATGCCGGTTTCAATCTTGAATGTCTTGCGTTCCGGTTCACGGTTCTGCCCGTCAGTGCCTTGAGTTACTGCACCGTTTTTCTCCTTTTTACCGTTTTTTTTCCGTTCCTGGCGTGCAAGAATTTTCGCCATTTCACGGTCGGTTTTCATCTGCTGTTTCTGACGTGCAAGTTCCTCTATCTGTTTGCTGAAATCACTCAATTCCTGACGTGCTTGACGTGTTTTCTCCTTCTCGGCTTTAGCCTCAACAATAGCACGTATTGTATTTTCTATCTTTGCATTAGCCTCGCGCAACAGACGTTCTGCCTCCTCGCGGGCTTCCTTTATAATCTGCTTACGGCTTTTCTTGAGGTCGTCGCTCGACTCCTGCACTTTCCCGAGCATCTCATCGAGTTCCTTTTCCTTTTGGTGAACATTCTTTCGTCTGCTCTCCCAATAACGTTTGTCGCGCACGATATCCTGCAGATACTTATCGGACTGGATATAGTCGCTGCCCACAATCTGCGAAGCGTCGTTTATGACATCTTCGGGCAGACCTATCTTACGTGCAATCTCTACAGCAAACGAACTGCCCGGATTACCTATCTGCAACTGGAACAGAGGCCTCATCTCGCCACGGTCGTAAAGCATTGCGCCATTAACGATTCCCGGTGTGGAATCGGCAAAATGCTTTAGATTCTGATAGTGTGTAGTAATTATTCCGAACGCTCCACGTTCATTGAAACGTTTAAGAAGAGCCTCAGCTATTGCGGCACCTATAAGCGGTTCTGTTCCGCCACCGAATTCATCAATAAGAATGAGTGATGCACCATCGCAATTCTTGAGGGTGTGCTTCATGTTAAGCAGATGACTTGAATATGTACTCAGGTCATCTTCAATGCTTTGCTGGTCGCCAATATCTATGAACAGGCTCTTGAACATTCCGGCACGGCTGCGTTCATGAACCGGTATCAGCATACCGCATTGCAGCATATACTGCAACAAGCCTGCAGTCTTCAGACACACCGATTTTCCTCCGGCATTCGGACCCGAGATAAGCAACAGACGACGGTCGCCGTCGAGTGCTATATCAAGCGGAGACATTCTGCGCCCATGCTTGCGCAACGATTTTTCGAGCAATGGATGGTAAGCCGCGCCCCAATCCATCATGGGCCGACTGCATATAGAAGGCTTCAACGCATCGAACTCTATTGCAAGTTCTGCCTTTGCGCGGATAAAATCCATTTCACCAAGAAAATCGTATGCCTGAAGCAATTGGGGTACCTGCGGACGCAATTCCTGTGAGAAGGCGGTAAGTATTGCAATTATTTCGCGTTTCTCCTCGGCTTCCAGCTCGCGGATGCGGTTATTGGCCTCAACCACCTCTGCCGGTTCTATGAACACGGTTTTTCCACTGGCAGATTCATCGTGTACAATTCCGCCCATCCTGCGTTTCAGAGCAGGAGCAACGGGAATTACAAGACGACCGTCGCGCATTGTAGGAGAGGCATCCTTTTCCACCAGACCGTCTGCTTGCGCACGACGCAAAATATTGTTCAAAGTACGTGATATTCCACTGGATGTACGCACCAGTTCGCCACGAATACGTGCCAAAGCAGGAGATGCACTGTCCTTTACAGAACCGAACTTGTCCACAATGGCATCGATATCACGGATCACACGCGGGAAAGCCTCCACCTCACCAGCAAGAGCGCGCAACGACGGATAGAGAGAATTATCCTCCTCGGCATTGCCGTCGCCTTGCTTACGCAATAGCGAGAGCATACGTCCGATTGTATCGAGCGAGCGTCGCAAAGCATGAAGTTCGTCGGCACTCATATACATACCCTCTATACGGATACGCAACAGCGGTTCGCGCACATCGAAATAGTAATCATTCGGGAAGGAATCCTCTAGCTGAAGTATGCGCACGAACTCCACCACCTCGTTGAGTCGGGTGTTCACCGCATTGAACTCGGTCATGAACTGCATATCATCAACGCGCTCCCTGCCCAGGGTACTCAAGCATTTTTCCTTAAGCATATGGCGCACTGCGTCGAATTCTATTCGTGTTTCAAAATTCTGAGGATATATCATCGTTATAGTCTGTTTCTAGGTAATTCGGAGCGCGAAGATACATCAATTTCGGCTTATATAGAAACTGTTTGGACTTTTTTCAAAAAATCAGTTATATTTATATTTATAATATATAATTTATTTATAATTTTGCATAATGGCTTGGCGCACAGGCAAGCTATTGGCAAAAACAGAAAACAATCAAATCAAAATATTTAAAACAGAAACAATGAAGTTTACCAAAAGAAATCTGAAAGCGATTCTGTTGTCGGCTTCGTTGCTGACTGCAAGCATAGCCCCCATGCAGGCTATGAACGACGAGATGACTGTAAAGACAATCAAGCAGATTAACCCCACAACAGTAGAGTTACGTCTCGAGAACAACGAAAGAATGACCATCGATTTTTACGGTGAGAACATCTTCCGTCTGTTCCAGGACAACAACGGCGGTATCCTACGCGCTCCTGCAGCAAAGCCCGAGGCAAAAATCCTTGTAAGCAACCCACGCAAACAGGTTGCAGGCATGAGTAACTACAGCAAGAATCGTCTGCACGGTAACGGCAACACAGCAGTTTACCCTACATTCGTAAACGAAGGCAACCGTGTTACATTGAACGGTGATGTTGAGATTGCAAAGATTACACTTAAGGCAAAGAAGAACATCAAGAAGTTCAATCTTAAGGCAATTGACGGCATTATTGTCGACAAGCACCTGAACAGCATCAAATTCTAAAACAAAATGCATCTTCGGGTGCGATGCGCCCGAAGATGCATTTGAAATAAAAATTTCATTAACCTTAACAACCAAATAATATGAGAAAATTTACTCTTATTCTTTCGCTGATGTTAGCGATGTTTACAACCGCAACAGCACAGGAAACAGTAACAATCAGATTAAACGGTAGCGGAGGCTACAAATACATAGAATGCAATGGTGAAACCAATACTAGCGGTAAATTAGCGGTTACCAAAGGCTCATTGGTAAAAATAAGTACCACTGCAGGAGACCCGGATTCCAATAAATTCGCATTCTTCACCATAAGCAAGAGCTATAAGGACGGAGGAGAAATCATTTCGAACAAGAATCCCTATTCATTCATAGCTGAGACTAATGCCACATACTACTTCAACTATGTAGATATCAACAAAGACCTTACAGCAACTGTAAATATTACTTCAACCGAAGGTGGTAATGCCACACACGGCAAACCTTACGGATACACATTCACTCTTGGAGACGAAATAGACTTGCGCGCAACAGCCAACGACGGATATGAGTTTGTCAATTGGACCGACAAGGCTGGCAACGTCATTTCAACAGAAGCGAGATACACCGGCATTGTAACAGAGAAAGAAGCAACATATACAGCAAACTTCGCATCTCTGACAAGCGTGGAAGCTGTTAGCGAAAACAAGGAAGAGTGTATTTACGACTTGTTAGGAAACAGAATCAGCCATATTTCCAAGCAGGGCATATACATTGTAAACGGCAAGAAAACACTTGTAAAGTAAGCATTTGCAAACTACAATGACATATACATACAAGAACATAAAGGTAAACATCAACGTTCAAGGCGAAGGCAGCCCGATACTGCTTTTGCATGGATGGGGATGCAGCAATGAGATATTCCGCAACATACAGCAGGTGTTGTCGCAGAACTATAAGACATTCAATTTCGATTTTCCCGGTTTCGGTGCTTCGGACGAGCCCGAAACCGTTTGGGGAACCGAAGAGTATACCGCCATGGTTGAACAGTTTGTCAAGGAGAACAACATAGAGCAACCGGCACTTATAGGACACTCCTTCGGCGGAAGAATAAGCATTATATTTGCCTCACGCAACAAAGTAAGCCGTGTTGTTCTTGTAGATGCCGCAGGCATAAAACCCAAACGACCATTCAAGTATTATTGGAAAGTCTATACATTCAAGATGCTCAAATGGTTATGCAACACCTTTTTGCCAAGAGCAAAAGCACTGGCAATAATCGACAGACGTCGTAAGGGTGCAGGCTCAAGCGACTACAACAACGCTTCGCCCAAGATGCGTGCAATCCTGTCGAAAGTGGTAAACGAAGACCTTACACACCTTTTGACAAAGATAAAAGCCCCCACCCTGTTGTTCTGGGGAAATCAGGACACGGCAACGCCACTCAGCGACGCCAAGACCATGGAACGACTTATTCCCGACGCCGGACTGGTTGTGGCGCATGGCACAGGACACTTCTCGTTCATTGAGAACGCAGGACTTTTCACTGCAGTAATGAAGAACTTTTTCAACATTAAATAAAAATGGATATATTCTCTGTTAAATACGCCATAGTGGCAATGCTGTTCTTTCTTATGATTGCCAAGTACGACATTCACATGTTCCAACTGAGTTCGTACCGTAACATCCGTTATTTCCGTTGGTTGTTCCCCGGCAACATAATTTCAGCAAAGCGAACGATGGCATTAGCTATGCTTGTTGCAATATTCATTCCCGGAGACTTCGGAAGCGGTTTTGCTTTAGGCGTAACAGCAACCGTTTGGTTCTATAGTCTCAGCGAAAAGTTCAAGACACCGCTAGTATACACAAAGCGAGTAAAGAGATTATTTGTGACGGATATAATACTGTTCACAGTAATAGGAACATTGTCGTTGCTGTTTGCAGGTGAATGGGCAAAATTCATCATTGCCTGCATGCTACTGTTCTCGAACATATTGATGTTGATAGCCAACATAATCAACACACCTATAGAGAAAGCCATAAACCGTCATTATTACAATGAAGCCAAACGCATAATCAATAGCAACAAGAATCTGATTGTAATAGGCGTTACCGGCAGTTTCGGCAAGACAAGTACAAAGAACTATCTCGCAAGTACACTTGCCGAAAAATACAACATACTTGTTACCCCGGGAAACTATAACACCCTCCTGGGCGTGATACGTACCATACGCGAACAACTGCGACCCTACCATCAGGTATTCATTGTGGAAATGGGAGCAAAGCAGAAGAACGATATCAAAGAGATATGCGACCTTGTCCATCCCACAATAGGTATTGTTACTGCAGTCGGCGAAATGCATCTTGAAACATTCAAGAGCGTAAAGAACATTCAGGACACAAAATTCGAGCTTATTAACTCATTGCCGGCAAACGGACTTGGTATCATTAACAACGACAGCAAATACATAAATAACTATAAAGGCATAAAATCCAATTGCAGAATAGTACGTTATGCAATAGAGAATACAGCAGACTATAAAGCCACCGCAGTACAATATGGCGCGAACGGAGTATCATTCCAACTGAACAATGAGCAATTCAACAGCCGTCTGCTTGGCGAGGGCAATCTGCTTAACATTCTTGCATCCATTGCAGTTGCCGACCACCTTAATGTTCCTGTAAACAAACAGAAGAATGCCATAGCACGTCTGCAACCCGTAGAACACCGTCTGTCGATGAAGGTTGCCAACGGCATTACAGTTCTGGACGATGCATACAATTCAAATCCGCAAGGTGCAAAGATGGCACTCGATGTACTCAAGAACTTTGCGATAAACGAAGGAAACAGACGAATTGTAATCACACCGGGATTCGTCGAGATGGGAGCACGCCAATACGAAGCCAACAGAGAGTTGGGCAAGACCATTGCCACAAGCTGCGACTATGCAATTGTGGTGAATGCCACCAACCGCGAAGCAATAAAGCAAGGCATTGACGAAGGCGGACTCGGCACAGACAAATATTATCTGGCAGACTCTTTGAACATTGCACATGCACACCTTGCACAGATTCTGCGTGCCGGCGACGTTGTGCTATACGAAAACGACCTGCCCGACAATTTCAAGTAAACCATAAAACAATATAATAATGAAGACAAACGTAGGAGTAGTATTCGGCGGACGTTCAGTAGAGAACGAGATTTCAGTCATTACCGCCAACCAAGCAATGGCGGCTATGGACCGCGAGAAATACAACATCACACCGATATATATAACCAAAGAGGGAAAGTGGTACACAGGTAAGGCACTGTTGGATACATCCAACTATCGCGACATAAAAAAGCTCCTTGCACAATGCGAAGAGGTTTATATGAGACCTGTATACGGCGACACAAGCCTCTACCGTGTTAAAAAAGGTATGTTCCAGAAGGAAACCGTAACAAAACTCGACGTTATCGTACCAGCCCTTCATGGTACAAACTGCGAAGACGGTACATTCCAGGGAGTAATGGAATTCTGCGGTATCCCCTACACCGGTTGCAATACACTTGCATCGGCTAACGGAATGGACAAGATTACCATGAAGATGATACTCAAGGAGTGCGGCATTCCGGTTATCGACTACTGCTGGTTCAGCGACAAGGAGTGGGCAGACAAGCAGGATGCCACCATTGAACAGGTGGAAGAGAAATTGGGCTATCCAGTAATAGTAAAACCTGCAAACAGCGGTTCAAGCGTCGGTATCCGTGCTGCACACAACCGCGAGGAGTTCCTCGATGCTGTGGACTACGCAATATCATTCACCAACCGTGTAATCATTGAGAAATATGTACAGAAACTCAAGGAGGTTAACTGTGCAGTCCTTGGCAACTACTATGAGTGTCAGGCTTCGGTGTGCGAAGTGCCCATGCGTAGCGGTGAAATCCTTTCATATCAGGACAAGTACATGAACGGTGGCAGCAAGCAGTCGCAAGGCATGCGCTCAACCGTGCGTGAAATACCAGCCAACCTACCCGAGGCAAGCACAGCCTTTATTCAGAAAGCCGCTTGTGATACATTCCGCGCCTTGTCGTGCGACGGTGTTGCCCGCATCGACTTCATTATCGACGAGGCCACAGATGAGATTTTTGTGAATGAGATAAACACCATTCCCGGTTCACTATCGTTCTATCTATGGGAATATAGCAACGTGAACTTTACAGCACTTATCGACTGGCTGATCGAGATTGCATTACGTCGCAAGCAGGATGCCGGTTTCAAGGCAGTAAACTATGGCGAGAACATTTTTGCCGCAAAGAGCACAGGCGGTGCAAAGACCGGCGGAAAATTCGGCAGTAAAATGTAATATACAGAAACGGGGGTAGCTTCAGATGAGCACCCCCGTTCTTTTATTTCTTATCGTTTTTCTTCTTTTCCTCCTCGACAGTCGGAGCGGAATCCTTATAAATGAATCGTCTGATTTTTTGAGTTGCAGTTTTTTCAAAAGGCTTCTTCATCACCTCTACCGAACTCACCTGCGACGATTTGTTCACATTCTTGTTGGTAATGCTCAGAATCTTGGCTTTCCATTTGTCAATATTCTCGTAAATCTTGTCCTCGCTCTCCTTATCCCAATCAATAAAGTTCTCAATAGGAGCAACAAGAGCCACCAGACGACCGTTACGTTCAACGACGATAGATTCACTTACCCCCTCCACATTGTTAAGTACATTCTCAATCTCCTCGGGGTAGATATTCTCGCCCGACGGACCAAGAATCATATTGCTGTTACGTCCCTTAATGTAGAAACGTCCCATTTCGTCCTGAACAGCTATATCACTCGTTCTGAACCAGCCATCCTCGGTGAACACACTCTTTGTACGCACAGGGTCCTTGTAATAGCCAAGCATCACATTAGGACCTTTTGCCACAATTTCGCCCTCGCCTGTTTCGGGATTTACATTATGTAGTTTAAGTTTTACATTATATACAGGGTAACCGAAAGAGCCCACTGCTCTCCAGCCGTTCATGGCATAGCCAAGCAATGGAGAAGTCTCGGTCAAACCATAACCGATTGCATAAGGGAAACGAGCTTTCAAAAGGAACTTTTCAACCTCGGGGTCGAGCTTTGCACCACCAATGCCATAGAACGATATATGACCGCCGAATGTCTTCTTCAGTTTCATTCCTATTATCCTGCACATAAGACCGTTCATATGCTCATTCATCCAGCGTAAGGTACGGCTCTTCTCTATTGTGGGCAGCACACTGCCTTTGTATACCTTTTCTATAATCATAGGAACAGTGAGCATTGTTGTAGGCTTCACAATCTTCATGGCCTTCAACAGCAATGAAGCAACCGGTGGCTTTGGTAAATAATATACCGTAGAACCTGTATACATCGGATAGAGCATACCAAGAGTCATCTCCAAAGTATGAGCCATCGGTAGGATTGACAGCCAACGGTCCTTGGTTGTTCTTTTGCAGGAGTGATAACAGGTGATTACATTCGATGAAAGATTACGATGACTCAACACCACACCCTTTGCACTGCCGGTTGTTCCCGAAGTGTATATGATTGTTGCTATTTCATCGGGAGTTGGAATCGAAGTACGGCCATCGCATGTAAACTTCTCATCATCCGACTTCAATATCTCAAAAGAATCCATCTCTATAACCAGAGTCATCTTTTCCATAATTTCGGCAGATATTTTTCCGACGAGTCTTTTAGAAACAAAAATAACCTTGCTTTCAGAATGGTTTATGATGTTTGTAACCTCATTCTCTGAGCAGTCAGGAAGTATAGGTATGGAAATTCTGCCATGTGCCACTGTTGCAAAGAAAGCAACAGACCAATTGGGCATACTTTGTGAGAAAATTGCAACCTTGTCGCCCGAGCCTATACCATATTGAGTAAGTTTCTTTGAGAGAGCATCACACTCGCTCTTGAAAGAGGCATAAGTATAAGAGCCCTCCTTAGTGTCGTACCACTGTGTATAAGTCCTTTTTGAATATACTGTTGTGGCATATTCATATAGTTTTGCAAGAGTATCAACATACTTCTCGCGCATTTTCTGCATACGTTTGTAAACCTGAAGCATAGTGTTTTGTATTAATAGTTCTGCAAATTAATAAAAAAAAGTGCTTACAGCAAAAACAAAACAAACATTTCAGTTATTCCTTGCCCCTTACAAGCAGTTTCTTAATAACAGCAGCATAGCCACATCGGCGACAAAGCGGTTCTACCGCTACGTGGCGTGTAAAGCCGTCGTAGATGGCACGGGCACGCGGTGATGCTATGACCTCATCGAAACTCTGCTCAAACAGATTACCCAATGGAATTGCCCCGGCGTGGTCGAGACAACAAGGAACAACCGTTCCGTCCACAAGCACACCCACCTGATTACGCAATGCATAACAGAAAGCCTCTTCTGCCTTATTTTCTTCACGCTCGCTGTCGGGCCATTCAAAAGTTCGTGCATATTCCAGATATACATTCTTGGCTACACGCCAGCCATAATGACGTTCATCCCAAGGACGGGGAAAACACTCGGCTATGAGTTCGTGCAACAGGTCGTTATTGCTGTCACAGCCACCCTGATTCCACAGACGCAGCACCACCACTACACCTGCCTCAGCTGCACGGACAGTAAAATCCATAACCTCCTTAATGTACTGTTGCGGATTATCCTTGCCATTGCCCTCGTGTGAATGAAGCGATATCTGCACTTTATGAGGAGCAGCTTCTATAACACCCTTCGCACGCGACAACAGAGTACCATTGGTGGTAAGAACAGGAATAAAACCCTTATCGCGCGCCATAGTTATGAATTGTGGCAAATCGGGATGCAGAAAAGGCTCACCCATCAGATGGAAATAGAGAAAACGTACCTTGCCGCGCATCTTATCGGTAAGCGCGTCAAACTCCGCAACTGTCATTTTGCGTTTTGCCCTGTCGGTTTTAGGACAGAACAGACAATCGAGATTACAGATATTTGTTATTTCCAGATAGCAACGTGTAATCATGCCACAAACGTAATAATCTTTATATAAAACAAAAAGAGAACCTTTAAAGGTCCTCTTTGATGGTGACTCGCTTGGGGCTCGAACCCAAGACCCCATCCTTAAAAGGGATGTGCTCTACCTGCTGAGCTAGCGAGTCTACCTACATGCCGTTAAGCGAGTGCAAAGATAGGGACAATTTCTGAATTAGCAAACAAAATCCCCGTTTTTTTCATATTATTTATGTAAATAAGCGTCAAACCGCGCAAAAAAGTTCACTGTTTTTACTCATCTTCCTTCTCCGGAACAACATTCGCGCTGTTAATGGCTTTTTTAAGTATATGTTCCTCGTCCGACTTTGAAAATTCGGCAATCTCGTGGTAACGCCTAATATATGCAAGAAGTATTGTTGTTAGTGGCAATGCCACAATCATACCCAACAAACCTAACAGCTTTCCCCAAATCGACAGCGAGAGCAATATCACTGCAGGATGCAGGTTCATTCTCTTGCCCATAATATAAGGAACAATCAACAAATCCTGTATAAGCTGCACCACAAGCAACACCACACAAGCAGCAAGCATAATCATCCAGAAATTCTCACCGGTGGAAGCCGCCTTAAGCACAGCCAGCAATACCATTGGAACAACAGATACCAACTGCAGATAAGGAACAAGGTTCAACACTCCGATAAATATACCGAATGCGATTGCAACAGGGAAGTCAATGATACACAAACCTATAGAATAGAGGATTCCCACACAGAATGCCACCAATGCCTGACCGCGGAAATACTGGTTCATACCATTTACAAGGTCGCCCCACAGTTTTCCCACTATACCGCGCCATTTCTTAGGTACATAAGGTTTCCATCCCCTTGACAAACGCTCGAAATCAAGAAGAATAAAGAACAGATACAGCAATGTTATACTCATGCCGAACAATCGTCCTATTACATTGAAAGTCTCCGAAACCACTCCATGCAGACGACTGGTAACGACAGAAATGAAATCACCGTTACCCAAACCTTTTACTACATCAGCAACACCTTCACTGCTGAAAAGTTCCTTAAGATAAACCATCACAGGTTCAGGAATTGTTGTATTCTTAAGATTCTCGTTGAGAAACACGAACAAGAAATCCTTCAACGAATTAAGTTCTCCTATTATAGACGGAACAATCAGAAGCAGCACTCCATACACCACAGCACCGATAAACACCAAAGCCGTAATTGTGGAAAGCAGACGGAACTTGAAACGCATCCTGTTCTGTATGAAATTCACAAGCGGATTTATAAAGTACGCCAACAGCCATGCCACAGCAAAAGGCAACAGTATCCCACTGAGACTATTGAGTACAAAATATGATATGGTAAGCGTTGCAATTACAAGCAGAATGCGTAAGAAACGCCCCAAAGTAATCTCGTTCTGTTTCATGCCGTATTTATTTTAGAATATTAATCCTCGTCCTTGACACGTGCATCCTCCACACCACCAACAAGCAGCACGAACTCACCACGCGGCTCATTCTTTGTGAAGTGCGCCACAAGTTCCTGCAGCGAACCACGCACACACTCCTCGTGCAGTTTGGAAATCTCGCGCACAGCTGCAGCCTGACGCTCGGCACCGAATACCTCGGCAAGCTGGGTGAGAGTCTTCACAACCCTGTATGGCGATTCATAGAATATCATGGTACGCTGTTCATGCTTAAGGAAATTCAGACGCGTCTGACGGCCTTTCTTCTGTGGCAAGAAACCCTCGAATACAAACTTGTCGCATGGGAGAGCCGAGCATACCAATGCAGGCACAAAAGCCGTTGCACCGGGCAGACACTGCACCTCCACTCCATTCTTCACACACTCGCGCACAAGCATGAATCCCGGATCGGATATAGCAGGTGTACCGGCATCGGAAATGAGAGCCACATGACCACCTGATTCCATTATACGCTCCACAATAGATGCCGAAGTCTTATGCTCATTGAACTTATGATGCGAATACATAGGCACCTGAATATCCAGATGCTTGAGCAACTTCGACGAAGTACGCGTATCCTCGGCAAGCACAAAATCAGCCTCCTTCAGAAGACGTACAGCACGCATTGTAATATCCTCAAGATTACCCACCGGTGTGGGTATAACATATAACATTCCCATAACTATATTCCTAAAACAACTTTACAATAAAGTTTATCTTGCAAAATAAATATAAATAAAAGAAAAACACATCAGAAAATCCACTAATTTTTACTTTTCCGGCAAACACCCCACAGCTTTAATCAAAAGATGAACAACATTGTTTGTTTTAAGACATTAACATCGTATCTTTGCAGAGTGAAAGACAACAAGATGCAACAATACAAGAATCTTTTCATAGACCTGGACGACACGCTCTACGATTTCTCTGCAGCATCACAGGAATCGTTCACGGAGACGTATGACCTGTTGCATTACGAACAATACTTCCAATCATTCGACCACTTCTTTTCCATCTACCAGCCATACAATCTTGAATTGTGGCACATGTACGGTAAAGGAGAAATAACAAAGGACGAACTGAACAGACGACGCTACAGCTATCCGCTCGAAGTTGTTGGAGTGCACAATCAGGAGCTTGCCGACACATTCTGCCGCGAAGCCCTGGGACGCATCCCCACCAAGAACAAACTGGTAGACGGAGCCATAGAACTTCTTGAATATCTACGTCCCAAATACAACATGTATATACTATCTAACGGATTCAAGGAACTGCAGTCGCGCAAGATGCAGACAAGCGGAATCTACAAATATTTCGATGCTCTCATACTCTCCGAAGACATAGGAGTAAACAAGCCCAACCGCGAACTCTTTGAATATGCCCTGCAAAAGACATCCTCCAAGCTGGAAGAAAGCATAATGATAGGCGACATGTTCGAGACCGATATCATAGGAGCGGCAAACATCGGTATGGAACAGATATATTTCAATCCAAAAGAGAGGAACGACAACCCGTTCGAACCAACATACACGGTTACCCATTTGTTACAGATAATAAAAATACTATAATCACCATGGACAACAAGGCATCAATACTCATCATCTACACAGGCGGCACGATAGGTATGATACAGAACGCCGAAACAGGCGCGTTGGAGAGTTTCAACTTCGACCACCTGCTCAAGCACGTACCCGAACTCAAGCACCTGAACATCAATATCGATGCCATAACATTCACACCACCTATCGACTCCTCCGACATGGAACCCGCCCTGTGGAGCCGTATAGTAGAAATAATCGAAAAGAATTACGAGAGATACGACGGCTTTGTAATACTCCATGGAACCGACACCATGTCGTTCACAGCATCAGCACTTAGCTTTATGCTCGAAGACCTTATGAAACCCGTAATTCTCACCGGTAGCCAGCTACCAATAGGTGCCCTGCGTACCGACGGCAAAGAAAACCTTATCACAGCCATAGAGATTGCGGCAGCAAAGAATGCCGACGGCACACCGGTCGTACCCGAAGTCTGCGTATTCTTCCACGAGAAACTGATGCGAGGAAACCGCACCACTAAAGTGAACTCCGAGAGTTTCGGAGCATTCCACTCAAACAACTATCCCCTGCTCGCCATGGCAGGAACAGACATACAGTTCTACACACGCAACATAAGGAAATATATTCCGGGACTTAAGCTTAAGGCACATCACGAATACAACAGCAACATAATAATATTCTCACTCTTTCCCGGCATACAAAAAGAAGTGGTAGAAAGACTTATTGGTGAAAAAGATGTAAAAGGAATAATCTTCCGCACCTACGGAGCAGGAAACGCCCCACAGAAGAAATGGCTTGTCGACGCACTCAGCAAAGCCACCGCTGAAGGTAAGATAATTGTAAACATCACACAATGCGCCGGCGGTAGCGTACATATGGAACGCTACGAGACAGGTCTCCAACTTCTTGAAGCAGGCGTTATCAGTGGCAAAGACTCCACAGTAGAGGCAGCAACCACCAAACTCATGTACCTGCTCGGCAAGAACCTCCCAACCGAAGAGATTCGCCGCAGAATGAGCATCAGCTTCGCCGGAGAAATATCGGAATAAAATAAATCTCTTGTACTTTCTGTTCGACAGAAAGTACCAAAGAACTCTGCACACGCAAAAAGCAGTCGCTTCGCTTGCCGTTCAAAGCTTTCTCATGTTTTTGGGGTGCTGCGAAACTCACTCCGCGCGACTATATAGGAAAAATTATACTCGAGCTACGTTCAAACAGCCTCGCACAATGGCCCAAAAACATTCGGCTTTTCACTCTGCTTTTATCGGTGCGATTTTGCTATACGATAAAAAAATTATGCAAAAGTAATATTTTAGTACTACCGGCACTGTGTCGAGCAACAGAGATTGGAACGTAAAGACACTCGCGGCAAGCGAAAGGCGTATGAGTGCTCACAGTGTGGCACGAACAAGAGCCTTGAGCGAGTTGCGAGATTAGTGCCGGACCTTTTGCTTCTTTTGGGTACAAAAGAAGAGTATGTATATACAAAAAAAGAAGAGTCCCAGTGTTTAACTGAAACTCTTCTCGAAAAAAAGTGGCGATGACCTACTCTCCCACAAACATTTGCAGTACCAGCGGCCTTAATTGATGAGGGGGATTAACAGCGTATATACAAAAAAAAGAAGAGTCCCAGTGTTTAACTGAAACTCTTCTCGAAAAAAAGTGGCGATGACCTACTCTCCCACAAACATTTGCAGTACCATCGGCGCTGTTGGGCTTAACTTCTCTGTTCGGGATGGGAAGAGGTGGGAC
>JAEIGA010000223.1_pt1 | contig 80640 bp, 70 predicted proteins | sample 9270691 | NCBI WGS metagenome assembly JAEIGA01 (sample SAMN17057246, study PRJNA624740) | gut metagenome | biome: biome; isolation source: fecal sample | host: Bos grunniens | place: China: Xizang | collected 2019 | reverse complement strand
CCTTTTCTTCCATATAAAGTTTCAGCATACGCTCAGCCGAATCACAAAACTCTTTTTCATCGTCACATATAGCGATTTTAAGCACTTCGCCACCTTCTTTCTATAATGAACTAATGGCATTATATCATAAATTTACATTGTTTTCAACAAACAAAAAAAGCCGAGCAAAGATATCCTTTGCCCGGCTTCGTGTTTCTAATTGTAAATCAGGTCACGGTTTACAATCTCCGTTGCGCTTTGGCGAATGTTATTCATTCGACCAACCCACCCCATTTGGTTGTCTGCCTTTAGTTGTTTTCCTTTTTAGTTATGAGTTTAGAGTTATGAATTTGGCTTCGCCAAATGTTATGATATGATCATTTCTGCGAAACGCTCATAGCTGATTTTGCTTTGCAAACTCACTCCCACTCTATCGTTCCAACAGGTTTTGGTGTTAAATCCATAAGTACGCGGTTAATACCGTCTACTTCTGTTGTGATACGAGCGGTGATTTTGTGAAGAACGCTATATGGGATTTCTTCGATAGTAGCACTCATTGCATCCTTAGTATTAACAGCGCGTATGATTGCGGGCCAACCTTCATAACGGCTTTCATCCTTAACGCCAACGCTCTTTATATCGGGGATAACAACGAAATACTGCCAAACCTTTTCAGCAAGTCCGCATTTGTCAAATTCATCTCTGAGAATTGCATCAGCTTCTCTTAATGCTGCAAGTCTATCCCTTGTGATTGCACCAAGACATCTTACACCAAGGCCGGGGCCGGGGAAAGGTTGACGATAAACCATAGCATGAGGAAGACCCAGCGCCTCACCCACAACTCTTACTTCATCTTTATAAAGAAGTTTAATTGGCTCAACAAGGCTGAATTTAAGGTCTTCAGGAAGTCCGCCTACATTATGGTGTGATTTAACGGCCTTTTTGCCCTCAGCCTGTTTAATGCTTTCAAGAATGTCAGGATAAATAGTTCCCTGAGCAAGATATTTAACATCATCAAGTTTTCTTGCTTCATCAGCAAAAACATTAATAAACTCAGCGCCGATAATCTTTCTCTTCTTTTCAGGATCGCTAACACCTGCAAGAAGGTCTAAGAAACGATCAGTTGCATCAACATAAACAAGGTTTGCATCAAGACCTTCGCTGAAGATTTTGATAACATTTTCGCTCTCATCTTTGCGCATAAGGCCGTGGTTAACATGAACACAAACAAGCTGTTTGCCGATAGCCTTAATAAGAAGGGCAGCAACAACAGAAGAATCAACACCGCCTGAAAGAGCGAGAAGCACCTTATCGCTTCCCACCTGTTCTCTTATTTCCTTTACCTGCTCGTCAATAAAAGCCTTTGCAAGTTCAGGTGTTGTAATACGAGCCATAGACTCAGGTCTTACATTATTCATATTCTGCCTCCCAAATTAATTAGTATAGTTATCAAAATAACCCTGAACAAGAACCACAGGAGTACCCTTGTCGCCTGAACCGCTGGTAAGGTCACACAGAGAGCCAATAAGGTCGGTAAGCTGACGGGGAGTAGTTCCCTGAGCTGCCATATTGCCAACAAGACTGCTGCCGTCCTTTTTACGAATACTCTCACTGATAGCATCCTTAAGAGCCTGTCCTGAAAGATTTTTAAAGTCGTTATCTGCAAGATATTTAAGTTTTAACTCGTTAGGAGTTCCTATAAGACCATCTGTAAACGCAGGAGATACAACAGGGTCAGCAAGCTCCCATATTTTACCCTGTGGATCTTTAAATGCACCGTCGCCGTAAACCATAACTTCTACGTTTTTGCCCGTAGCATCAAGAATACGCTTCTGTACATCAAGCACTAAATCCTTGCACTCTCTGGGGAAAAGCTTAATGGTTTCTTCAGTAGATTTATTAGAGCCAAGCAGACCGTACTTTTCGTTACAGCCACTTCCGTTCACAGAGGCATTGAGGATTTCGTCAAGTCCGTAAACGATTTTTGCACCCGCAGCCTTTAATATACGCTTTGTTCTAACACGGGTGTGAATATCACAGGTAAGAACACAGTCGGTATAATCGAGAATTGCTTTAGGCTGATTAGCAAAGATAATTTCAACCTCAGCTCCCTGCTCTTTAATAAGGTCGCTATAGTACTGAACATAGTCAACGCCTGTAAACTCAAGCTTCTGAACACCGAAAACCTCTCTGTAACGCTCTAAAGAAAGAACATCAGAATACGGGTTAATACCGGCTTCATCAATAAGGTCATAGGTTGCAAGTGAGTTGCCAACCTCGTCGGAGGGGTAGCTGAGCATAAGCACGATTTTCTTAGCACCTCTTGCAATACCCTTAAGACAAATCGAAAAACGGTTACGGGAAAGGATTGGGAAAATAACACCAACTGTTTCATTGCCGAATTTCGCCTTAATATCTGCGGCAATGTTATCAACACTTGCATAATTTCCCTGTGCACGAGCGACAATAGACTCGGTCATAGAAATAACATCGCGGTCACGAAGAGAAAAGCCTTCAATTTCAGCCGCCTCAAGTACGCTGTCAGCAACGATTTGTGCCAGATTGTCGCCTTCTCTTATAATAGGACAACGAATACCGCGAGAAACGGTACCTACTCTGCGTTCTTTTTTATCCATAAAAATCTTCCTTTCAAATAGAGCAGATGATTTACATCTTGCTCTTTACGACAAAATATTATATCAAATTAAGAGCCACTTTTCAATATTTTTTACTCATTTTTTAATGTTTTTTGCAAAAAAATGTATTTGCACAAAAAAATAAAAAACAAATAAAAAATCACTATGCAAATTTTACAATAATATTATTTGCATTTTACCTGATTTATGATATAATTTTTTCGAGGTGATTTTTATGGTTAAACATATTATTTTATGGACACTTAAAGAATGTCCTGAAAACGAAAAACAGCAGATCAAAAAGAATATTAAGGAAAATCTTGAAGGACTTATGGGAAAAATCGACGGACTTTCCGAAATCAAGGTATACATAGACGGTCTTGCTTCATCCAATGCCGACTTAATGCTTGATTCTACCTTCGAAAGTGATGCAGCTCTTAAGGGTTATGCAGTTCATCCCGACCATGTATATGTAGCTGACACATTTGTCCGTCCTTTTACAGCCACTAGAAGCTGTTTGGATTTTGAAATTTAAAACGATAACAAAAAGGCCTTGTGGTTCGCCCACAAGGTCTTTTTCTCAATTATTCTTCTGCACTGAACATATCTTTGCCTACACCGCAAAGTGGGCACTCGAAATCTTCAGGAAGATCCTCAAATTTAGTATTGGGCTCAATACCTAAATCTGCATCGCCCTTTTCTTCATCATAAATCCAACCGCAAGCGTCACATACGTATTTCATTGTTTTTTCTCCTTTATAAATTTATATTTCTGTCATCCACAATCCGTGAAGATTGCAGTATGCATAAACAGCTACAGGCTTTTCATCGCACAGAGCAAAGGTAACAGACGGTTCGCTGTCAGTCTTAAGGCACTTACGCTGACCGCCTCTGTCGGTCTGAACATAAACCCAAGCAATATGGTGTTCACTGCTCATAGGATGGGCAACGCTTCCAACATTTACAGTCACCTTATCCCCTTCTATGCTTACAACAGGGATATGCTTTTCCTTAGCGGCATCAACTGTACCGGGAATAAGCTGTTTCATTTTCTGTCCACAGCACATAAGTGGAACCCCACCATCGTGAATAAGTCCTACGATATTACCGCAGTGCTCACAAATAAAAAATCTGTTTTCATTCATTTTACTTTCCTCCAAGTTCTTTTGCTAAAGCATCAATTTGTGCTATGCTTTCGTCATTTACTGCCGAAAGAAGTTTAACACCACTTTCAGTATACACAAGGTTTTTGCATTTTTCAAGCATACTCTTCATCACCTTAGTCGCCACAGGCGCCCAGCTTCCGTTTTCAATAAATGCAATGGTTTTATTTTGAAAATTTCTCTCTGTCAGGTGATTTATAAATTCTCTCATAAATGGGAATATCTCCGCGTTATAGGTAGTAGTTGCAAATACAATTTTACCATAGCGAAAAGCATCCTCAACCGCTTCCGCCATATCACATCTTGCAAGGTCATTTACTACTACTTTGCTTACCCCGTTTTCCTTTAACTTTTCTTCCAAAAGCTCTACTGCTTGTTTAGTATTCCCATAAACAGAAGTATATGCAATAAGTACACCTTCACTTTCAACATTATAGCTTGACCAGATATTATAAAGGTTGATATGATAGGATAAATTTTCACTAAGTACAGGGCCGTGTAGAGGGCATATTTTATCAATTTCAAAGTTAGCTATTTTTTTAAGCAGAGTTTGCACCTGCGCACCATATTTTCCAACTATACCAATATAATAACGTCTTGCCTCACAAGCCCAATCCTCATCAATATCCAATGCACCAAACTTACCAAAAGCATCAGCCGAAAAGAGAACCTTATCGGTGCTGTCATAAGTCATAATTACCTCAGGCCAATGTACCATTGGAGCAGTAATAAAGTTAAGGCAATGTTTTCCAAGAGAAAGGCTGCTTCCCTCCTCCACCACAATTTGATTTTCTTTAAAATCATCACCAAAGAAATTCTTCATCATAACAAAGGCTTTTGCACTTGATACAAGCTTTGCCTGTGGATATTTGTTAAGGAAATTTATAATATTTGCCGAATGGTCAGGCTCCATGTGTTGAACGACCAAATAATCAGGCTCTCTTTTACCAAGAGCATCCTCTATATTATCAAGCCACTGTTTAGTAAATCTTCTCTCTACCGAGTCCATAATGGCGATTTTTTCATCTATAATGGCATAAGAGTTATAAGCCATACCATTTGGAACAATATATTGACCTTCAAACAAATCAATTTCGTGGTCATTTACGCCTATATATTTAATATCACTTGTAATTTGCATATATGTTACTCCTTGTTAATTTCTTAATAACAGTATAACATATACCTGTCTTTTTTTAAAGACCTTTTTCACTCCACAGTTACACTTTTTGCAAGATTTCTCGGCTTATCTATATCACAATCCTTTTTAAGCGCGATATAATAAGAAAGTAACTGAAAGAAAACAATATGAATAAGGGGCGAAAACAGCCTGTTTGTACGGGGCAAATAAAATATTTTGTCACTGATTCCGCCTATATTTTTGTCCCCCACTTGTGCAACACTTATAACAAAAGCACCCCTTGCTCTTACCTCTTTTATATTGCTTATCATTTTATCTTCAAGGTCTTTGTTGCAGCACACCGCAAATACCGTCGTACCCTCTTCTATAAGAGAAATGGTTCCGTGCTTTAGTTCCCCTGCCGCATAAGACTCGCTGTGTATATAGGAAATTTCTTTAAGCTTTAATGAGGCTTCCTGAGAAATTGCATAATCGGTATTTCTGCCGATAAAAAACACGGAAGAATTTATTACGGTTTTATAAGCAAGATTTTTAATATCCTCCGCCATATAGAGAACCTCGGTCATTTTAAGGGGCACATATTTGATTTCCTCTATAAATTTGTGTAGTTGTTGCGTTTCTATTCGATTTCTTTTTCTTGCTATATAAAGAGCAAAAAGACTCAGTACACAGAGCTGTGTTGTATATCCCTTTGTTGTAGCAACGGCTATTTCAGAACCTGCCAAGGTATAAAAAACACTGTCACACATACGGGATATGGTAGAGTTTTTTACATTAACTACCGCCACAGTATATGCGCCTTTTTCCTTTGCAAGCTTTAACGCGGCAATAGTATCGGCTGTTTCTCCCGACTGGGAAACAGCAATAACCAAGGTTTTATCACTAATAAAGGGGAAAGAATATCTGTATTCACTGGCTATCTCCACATTTACCTCTATTCCCGATAGTTCCTCAAAAGCAAATTTTGCCGCCAGTCCCGCGTGATAAGCTGAACCACAGGCAACAATATGGATTTTTTCGATTTTTCGAATTACTTCATCCAGACCTGAAGCCTCAAAACTTAAATCCCCTTTTTTCAGATAGTGCTCTGCGGTTTTTGTAAAAGCCTGAGGCTGTTCGTATATTTCCTTTAGCATAAAATGTTCATAACCATTTTTATCAATACTTAAAGACTCACGACTGACCGTTTTTATTTCTTTGCAGACAAGTTTTCCCTCTATAGAGTAAACCTTAATACCGTCAGGCTTTATAACCGCAATTTCCCCGTCATCAAGATAAGCAATCTTTTGAGTATAGTTTGATACGGCAGTAATATCCGATGCCGCAAAATTTTCATTTTCACCAAATCCGATTATAAGAGGGCTGAATTTTTTAACAGCTATTAAAGTATCAGGCTCGTCCTTGCACAAAATAACAAGCGCAAAGCTTCCCGAAAGTTTTTGCACGGTTTTTATTACACTCTCCAAAAAACTGACCTTATAATTTTTTTCAAGTAAAAAAGGTACCACCTCGGTATCGGTTTCACTTTTAAAAACAAAACCATCTTTTATAAGTTCTTTTTTAATAAGACTGTAATTTTCAATTATGCCATTATGCACAACCGCAAATTTCTCAGATAAATGAGGATGTGCATTTTTTATATCAGGAGAACCGTGGGTTGCCCATCTTGTATGTCCTATTCCCGTTTTGCCCTGTATTTTTTCACCATTTTCTGAAAGCTGTATAAGGGACTGTACCCTATTTACTGTCTTTACGGTATTTATATTTTTATTATCATCAATTACAGCAACCCCTGCAGAGTCATAACCTCTGTATTCAAGATTTAAAAGCGAGTCAAACAAAACTGTACTTGCCTTATTTTTCCCGGTATAACCGATAATTCCGCACATAATCATTTTCCTTTCTATCCTATGTATCTTGAAAAATCGGTTAAAATATGTTATTATTTATCAGCTCACAAGACAGATTACCATAAGCTTTAATATTTCATCATAAAGCTCTTGTGTCTTATCAGCCTCTACCGGTGTTTTGTATGAGCCTATTTTTATATTAAAGGCAGACTTATCAAAGGTTTCACTAAACCACCTGACAAAGCTTCCGCCCGATATACCGCGGTTATTATTTTCCACAGAATATCCGCTGACCTCTGACATTAATGCAGAAAGTTTTTCACTTCTGACTTTTATTTTATCCCCAAAGTCTGAATATATTACTTTTCCGCCTAGAGAATAATAAAATGCTCTCTTTATATCAGCCTTTCTGCAGAGCCCTGTCAGAGCCGCTGTTTCAGGCTCACTCTCAGGATATGCACCGCCGAAGTTTTCTTTTGACGGACCGTAAATACCCATACTTCTTTCTGCATTTCTCAGTGTATACCAGTCTGTCGAAAAATTATGAGTTATATCCACACCGCGTAGATTAGCGTTCCAATGAAGTGTATCCCCTCCTGAAATTCTTCTGATTTCACGAACATACACTCCTGCCGCCGCGGCACCGCAAAGGGATATTTCACAACCGTCGGGATTTAATCGGGGAACTATTATAAGTCCCATATTTTCGGTCAGTTTGCCTATATTCATACCAAGCATATCCGTATTATTTTTGAGGGCATAACAAACATCCTCACAGAATTTAAGAAGCAACGTAGTTGTTAGCCACTCACTGCCCTTTAATGCACCTGTAAAAAGTATGTATGATTTACTTTTACCTATTTTCAGTGCGGGTATTTCTCTTCCCATACAGCTTTGTCCAATAGAGAAAACCTCCAAAAAGGGATATTGCTTTTTCAGTTCTCGTATGCTTTTTTTCATTTTCACATCAGTATAGTCTGTGTTTTTAATAATTCTTTCCATTTCCCCACCTCAGTTTATTCTTATGAAAGGCAGGACAAATTTATGAACTTAACAGAAAAAACCTTAAGCAGTAAAACCATTTTTGAGGGAAGAATAATAACTGTTAAACAGGATATTGCTCTTCTTCCCGACGGAAATGAGGCAGGCAGAGAATATATCGAACATCCCGGCGGAGTATGTGTAGTGCCTGTTACCGATAATAACGAAGTATTAATGGTAAAACAGTTCAGATACCCTTATAAAGAGGTGGTGTTGGAAATCCCTGCAGGTAAAAAAGATAAAGGCGAAGACCCATTTACAACAGGAAAAAGAGAATTGAAAGAAGAAACAGGTGCCTCGGCAAAGCAGTATGTAGAGCTCGGTGAGCTTTATCCATCCCCCGGATATTGCGGAGAAATTATATGGATGTACGGAGCAAAGGGCCTTGATTTCGGTGAAACCAACCCTGATGATGATGAGTTTTTAGAGGTGAAAAAAATCCCGCTTAAAAAGGCTGTGGAAATGATAATAAACGGCGAAATTAAAGATGCCAAAACTCAAACGGCTATACTGAAAATAAATTATCTTATAGATAACGGAAAATTCTGAAACAAAAAAGCTTGAAGTTTTCACTTCAAGCTTTTTTTGATTATTCATAATCCACTACATTTACCCAGGAAAGAAGGAAATCTTTTTCTTCCTCATTATCCTTTACCGACTGTGAGGCAGCGACAATAGGCATCCATTTCTGTACATACTGCTTTGCTGTATCGCTTTTTTTACAGAACAAATCAAGATATTTTTTAGCAATATTCTCTTTGCCCGAAAGACAGAAAAGAAGATAAGTTCTTGCTGCATCTGCAGAGGCATTTCCCTGTGTTGCGTGAGCCCAGTCAATAATATATAGCTCACCGCTTTGTGCCACTATAATATTTGAGGGGTTAAAATCACCGTGACAAACCTTATTATGCTTCGGCATACCTTCAAGACGGGTATGAAGCTCATATCTGGTGGTTGCGTCAAGGCTTGTTGCAGAAATTTTGCGATTCATTTTATCCTTTAGTTTATTAAGCAAAGGACAGGTTTTTGAATGAACAGTTAACTGAAGGTCAACGAATTTTTCGAGATATTCCTCAATTTTCTCAGGATTTTCCTCCATAAGCTGAGCAAGGGTTTTTCCCTCAATATACTCTGTTTCAATAGCCCATTTTCCGTCAATCATAGTCACCTGACTGATTTTAGGGATATTAAGACCTGTTTCCTCAATTCTTGCCTGATTAAGAGCTTCGTTAAGAACGTCAGCCTTGGAATAATCGTTATCAAAAACCTTTATACATTTATCATTTTCACGATAAATAGTTTTATTTTTTCTTACTGCAATTGCATTTTCAAGCTTCATTTCATTCACCTCTTAAATCTTCTCGGGCATTTTTGCTTCAACAAAATGCTTACCATAATAAGCGTTAAGATACATCTGCTTAATTTCACTGATGAGAGGATAACGGGGATTTGCACCTGTACACTGGTCGTCAAATGCCTGTAAGGACATTTCCTCAAGACTGTCAAGGAACACTTTTTCATCAATACCATATTCTTTAATGGTATTTTTAATGCCTACCTTTTCTTTAAGCTCATTTATAGCTTTTATAAGGTTTTCGAGTTTTTCTTCATTAGTATTTCCGCCAAGATGCAAATGGTCGGCTATTTCTGCATAGCGAGCAATGGTATGAGGATGGTCATACTGAGAGAAAGTACCCATTTTTGCAGGGGTTTCACTTGCATTAAAGCGAATTACCTCTTCTATCATAAGAGCGTTTGCCACACCGTGAGGCAGGTGATGGAAAGCACCCAATTTGTGAGCCATAGAGTGACACACACCGAGGAAAGCGTTAGCAAAAGCCATACCTGCTATGGTAGCGGCATTAGCCATTTTTTCTCTTGCCTCAATATCAGTAGTGCCATTTTCATAGGCTCTTGGCAGATATTTGAAAATATTGTCAAGTGCTTTAAGAGCAAGACCGTCGGTATAATCGGTAGCAAGCATTGCTGCATAGGCCTCAACTGCGTGGGTAACTGCATCAATACCCGAAGCGGCGGTAAGTCCCTTAGGTGCACTCATATGGAAATCGGTATCAATTATAGCCATATTAGGAAGAAGCTCATAATCAGCAAGAGGATATTTAACACCTGTTTGTTCATCTGTAATAACTGCAAATGGTGTAACCTCACTACCTGTACCTGCAGAGGTAGGAATAGCTATAAAGTATGCCTTCTCACCCATTTTGGGGAAGGTATATACACGTTTTCTTATATCAATGAAACGCATAGCCATATCCATAAAATCAGCCTCTGGATGCTCATAGAGAACCCACATAATTTTTGCCGCATCCATTGCAGAGCCGCCGCCTAAAGCAATAATGGTATCCGGCTTAAATGCCTCCATCTGCTTTGCACCCTCTTTTGCATTTTTGAGGGTTGGGTCAGGCTGCACATCAAAGAAGGTTGTATGTGCTATTCCCATTTCATCAAGCTTATCTGTAACAGGCTTTGTATAGCCGTTTTCATAAAGGAAGTTATCGGTTACAATAAAGGCTTTCTTACTTCCTCTGACTGTCCTCAGCTCATCGAGAGCTACAGGCAGACAGCCTTTTTTAATATATATTTTTTCAGGAGAACGGAACCAAAGCATATTTTCCCTTCTTTCAGCTACAGTTTTGATATTAAGCAAATGCTTTACGCCAACATTTTCACTTACGCTATTTCCACCCCAGGAGCCACAACCCAGAGTTAACGACGGAGCAAGCTTAAAGTTGTATAAATCTCCTATACCGCCGTGAGAGGAAGGAGTATTAACAAGTATACGGCAGGTCTTCATACGGGCAGCAAAAGCGTCAAGCTTATCCTGTGCAACCATTTCATTTAGATATACCGAAGAGGTATGGCCAAAACCGCCGTCTTCAACTAATCTCTCAGCCTTGTCGAGAGCTTCACCGAAATCCTTTACTTTATACATTGCAAGAACGGGAGAAAGCTTTTCGTGAGCGAATTCTTCAGTCAGCTCAACACTTTCAACCTCACCTATAAGGATTTTTGTACCCTCAGGAACATTTACGCCTGAAAGCTCAGCTATCTTAAAGGCAGACTGTCCTACTATTTTAGCATTTAATGCACCATTAATAATTATTGTTTTTCTAACCTTATCGGTTTCTTCTTCGCTTAAGAAATAACAGCCTCTGTTGCTGAATTCCTTCTTTACTTCATCATAAACGCTTTCAAGAACTATAACCGACTGCTCAGAAGCACAAATCATACCGTTATCAAAGGTTTTTGAATGAATTATAGAGCTTACTGCAAGAAGTATATCGGCAGAGTCATCAATTATGGCAGGGGTATTACCTGCACCTACTCCCACCGCAGGCTTACCGCTGGAATAAGCCGCCTTAACCATTCCGGGACCGCCTGTTGCAAGAATTATATCCGCCTCTTTCATAACAGTATTGGTCATTTCGAGAGAAGGAACATCTATCCAGTCAATTATATTTTCCGGAGCACCTGCCTCAACAGCCGCTTCTAGTATAAGCTTTGCAGCAGCTATGGTAGAATTTTTAGCTCTTGGATGGGGAGAAATTATAATTGCATTTCTGGTCTTAAGTGCCAAAAGACATTTGAATATAGCGGTAGATGTAGGGTTGGTGGTTGGAATAACTGCGGCAATAACACCTATAGGCTCAGCTATTTTCTTTGTTCCAAAAGCCTTGTCTTCCTCTATAACACCGCAGGTTTTAGTATCCTTATAAGCATTATAAATATATTCAGAGGCATAGTTATTTTTTATTACCTTATCCTCTACAATTCCCATACCTGTTTCATTGACAGCCATTTGTGCAAGAGGTATTCTTGCCTTATTTGCAGCAGAAGCGGCGGCAAGGAAAATTTTATCAACCTGCTCTTGAGAATAGGTTGCGAAAATCTTTTGTGCCTGTCTTGTTCTGCTTATAGCTTCCTCAAGCTTTTCAACACTGTCGATAATCGAATAATCTTTCATATCCATAATCATCCTCCTATATTTGAAGCGTTTTTCTTTGTCACTATTTTAACAATACTTTGCAAATTTAGGAATTCTTAAAACAGATAAACAGGGTTATCAAATTTGATAACCCTGTTTTCATCGGATGTATTTTCTTTTTGCTTTACCGAGCTGTTCTATAAACCGTTTATCAAGTTCTGTCAGCTTATAGCCCTTTTTATAGATAAGCACATCCCTGTACACTCTTTTATTCTCGGTACACTTTTTCTGAACAAGACCGTATCTACTGAGTAAATCCTCAGGAACCGGCGAAACCCACATAAAAGTATAGTTATTCTGACAAAGAAGCTCAAACTGACTTGCTCTCTCAAACACAAAAATCCGTCGGTCAATATCATCAGAAAGTTCCTCCTTAACAACCTTAGCCATAGGCATAAGAGGAACATAAGGGTCGGCGTGGGCAATTTCAATAAATGAAGACAAATCCTTTAATGCAATATCCTCATTTTTTGCAAGAGGACTGTCGGCACTCATAATCAAAGAATAGGTGAATTCGGTTACAAGCTCATAACAAAAGCCCTTTTCCTCAAGCATAGTCGTGAAATAGTTGTCATAATTTTCCGCATAACGAATAATACCCAATTTATAGTCGTGGTTAATCATATTGTGTATGGTTCGCTGTGAATTTGTTTCCTTATAAAAAATTTCGGCAGCATCGTTGGAAAGAGTTTTTGAAAACTGAGCAAAAGCATCTGAAATATAACAAGCTCTGGGTACAGAAATGGAAAACTTCTGTTTTTTAGGCGAACCATTTTTATAAAACTTTTCTACCTCATCAATTTGTCCAAGTATGCTTTTGGCAAAATTAATAAACTCTTCACCCTCGGCAGTAACCACCATTCCTTTTGGAGTTCTGTCAAAAATGGTAATACCCAAATCGGCCTCAAGCTCTTTTATTGAACGACTAATATTGGGAGCTGCTATTAAAAGTGTTTCCGAAGCCTTACTCAGAGAGCCTGATTTGGCTACCTCAAGAGCGTGTTTTATATGCAATAAATTCAAATATAACACCACCAATTATATATCCGTATTAATTATTATAGCACTCTAATAAAAATAAATCAATGCTTTGAGTAACGAAGCACCTTTTCTCTTCTCGAAACTTGTCAAGAATTTCGGACAAAAAGAAACGACAACTTTCTTGTCGAAAATTGTCGTTTCTTTTTGGGACCGACACTCAAAATGGAACCGGTCTTAAAACCTGATTTTCTTTATTATTCTGCATCTAAACTTGCAAAAAACTGCTTATTTTCCATAACAAAATTTCTTATTGCAAAGAAATAATATATTGAACCCACTACACCTATTACACCGCCGATAACAAGATTATAGACAAGTGTGATAACCGGTCCGGTTATCGGCTCGAATTTTGCAACAATACCATTTGGGTTTTCTAACAATGTTTTGCTATATTGCATATCTTGCACAGATGAAATAATATTTAAAACACCAACAATCAGCAAAAACCAGTTTATAAAAACTCCACCTAAAATTTGCAGTATTCCTATCACAAGCCAGATTATGCCGTTTGTGTTAAGTCTTTGGGATAATGTATTTAATAGCGTAGCACCATCAACCGACTTATTATTAACGGTTTGATTATTTTGTCCACCAACTGCACAGCCGCAACCAATACATATCACTGCTTCATCCAATAATTCTTTTCCGCAATTTCTACAATATTTCATTTTACAAAACTTCCTTTTAAAATGTTTCTATTAAACTTTGTAAATAGTTTATCATCTCAGTAGCTTCTCCAACAAAACTCATAATCATTCCTACGAACGATTGTACACACATTAGAAATTCGATAATGCAAAACATAATCATCAAGCTTAATATTGTAGATACTATACCACAAACTAATCCTATATTTGCCGAATGACACAGTTTTCCATTTGTTTGGTTTTTGCTGAAAATCGCTAAAATTACGGCTAATATCCCAAAAACAAACCATCCAAAAAAGAAACTTGTGATTCCTAAAATCTTAGACCATGTTGCAAGTTTAGATTTAGCTTCAAAATTAGTTACTTTATATAATGCCAAAGAATTACTATTTTGTGTTGCACAGCCACAATTCAGACAAACTGCCGCCTCACTTAAGAGTTTCTTTCCGCAGTGTGTACAGTATTTCACGTTACATGCCGCCTAAAAGCATTATTAAACTCAAGCCCCACCAGCACAATCCGATAATACCACAGATCAAACCCGTTTTTGCTTGCTTGCACATAACACCGCCTGTTTCTTCTTTGCTCTTGTTAGCAAGAATAATTGCAGGTATACCAAACGGTGCCAAAAGAAGAATACTTAATATACCAAAAACTTGTGCAGTTTTTGCCCTCTTTGGTACTGCTACTTTAGCTGATGTTGTCGCCTTTTCAATTGAACATCCGCAACCAGGACACACAACCGCTTCATCCATAATCTCTTTTCCGCATTTTTGACAAAATTTCATAATTCGTCGCTCCTTTTAATAATTTGCCGAAATTCGACAAAAAACATTATACTCAGTCTTTGAGTATTTGTCAATACTCAATTTATGAGTAATGTAAAATAAGACCATACTTATTTAAGAGGTGGTTAGAATGGATTATCGAACAAGAATTAGAAATATCCGAGAGGATCGAGATCTTACACAAACAGAAATCGGCAAACTTCTTCAAAAGTCTCAACAAGGATACAATCATATAGAAACAGGCAGGGCAGAATTGAAAATTGAAGATTTAGCAAAACTTTGTAAATTCTATAATATAACCGCCGATTACTTTATCGGCATAATCGATGAGCCGAAACCGTTAAACAAAAAGCCGTGAAAAATCACGGCTTTTTGTTTAGCATAAAATTATCAATAAAATCAATGTGGAGCATTGTATATAATTCGTGGCAAAGCCACAATACTTATTACCTATTACCTATTACTTCTTACTTATTACTTTAAAAAATCCCGTTCGAATTTTATTTTGAAGTAAGAGTGAAGAGGTAAGATGTAAAAAGTAAAATCCCGAACGCTTACGCATTCGGGATTTTTGGCGCGCTTGAACGGATTCGAACCGCCGACACCTGCCGTCGGAGGACAGTGCTCTATCCAACTGAGCTACAAGCGCATATTTAATTTTCCACTATTATAACAGATTAAAAAGCAAATTTCAATTGTATATTACCCCACTCAAACAATATATTCTTAATTTGTAAAAAAACACTTGATTTTTTTCTTTGTATCTGTTATAATCTCTTTTGCTAATGTAAAAATTGTTATTGCAAAATTTTTGAAGGAGGTGCTTAACATATGGCTAAGTGTGATGTTTGCAGCAAGGAAATTACCTTCGGCATTAAGGTTTCTCACTCTCACAGACGTACAAATCGTACTTGGAAGCCCAATGTTAAGAGAGTAAAGGCTATCGTTGACGGTTCTCCGCGTCGTATTTACGCATGCACCCGTTGTTTGCGTTCCGGAAAGGTAACCCGCGCTATCTAAGAAAGTCAAATCTTTTAAGATTAGAATTTAGAGCAATCCAATTAGGATTGCTCTTTTTCTTTTTGTAAATATTTAATTTCAAGCTTTTTGTATGTTGTTTTCCAAATAACACACTGACATATAAGGGTTATTGTCCAACTTATCACATAGCTTAAAAACAGGAAGAAATATTGCATATTCACATTCTCCACTGAATTTCTTATAAACGGGAAAATCACCCATATCCATATAAGCCTGATGCCGCACACGCCAAATACCGATACAAGCATAGGAGATAGAGATGTACCCATACCTCTTATACATCCAACAGTTACATCCATCAAGCCGCATACAAAGTATGGGGCTCCCATTACAAATAGATGTATCATTCCAAATTTTACAGCCTCAGGTGTATCGGTGTAAAGTCCTATTAAGGTTCTTCCAAACCCAACAATAGCCACAGACATTATTACGGCTATGCAGAGAACCACCATATTAAGTAAAATTGACAGCTTTTTTATTTGCTTTATTTTTTTAGCCCCCGTATTTTGTCCTATAAAAGTGGTAGAAGCATGATGAATAGAGTTCATGGGTATAAAAATAAACCCTGCAACACTTGATGCCGCCGCGCTTCCCGCCATTGCAAGAGGTCCGAAGGTGTTAATGGTTGACTGCATAATCACGTTTGACACCGAAAATATCATACCTTGTAGTCCTGCCGGAACACCTATATAAAGCATTTGCAAAAAAGAGCGTTTATTTATACACAGTTTTTTAAAATATAGTCGGCAATCATTATCCTGCTTTTTCATATAAAGTACAACAAGCACAGCCGATACAGCCTGCGAAATAACAGTAGCCAAAGCAACACCAATGACACTCATATTAAATACTGCTACAAATATTAAATTAAGTCCTACATTTAAAACTCCAGAAATAGCAAGAAATATAAGTGGACGGGTGGTATCACCTATAGCACGAAGAATCGAGCTGCCGAAATTATAAATAAGAACAACAGGAAGTCCCAAAAAATAAATTTTAGTATATAACGATGCAAGGGGCAAAACTTCGGCAGGAGTGTCCATAACTTTAAGAAGTTCACCCGCAAAGAAAAATCCTATTACACCAAGTAAAAATCCCAAAATAACCGCCACAAGCATAGCTGTATGAACTGTTTTGCCTACCGCCTCTTTATTTTTCGCACCAATATTCTGAGCTACTATTACGCCTGCGCCATTACTCAATCCCATAGCAAGAGCAACAATAGCGTTTATAAGAGAAGAGGTAGAACCTACTGCCGATACAGCATAATCTCCATCAATAGAAAACTGACCCACAATGACAGTATCAGCAGCATTAAAAAGTATCTGCAGGATTCCCGATACCATAATAGGTAAGGAAAAAAGTATTATCTTTTTAAGAAAAGGACCTGTAGTCATATCAAGGGTTTTGGCTTTTGTCATTTTCGTACCTTCTTATCGCAAAACAGGACAGCCTCGTCTGCATCAATCAATGAGATAAAGCTGTCCTTTATATTATAGTTTAACCGCTCCCGCAAGAAACAATTTAAGCGTGGCAAGGTCTTTTGTATCTACCGCACCGTCGCGGTTAACGTCCGCAAGTTCTGACAGGCCACCTGTTCCACCGCCTACAAGGAATAGCTTCATAACAGCAAGATCCTTTGTAGTAACCTCACCGTCACCGTCAGCATCACCGTAATTTTCATCTGCACCCAAAGCGGGTATGATCTGTCTTTCTACCACCTCACCGCAGATATAACACATCTTAACCTGCTCACCGTCATCGGTATCGGTAGCCTCTTTAGTCACAAACCAATCTGATATAAAAAGATGGTTACCAAGCTGATAAAAATGTTCGAGAAGTCCTTCCATCTCACAGTCAATATCAGTGATATAATCAATGGTGTTACCATTAATACTCATTCCGTAAATACGGTCTTTTCCTTTTTCATCAAGGCTACACACAGTGTTCAATTTTCCAAAATGAGTATCATAACTGTACACATTAAGGTTATCATTAAAGAAAATGTGTCCGTTCATTTCATAAAGACCTACAAAATATGCAGGAACACCTGAACCGTCTTCAAGCATCCAATAATATTTCCCGTCATATTCACAACCGATTTCCACAATTCTTTGCTTATCAGTAAAATCTCTTGTTTTAACAAGACCGCCCATATTATAGTCAACATAGTACCAGTCTTTTTCAACATTAATAAACGGAGTTTTTATGCCTTTCCAATAAGCATTGCCTTTGTATTCCTCACAAGTGTCAACAGCAGAATAATCCATATCAGAATACACTTCACTTAAAGGTTCATACCAATTAATATGCATAACACAGGTTTCCTGAAGCTGACTGTCAGAAAGAAGAAAATGGTCATGAGCTGTAAGACCTAAAAAATCGGTGTCACCATCATAATTTGCAATAGGATCATCGTGGGTAACGTCGATATGATACCACTTTCCATCAATATTGACAATGTTCCAGCCGTGGTTAGCTTCATCACTTACTACATAACGGCTTTCTATCGAGCAACGGCGAAGAAGATACATATAGGTAAATGCATACGCCTGACACACTCCCCTGCCCTCTGTAATGAAGGAATATAAATCGGAATTTATATACTCATATTCATTCTCATCATAAAGACGAAGGTCATACATATAGTGTTGACAAAGCCAGTCGTGAATATAAAGAGCCTTTTGTAAATCATTCCATTCATTATCAACATTCTTAAGAACAGAATCAACAATCTCCTCTACTTGATTCTGCATAACCTTTATATCCTCTACATCATAGTAATAAATAAAGTTAAAGGTTCCGGCATACTCGGAATTATATTTATATTTTGCATTCTCTATCCAGTAAAAATAATAACTTATTTCAGGATAGCTGTAGTAAATATCATAATTCAAAAAGGTTAATACTTCATCAAAGGTGACATTATATTTTGAAACGTCAATAGTTCCCGTTTCAACTTCACGCAATTCTTCAACAAGATATTCTTTCCAATCATCATTACTATCAGCAACTACGCCGAGAGGAAGTATTCCAATAATCAGAATAACACTCAAAATAACCGCAAAAAATTTTTTCAAAACATTCATCTCCATTTGTTTTTATTGTTTTCCAGTCGCTACCATTATATATTACTCCAATTTATCATTACTGTCAACCTAAGTGAATTTTTTCTTTAAAAAATATCCTGTACAGTCAATTAAGACCATACAGGATATTAACCAAAAATCAGCACTCTTTAGCTACATAGGCAAGAAGTCCTCCTGCCTTTAATATAGCCTTTTGTCTTTCGGTGAAGGAGCAAACAAGACCTATATCTTCACCTGTGGTTTTATTAGATAAAACCAGTTTACCATTATCCATTCCGTCATATATATTTTCAAGACTAAGCATATCGCCTTGAGTGAGTTTATCATAATCATCGGGATTTTCAAGGGTTACAGGCATAATACCTGCATTAATAAGGTTTGCGATATGAATTCTTGCAAAACTCTTAGCGATAACTACCCTTACGCCAAGATACATAGGCACAAGTGCGGCATGTTCACGGGAAGAACCCTGACCGTAATTAGAACCACCAAGAATAAAGCTATCCCCCGCTGCTTTTGCACGCTCAGGGAATGTGGTATCGCAAACACCGAAACAAAACTTACTGAGATAAGGAATATTTGAACGGTAAGGAAGAATTTTAGCTCCTGCAGGCATAATGTGGTCGGTAGTAATATTATCCCCCACCTTAAGCACAAGCTCTGCAGTAAGGCTGTCATTCTGAGGACGGGCATCAGGGAACTTTTTAATGTTAGGACCTCTGAGTACCTCTATGTTCTTTGCTTCATCAGGTGTGGCAGGCTCAATAACAGCAGAATCGTTAATAAGGAAGTTTTCAGGCATAGTAACCTTTATTTCCTCACCCATAAGTCTTGGGTCTGTAATTTCTCCTGTAAGAGCAGCGGCAACTGCAGTTTCGGGAGAAACAAGATAAACCTGTCCGTCAGCAGTACCGCTTCTACCCTCAAAATTACGGTTAAAGGTACGAAGTGATACGCCTGCGGAATTAGGAGAAAAGCCCATACCGATACATGGGCCACAGGCACATTCAAGAACTCTTGCACCTGAAGCGATAATATCAGAAAGAGCGCCACAGTCAGCAAGCATAGTAAGTACCTGTTTACTTCCCGGCGAAACAGAAAGACTAACGCTATCCTTAATGTTTTTTCCTTTAAGCATAGCAGCAACTTTTAACATATCGAAAAGTGAAGAGTTGGTACATGAACCGATACAAACCTGGTCAACCTTAGTGCCCTTAAGTGAAGATACCTTAACAATATTATCGGGGCTGTGAGGACAGGCAATAAGAGGCTCAAGTTCACTCATATTAATATCTATAATCCTATCATAAACTGCATCCTCGTCGCTGCTAAGTGGAATATAGTCCTCTTCTCTACCCTGTTTTTTAAGAAATTCTCTTGTTATCTCGTCTGAAGGGAAAATAGAGGTAGTAGCACCAAGCTCGGTACCCATATTGGTAATGGTAGCTCTTTCAGGAACAGAAAGAGTTTTAACACCCTCGCCGCCCCATTCAATAATAGCACCTACACCACCCTTTACAGAGAGAATACGGAGTATTTCAAGGCTGACATCCTTTGCGGTAACATAAGGATTGAGTTTTCCCGTAAGATTAACCTTATACATTTTAGGCATTGTAATAAAGTAAGCTCCGCCACCCATTGCTACAGCAACATCAAGACCGCCTGCACCAAAGCTGAGCATACCAATACCGCCGCCTGTGGGAGTATGGCTATCAGAACCGATAAGGGTTTTACCCGGTTTGCCGAATCTCTCTAAATGCACCTGATGGCAGATACCATTACCGGGACGGGAGAAATAAATACCGTGCTTTTTTGCCACAGACTGAATATATCTGTGGTCGTCAGCATTTTCAAAACCGGACTGGAGGGTATTATGGTCGATGTATGCAACGCTTTTTTCGGTTTTTACCCTGTCAATACCCATGGTTTCAAACTCAAGATAAGCCATAGTACCAGTAGCATCCTGAGTAAGAGTCTGGTCTATTTTAAGGGAGATTTCGCTTCCTACCTTCATTTCTCCGCTTCTTAAATGTTCTTTTATAATTTTCTGTGCTATTGTAAGTCCCATTTTCTAATTCTCCTTATCTAATATATGGTTATAGGCATTTTTAACATGCTGTGTCATTTTTTCTTTTGCAAGCTGAGGGTTTTTATTAATAAGTGCCTCAAGTATCGCTTTATGCTCTTCATAAGACTGACTTGAACGGGTTTTGTTTTCTACAGAGGCTTTACGATACTTCTGTATCTTTTTATGAAGTGGCATAAGGGTTGTATATAAAACATTGCTTCCCGAAAAACGATATATAAGGTAATGAAATTCATTATCCACGCTTTTTATATGGTCAGCATCATTTTTCGCACAGTAGAATTCCTGTAAATCAATAAGCTCTTTTAGTTTAGCTATTTCTTCTTCTGTAATACGAGATGCCGCCCTTTGTGCCGCAACGCCCTCAATTTCACAGCGAATTTCATAAATATCTTTCAGGTCATCCTGACTTATTCCAAGCACTGTACAGCCTCTTGTACCCTCTTCGATAATATGGTCGTCCACAAGACGTCTGAGTGCTTCTCTGACAGGAGTGCGGCTAACTCCCAGAGTTTCACTCAGCTTAAGCTCGGTCAGTACCTCACCGCGTTCATATTTTCCGCTTAATATGTCGGTTTCGATTTTTTCATAAACCTGGTCGGCAAGAGATATGGTTTTATGTTCTATCATAACTTTTTACCTTAAAGTCTTTTAAACTTTCCTTTTGAAAATTCTTCAATCTTTTCTTCTATTTCGCTGTTTGAAAGAGAGGTCTGTCTACCGTCCTCATATTCCTTATCAATCCACTCTTTAAGCTTTATAACTACTTCATCACGCTTGTCAACCTGCTCGTCACCTGTAAGGCGGTAATTCTCATTTATCCAATAAGCAATACCTGCAAGACCTGAGGTTTTACTAAGCATCACAGAGGGACGTCTGCCAAGAATCTTTTCGGTATTGAAAATATTATATATTTCCTCATCTTTTAAAAGACCGTCAGCGTGTATACCTGCCCTTGTAACATTAAAGTTTCTTCCTACAAAGGGGGTCATAGGCGGTATATCATAACCCATATTGTGTTTAAAGTAGTCGGCAATTTCGGTTATTGCAGTGGTATCCATTCCGTCAAGGCTTCCTCTAAGAGAAGCATATTCAATAACCATAGCCTCAAGAGGAATATTACCTGTTCTCTCTCCTATACCAAGAAGTGAGCAGTTAACAGCACAGGCGCCGTAAAGCCAGGCAGTTGATGCGTTTGTTACTGCTTTATAAAAGTCGTTGTGTCCGTGCCATTCAAGCATTTCACTGGGCACATCGGAGTAATGCTGAAGTCCGTAAATAATTCCCGGCACGCTTCTGGGAAGTGCAACCTCACTAAAAGGAACGCCGTAACCCATAGTATCACAGGCTCTGATTTTTACAGGAATTCCCGCATCCTTACTCATTTTCATAAGTTCATTAACAAAGGGCACAACAAAACCGTAAAAGTCAGCTCTTGTAATATCTTCAAGATGGCATCTTGGCATAACTCCTGCCTCAAAAGCAAGAGCAACGGCAGAAAGATAGTGGTCAAGTGCCTGTTTTCTTGTCATTTTCAGCTTTTTGAAAATATGATAGTCGGAACATGAAACAAGTATACCTGTTTCTTTTACTCCAAGGTCCTTTACTAATTTAAAGTCCTCTTTACTTGCTCTTATCCATGTTGTTATTTCAGGGAACTTAAGTCCAAGCTCACGACACTTTTCAAGAGCCTCTCTGTCCTTTTTGCTATAGACAAAAAATTCGGTCTGACGGATAATGCCGTAAGGTCCGCCAAGCTTTGACATCAATTTATAAAGGTCAACTATCTGCTGAACGGTATAAGGCTCTACCGACTGCTGTCCGTCACGAAGAGAGGTATCGGTAATCCAGATTTCCTCAGGCATACTCATAGGTACTCTTCTGTGGTTAAATGCAATCTTCGGTACATCCTCATAGTTATACACATTTCTGTAAAGGTTAGGCTCCTCTACATCCTGCAAAGAATATTTATAGCTTTTAAGCTCAAGCAGGTTACTTTTAGGTGATATTTCAAGCATATTTTACACTCACTTTCGTATTAATGTATACAATTATACCTTAACACAATTTATATGTCAACAAAAAAATAGGGAACAGATACACAAAAAATCTGCTCCCTGTTTTTCTACAGTATAATATCTATTTCCACCTTGCCGTTTTGACTTTCAAAGGTATATTCATCAGCACAAAAGCCGCCTATTAAGCTGAATATATTCCTTTTTGAATAGGGGTTATCGCTTTTTATTTCAGCATTACTGATAAGCGGAAAAATATAACTGAACATTTCCCCATGTATCTTTATATTAAGGCGGTTATCGTAAAATGTATATACAAAGGATATTTTGTCTGCTTTATTTGAATGAATATCGGAAAGCGTACAATTCACCACAACCCTGTCCCCATCAAAAGAAACTCGAGCATCGTTATCAAGACAGGAAGCATATACCGCACTTCCTTTTACTACTTGTGCTCTGGGTGTCAGAGAAGCTATTCTTTCAGGTCTTAAGGACAACTGTTGATTCGTAGGCTCTGCCAAAGGCGGACAGGCAAAAACAGAAGCGGCAGAAATCAGCCCTTTTTCTTTATGATAAAGAAGCGTCATACTTCCTCCTCTCGCAAAAGCAACACCGCCCGTCATACTGTCGCGGTTAATATCGTAGCAAGAAAAATCCGCAAGAAAACCATTTCTGTAAACCTTAAAGCTGTCAAGCTCAGGATAGTATTTTATCCTGTCGCTAAAATCGTCCATTGGTGCTATGCAGCGTTCATGCTCTTTATCCAAAAGCAAAACATCCGTAAGTGCTACAGCATGGGTAAATGAATGATGCACACAAGGCTTTTCTCCTGCCTCTTTATACAGCACTCCACCTGACAGTAAACCGTCAAAGGTACATTTCTCCATTAACTGAATATTTCTGTATGCCGCTTCCTTGAAGACAGGATTATAATGGCTGTACATTATATATACACCTGCACAGCCGTCACTGGTTCTGCTGCCGTAATATGTCCATTTATAGTTTCTGCAGGAAAAAGTGTTATCCCATGCTCCGTCAGGAAGCATAAAGTCAAGTTGTTTTAACAGCACATCAGCAAAAAACTCCTGTGATTTTTCATCTCCCAAAACGACCGCCGCCTCTGCAAGAGCCGGAACACTTTCCTCTGCATTATAGCCTATATCAATAGCCCTGCAGCCCTTCTGACTTGTTTTATTATGAGGTTTTATTTCGCCGTAAAGAATACCATTATCGGTAAAATGCTCCATACCGTAGCACAGTGTCTCTTTAGCACGAACTGTATAATCATTATTACCGAAATAGTCCCCCGCCAAAGCCATACAAAGAGCAGAAGCACACTGATAATTAATATTCGAAGGAAAATCTGAGGTAAGATTATTATAAACCCAATTACAAAGCAACAGGGTTCTTTGCTCAAATGTTTTTTTATCTTCTAAAAGGTGGCTGAAATGTATAAGAGTTTTAAGGTATGAAATAGCCGAAAAAACCGTAACCGCCTTCCAGGTAGCAGAGCCATCGTTATAAACACCGCCGTCTGAACACAAATAATTTTCCTGAAAATCAAAGCATCTCTTTGCCGCCGCACGATACTTCTCATCCTTTGTCGCATAGTACATATAATAGAAAGGATAAACAGCGTTATCTCCTCTGCCGTGTACAGTTTTACAGGCAGGACATAAAAAACCGCCATTCATATCCTTATCATAAGCGTTGTTTATTTGACGTTCTATTAGTCCGTCGCACCAAGTTTTGAGCACATAAATATAATCCATAGTTTTCACCCTAAAGTAATTTTAATCTTTTTACAGCGTAATTTCAATATAAAGCTTTGCTTTTTGAAAAATTTTTACATTTTTCCTTTGTTTTTCTTCATTGACAAAAAAGTTAGTATATTCTATACTGAATTTAAAGACTTTTGACATTTCGTCAAGGAGGTTAAATTATGGAAAAGAAAATAATGAACACATGGAACCCTATAAAATGCCAGGCCCAAGATAACAAAATCGATATTGATGTATGGGGCAGACATTACACCACAGAAAACAATATTTTGTTTTCTTCTGTAAATGTTCTCGGTGAAGAAATTCTCTCTGCGCCAATCAGAGTTGTTGCAAAGGAAAACGGCGAGGACAGCCAGTGGACAGAAATTGAAAACTTTGTTCTCAGCAAAAATGATGAAAAGGCTATTATCTGCGGTAGTATGCGCAGTGAAGTAATCACAGTAGATGTTGTTTCTACCATTGAGTTTGATGGTTATACCAACATCGTTCTTTCTGCTATGCCTCGTACCCATACCCTGTATGAAGACAAGGCTTACGGTCGTCAGCAGGTTAAGGGTTGGTCACTTGATAAGCTTTGGATTGAAATCCCGCTTAAAAAGCAGTATGCCAAAAACTTTCATTATTTCCCCAACAGAGCAGGAAGTCCTACTCCTTCTTTCGAAGGAAAATCCATTCCCGAAAACAGAGTTGCCTCCAGCAGAGAAATTCCTTCCTCTATGGCAATGAATTTTATGCCTATTCTGTATGTAGGTGATGAAACAAGAGGTTTCTGTTTTGCTGCAGACCATTGCAAAAACTGGCAACCTGAGGCAGCAAACAAAGCTATGGAAATAATTGACGGAGAAAAAGAGGTTATAGTAAGACTCCATCTCACCGACAGTGCACCAAAAACCTGGTTCCGTCCCGATGGCAGTCCTAAAGGACCTGCTTCTCATCCCATTACCTTTAACTTTAATTTCCAGTTTACACCTGTTAAACCTTTCCCTGAGAATCCATATAAAGAAAAGATTTTACATATTGACTGCTTCAACGGCAAAATCCCGATTGAATACAATGACTATCTTGCAGGCGAAGTAATTGAGGGCAGCGGTGAAAACTGCTATGACAGAATGAAACGTCTTGGTGTTACCACCCTTATCCTTCACGAAAAGTGGAATCCTATCCAAAACTGCTGGATTATCGGTGAGGACACCACAAAGAGAACTATGGAAATAGTTAACGAATGCCACAGCAGAGGCATCAAGGTTATTCCTTACTTCGGATACGAGCTTTCTACCCTTTCACCTTATTGGGATTCCAAATGCGATGAATGGATTCATATGGAAGCACCTAACACCATCAAAGATTTCTCCTGGTACAGAAAGCCCAATCAGCGTGCCCGCCATATGTGTGCAGGTAGCGGCTTTAGCGAGGCTCTTTGTGAAGGCATTAAAAAGGTAATTACAGATTTTGATTTCGATGGACTTTATATTGATACCATCTGTATTCCTTTCGGTTGCTTCAATACAAATCACGGTTGTAGTTTCGTTGACCCCTTCGGCAACGTTCAACCCACCTATCAGATAAGCAGTGTAAGAGAATTCTGCCGAGAGATTTATAAATTCTTTGAGGAACGCGGCGGTATGTTCAATCCTCATATCAGCAGTTGCTGCAATATTCCCTGCTACTCCTTCTGTCATATGAACTGGGACGGAGAGGACGTTCAGTGGTATATTGCCGGACAAGGAGAGGACAGCATTGATGCTATGACCCCCGACTACATCAGAACCGAATATATCGGAAGAAACTTTGGCCTTAACCATGAGCTTATTGCTTACACCTTTGATAACTGGAGCTTTGAGGATTCTATGACAATAGCTCTTGTTCACGGTATTCTTCCCCGTCCTAACATTATTACCGAGCCTCTTGAGCTTATGTCACCTATCTGGAAGGCTATTGATGACTTCGGCATTGAAGGCAGTCAGTTCAAGCCCTACTGGCTCACAGATATCGACTGCGGTGCAGAAAAGACCAAGTTAACCTATTATGAAAAGAACGGTAAGCGTCTTGCATTCATTTCTAATATGAGCAATACGGATAACAACGCTATCGACTTTAAGTTCAGCGATACCCAAAAAATTTATGATGCTCTTACAGGCGAAGAAATCAAGATGCCCATGAGTATTCAGGCAAGAAAGCATAAGGTACTCTTTATTAACGACTAATAAGATAAAAAAATAATGCAACAGTGGGCATTCACTGTTGCATTATTTTTTATTTGTAATGGGATGGGCTTACTCCTGTTTCATTTTTAAAAAGCTTACTGAAATAGTATATATCATCTATTCCCACAAGCGCCGCTACCTCGCTTACACTGTAATCGCCTGTCTTAAGAAGGTCACAGGCATAGTTTACTCTCAGCAAGGTTACATATTTGGTTGGAACGACACCGAACTTTTCAACAAAAAGTTTCTTAAAATAACCGTAACTTACCGAACATTTTTCAGAAAGTATACTATATTTAAAGTTACTGTCTGCAAAATGATTTTCAATATACTCTACAGCAGGTTTTATCAGATTATATTTTTTATCGGGAATATAATTTTTCTCCTGCAGTAAAGACAGTATCTCATACAAAATTCCTACACACCTATAATAGTACCCATCTTTTTTAGATACCCATATTTTAAAGGCCTTTTGAAACAACGCCTGAATTTTCGGCTTGTCCGCACAGGAAATCTTTTTAAAATCCTGCATCATTATGGGCTTTTGGGTGGAAAAGTATATATCTATACATATGCTAAGTTTATTTCTTTCTACAGTATATCTTTTATGGTCCATCTGAGATAAAACCACAACGTCTCCTGCTACTACGTTATATTGATGTTTATTAAGTGTAACATCCACGTCGCCTTCAATACTGCAGTAAATTTCATTTGTGGGTAGAACGTGGTTATAGTTGGAAAACCGTTGACCGTGAATATTATCATCCACAAGAATGATTTTATCTATTTTTGTAATAAGTATATCGTTATCAAACATATTATCACCAAATCAAGTATAATATTTTCAAAAGAAAACTTCAAGTTTTTTAAATAATTTTGTGTCAAATATTACAAATTGCGCATTACGTACATTTATTTTTCCTCATTCCTTTGTATACTGAGTATTGAGGTGATTTTAAATGAATGAGAGAATTATAAACTTGGTAGAGATGTCAAAAAAAGTGGATATGATACCCGCACCTGTGGGTGTAGAATATTCTCCTGAAGATTATGCTTTGCCGGAGCCCATTTTCAATGCAAAAAGAATTATGGAATACATAAACGCACAAACCGTTTATATTACGGAAAGCAACCGTTTTACCGGTATGCTCAGATACTGGGGTGGCTCAGTTTCTGCAGGTGTACCTAGTGACTCCTTTATGAGAGGTGGCCATACCTTTAACGATCTTTGCAATAAACATTACTTTAACACCACTGAAAATTACAGCAAATACAGAGAAAATCTTATTTGCAAAGAATGGCAACACAGTACCCCTAACCATAATAATATTATTAAAAATGGAATTACTGGTGTTCTCGATAAAATCAAGTTTTACAAAGAGCAGTACCGCTTTGAAAAGGACAAATATGAATTTCTCCAGGCAGAAGAAATTGTTTGCAACGGTGTTATAAAGTGGGCGGAAAAATGCTCAAAGGAATGTCTTGAAGCCGCCAAAAATGAACAAGACATTGTTCGTAAAGCAGAGCTTGAAGCATTATCAGTGGCTATGCATAATGTTCCTAAGAACCCTGCAAAAAGTTTTTATGAGGGACTTTGTTCCATTATTTTCTGCTTCTACTTCCTTCCCGATAGTGTGGGCACCATAGACCGCTATCTTTACCCACTTTATAAAAACGATATAAAAAAAGGCATTATTACACGTAACGATGCAAAAGAACTGTTACAGGAATTCTTTATATATTTAAGCAACTACACTTCCCCTACCTCCTTTCAGGCAGATAAAACTGCAGAGTGCCACTTTGCAATAGGCGGTTACCTTGAAAACGGAGAAGACGGCTTTAATGACTTAACTAAGCTTATAGTTGAGGCTCTTATGGAAATAGATACCCGCCGTCCTGCCCTTAGCCTGAGATGGAACAAAAAAACCAATTTCGAAAATTTCAAATTCTATCTTGACTGTCTGCGGAAGGACAAAAACAATCGTCTTGCTATTGTAAACGATGAGCCCAGAATCAAGGGACTTATGGATATCAGCGGTATGTCCTTCAGTGAAGCATCTACCTACACAATGGTAGGCTGCAACGAGCCCGCCTTTCCCGGTGCTATGTACTGCGGTACTACAACCGGCAATATTATGCGATGTCTTGTAAATACACTTTATGAGCGTACAAAAGAGGTTGTAAAAGCAAAAACCTTTGATGAGTTTTTTGAAATATTCAGCCAAGAACTTGACAAAGACATTAAGCGAATGATACACTATAATGACCTATTCGATAAAATGTGTATGAAGGACTGTAATGTACTGAGTGCATTTTTGATGAACAAAACCATTGAAGAGGGACGTTCACATACACAGGGCGGCAGCGAAAAACGCTTTGGCGGACTCACCGTTATGGGTACCACCAATGCTATTGACTCTCTTTCAATTATAAAGCAATTTGTTTATGATGAAAAGCGTACCGATATGGCTCACCTTATTGATACCCTCAAAAGCAACTGGGAGTCAGACTCCGACCTTCATACAGAAATTATGCGTGAGGGTAAATTCTTTGGTAATGGATATGAAGAGGCAGACGATGTTGCCCGTCGTTTTACAACAGAACTTTACAATTTAACCAAAAACCTTAATACTATACGTGGCACTAAAATTTTCTTTGGTAATCTTGAGGGTTATCATCCTCACTCAGCCCATTTCGGTGGTATGATGCCCGCCACCCCGGATGGCAGATATGACGGTGAAGCGCTCACAGTAGGCTCATCACAGACAAAAGGCAGAGACCGAGAAGGTACTATGGCTTTACTTAAATCCATTGCTACCTGTGACCCTTGCTGTGTCCTTACAGGTTCTGTCGTTACAAATGTTATGTTTGACAAATCTATTATTACAGACGATAGTAAATTCGAATCTGTATGCAAAATGATTGAAACCTATTTCAAAATGGGTGGACTTCATATTCAGCTTAGCTTCACTTCAAGAGAAGAACTGTTAAAAGCAAAAGCCACTCCGCAGGAATATAAAAATCTGAAGGTTCGTGTTTCGGGATATTCCGCAAACTTTATAACCCTCCAAGACAAGATTCAAAATGATATTATCACGAGAACTAATCATTAGTAACTTTTTCATAAAGAAGGTAAAACATTATGACAGGAAAATTATTTGATATCGAGCATGGTTCCTTTGTTGACGGACCGGGAATCAGAACAACTGTGTTTTTTAAAGGTTGCAATCTTAAATGCGCTTGGTGTCACAATCCCGAAAGCCAAAACTTTAACACCCAAATGCTGTTTTACAAAGACAAATGTACCGGTTGCGGTAAATGCAGAGAAGTGTGTACCCATGACCAATGTGTATTTTGTGGTAAGTGCGCCCTTTACTGTCCCGTTGATGCCCGTCAGATATGCGGAAAGGATTACTCAGTCAAAGAGGTAATTGACGATATTGTCAAAGACAAAATGTTTTATGATAACTCAAATGGCGGCGTTACTTTTTCGGGTGGTGAATGTATGCTTCAGCACGACTTTCTTTTAGAGCTTTTAAAGGCCTCCAAAGAAAAAGGAATACATACAGCCGTAGATACCGCAGGACATATAAAATGGGAAGTCTTCGAAAAAATTCTTCCCTTTACCGATATGTTTCTCTATGATTTCAAATGCTTTGACAGTCAAAAGCACAAAAAATATGTGGGTGTAGACAATTCTCTTATACTTGACAATCTCAAAAAACTTTTAAAAAGCGGAAAAGAGATTTGGGTCAGAATTCCTATCATCCCCACTGTTAACGATACTGTAGAAGAAATAACAGAAATCAAAAACTTTTTAGATGAAAACGGCAAGCCCGCAAACATCGAGCTTCTCCCCTATCACGCAATGGGTGAAAACAAATACAGAGCTATTGGTAAAGAGCCTGTCATCTTTAAGACTCCAAGTGATGAAAAAATGAATGAATTAAAAGCTGTTTTCGGTATATAATCTGTGCCCGATTCCAAAAGGAGTCGGGCTTATTTATTGACACAAATATGTTCAAATGCTATAATGTAATAAAGAAATAAAGGGAGGAAAAACTATGAAAAAAATGTTTAAAAAATCAGTAAGAGAGATATTCGCTATTTTACTTATCATTAGTTTAATTTCATCCCTTTCAGGATGTAATAAAAATAAAGAAGTGGAAAATAAGCTTCCCACTACTCCTTCTCAAACCGAAACCTCATCACAGGAGGAAAGCAGCATTTCATCCGACAGCGAGAACGAAGAACAGCACTCTCAAGACAAACAAAACTCTCTTGAAAAGCAATGTTCTCATTCATATACTTCCGAAACCAAAAATCCCACCTGTATTGACGACGGATATATAAAAATGATATGCCGTTTCTGCGGAGATTCAAGTACGCAGACACTCAGTGGAGGACATGTCTACGAAAACAACATTTGTAAAAGCTGTAAAAATATCGATCCTGATAATTACCTCTCCGGTGCTGAATATCTATTTAATAGTGTTGAAGACCCACCATGCCGCCTTTCTTCAGACAAGGGAGAATATTCTATACATTTTCAAAAGCGTAGGGTATTAAACGTAATTCCATTTCCCGACACTACTAATTCGCGAGATACTGTTATAGTCGGCGGACCTTCTTATACAACAAGTATTAAGACCCCTTCTACTGATTATATTTACTTTAGTTATGACGCTCACGATAAAAGTCTTCTTTTGTACATTAACGTATATTCACCAACAGTTGCAAAAGTTAATTTCCAATATTCAGGTTATATTGTTGAATCACTGATAGACCCATCCACTATAAAAAAGGACGGCAGTCATATTTGTATTGATGATTTGGGAACTCCTGAAGACCTTGAATTTTATAATGAACTTACCGCAGAATTTTTACCCGAATGTCTTTCATATTTCAATCAGCTAACCCAACAGAAATTTGGTGCCTCTTTGGATATTTTGGGGTTTACCTCGTACATTCCGTAAACTAATGTGCTATATGAATGTATTTTTTATTTTTGTATCTTGAGATTTCTCCACTCAACCAACAGTTTGTAGACTTTTCACTTAAAATCTATTACACTTTATACAAGGAGGTAATAGTATGAATCAGGTCAAAATCGGAAAATTTATTTCCGCTTGCAGAAAAGATAAAAATTTAACTCAGCTTCAGTTAGCCGAAAAATTAAATGTAACCGACCGTGCTGTATCAAAATGGGAAAACGGAAAGTCTATGCCCGATACTTCCATTATGCTCAATTTATGTAGTATCCTCGGCATAAGTGTAAACGAATTATTAATTGGGGAGAAAATAGATATGGAAAATAATAATCAAATAAACGAACAGCTTCTCTTAGATATGTCAAAAGAATTAGAAAAGAAAAACAAAACAATTTGGGTTTCTATGTGGATAATTATGATTGTAAGTACGATAGCCTTTTTAGCAGCAACCCTTGCAGCCTCATATTTTATGCCTGAAGGAATATGGCAACTTATTGTAGTTATCGCAAGTTGCGTTGTTTTCTTGATACCGTGCTTCTATGCATTAAAACTTGAAGTAAGTGTGGGTGCTTACAAGTGCAAAAATTGCGGTCACGAGATTGTGCCTACCTATATGCAGGCACTTAATGCGATGCACATGGGAACCACTCGTTACCTAAAATGCCCAAAATGCAACAAACGTACTTGGTGTAAAAAGGTACTGAAAAAATAAACAATAAGAGCAGATGGTTCGGAACGTTCAGATTCATCTGCTCTTTGTTTTTTACTTATTATTTGCCGCAGTTTTTATCAAAACTGGGATTGCAAGCATAAAAGTTTTTGCTATCTAACTTATCTGCCGTTAAGCGTAATGCTTCACCAAAACGCTGATAGTGAACTATTTCACGCTGACGAAGGAATTTTAAAGGTTCTCTTACATCAGGGTCATCAATCAGACGAAGTAGATTATCATAGGTCACTCTTGCCTTTTGCTCTGCTGCAAGGTCTTCGTGAAGGTCGGCGAGTATATCGCCCTTCGCCTGAATATATTCAGCTCTCCAAGGAAGAGCCGATGCCGCAATTGGATATACACCTGTAGTATGGTCCACAAAATACTTGTCAAAGCCGCTTTCCACAATCTGCTTTTCAGTAAGATTTTTGGTAAGCTGATATACCATAGCACATACCATCTCTAAGTGAGCAAGCTCCTCTGTACCTATATCAGTAAGAATCCCTTTTACCTCATTATACGGCATACTATAGCGCTGTGTGAGGTAACGCATTGAAGCACCAAGTTCACCGTCAGGTCCACCATACTGACTGATTATAATCTGTGCATATTTAGGGTTTGGGTTTTTGATATTAACGGGATACTGAAGCTTTTTTTCGTATTGCCACATTAAACTTCACCCTCCTTTATTTCCCAAGGCCATGGGGAATCTATCCAGCGCCAAGGCTCTGTTGCCGGTGCATCGTTGGTGGTAACTATATAAGGGCCGAAGCGTTGTTCATAAGCTGCCACCAGTTCCTTTCTTTTGCGTCTTAGTTCATCAAGAAGCATTAGTGCTCTTCTGCAAGTAGGATGAACATCAAGATAAAGTTCCATTTCCTTTATAGAGAAGTCAAATTCGTGAATTTTCCTTTTTAACATTTTTCTGTCATTCACCCTTCATTCCTCCTACACACAGAGGTTTGTCAAGTTCAGGAAAGGCAGTACCTCTTATAAATGCGGTGTCAGGCTCATATACCTGTTCTATCACCTGATTTTCAATAAATACCAGTGTCAATGCCTGTTTGCAAGAATTATCCGTGTTTTCATTCATATTCATTCTTTGTGAATCAAACATTTTAATTTCTCCTTTCGGGTATTTCACCCGTTAACAGTATATGAAAAAAATCAGGATGGGGTTCCATCCTGATTTTCACTTTAATAATAACTTTTATATCTTTCTTTTTTAACATTATTAAGTTCTTTCATTGCTGTTTTATGTTTCTTCGCAGTGTAACAGCATTTAAGGCAATAATACAAATCTTCTTTTGAAGAATAGCGCAACTGAGCGTCTATGTCCTTAACAAAGCACCATGGACATCTGACAACTACTTGAGGCTTTTTATTCTTAAACATATGCTTGACTCCTCCCCTGCTTTTACATACTGTGTCATACATAACGAATAGTTGGGACTGAACATAGCTCCCTCGCGTATTTCTCCCACAGTACCGTCAATATCGGTTTCAAAGGTAAACTGAGTATTTATCATAGGCACCTTTGCGCTAAGTACAGTAGCATTTTCAAAAATGTTCTTACGGAATTTATATTCACATTTAAATCCTGCTTTATCGCCGTTTTTATTTTCAATAGACATTTCGGTACCCGATATATCCTCAGGATATTCGGTTCTGCCCCAAGTGCCGTTCATATTTTCTATAATTTTAACCTTAGTATCTGGCTTTGCTGTTCTTAGTATTTTTTTCTTTAAATAAAGTCTTCCGTCATCACAGAATAAGAACGAAGAAACGAATTCTATTTCATTCTCCCCTTTACCTATGGTCATCGGCTCGAACTCAACATATATTTGATGCTCATCCGGTCTTTCAATTTTATTAACATGACATCTCAGATTGGAAAGGGGCGCACCACCGACAACGCTGGAAAGATAGGCTTGTCTGTGCAGGAAATTAAGAGCAAATGGATAACTTCCATTCCACATTTGTGATGAATTAGGACCCAAATCCTGCTTAATTCTTCCTGCATAAGGACGAAGGTCAACTATATTTCCACCGCAAATTGGGTCTATTGCTAATCTCCAATTAGAGTCAACATACCAAAGAAGCTCTCTGCCTGATTTACTAACTAAATCATGGAAAAGGTTAATATCACCTCTGCCTATAGCAACTTTCTCTTTATGTATCTTTGCATATTCCTCCATTGTAACAATATCAAGTTTTCCTTCATCGGATTTTTTCTTATAATACTCAAGACATTGTCTGTATAAATCCTTGGAGTCTTCTGATGATTCCTCAAAATTTCTTCCCTCATTAAGCCAACCTGAGCCGGTATAATTATTAAAATATACAGTATCGTTATACTTATCCTGATCTATCCATTCATCAAGAAAATCATATATATACTGACACTTTTTACCCTTATTTAGTTTTCCGCGCTGCATATTCGCGGTGTGAGAAGAAAAATAATCATCTCTGCTGAGATACGACATAAGCATATCCCTGTTCAAATGAGGTACGCATATTATATCTATTGCCTCTTCTTTGTTTTTTGCAGGACAAAGACTATTTGCTTTAGAGGGGTAATATGCAGTCCAAGGGCCACCCTCACTAAATAAATACCATGTATAACTACAACCGGCAAACATCTTTATACCTTCCTCAAAACAGCTTGTAACAGCTATTTTTACTGAGGGATATTTTTCATTTATATAAGACAGCGAATCCGCATCAAAATAGTATCCCGCAATAGATACCGGATAAAATCCAAAAAATCCATAAAACCTTTCGAACATAAAATCTATTATTTTCTTGCGTTGTTCCAAAGGTTTTAAAAACAGCATAATTATAGGCTCATCTTCACCGAAAGCCTCTTTATACGCCTCAGATTCTATTCCGTGAAAATGTATACCTATTTCATCACCAAAATCACGTGCTTGTTGTTTATAATATTCGATTATTTCGGGATAATCCATTCCCTTAAGCGGAATATGAAGAGTGGTTTTAAGACCGAGTTTATGGGCTGTATCCTGCTGAAATTTAAGTGAATCCATCATTAATGGACTGGCAGCTCTGTGCAAAATATTACAATACATATATAAGCTCTCCTTATCTTTTTTTACATTATATTAATTAATTCAAGCTCTTTCCGCAACAGCGTTTATATTTCTTGCCGCTTCCGCAGGGACATAGAGCATTAAGAGCAACAACACCCGTTCCTCGCACCGTAGAAGGCTTATCACCTGCCGAGCTTTCCTGTGCCACCTTTTCACGCCTTACCTCTTCGTCGCTTTTAATAACAACACTAAGGCACTGCTTTGCAGTTTGTTCGCGAATAGAATCGGTCATAGCTTCAAACATATCATAGCTTTCATTTCTGTAAGCAACAACAGGGTCGTGCTGACCGTAGGCTCGAAGACCGATACCCTGTTTTAACTGGTCCATAGCGTCAATATGGTCCATCCAGTTACTATCAACATTCCTGAGCAGAATTACCCTTTCTGCCTCACGCATTATTTCGGCAGTGAAAAGTTTTTCTCTCATTGCATACTTTTTCCTTGCCTTTTCCTTAAGTTCTTCCTTTATATCCTCAGGGCTGATGTTATTAAGTTGGTCAACTGTATAATAGAAATCACTTTCTCTGCACAGCCACCCGCCGAAAAATGCTCTGAGTCCGTCAAAATCCCATTCGTCAGCAGGTATATCAGAAATAAACATACCGATATTCTTGTCAATGGTGTCATCAATCATCTTCATAACAGTTTCTTTAAGGTCTTCACCGTCAAGAACCTTGTTACGCTGAGCATATATAAGCTCACGCTGTTTATTCATAACATCATCATATTCAAGAACACTTTTACGGGAAGCAAAGTTTATGCCCTCTTTCTTCTTCTGGGCGCTTTCTATTCCCTTTGTAAGTATACCGTACTCAAGAGGTACATCCTCACCAAGATTAAGCGCATCCATAGCACTAAGCATTCTCTCTCCTCCGAAAAGACGCATAAGGTCGTCTTCAAGAGAAATATAGAACTTGGTTGTACCCGGGTCACCCTGTCGTCCTGCACGGCCTCTGAGCTGATTATCAATACGTCTTGAATCGTGACGCTCGGTACCGATAATACAAAGACCGCCCGCCTGTCTTACCTTTTCTGCCTCAGGAGCGATTTCTGCCTTAAAGGCAGCATACAGCTCTTTATATTCCTCTCTTGCCTTTGCAATTTCTTCTTCATTAGTTTCAGCAAAGCCTGTAGCCTCTAAAATAACCTCGTCGCTGTAGCCTCTGTGCTTTAATTCACTTTTAGCAAGATACTCCGCATTACCGCCAAGCATAATATCTGTGCCTCGACCTGCCATATTGGTAGCAATGGTAACCGCACCGAGTTTTCCTGCCTGAGCAATAATTTCCGCTTCCTTTTCGTGATGCTTCGCATTAAGCACATTATGGGGAATCTTCTGCATTTTAAGCAGCTTACTCAAGACCTCGCTTTTTTCGATGGTAACAGTACCTACAAGTACAGGCTGACCTTTTTTATTGCACTCGATAATATGCTTTATAACCGCCCTGAATTTGCCCATTTCTGTTTTATAAATAACATCATCGGTATCCCTTCTGATAACAGGCTTATTTGTAGGAATTTCAATTACGTCAAGCTTATAAATCTCACTGAACTCAGCCTCCTCGGTCATAGCAGTACCTGTCATACCCGAAAGCTTATTATAAAGACGGAAGAAGTTCTGGAAGGTAATGGTTGCAAGTGTCTTTGATTCCTGAGCTATCTGTACGCCTTCCTTGGCTTCAATAGCCTGATGAAGCCCCTCATTATATCGTCTACCGAACATAAGACGGCCTGTATATTCATCAACAATAACTACCTCGCCGTTCTTGACAACATAGTTTACATCCCTCTTCATCACACCGTGGGCGCGGATTGCCTGTGTAACGTGATGAGCAATTGCCATATTTTCAGCATCGTTAAGATTTTCTATACCGAAATAAGCTTCTGCTTTTTCTACACCCGAAGGAGTAAGAGTGGCAGTTCTTGCCTTTTCATCAACAACATAGTCGCCGTCATACTTAGCTTCCTCGTCGCTCATTTTATTGTCCATTTCCCTTACGACGCATTTTCTGAGTCCCTTTACAAAACGGTTTGCTCTGTCGTAAAGGTCGGTGGATTTATCCCCGTGTCCCGATATAATAAGAGGTGTTCTGGCTTCGTCTATGAGTATAGAGTCAACCTCATCCACTATAGCAAAGTTGTGTCCGCGCTGAACACGCTCAATTGCATAAGTCACCATATTGTCCCTTAAATAATCAAAACCAAGCTCATTATTGGTACAGTATGTTATATCTGCGGCATAGGCTTCCCTCTTTTGCTCATTGTCCATACCGTGAACAATAAGACCAACCGACAGTCCCATAAAGCGATAAAGCTTACCCATCCATTCAGAGTCACGCTTTGCAAGGTAATCGTTAACGGTAACAATATGAACACCCTTACCGGAAATAGCATTAAGATAAGCAGGAAGTGTCGCTACAAGAGTTTTACCTTCACCTGTTTTCATCTCGCTTATTCTTCCCTGATGAAGAACAATACCACCGATTATCTGAACAGGGAAATGACGCATACCAAGTACTCTGTCACCTGCTTCTCTACAGGCGGCAAAGGCTTCAGGAAGAAGGTCATCAAGACTCTCCCCGTTTTTATGGCGCTCCTTGAATTCATCTGTTTTTGCCTTCAGCTCTTCGTCACTTAAAGCCTTATATTCCTCTTCAAGCTCTAAAACCTTCTGCTGTAAGGGCATAAGTCTTTTTATTTCCTTTTCGCTGTAATTACCGAAAATTTTCTGAAATAAACCCATTATAAAATCTCCTTAGGATGAAATCCTTTATATTATACCTTAAAACATACTTTAAATAAAGTATAATTTGTAAATTAATTAGCGGTTATAACACCATTTTTAAGCATTAGCCCGCCTGTCACCTTAATGCTACCGTCACGAAGTATTAAAACTGCCTCAAATCCCTCTACGGCATCAATAAGCTTTACTGCATCTCTACTTCCCATAAGCATACATACAGTAGACAGCGCATCACAGTCCACCGAGCTTTCCCCGATAAGCGTAACACTGCTTAAATCGTTCACTACACCATAGCCTGTTTTGCAGTCGATGATGTGGTGGTATATATTGCCGTCCTTTTCAATATATCGCTGATAAATTCCCGAAGTCACAAAGCTTGCGCTGTCTGACACAACCGTTACGGCAATTTCTTCACTGAAGGGCTTTCTTATGCCGATTCTTATATTTTTATCCCCGAAAGCATAAACATTTCCCCCAAGGTTAACAGTTGCTCTTTCTACACCCTTGCTTTTGAGAAGCTCTACCACCTTATCGGCTATATAACCCTTTGCAATTCCCCCAAGGTCAAGCTGAGAGCCTTCAAGGGCTACGGTATTACCGTCAATCTTTATTTTTTTATAGTCAATAAGGGGAAGCTTTTCTTTTATCTCTTCATCACTTGGCATAGTCTTACCGTTAAAATCATAAAGACTGCTGACAGGCGAAACCGTTATATCAAAGCACCCCTCAGATAAATCCGAATAGTACACCGCTTTTTCAATAAGAGCTATCGTTTCGTCACTGACAGTAGCACTGCCGTTTTTGTTTATTCTGTATATATCGCTTTCCTCTTTTGTACGGCTTAGCATATTCTCATAATATGTGCAAAGCTCAAAAGCCTCTTTTATAACAGAGTCTGAGCAGTCAGCAGAAATGGTGACCACCGTATCCATCATAAAAAAGGTATCGGTATTTCTATAAGCTTTTGTGCCACAGCCACAGCAGAAAAGCAAAGTCAGTAAGGTAAACAAAGCAATTAATTTTTTCATACAATTATTATACAATTTATTTTCTTTTTTGTAAAGGTGTGGTATACTGTAATTTAAAGGAGAGTGAACTGTATGGTAAAAAAAGCAGATATAATTTTACTTGTTTTAATAATACTATGCGGTCTTGCTCTGCTTTTTGCTATGCTGTTTATACCAAAAGCCTACGGCACAACCCTTGTTATAAGCCTTGATAATGAAGAATATATGAGGGTACCCCTTTCTGAAGATAAGGTTATTACTCTTCCCGAAAATACGGTAGTGATTAAAAACGGAGAAGCCTTTGTAAAGTCTTCCCACTGTCCCGACAAGGTTTGCATAAATCAGGGGAAAATAAGTAAAAAAGGCCAAACCGTTATCTGCCTTCCTGCAAAAGCAGTATTGGAGGTGGAGTAATGGCAAAAAAAATCACCCTATATTCACTGCTCACCCTTTTTGCTCTTGCAATTTCCTATGTAGAAGGTCTTGTTTTTGCCTTTATTCCGTTTATTCCTGGCTTTAAGTTAGGACTTGCAAACAGCGTTTCTATGCTTCTGATTTCTAAAAAACAGGTACGGGGAGGAGTAGCTGTAAACTTTGTGAGAATAATTTTATCGGCTCTGCTTTTCGGTAATTTTTATTCCTTTGTTTTTTCTCTTGCAGGGGGAGTTTTATCCACACTTGCGGTGCTGATTTTTACTAATTTCAAAATATTTTCCTTTGCAGGTGTTGGCACCGTTGCCGCCGTTTGTCATAACCTTGCACAGATAACAGCCGCGATTTTTATTATAGACACCGTCGGAATTATTTATCTTCTTCCCATAATGATTATTTCGGGTGCTGTTACAGGCTTTATAAGCGGTATTTTATTGGAAATTTTTACAAACAAATATCCCCGTATTATTCCGGAATAATAAATTCCTCTTTTGGAAATGCTATTTTCAAAGGAGGTTTTATTATGTGTAAGGTTACTTGTTTTGTAGAAGGTATGATAATCGGCGTTGCCGCAGGTATAGGTGTTGCTATCGCAGGAAAAATGATGATAGACAACAGCAAACAGCTTACTAAAGGGAAAAATAAGCTTGAAAAGGCTGTCACCGAATTTGTTGACGGCGTTCAGACTATGATAAGATAAAAAAGAGCCTAACGGCTCTTTTTTTAATGAGAATTTAAAGTTTTTATAAATTGACAAATATCTTCCTGCCACATTATTACAAGAGTTCCGTTTTCTACCCTGACGGTTGCCTTTTTGCCAATAAATTCGTTACTGACTCCAAGGGGTATGGTATTTACAATTTGTGCATTTTCAAGCTCATATTTAAGACCACTGATATAAACGCCCTCAGACTTTTCAGAGTGGGAAAACACAGAAACATAACCTTTATTTTGTTCATCAAAGCAAATTTTGCCGTTACAAACAGCGGTAATAACTGTTCCTTCTCCTAACAAAAAAGCTCTTTTACCTTTACTTGCTATAAGGGTTAAAAGCTGAATATTTGCAAAGGTATGGTCAGGTCTTCCGCCCATTCCGCCGTATAAAACAAAGGTATCAGCACCATTATTTTCCCCAATTTCCACAGCCTTTGCCATATCGGTTTCATCCTTAACAGTAGGCAAAACAGTGACATTATCCCCCTGTGGTACAAAACCGAGAGAATCAAAATCACCCACAATAAAATCAGGCTCAATTTCTATATTCTTTAAGTATTCATATCCGCCGTCAGCACAAATTATAAGGGAATTTTCAGGTACAACAGCGTCCTTTATTTCCCCCGCACCGAAAATACAACAAATCTTATTCATCAAGCTTAAGCACAGCCATAAACGCATCGGGAGGTACCTCAACCTTACCCAGTCTGCGCATACGCTTTTTACCTTCCTTCTGCTTTTCAAGCAGCTTTTTCTTTCGGGTAATATCACCGCCATAGCATTTTGCAAGTACGTCCTTACGCATTGCCTTAACGGTTTCTCGGGCAATTATCTTTCCGCCCACAGCAACCTGAACGGGCACCTCAAAAAGCTGACGGGGGATAAATTCCTTAAGCTTTTCGGCAATTCTTCTTGCCCTTGCGTGAGCATTGTCAACATGAACGATAAAGGAAAGAGCGTCTACAACATCCCCTGCAAGCATAACGTCAAGCTTTATAAGCTTACTCTTTTCATAGCCCTTTGTTTCGTAATCATAAGAGGCATAGCCTTTTGTACGGGATTTAAGAGCATCAAAAAAGTCATATACAATTTCGCCCACAGGCATAATATAGTGAATGTCCACCCTGTCACCCATATACTTCATATCGGTATATACGCCTCTTCGTTCCTCACAAAGCTGCATTATAGCACCTACATAATCATTAGGGCTGTAGATATGCACGTCGGCTACAGGCTCCATAGCCTCTACAATAGAAGCGGGGTCGGGATAATTAGTAGGATTATCTACATCAACGGTACTGCCGTCATTTAAGGTAAAGCGGTAAACAACACTTGGCGCAGTGGTGATTATATCAAGATTATATTCTCGCTCAAGTCTTTCTTCTATAATTTCCATGTGAAGAAGACCGAGAAATCCACATCTGAATCCAAAGCCCAAGGCTTTACTTGTTTCAGGCTCGTAAAGAAGCGAGGCATCATTAAGCTGTAACTTTTCAAGTGCCTCTCTTAAATCACCATATCGCGCACCATCGGCGGGGTAAATACCGCAGAACACAACAGGGTTTACTTTTCTATAGCCTTCAAGGGCATTTTCTGCCGGTCTGTCAACCAAAGTGATAGTATCGCCCACACAGGCGTCCTTTACGGTTTTAATGGAGGCGGCAAGATAACCAACCTCACCCGCTTCAAGACAGTCACAGGGCATAAGACAGGTAGCCTGTTTTCTGCCAACCTCAACCACGTCAAACTCTGCTCCCGTAGCCATCATTCTGATTTTATCTCCCGCCTTGATTTTACCTGAAACAACGCGGAAATATACAATAACACCCTTATAAGCATCATAGTAAGAGTCGAATATAAGAGCCTTAAGAGGCGCGTTTCTATCCCCCTGAGGAGCCGGAATATCGGTAACTATTCTTTCAAGCACTTCTTCAACATTAAGTCCTGTCTTTGCAGAAATTCGTGGAGCAGACTGTGCCTCAATACCGATAACATCTTCTATTTCATTTATAATTCTTTCAGGCTCAGCAGAGGGTAGGTCAATTTTGTTGACAACAGGCATAATTTCAAGGCCATGGTCAACGGCAAGATAGGTATTAGCGAGCGTTTGCGCCTCAATACCCTGAGAAGCATCAACCACAAGAATTGCACCCTCACAGGCTGCAAGTGAACGGGACACCTCATAATTAAAGTCAACGTGACCGGGGGTATCAATAAGATTAAGCTCGTACCTTTCGCCGTCTGCAGCAGTATGATAGAGGGTAACGGCGTGAGCCTTTATGGTAATACCGCGTTCTCTCTCTAAATCCATACTGTCAAGTATCTGTTCTTCCATCTCACGCTGTTCGACAGAGCTGGTTAGTTCAAGAAGCCTGTCTGCCAGAGTAGATTTACCATGGTCAATATGAGCCACTATACAAAAGTTTCTTATTCTCTCAAGTGGAAAAGACAAAATCAATTCTCCTATCTTTGTAATTATAGAGTTATTGTAACATATTTTCACTTTCAAGTAAAGAAATTAATTAAGTAAACAAAAAATTGACCTTGCTTTCGCAAGGTCAATTTTTGATTTTTAATTATTACTGGGGACCTAAAGTACCGCTACCTGCAAGGTAGAGCTTGAGAACCGCAAGGTCAGCAGTATTAATAATACCATCGCCGTTGCAGTCGGCACCGGCTTCTACATCACCACTGGCTGCAAGATAGAGCTTGAGAGCTGCGAGGTCGGTAGTATTAACAACTTCGTCACCGTTGCAGTCACCATATACTATTTCAGGCTCAGCAGATTCGGTAGCACAGTAGTATCCGCCTGCTACGAATTCGGTAACAACTTCACCGTCTTCATCTACCCAAGTAGTAACAGGATTGCCGTTAGCATCAATTACAACAGGAGCTGTAATTTCTTCGTCAACACCATAGAATACAGTAAAGGTTGTACCATCAAGGTTACCGAGAGTTACAGGAGTGCAGCCTTCGAGAAGCTCGAAGTCAACTGTAACAGCCTCGCTTAAGGTAAACTCATCAAAGTAAACTGTGTCACCGGAGCAAACAACACTGTTGTTGATAATCAGATACAGGTAAGAATTGGATGCTGTTTCAGCCGAGTTAACGAAGAACACTTCGCCGTCAAGCCACTTGCCTGTTTCTGTATCAGCAGAAATCACAAATGTGTTAGGAGTAGCGGTTGTTCCCCAGATATTGTAACTACCGATATGAGCCTCTACATTAAGGTTAGCAGAAATATTTTCAACATAATACTTAAACTTAACCTTATAGGTCTTACCGGGTTCAAGAACCCAAAGAGCAACACTCTGCTCCTTCATAGCGTTTCTGTTACGGAAGAAGGTGTTTTCAGCAAACTCAGGAGCCTCGGTATATTTGCTGGCAGTGCTAACCATAGTCTGAGTTTCTTCATCGAATATATAGGTATTCTTCCAGCAGAACTGATTTCCATCCTTAAGCCAAGCAGTAGTGGTGTTTTCTTCATCGATAACAATTTCAGTATTAGCCTGGTCAGCGCGAACGGGATCATAGTCAATATCCTCATACTTGAAGGACTTGTCACCGCTATAAACCTTTTCGTCGGTAATGCTTACATTTATACCATTTCCATATAGATGGCTTGCATAGTTTTCCATACCGAGAACAGGGTTCTTGTATGCGTAAACTGTGATGTTACCATCCATTGTTTCGGGAACAGGAATGTACTCTGTATCAGAGAGTGACCATACGTGGTCATAGCTTATGTTTGCACCAAGCTCGGGATATTCAATAACATCGCCCTTAACACCTGCTACAGAAGTAGTGCTTGAACCGTTAACATAGGTAACGGAACAATCAAGCTCGGCAACGATTACTTCTTCAATATAGAACTGAGATCTGCCAATGATTTCAAAGGGATATACTACGCTTCCATCGTCAAGAGTATAGGACTCAACACCGTTAGCTTCAGCAACCTTACGAGCCTTAAAGCCGGTGAGGGTAGCATGAAGTGAAAGAACGGGAACAGCATCAGCCATAGCACCTGTAGAAATAGTGAAGGTATGAGTATGTACACCTTCGGTATCAAGATTTATCTGACCAGCGCTTGCTGTACCATACTGTGCGTTGTTTTTATCATTAGCGCCTGTAGCAGTCATTGAAAGTTTTCTGCCTGCAATAAGGTCAAGCTTTGTATTTGCAGGGCCAACCTCAGTAACATTGTACTTAACGGTTACAGAATAGCCTGTATTAGCCTTAGGAACAAATGCCTTACCGGAAGCATCCTTAATAATAAGGTTAGAGAAAATAGCCCAACCGATATTAGTTTCCTCGCCAACCTCCATAGCAGCGTATTTATCGCCTTTGTCTGTAATATGTGTATAACCACTGGATGCAAGAGAGCCAGTCAACTGGTCTAAGCCACTGGTCTTAGTAGGATTAAATGCACTTGCACTACCGGTAGCGGGCTTAGCCATATAGAAGCCGTCAGCGGTATAGCCCTGTGAAGCCCAGCTTGTTTCGGTAAGAGTAGTATTATAAACGCCGTCCTTCATATAAGCAAGGCCGTTTACAGCAGCTATAGAAGCATTCTTATAATCAAAGGTCTTATTAGAAACATAATCTTCATACTTAGCGTAAAGCTCAATACTACCTAAAGTGTTAATTGTAGCACCTGCAGCTCTAGTAAGTTCTTCGTCAAGATACCAGCCTGCGAAATATTTGCCCTCGGGAATTGTCTCGGGCATAGCACTGACAGCAAAATCTGTTTCAGGGGCAATATCCTCAACAACTAAGTCTTCCTGACCGTTATTGAAGTGATAAACAGCCTTGATGTTGGAAAGGTCAAGTTCTTCAACCTTAACATCATCAATATACATTATGTTATTTCTTGCATTAGCATAGGATGTACCTTCGGTTTTAACAACAAGGAGAATGGACTGATGTCCGCTGTTGGCAGTACTAATACCTACATCAGTAGCCTTAACGCGCATTTCAAAGTCTACCCAACCATTTGTAGCAGATTTTGAAATAATATATTTTTGACTTGTGGTTGCTGAACCCCACCAGATGTTACCGGTGTTGAACTGTAAAGCATGAATAGTAAAGTTCTGAGCTGCTTCCTCAGGAACATAGTACTTAAAGGATACCTTGTAATCATATGTATAAGTTACATCTTTAGCGGAAGGACCAAGGTCTTTAACCATGAAACCGCCCTGTTCAAGTTCACCGGAAAGTCTTGTTTTATAATACTTTCCGGCTTCAAATGTAGGAGCAGCGTCGCCACCAAGAATAGCGAAGGTATCGGTATCAGCATCATAGCTATAATATTTAGTCCATTCTGTTTCCCAATCAGTTGGCTGAGCAGTCATTACATTAAGGTTTGTATTTTCATACTTCATTGACTTCTTGCCGCTGTAAGCATACTCATCGCTTATCATAGCGTTGGTGAGCCATTTATTTTCAACATACAGAGTGTTGTGGCTATAGGATTCAAAGCCCTGTACACCGGTAGCAATCTGATAAATGTCAATATTGCTTCCATCAGAAACTTCAGGAAGAGCCACATACTCATCAGGAGATAGTGACCATAAAATATCGGAAGAGTTGTAAGGATCAACAGCATCTTCAAGTACAATAGGCTGACCCTTTGTCAAAGCTTTTTCAGAGGTATTACCGTCAAGATAATGAAGCGTAGCAACAGAGTTTAATTCCTGAATGGTAATATCGGTTATGTAGTATTCAGCATAACCCTGATGATACCAGTTACCGTCAGCATCCTGCTTGTTAGCGGGAGCCTTTTCATCGTAGCCCTCGTACCACTGTGCACCGTAAGAGGTTGGAAGACCGATACCAAGGTAAGAGGTATAGGTTTTGCCGTCGTAAGAGAAGGAACCGTCAGCGTTCTGTGTTATACCGAAGGCCTCAAGCTCAGCGGCAGTTTTGGCAGTTACAGTTTTACTAATAGAAAACTTAGCACCTGCTGCCTTAACGGCTGTATCGGCATAATTTTTATCAGTATTGGTAAATACATTAGTAGTAGCTGTCACTTCGCCTGTTTCTTCGTCTACAGTTTCTTCAACGGCAAGGGTGTGACCGTCAAGATACTTATCGGCACCGCTAATATTTCTACCGCTGTCCCAGTAAGCAATCTGTGTGCAGCTATAAAGACCGCCGTGGTTAATCATAGAGCCGCCGTCAAAAGAAAGTTGGTTTCCGTCAGCATCCTTTGCCTCAATACCTTCAAATGAATCATCGGTAGAAAGAGTATAAACAGGCAGATAAGGTCTTGCCCAGCAACCTGCAAAACGGGTAGTATAGTACTCAACATTAACCTGGTATTTCTTGCCCGGTTCAATAACAATAGGAGTACCGTCCTCTTTAAGAGGAGTAATGGTAGAATTTTTACCGTTCTTTGTTCCGGCAGAATACATATAGAGTGCATCTGTACCGTTAAGGTTACCATAGCTAACCTTTGTACCACTGTTCTTAGCCACGAAGTCATAGGTATGACCCTCGGGTTTTACGGGATTATCATAATCCACATAAAGTTTATCTTCAGAAAAATCGAACTCATAATAAAGTCCTGTTTCTGTGTCTGCTTCCTGCTGGGCAAAGGCGCTCATAGGAACAACCATTGTGGTGAGCAACAAACAAACTGCGAGTAAAATACTCAAAAGTTTTTTCATTGAAATTTCTCCTTTCAAAATTTTATGTATAAAGTGTATCATATCTTTTGGACATTGTCAATTTTTTTGTGCAAAAACATAAAAAGTTTTTTCTTAATCTTTCTGTAGTTCCTCTTTTTTAACACAATATGCTTCCCACTGTGCATAAATATCGTTTAAAAGCATTTCCTGTTCTTCAATTTCCTTTGTTATCTGCTGAAGTTTCACAAAGTCAGAGGATATATCCTCACTTAGTAAAAGAGCCTTCAATTCCTCTATTTTTTCTTCTTTTTGTGCGATTTCTACTTCGGTTTTTTCTATTTTTTTGTTTATTTTAGAAAGTTCTTTAAAAGCAGAATAATATTTTCCCTTTTTAGAAGGTTCCTCTGTTTTTTCTTCTTTCTTTTCTTGATTCAACTCTTCCCTTTGCATTTTTTCATATTCTTCATAACCAAAGGGATAATGTGTGGTACCGCTTTCATCAAAAACAAGAAGATTATCGCATACCTCCTTTATAAAATATCGGTCGTGAGATACACAAAGAATTGTACCGGGATAATTTTTAAGCATTTCTTCAAGAGCCTGTTTACCTATAATATCCATGTGGTTTGTCGGCTCATCAAGAATAAGGAAGTTTGGCTTCTTTTTAAGTATCTTGCAAAGACAAAGGCGTACCTTTTCGCCTCCTGACAGCACAGAAACCTTTTTAAACACATCCTCTCCTCTGAAAAGGAAGGAGCCCAAATCACTTCTTGCCTGTGTCTGAGTAAGACACGGGAAAGCATCCCAATAGTCATCAAGCACTGTTTTATCGCTGACATACTGTGCAAGATGCTGGTCAAAATAGCCTATTCTTACATTTACTCCCTGAATAATACTTCCGCCAAGAGAGGAATTCTTGCCCATAACCGTTTTAAGCAGAGTAGACTTGCCCTTGCCGTTAGCACCGATAATACCCATTTTCTCCCCTCGTTTTAAAAGGAAGCTTACCTTTGCTAAAACAGAGGTATAGCCTACCTTTAAGTCCTTCACCTCCAGCACATTGCCGCCGCTTATCAGTTCAGGGGTAAAATCTGCAAAAAACGCCCTTGTATCGCTATGTTCGGGAGCTTCAATAATTTGGGTTTTATCGAGAGCTTTTATACGTGACTGAACCATTGCAGCCTTTGTGGCTTTATAACGGAAACGTTCAATAAGAGCCTGTGTCTTTTCTATTTCCTTTTTCTGCTGAAGGTGTTCCTTTAGTTGTTTTTCACGCTGAGCTTCTTTAAGCTTTATAAAGGCAGAATAATTTCCAAGGTATCTGGTAATTTTGCCGTATTCAATTTCATAAACAACATCTGCAAGTTTATCTATAAACATCTGGTCGTGGGACACAACCACTATTGCACCGGGATAAGACTGAAGATAGGTTTCAAGCCACTGCACCGTCTGTAAATCAAGATGGTTTGTAGGCTCGTCAAGGAGAAGTATATCGGGCTTTGAAAGAAGAAGCTTCATAAAAGCGATTTTTGTTAGCTGTCCGCCCGAAAATTCAGAAAGAGGCTTTTTTCTCTGACTTTCAAAACCGAAACGGGAGATTAAGGTTTCCTTTTCCTTATTATAATAATAGCCTCCAAGATTTTTATAGGCTTCCTCAAGTGTGCTAAAGCTTAGCATTGCATCATTATCTCCATTTTGAGCAAGAACAAGAAGCCTGTCCATTTCATTTTTCATATCTATAAACCGAGCAAACGCCTTTTCAAGCTCATCCTCAAGACAAACCGACAAATCCTCAAAGGAAATCTGTTTAAGATAGCCTATCTGTATATCCTGCGACCTATTAACGCAGGCGTTACTTCCCTCCGCTTCTATTTCGCCGCTGATAAGACGAAGCAGGGTGGTTTTTCCGCATCCGTTTCTTCCGACTATAGCTATCTTTTCTTTATTTTTAATTTCAAAGTTTATATCGGTAAGCAAATTTTCTCCGCTAAATGAAACATTTGCATCAGATATTGAAAAATACAAAACAATCACTCCCAGTAAAAGACATTTTAACATAAAATGTATTTATCGGTCAATAATATCCTTGGTGATTTTATGAAACTGAAAGCTTTTCTTTATGTGCTGTGTGCAGTAATTATAAGCGGTGCACTGTTCGCTTCGGTAATTTTTGTATTAACAAGAGAAAATCTTATTGGGGTAGATGTTCCGAAAACCGATGTTCCGTACAGTCAGTCAGGCTTTGTTCCCGAAAACACAACCGTGCTTTTTATTTTTCCTGATTCCTTCGGTGTAGCAATAGACCTTGATTTTGAAAAAAACTTTACCTCTGCCGTAATTTTAAAAAATGCCGACGAGCAAATAGCAAAAGAATACGGCTTTGACATAGCTCATACCTGTGTATGCGATTACCCCTTTATGATGGATTTTATAGATACAATCGGCGGTATTGAGTTAACTGAAAATAGCGAAACCAACCGCTATACAGGGGTACAGGTCTGCAATCTTGTTGCCTCTTACTCCGATGACATTCCACTAAGAGCAAGAATAATAGAAGCAATATTTTTAAAAATTTCAAAATACGGCTTGAGTGACACAGCTCTTTCCTGTATAATAGAAAAGACCAGAACTACACTTTCTGCTCCTGCCTGCTATGGTTGGACGCAAAGTGCCCATAATGTTCTTAATTCCTTTAACATTCTTAACGAGAGGTAAAAATATTTGAAGCGTTTTTTTAAAACTGCAATATGTCTTTTGCTCTGTTTGGGGCTTTGTTTTTCCTGCGGCTGTACCCTTAAAGAAGAAGTCCCTCCCGACAGGGAAGCCACTATAAATACAGGCACTGTTATAACCGCCCCTCAAATAGCAACCGATGAAAGCGTTTCGGCACTGTCGGGCAGTCAGGCTCAGCTTACAGACGAGGAAAAGGATTTTATATGGTCCTATTATTTTCTTGACGAAACCGAGCAATTCCTTTACCGCACAATGCTTAATATGGTAAGAAATCTGACAGTAGGCTGGATAGATATGGGGTATTTAGGCAACAATGCTTCGGTTAATGTTGCCCGTGCTTACCGCGCACTTTCAAATGATTTTCCCGAGTATTACTGGATGCCGGTTTCTTATTACATAAATCTGCACGACGGCAAAACCTCGGTAGCCTTTAAGAGAAATGATGCAGAGGACGGATACGGCTTTACAAAAAAGCAGATTGAAGATAATGCCGAGGAATTTTACGACAATATAAACAGAATAATTGAAAAAACCCGTAATGCCGAAAGCGATTTCGAAAAGGAGGTTATTATCCACGATACCCTTTGCAAAGCGGTTACCTATGACAGCGATTTTGATTTGGATGTTAAGGACAGCATATACACTGCTTACGGTGCCCTTGTAAACGGACACGCTGTATGCGAGGGATATGCAAGAGCATTTAAGCTTTTATGCCGATATGCAGGTATTAAGTGTATACTTGTTACAGGAGATTCAAGGGGCGTAGGCCATATGTGGAATATGGTAGAGCTTGACTCACAGTGGTACCACGTTGATGTAACCTGGGATGACTTAAGAAAAGAAGCTCTTCATACATACTTTAACCTGACAGAGCTATCCATTCGAGCCGACCACGATATTGACATCACCTATGCAAAAGCCGACTCCACACTTATCTCACAGGGAAATTCCTTTAACTTTTATTTACCAAAAGCCGAAAGCTATGAATATAACTATTATGTAAAAAATGAGCTTGTTATAAAGGATGACCCCATTACACCCACTGTCAGCGAGATTATTAATGCATACAACAAGGGTTTGCGCAAGGCCGAGTTTTTATTTGACAGCCAAGAATCTCAAGTGGATTTTCGTAACAATTATGAAACTTATGTTGTTGAAATACAGAAAAAATGCGTGGAGCAAATGGGGGATGTTTATTTTAAACTCAGCACCCTTTCCTTCCCCTCTAACACCTGTATAATATATTTTGAAGAATATAAAAAAGAGGAATTTTCACTATGGTCTTATCTCCTAAATAAATTTAAAGACCTGAAATAAAGCAAAAGTGACTATCATTAGTTTGACAAATAAAAACTTATATTATATAATGTAAAAGATTAGATTTTTAAGTTTGGCTAAGGAGTTATTTATGGAAAAAATCACCGATTACTTTGGCTGTAATGTATTTAATGATACGGTTATGAAAGAGTATCTGCCTGAGGATACCTACAAGGCACTCAAGAAAACCATTGAACAGGGAAAAACTCTTGACCCATCTATTGCAGGTATTGTTGCACAGGCGATGAAGGATTGGGCTGTTGAAAAGGGCGCTACCCATTTCACCCACTGGTTCCAGCCTATGACCGGCATTACCGCCGAAAAGCACGACAGCTTTATTACCCCTACCGACGACGGAAACGTTCTGCTTGAATTTTCGGGCAAAGAGCTTATAAAGGGCGAGGCTGACGGTTCTTCCTTCCCCACAGGCGGTCTTCGTGCCACCTTTGAGGCAAGGGGTTATACCGCTTGGGACCCTACCTCCTACGCCTTTGTAAAGGATGGTTCTCTTTGTATTCCTACCGCTTTTTATTCTCACGGCGGACATGCCCTTGACAAAAAGACTCCTCTTGTACGCTCAATGCAGGCACTTAATGATTCCACGCTTCGTCTTATCCGTCTTTTTGGAAACAATGAAGCAAAAAGCGTAAAACCAACCGTTGGTGCCGAACAGGAGTACTTCCTTGTTGACAAAAAGCTTTACGACAAGAGAGAGGATTTAAGATTCTGCGGAAGAACACTCTTTGGCGCCCCCGCCCCAAAAGGACAGGAGCTTGGCGACCATTATTACGGCGTTATCCGCCCAAGAGTGTCTGCTTTTATGAAGGAACTTGACAAAGAGCTTTGGATGCTCGGAATTCCCTCTAAAACAAAGCACAATGAGGTTGCGCCCTCTCAGCACGAAATGGCACCTGTTTTCACTACAGTAAACATTTCCACCGACCATAATCAGCTTACTATGGAAATTCTTAAAAAGGTAGCTGAAAAGCACGGCCTTGTATGTCTGCTTCACGAAAAGCCATTTGGAAATCTTAACGGAAGCGGTAAACACAACAACTGGTCTATTTCCACCGATACGGGTATAAATCTCTTAAACCCGGGTAAAACCCCTAGTGAAAATATGCAGTTCTTGCTTATTCTATGCGCTGTTATTAAGGCTGTGGACTTACATCAGGATTTACTCCGTCTATCCGTAGCCTCCGCAGGAAACGACCACCGTCTTGGCGGTCAGGAGGCACCTCCCGCTATTGTTTCTATGTTCCTTGGCGATGAGCTGACAAGCATACTTGATTCTATTGAAAGCGATACAGAGTACACCCAAAAGGCAAGAGAAAAAATGGATTTCGGTGTAAAGACGCTTCCTGCTATAAGAAAGGCAACCACCGATAGAAACCGCACCTCTCCCTTTGCTTTCACAGGAAACAAATTTGAATTCAGAATGCTTGGTGCACCTATGTCTATTGCGGGTGTCAATACCATTCTTAATACCATTGTTTGCGAAGCCTTTGACAGTTTTTCCGAAAGACTTGAAAAAGCAAAGGACTTTGACAGCGAGGTTCACTCCATTATTCGCGAAACCTACAAAGCTCACAAACGTATAATCTTTAACGGTGACGGTTATTCAAAGCAGTGGCAGGAGGAAGCTGAGAAACGCGGTCTTTTAAATCTTACCGATACCGTTTCTGCTCTTCCCTACTACACAGATAAAAAGAACATTGCACTTTTTGAAAAGTACAATGTTTATTCCGAGGCCGAACTTAAATCAAGAGAGTCTATTAACATTGAAAGATATAACAAGAGTCTTCATATCGAAGGTCTTACCGTTATACGCATGGCAAAAGAACAGCTTCTTCCCGTACTCAGCAAGGTTAGTGCCGATTTATGCCTTAACCTTTCTGCAAAGGAGGGTGCAGGAATAACTGCAAAATATGAAAGAAGCGTAACAGAAAAGCTTTCTGAGCTTTGTGACAGTATTTATGAGGATTCTCTAAGTCTTGAAAAAGCAATCAAGGATGCTGAAACAAAGGAAGACATTCTTGAAAAGGCAAAGGCATACCGCGACAATATTATTCCTATTATGAACTCTATAAGAAATAGTGTTGACACCGCCGAAACCCTTGTTGATGAAAACGAGTGGCCTTACCCCAATTACTGCGATTTACTTTACAGTGTATAAAAAAATCCCTGCTCTCGCAGGGATTTTTTTAACAATATGCTCCGTCAAGCTTTTTAAGGTCTGAATAGCTGTCAATTTCAATTATATCATCAAAGGTACACTGGCGAACCTCAACCTTATAATTACTTATGCAATATTCAAGAGCCACCTGATCCCAGTATCTTTCCTTACCGCCGGGCATTTCGTATACCTTTTTGATATCTTCATAAAGCTTTGCACCGGATTCCTCATCCCAGTAAGAAATACCATACATATGATGACAGTCGTAACCGCCGATTTGCACCTTGGTTACAATTTTGTTTTTGGTCATAAGACACCAGTCATCAGTATAATCAACAGGAACACCAAGATAATTTGAGATATACTGATACTTCTGTATAAGCTCAGGATTATAAAGCACAAGGTCAGCCTCAAGCACATAAGCATTTTTAAGCAAATGTCTTACGCAAAGAGCGGAAGAAATATTGTTTGCCTCATTATAAAGAGGATTTTCTATAAATTTAATGTTAGGATATTTATAAAGCAACTGGTCAAACTGTTCGCCAAGATAGCCTCTTACAATATATATTTCCTCAATACCGGCAGCCACAACAGCATCAAGAAGAGTATCTATCATTCTTTTGCCGTTAACTCGAACCAAGGGTTTTGGTGTGTTAAGGGTTATAGGCACAAGGCGAGAGCCAAAACCTGCAGCAATAAAAACGGCTCTCTTTACTCTATAGGGTTCAAGAACTTCATATCCCTTGTCAGTTACAGCACCGTCTTTAATAAAACCGAGTTCAATAAGCTCTGCAATAGCCTTATTAACTGTTCCTACGGATAAATCTGTATTCTCCGCAATATCACGCTGTGATTTCTTTTCAGCCACCTTATCAAGATAGGTGAGTATATCAAAGTACTTTCTTGAAAGTTTACATTCACTCATAGTATAATTCCCCTTATTTTGTTTCATTTTTTTGTGAAACCAAATTATTTTGAACGTATTTTATCAAAAAAACTCGATTTTTGCGTTCAACACGTGGTATTATACTATTGTTTTTGAGCAAAGTCAAGACAAATTACCTTTTAAAATAAAAAACGGAGAAATCCCCGTTTTTATCTTTATATCAATATTGATGTTTCATCGGTAGGGTCAAAATCCTCTGTTTTGAAAATACAAAGTCCCGTATCTATAACAAAATCATTGGGAAGTGAAAGAGGTGAATATCCCGTAATCTGCTTGAACACTCTATTAAAATTGCGTACGGTTGAAAATCCGCTTTTTGTTGAAATAGTGGTTATATTCTCGTTTTTATCACTACGCAACATCATAATTGCATTTTCCACCCTGATTATATTAAGATACTGAGAAAAATTCATACCGCACAGCTTCTTAAACATCTTTGAAAAGTGAGAAGGGCTGTATCCCGAATATTTGACCGCTTCATCAAAGGTTATAAAAGAAAATTCACTGTTTATTTTGGTAATAAGGTTCTGCTGAAAGCTAAGTTTTTCCTCACGCTTTACGATTTTGCAATTACGAAAAATATCAATAATCAGACCTCTTGACAGATTTTCGATTACTTCACCGTAAAACCGACCTTTAGCCTCCAACTCCTTTTTTATTACACGCAGATTTTCCTTTACTGGAATTTCTTTTGGCAGCTTTGGAGAATAAAGAATATATTTATCGGTTATATCATTTATCAAGCCTTCGTCAAATATAGCTATTTCCACCTGTACATCAGGCTCACCGATAATATAATGTACTTCACCGCCCGAACAAAAAAAGCAATCATCTTTATTTGCCTCAAAGTACGCTTCTCCGATTTTAATTTTTGCTCTGCCTTCTACTATACGTATAAGCTCACATTCAAAATGCCAATGCAGTAAATTGGTAAGATTTCTGTATCTTCCAAACCATACTTTTTCTCCGTCAGAAAAATGTCGTTTCTCATAAATTCCCAACATGTTTCTATAACACCAACCTTTTATATGGAAATAATATCACATATCTCAATAAATGTCTACACTCAACCATCAAATTTCTTGTGAAATTTAAAAATCGGGTATATAATTAGATAAAATTAAAGTTAAAAGGAGTTTTGATTATGAAATACAATTTTTGGTTTGTAGTTGGCTCACAGTTTTTATACGGTCCTGAGGTTTTGGTAACTGTAGAAGAGAGAGCAAAAGAAATGGCAGATAAGCTGTCAGAGTTGTTGCCCTATCCTCTACTTTATAAAGTTACGGCAAAAACCAATCAGGAGATTACCGATATTGTAAAAGAGGCGAACTATGATGACACCTGTGCGGGAATTATTACATGGTGCCATACCTTCAGCCCCTCTAAAATGTGGATTAACGGTCTTAATAATTTACAAAAGCCATACTGTCATTTTGCAACACAGTACAATAAAGAAATACCCAATGATGAAATAGATATGGACTTTATGAATCTTAATCAGGCTGCTCACGGTGACCGAGAGCACGGTTTTATTGCAGCAAGGCTCAGAATGCCCAGAAAGATAATAGCAGGTTATTGGCAAAACCAAAATGTCATTGAGCGTATGGGAGATTGGATGAAGTCAGCCGTAGGTGTAGCTGTTTCGAAAAATCTTAAGGTTATGCGTTTTGGCGATAATATGCGCGAGGTAGCCGTTACCGAGGGTGATAAAGTAGAGGTTCAGACAAAGTTAGGTTGGCAGGTTAATACCTGGGCGGTAGGCGATTTGGTTAAAGAAATGAATGCCGTTACAGAGCAGGAAATCGACGATATGATGGAAATTTACAGCTCAAAATACGATATTTCTACCGATAATATTAACGCCATTCGCTATCAGGCACGTGAAGAAATCGCTATGAAAAAGATGCTTGACAGAGAAAACTGCAAGGCTTTTTCCAATACCTTTCAGGATTTGTATGGTATGGAACAATTACCCGGTCTTGCTTCACAGCACTTAATGTCCCAAGGTTATGGCTATGGCGGCGAGGGTGACTGGAAGGTTGCAGCAATGACCGCTATTATGAAGGCTATGGGAGAAAACGGCAACGGTGCATCTGCTTTTATGGAAGATTACACCTATCATTTAGCAGAGGGTCAGGAATATTCTCTGGGTGCCCACATGTTAGAGGTTTGTCCCAGTCTTGCCGACCCTGATAAAAAGCCAAAAATTGAAACCCATCATCTTGGAATTGGCATGAACGAAAAAGACCCTGCACGACTTGTTTTCGAAGGCAAAGCAGGCGATGCTATCGTTGTTTCTCTTGTGGATATGGGCGGTAGACTCAGACTTATTTGTCAGGACGTCGTTTGTGTAAAACCCATTATGCCAATGCCAAATCTACCTGTTGCCCGTGTTATGTGGAAAGCCATGCCGAATCTCACAGAGGGTATAGAGTGTTGGATTACAGCAGGTGGCGCCCATCACACAGTGCTTTCCTATGACGTTTCTGCCGAGCAGATGAAGGATTGGGCAAAAATGATGGACATTGAATTTGTTCATATAAACAAAGATACTACGGTACAGGAACTGGAAAAAGAACTTCTGGTAAATGACCTTGTATGGAAACTTAAATAATACATAAAAATACGGAGTGTTCAGATAGGGATAAAAAGCCTAAAAGCAAATTTTTGCGATCTAATGTGTTAAAAAGGCACGGTACGCGTCAGCGTTACCGTGCCTTTTCGTCTGTTATCCCACTAAAAATTTATCTTTTTTAGGTGCAAAGCATATCACATCTTGGTTTTAAAGTCAAACCATAACTACACTTTAGCAGTATGCCCGATAGTCGAAAGCCTTCGGCTTGCAAAATATTGTTGATTAACAGTAACTTTTGTGATATAATGACTGATATATTTAGGAGGGATTTAAATGTCTGATAATTTTACCATAGAAAACGGCGTAATAACCGACCACGAAATATCAAGTGAAACCGAAGCACAGGTTGTTTTTCCAAAAGGAGCTACCGCCATTGGAGAAAATCTTTTCCGCGGATATGAAAATATTATATATGTCTTAATTCCCGACAGCATTACCGCTATTCAGGACTGTGCTTTTCAGAGTTGTACCGGTCTCAAATCGGTTATAATACCATCAAGTGTTAAAACTATTGGTGAGTTTGCTTTTGAATATTGTGAAAGCTTACAGACAGCAACGCTTATGAATGGTGTTTCCTCAATAGGCTACGGCGCATTTTCAAACTGCGACAAATTAATAAACATTAACATACCTGAAAGCGTAACAGATTTACAAGGCTCTGCTTTCGCATCCTGCACAAGCCTTTTATCCGTATCTATTCCAAAAAATATTAATACTATTCCTGAAGCTTCCTTTTACGGCTGTGACAGTCTTAACAGCGTTGTTATTAACGAGGGCGTCAACTCAATTGAGTCTGAAGCCTTTGCATTCTGCAGCAACTTAAAAACCATTGTCATTCCCGAGAGCGTTACTTATATTGACCCCTGCGCTTTTGAGGATTGCGAAAACCTGACAATTATAGCACCCCTTGGAAGCTGTGCCTGGCAGTTTGCAGAAGATAATAACATTAATTATTTAGCTCAATAAATTCAAAACACCCTGCTTTTAGTAAAAGCAGGGTGTTTTTTATAATAATCCTAAACTGTTGCTTGCATTTTAAAATGCAAGTTCAAACAAATTGCCGTAATCGTCGGCATAATAGCAAATCCCATCTTCAAAATCTATGAACTCGGGTTCTACGTTTAATTCAAAATCCCCAAATTTGTAAACCGCTATTTCCTTTTTCTCTTTAAGATCAATAAGACGCAAAACAGGCGGTGCACTTTCCATATTAGTAAAACCTTCAACAGTATAAGCAATACCTTGATGCACACATGCCCCTTGCATAAATCTTTGATACGGACAATCAAAATAATGTTTGATATCTTTCTTTTCAAGCACTACCCTTTTAACTTCATACTTTTCATCGAATACTCCGTCATTTAACTTTGGAAGTTCAAAGGCAAAAAATCTTGTTGTTCTGTCTTCATCTCTCATAGTAAAAGCGTAATACACTAAATCTTTAACGTCAATGGCAATATTTCCGTAGGGACGAACATCATTTTTATTTTCCGATTTCCAAATCAAATCATTGGTAAAACCTATTTCTATAATCTGCACAAGTTCGCTTTCAAACTCATTTCCCTGTCTTTTAATTCTGTAAACACAAGTAACTCCTAACAGTTTATCTTCTTTAGAAGCGTAATTGTTATACACATTACAGTACATAAGAGGAAATTCATCATTCTCTTCATAACGCTCGTTTCCAAAAGAAACGCTGTTGCTGTGAGGCACTATTTTTTCCGACTTATCAAATAAAAACTCACACAGAGATTCTCCGCTTTCATTTAAAGAGTCGGTACGATAAACGTAGCATTTACCGTTTGAATCACAGTGAAATAAATATCCGTTATAAATCGCACCATCCTAGTGGCCTGCCACCTTACCTATTCTTTTAATCTCCATAATTTAACAACCCTTTCTGTATTCACCGGTATTTTTTCCCATTATTTTTTTGAACACTCTGCAAAAACTTTTACTGTCGGCAAATCCAACGCTTAAAGCAATATCCTCCACCGACAACATCGTTTCCTTTAAATACATACAAGCAATATCTATCCTGTGTCGGTTAAGCATTGAATGAAAACTTTCACCTGTTATTGCTTTAAAGGTTTTGCAAAAATTACTTTTTGAATACCCGCAAATTCGACTCACTTCATCAAGGCTTATGGGTTTATCATAATGACTGTATATTTCATTTACCGCCTGTCCGATTTTTTCCATATCCGCCAAGGATTTAACACTTGTTTTTGACCCAACATTTTCAGTTATAAGACGTAGCAAAATCGCACTTATTTTATAGATATTCCCTTTAGAAACAAGATTGCTGAAGGGAATTTTTTCTTTTTCCGATTCAGCGGTCTGGTCAAGTAAAGAAACAAGTTCTTTATAAACAGGATTATCACTTTGATTTTTAAGTTTTAAAATACAACTTTCCCAGTTTGCACAAACAAAAGAATTAAATTCTTCCCCAAGTAACACAGGTCCCATTTCAATAGTAAGATACAAACATTCGCAACCGTTATTTTTCAGTTCGTGAGGTGACATAGGCTTAATAACAGCAAGATCACCCATAGTTTGAGTATACTCATTTCCATCAATAACTATTTTATAAGAACCCTTAACACAATAGCTTAGCTCAACCTCAGGGTGACAGTGCAATTCAAAATTGCTCCATTCTGACAACTCAAGATGATAGGGTTTAACGCCATACAGTAATTTTTGGTAAATCATTTATCATCACCCGCCTTTTTCAAGTATATCATAAGGTTTTTCTCTATACAAGCAATAAATAATTTTTGCGAATTTTCAAGTAATTTAAGCCCTTTACTTTACCTTTTTGTGACCTATAATTTAAAGTAGATATATAATGGAGGAAGTTACATGAAAAGATTTAAACTCACTTGGAGAATTACACCTGTTATATTCAGTGACGAATCAAAATGGCAAAGTCTACTAAAACTTTTAGACAAACATAATGACATAGCTAATGAAATAGCGGTATATATGTGTGATGATATGTCCAAAGATTTATCACCGATGGATGACAAAAGAAGACAAACCGAAATTTGCAAAATTCGTTTTAAAGAACTGAGAAAAAGAGGCTGTACTGTTGGTCTTAACGTATGGCCAACACTTAATTTGTGGCCTGTAGAGTTAAAATACTACCCTGATATGCCAAGAATGGTAGGCATTGACGGAAATATTATAAACTCGGTTGCTTGTCCCATATCCGAAGAGTTTTTAGCATATATGAGCGAAAAATACACTCTTTTTACAGAGGCCAACCCCGATTTTATTTGGATGGACGATGACTGTCGTTTTACACATTTGGCAGGAAAATATCCTTGTTTTTGTGACAGATGTGTAAAAGGCTTTAAAAACGGAAAATATAAAACCAGAGAAGAACTTGTAGAAGCATTAAATAAGTCTGAAAACAAAGAGCTTAGAGTTGCGTGGTCCGCCTATGGTGCCGACCGTTTAGCAAAATTATGCTACACCTTACGCGAGACCGTTGACAAGGTTAACCCTAACATTGATATAGGCTTAATGACGGTTGGAGCAACACATACAACCTTTTCAGGCGATTACATAAAAAAATGTATGAAAGCTTTCCGTTCACGCAGAGGACGCCCGGGACATGATTTATATAACGACCGTTTTCTTGACAGAATAATGTGGAAAACTCTTGAGGTGGGAAGACAGGTATTAGAGTACCCCGACACAACTACCGATATTTTTTGGGAAGAAGACAGTTGCCCACAAGGACACCTTTCAAAATCATTTAGAACAAGACAAAACGAAGTCAGCCTTTCTATAATGGCGGGATGCACAGGAATAGCATTTAATCATTTGTTTGAAAACGATAATCTTGATGAGCAGTTCGAACGCGAGCTTGATGAGCTTCACGCTCTTCACGGAAGGTGGGAAAAGTTTTTTGAATTCTCCAAGGATTTAAAATGGTGCGGAATGGCCCCCTATTATTCTTGGTTTATGACCGCTAAGGCAAAAGCCGAATATGCCTGGCTTAAAGAAAAGACTGCTCCCGACAACCAAAACCCATATTGTGATATAACAGTTCCCGAAAAAATAGGGCCTTTCGGGATTGCTCTTACCGCAGATTTAAATAACTCTTGCGCTACCCTTTTAAGCGGAAAAACTCTTACAGCAATGGACACTGATGAGCTAAAAAAAGTTTTTTCCGGTAATGTATATATGGACGGCTCTGCCCTTGCTGCGTTAGAGGAATTGGGACTTGAGGAATGGGCAGGTGTTAAAATAGAGCCTGAAATGCTTCCTGCCAAAATGTGCTATATGACAAATCATAGCTTCAACGGTCCTTTCAAAGAATTTTGTTACAGAACTCTCCCAAAACCCGCACATACACTCATTGCTCTTGACGAAAAGGTTGAATGGCTCGGATACCGCAAAAACAAATTCGGCGAGGGTGACAGATACTATATTTCAAAATACGAAAACAGTATGGGCGGAAAGGTAATTGTTAATGGCTTTGACGCTTTCCAATACACCGTAAATCCTTGTAATCTCTATCAGTTTAACTCTATTGCAAAATGGTTTGACTGCCCTATCATACTTAATTGGAAAAATCCAAATGCAGTATCTCGTGTACAGCCATACATTCGTACAAACGGCGAAAAGGCGGCAATTATGCTGCTTAATGCTTCTCTTGATACAACAAATCCTTTTGAAATTATTGTTAAGGGTAATATGACGAAAGCCGTATTACTTAACCCCGATGGCAGCGAAACTGTTCTTAACTGTCAAAGAGATTCAGAGCATCTGTACATAGATGTCCCTCAAATTGACGGTTGGAATATTGCTTTTATCTTAGCAGAATAAAAAATGAGCCGTTTCACAAAAGTGTTTGTGAAACGGCTCATTTTTTTACATTAAGACTTTATTTCGGATTTGACCTGTTAAAGCTTTACCACCAAAATATCATCAACAAATTGCATACAGCCTTCTTCAGGGTATGAGGGCATTTGGTTAACCAACTGCATATCCTTAACATCGTCTTGAGAAACTATCCACTCGCTTCGCATAAGATAGTACTGGAAATATCTGTAATAATACATATAAAAGTCTTGATTTTGCAAAAAGCCGCCACTCATACCGAATATGCCTTCCACCTTATCAAATCCCCAAGGCAATGATATATGGTCTGTACCAAAGAAGCAAACCTTTGTTTCTCCCGTTTTATAACCCTCAACCTCATCCATCTTAGTTGTAACTGATGTGAAATAGGATAAAACAGCGTCAGCCTGTTGTTCTTTTGCCATATATGTTAAATTCGCAAGTCTTATATTACCAAATATAATAACTGCAACCAATATAACGCTGACAACTTTCAGAATCTTGCCGATTTTAAATATTTCGGCATTTTTAAATGTTATCAATAACACAAATACATAGAACAGATTTAAAGCATAATACATTAATTCATGACTCATATTATTAGTTAACACATGACAAACATTCATTCCCAACGGCAAAATTATTATCAAAAATGCGATTAGAAATTTTTCTGCAAGTTTTATTTTTTTAGATAAAAATGTCATTAAAACAGAAACAGCAGATATAATAGCCAACAAAACGTGAATAATGTTATTAAATCCGGACGAAAACAGCGAATATGGTAATAAAGTGGCTTTAATTGCAGTTTTGGTTGCATCCCACATATTCTTTAATACATCTGCTGCAGAAAGTGATAGTGCGGTATCAATAGAATTATAACTGCCACTGGCAACCTCAAGACCGTTAGCCGCTAAAATCAACTTTAAAGATATAAAATATAAAGCACCGGCCAAAACAATCATAGCAACGCCTTTAAGCCCACTTAAAAATTCCTCTTTAAAGCCTTTACCGTCAAACAGTTCAAAAAGCAAAATAAATATTATAAGAGTTATAGTTACCGAAACATAGCTTTGATAAAGTCCAAATGTAAAGGTTAAAGGTATTGCGCCTAAAATATAACCGAATTTAAATTTTTTCCAACAAAAAACCGCAATCACAGAAAACAGCATAGCCAGAATGTTACAGTCAAGGTCACCTATAAATGTTGCGGTTGTAGCAACCATCGTAACATTTGCTGTCATAACACCTGAAATCAAAGCAATAAGAAGACCTGATTTTACCGAAAACAGCTTCACTATTAAAAATACCGCTATACCGATATATAAAAGGGTTAAAATCCCTATCAAAAATGGTAAAATCATAGGGCCGCGGAAATAAGTCTGATAAAACGGCACAAAAATTCTTCCTATTTGCATTTTCCAAGGATGACTGCTCGCAAATTCTGACAAGGAATCGTGTGTCATACTATTATTAAAATACATATATGCGTGTGAAAACATACCGAAAACAAAACTCCACACAAGACTTTTCAAAAGCAGAAGTTTGTTTCTTTCCAATAATTCTTTCATATTTCCTCCTTATTATCGGGTTTGTAGATTAAAAGTTTTCTTACCAAAAAGTTATAGAAGAAAACTATTGCGGTAGCAATTATCTTTGAAAGCATTTCTCCCATATCAAAAAGGTCTACCGCCACCCACATGATAGCAAGATTTAAAAGCAAACCTACTACACTTGCTGTATAAACACCCAATATTTCTTTTATAACAGATTTCCGATTTTCTTTGAACACCAAAACTCTGCCCATATACCAGTTTACAAGAGTGGACAAAATATACGCTGCCGTAGTTGCTATTGCATAATGAATACGGCATTTATCCAAAAGATAAAACAAAACCCATTCAGTTATTGTTGCAATTGCACCCACTATGAGATACAGTAAAAAATCTTTAATATTACTTTTCTTCATCTTCGGTACGCTCGCTTATAATGTATCTGGGTCTGTTTTTTACCTCTAAATAGATTTTGCCGATGTATTCCCCTATTATGCCTATACAAATAAGCTGAATTGAGGAAAGAAGACATATTGCTGCAACAATACTTGCCCAACCGGGTGCGGTAAAACCTACAATTTTGGAAACTATCGCCCAAACCAACCCAATGCCGCTTACAATTGACATGCCGATACCAAAAGCAGAAATTAAACGAAGAGGCTTTACTGAAAGGCTTGTAATACCGTCAATAGCCAATGCCAACATTCTTCTCAAGGGATAATGCGACTCCCCTGCAAACCGCTCTTTTCGTTCATAATAAACAGAGCTGGACTTAAAGCCAACCAAAGGAACCATACCGCGTAAAAACAAATTGACCTCTTTAAAGTTTGCAAATTCCTTTAGAACCTTGCTGGAAATCATACGATAATCAGCGTGGTTAAATATTACCTCAGCACCCATCATATTAAGGAATTTATAAAACCCCTCTGCCGTAGCACGCTTAAAAAAGGTATCGGTTTTACGGTTATTACGAACACCGTAAACCACCTCAGAGCCTGATAAATATTCTTCAACCATTTGTGTCATAACACTGATATCATCCTGACCGTCACAGTCTATAGAAATGGTTATATCACACTTGTCCATAGCTTCCATAAGACCTGCAAGTACAGCATTTTGATGTCCGCGGTTGCGGCTTTGGGCTATACCTATAAACGACTTGTTATCAATTGATAAGCTTTTTATTATATCCCATGTACTGTCTTTGCTTCCGTCATCCACAAACATTATTTTGCTTTTTGAGGATATCAGTCCCTTATCCTGCATACAGCTAAGCTGTTCCAAAAACAAAGGTGCTGTTATGGGCAGTACCTTTTCTTCATTGTAACAAGGAATTATAATATATAAGATCGGTTTCATTCTTAACACTCCCAAAATGAAATAAAGAAAAATTAATCAATGTTGTATGTATAATTTTACCATAACTACATTTCAAAATCAATAAATTTCAGCGCAGCTTTTAAAAAGCAAATAGCGTTACTAATATTGACAAAAAGTATAATATAGTGTAAAATAAAATAGAATTCTTATGTGCTTCTGTGCATTATAAATAACAACAAAAGTTCGGTTGGTGATTCGGTTGAAAAAACTGCTTTCTGATAAAGCGTTTACCATACAGTTGATATGTTTTGTTTTTCTGCAGGTAATTATTGATATTTACAGAGTTTTCTTTGAAAGTCGCTTTCAAATTTTAGGCATTTCCTTGCCCGAATTAGTGAATATAGGCTACTTTTCTTTTCTTACTTTAATTTTTTTCTTAAAATTTCTCAAAAAACCGAAGTTTTATATACCCATAGCTATATACACAATTTTGACTTCTGTGTATATGATTTTCCATATTATTAACGTTCTGAAGTTTAAACAAGATATATTTGTAGGTTCCGAGCTTAATTGGTTTAAAGAAGTTTACTTTATTGCAAGAACATATTTAATTCCGATATATGTTTTTTTCTATTTAATCTGTAGCAACTTAACCTTACCGATGTTCAAAAAAGCTATTTCCGCCTTATCATTGTTTATAAGCTCAAATATAGTTATTACCAACATATTCAAGGTTTCTTTTATCTCCTACGCAAGCACTCTTGAAAAAAATTCCTTTATAACGAGGAACATATTTGAGTGGTTTTATAATCCTGATAAAGAATTTCCCGCCTATATGACCTCTAAAGGTTGGTTCTATATGGGAAATCAAATAGGATTAATTTTGTTTATGCTTTTTGTTTTCGTAATATTTATCGCTTTTGAAAAAAGAACCATAGGCAGTTACCTGTTAATACTTCTCAATGGTATAGCTTTAGCAATGGTAGGAACTAAGGTGTCCTCTTTCGGCGGGTGCCTGGTTTTGATTTTAGGTTTGATTTTCGCAATTATTTTTGGCGTAATACTAAAACAGTTTTCTTTTAAACTTAAACATTTCGTGGTATATTCGGTTATTACTGCCATATTGTTTACGGTCATCGCCTATTCGCCCATCTATACAATGCAGGAAGACAGAAATTCTGCTTACGAGATTACCGAAGAACAAAAAAGGGTCACCGAAAGCCTTGCTCAGAAATTCAAAGACCAGGGAAATAAAGAACAGTTAAGCGAAGAATTCATAAAAAACTTTTCAGATTATGTAAATAGTTCTCCTTATTTCTTTGGAATACACCCTGAATTTTTAAAGCTTTATACCATAGAAAATCATTTTGATTTTTGGTACGACATCGTTATATACAGCAATAATAAACAAGTAGATTATCGTTATATGAAGTCGCTTATCTATGATAATGCTTTAATTGATAACGGTAATATAGTCGGGGACAAACTGTTTGGCATAGGCTATATTTCGGCCTTTCCTTACTCAGAGCGTGATTTCGGCTCTCAGAATATATGGTTCGGTTATTTGGGAACATTACTTTTAATCGGTCCGTATCTTATCTTGATTTTATACGGAATTTTCTTAGCACTGAAAAATTTCAAGAAATGCTTTACCTATCAAAACGCTCTCTTTGCCATAGGTATTTGTGCACCCTTGTTAATATCATATTTAGCAGGACATCTTTTCTTCGGAATTTTTTCTATTACAATCTTTGCTTTTATAGTTACAGCATTTTATAAATTTCAAAAAGAAGGATACAGTGAGTGAATAAAAAACTACTTTTCATAACATATACTCACAGCTTGGGCGGCGGCGCCGAAAAAATTTTGACAAATATTGTTAACGGTTTGGCTGCCCAAACGGATTATGAAATTTCTGTGTTGGAATACGCTCGGTTTCAAACAAAAAATTCTATTTTAAACGATGAAATAAAAGTATTGAAGCCGGTAGTAGATATGAGCAGTTCTTCAAGGATTAAAAGAATCTTTAAAATGCTGCTTGTTCATATTTCCCCTTGTATATTACGAAAAATTTACTATAAGGATAACTATGACACTGTTATTTCTTTTAATTATCAAATTCCTTCTTTTCTCACCCCCTTCAAAAAATCGGTTGACAACATACAATGGATTCACGGAGATATATACGATTTAAAAAGCAAACCTTTTAAACGTATGTTGCAAAGCATAAGCTTTAAAAAAGCCGATAAAATCGTTGCTATTTCTGAAAACACAAAAAAATCCATACTTGATATTTTTCCGCAGTATAAAGAAAAAATCCGCACCATTTATAATGGTACAGATGTCAAGTTGATAGAAGAACTGTCTGATGCGCCCACTGACATTAAGCTTAAAGAAAATTCAATGATATTTTTAGGGCGTTTAGAGCCTAATAAGAATCCATTAAAACTTATAAAGTATACCGAAAGACTCATAAAAGAAGGAATGAATGTCAACCTATACCTTTTGGGCACAGGAGTTCAACAAGAAGAAGTCATTCAATATATCAACAGCATCGGTATGGAAGATAGAATAAAAGCTTTGGGATATATCAGCGAGCCTTATCCGATTATCAGACAGAGCCGTGCTGTATGCCTCCTTTCCGAAAGCGAAGGCTTCCCCACTGTGCTTACAGAGGGTTTAGCGTTAGGCAAACCATTTATAAGCACTAAAATAGGCGGGGTTCGTGAGCTTTCAAACAATGGGAAATGCGGTATTATAGTAAACGATTATAAGGACTTTAAAAAAGCAGTTTCAGACATCATTTTTGATGACACAAAATATGCACAAATGACAACGGACTGTAAAGAACACATAAAACTTTTTTCTTATAATCAGCAAATTGGTAATATCATTAAACTTATAGAACACACATAAGGTGGGAAATATGAAAAAGAGAAGTGTAACCGAAAACGTATTTTTCAATATGCTGTACCAGATTCTTGTAACGGTACTTCCCATCCTCACAACCCCCTATGTAGCGAGAACTCTGGGACTTAGTGCAAATGGTATTCATTCCTTTACCGAAAGTATAGTAACCTATTTTATTATACTCGGTGCTATCGGTACTTCCCTTTACGGCATCAGAAAGGTCGCTTACGTCCGTGATAATGAGGAAGAACTTGCAAGAGTTACTAAGGAAATAATTTCACTCAGATTAATTCTTATGCTTATAACACTTGCGGTTTATATACCTGTTCTTTGCATAAAAAATCAATACGCATATATTTACCAAATTCATATTATCAATATTGTTGCTAACGGACTTGATATAACATGGTTTTATCAGGGTGTAGAGGACTTTAAAAAGGTTACACTCAGAAATCTTGTTGTTAAATTCCTCTTCGTTTTTTGTCTGTTTATATTTATCAAATCCCCAAGCGATTTGCCGTGGTATGTATTTTTAATAGTTATCAGTGCATTTGCGGGGAACCTGATAATGATTTATTATTTGCCCCAATATGTTGACCTTAAAAAAGGAAAAAATCTAAAACTCTTTAGACATCTCAAACCAAGTATAGCACTGTTTGTCCCTCAGGCAATGAATTATATTTACGCCCTTATTGACCGCAGTATGCTTGGTTGGATGACAAATACCGACAATGTTGGTCTTTATGACCAGGCACAGCGAATTATAAAGATGATTACTGCTATTTTGCAATCTGTTGGATATGTTATGATGGCAAGGGTTGCAAATCTTAAAATGAGCAATGACAGAGAAGGGATAGTTTCATACATTCGTAAATCTGTCAACTTTAATTTATTCATTGCCTTTCCCGCTATGCTTGGAATTCTCGGTGTTGCCGACGATTTCATCCCTTTTTTCTTGGGGAATGAATATGTTGCAGCGGCTCCCATTTTGAAAATACTTTGCATTTTGATATTTACAGCCTCTATGAACAGCATTATGGGTGTTCAATTACTTATTCCTTTAGGAAAAGAAAAAATTTACACTCTTGCTACAACGTCAGGTGCTGTCATCAGTGTAATATGTAATTTAATTTTAATACCAAAGCTCTCAATTTTTGGTTCCTGTATTGCCTATATTATTGCCGAAAGTGTAGTGTTTGCGGTTTCTTATTGGAATTTAAGAGATATGTTCAATCTACCTATGCTTTTAAAGGACAACCTTGGTATTATTTTAGGCTCTGTTTTAATGTACGTTGCGGTACGCCTGATTGCTCTGCTGGATATGAATATAATTCTAAAACTTATGTGTGAGCTTGTGGGCGGTGCCTCAATATATTTCGTAATTGCATTTATAACCAAAAACGAAACTTTTTTATTAATTTCAGATAAAGTGATGTCTTTTGCTAAAAAATTTTTAGCAAAGAGAAAGGCTAATTAACAATTATGAAAGTCAGCTTGATTATTCCTGTTTATAATGTTGAGAATTACTTGGAGAAATGTTTAAGGTCTGTTGAAAACCAAACTTACAAACAAACAGAAGTAATTGTTATAAACGACGGAAGTCCCGATAATTCATATAAAATCATTGATGATTTTGTTGATAGAAACGAAAATTTCATTTGCTATAAGATTGAAAACAGCGGTCTTGGCGGAGCAAGAAATTTCGGTGTGACAAAGGCAACCGGCGATTATATAGTTTTCTTAGACAGTGACGATTATATTTCTGAGGACTGTATTGAAAAGCTTGTTAATGCCGCAGAAAGTAACGATAGCGATATTGTGGTTTGCAATAGCTGTGATATAGAAGAGGACGGAACTGTTATCCGCTACTCAAAAAACAATGTTCAAAATCTCACAACTTCGATACGTCAAAACCCCGAAATACTTTTAAATCGTCCGTGTGCCTGGGCAAAAATGTATAGAAAATCACTTTTTGAAGATTTAAGATATGTTGCAAGAGAGTGGTATGAAGACTTAAGGCTGACACCCAAACTTTTTCTTAAAGCCGATAAAATCACCTATATTGAAGACTCTTTGTTCTTTTATGTACAACGGGCAGGTTCTATCATGAACAATGCCAACGTGCATCGCAATTTAGAGATTCTCACCGCAATGGACGATTTAATCTCATATTTTAAGCAAAATAATGTCTATGAAGAATTTAAACAAGAGCTCGATTTTTTAGCAATTTACCATATTGCAGTTGCAGGTATTACCAGAGTATTGCTGTGTAAATCTCCTGACAGGAAAGCTGTTGTTAAAAAACTTGAAGAGTATCTTTCAGATTTCAGTAATTTATATAATAACAAGTATATTTGCTCTTTATCGTTCAACCAAAAGCTTATTTTAAAATTAAATAAAAACAAATTATATTTTATCACTGTACTTATTATGAAGTTAAAGAACAAAATCAGTTGATAATAAAAATAAGGTGAAATAAAATGCCTAATTCTAAAAAAATTATAATTCCTACCGGCTATATGGGTTCAGGCTCTTCTGTTATCACAGATTTAATGAGTGAGATAGAAGATGTTGATGTGAGCAGCGGCACCTTTGAATTTGTATTTTTACATTGTCCCAACGGTGTTTTCGATTTAGAGGACAAGCTTCTTATAGGAAACAATGCCGTACGCAGTGACGAAGCACTTCATTCTTTTGAAAAGAGAATGAAACAGCTTTATGACAAAAAATACTGGTGGGTAGGCAATTATAAAAAGTATATCGGTGAGGGCTTTTGGCAAGCTACAAAGGATTATATTAAAAGCATCACTGATGTCGAAAGCGACTATTTTTGGTATTATCAGGAAAATACCAACTTCAAAATGTTTATAAAGCTTTGCTTTAATAAAGCCTTAAAGCTTATTACCTTTAATAAGTATACGCCCAAAAAGGTACTGGCTTATTCTCCTATGAAGCTTTCTTTTGTAAAGCCCGAAAGATTTTACGCCGAGTCCAAAAAGTATATATACACACTGCTCAATATGACAGGTTTTCGTGAGAAAAGCACAGTTTTTGACCAACTGCTTTTACCTTTTAATTTGTTTAGATTTGAAAATTATTTCGATGCCGACGCTTTTGTATTTGTAATAGAAAGAGATCCACGCGATGTATTTATAAGCAATAAATATTATTGGTCAAAAAGCAACGGCGTTGTTCCCTACCCTACTGATGTTGAGGATTTCTGTAAATACTATAAAAGCTTAAGACAAATGGAAAAAGAGGCTCAAAGCGATAGAATTTGCAGGATTAAATTTGAAGATTTAATTTATCATTATGATGAAACAGTTACCAAGATTTTTGAAAGACTTGACTGGGACATCAAAACACATACCAAAAAGAAAACCAAGTTCAATCCCGAAAAATCAATTTATAACACTCAGTTATATCTAAAAAGCGATAAATATAAGTACGAATGTGACATAATAGCTAAAGAACTGAGCGAATATATTTATGATTTTCCTTATGAGATTGAGCATATAAACGGTGAGGTTTTTTAACATACACACCGGAAAGGATACAGTAAATATGAAGAAAGTAATGTTTATTTCCAGCACAGGCGGACACTTGTCGGAACTGTTGCAGTTAAAACCGCTTTTCGATGAATATGATTATTGTTTAGTTACCGAAAAAACCAAGTCCACAATTGCACTGTCTGAAAAGTATGCAGGCAAAACACATTACTTGGTGTATGGAACAAAATCTCATTTATTTCCCTATTTGTTCAAATTCTCTTTCAATATATTAAAATCTCTGTTTTTAATGATTAAAATCAAACCTGATGTTGTTGTTACAACCGGCACTCACACCGCCGTACCTATGTGTTTTTTGGCAAAGCTTTTAGGTAAAAAGGTTATTTATATCGAAACCTTTGCAAACCGAAAAACAAAAACAAAAACAGGAAGTCTTATTTATCCTATAGCAGATGTTTTTATAGTGCAATGGGAATCTATGTTGGAATTATATCCAAAAGCAGTTTTTGGGGGATGGATTTATTGATACTCGTTACTTTAGGTACAAACGATAAAAGTTTTATTCGTTTAATTAAAAAAATCGAAGAGTTAAAAATTAAAGGCGCAATAGAACAAGATATTATTGTTCAGGCAGGCTATACAAAATATTCTTCCGAGCATATGCAAATTTTCGATTTAATTGATATGGACAATTTCCAAAAACTGTTGCAGGAATGTAGCATATTAATAACTCACGGTGGCGTAGGAACCATAGTTTCCGGATTACAAAATAACAAAAAGGTTATTGCTGTACCCAGACTAAAAAAATACGGTGAGCATGTTAATGACCATCAGCTTCAGATAATCGAAAATTTTGCAGAGTCAGGTTTCCTTCTTCCTTGCTATGATATGGATGATTTGGAGGAAGCTATCCTGAAAGTCGAAAGCTTTGAACCGAAGCAGTATACCAGCAATACTATACATATGGTAGAGCTGGTCAGAAATCACATTGAACAATTGGTGAAGTGATGAAAAATCAAATATATATAACGGCGTTGCATTTAAATCATGGTGGCATTGAAATGGCAATTTCACTTATCAGTAACGCTTTCGTAAAAAAAGACTATGACGTCACAATTTTATCACTTTACAATTTAGGCGAACCTGCTTATAACATCTCGCCAAAAGTAAAAATTGAGTATCTGACTCAAGTAAAACCTAATAAAAATGAAATTTCGAATGCGATTAAAAGCAAAAACCCTATTAAGATTTTAAAAGAGGGCTTTTATGCCGTAAAGGTTTTATTTCTCAAAAAATTTGCTCTTGTAAAAAGAATAAAACAAATTAATGACGGTATTATTATATCTACCAGAAATGAACATTCGGTTTTACTCTCAAAATACGGACATAAAAATGTTTTAAAAATTGCACAGCTTCATCATGACCATTGCTTTGAAAAGCGTCTTCTCAGAGATATTAAAAATAGGTATAATAATATAGACTATTTCACACTTCTTACCGACCAACTCACACAGGAAATAAAGGAATTACTTATTTCAGTTAACACTCACACACACTGTTTAACTATGGAAAACTTTTTAGACGAGTGTAAACTGAATGTAGATTTAAACAAAAAAGAAAAAATTGTTGTTGCGGTTGGCAGATTACACACTGTCAAGGGCTTTGACCGTTTACTTAAAATCTGGAAAGAAACAGTAAAAAATCATCCCGACTGGAAGCTGTACATTGTTGGCGACGGCGATGAAAAACAAAATTTAGTAAACCTTGCAAATAATCTCCAAATAACCGATTCGGTTATTTTTACGGGTGCTCTGCCTCACCATAAGGTTATGGAAACACTTGAAAGCTCATCAATATACGCAATGACCTCTTATTCAGAAGGCTTCCCCTTTGTTTTGATAGAGGCTATGTCCTGTGGACTGCCCCCTGTTGCTTTTGATGTCAGAGTAGGCCCACGAGCAATTATAAACGACGGTACAAATGGAATTCTTGTAGAGGATAACAATATTGAAGCCTTCAGCACTGCCCTGTGCAGCTTAATGAATAATGCTGAGTTAAGACTTGAATACAGCAAAAACGCCTTAGAACGTGCAAAAGATTTTTCAGAAGAAGAAATTATTAAAAAATGGATTTCTATTTTTGAAAGACAGATTTAACAAAATAAACAGAATATATAATATACAGCACCATAGGAATGAATCTAACTCCTATGGTGCTGTTTTTGTTGACATGAATTATAGCTGGTGCTAAAATTATAATTAGGCATTTGCTAAAGCAGATAAGAGGGATTAGTTATGGGAAATCTTTCGATATTAAAAAAATTAGTTTTCGAATCGGACAATAAAGCATGTTTCATTGAAAGGGAACGAATTCTTTCTCGCCTTGAATTAGAAATGGCAGATTACAAAAGCGATGATAAATACGCCATAATTCTATCCAAAATACTCGGTGAAGTATCAACTCCAATACTCGACTATGATTACTTTGCAGGTCGCGTGGTTGAAGCGCTGCCCGATGAGAATATGAAAGCTCCAAACTGGCTTTTATTTTCTGTTGGACATATGAGCTTTGATTATGAAAAGCTCCTCAAGGTGGGTCTTAAAGGAATATTAGAGGAGATTAAGTCTAATGCCACTAAAAAAGGTGACACAAAATCTTTTTCCTTTGCAAGAAATGCAGAAATTGTAGTAAAGGCAATAAAGGACTATGCACAAAGATACTCGAAAGCAGCCGAGGAAAAAGGGGGTTCAAAGATGGCGCAAGCACTTAAAGTTGTTCCTTTTGAACCTGCCTATGATTTCTATTCTGCACTACAGTCTATTTGGCTTATTCATATGATTGCAAGCTGTTATGTTGGCTCTCGCGATTACGCTTTCGGCAGATTTGACCAGTATATGCTCCCATTTTATGAGGATGCCGTAAAAAACGGCAAAACAAAAGAAGAACTTACTGAATTATTAGCAGGCTTCTTTATAAAAACCAACGAAATATGCGGTAGAAACACCCATAATTACAAGTGCAAGCCTGTACTTTGTCAAGCTTCAAAACAATATGTAAACATAGGCGGTGAAACCCCCAATGTTTTCTCATCTGTAGTTCTGGAGGCTGCAAAGCTTAATAATATGGCACAGCCGCAAATTACCGTATTATTGAAGCCTGATACCAATGAGCAGTTTGCAAAAGATGTTTTTAACGCTTTGTCGGTACTCACCGATAAAATGAATATTTATAACTATTCACAAATTGTTGAAGCTCTTATAGATAAAGGAATTGAGAAAGAGGTTGCAAAAGACTTTACATACTCTGCCTGTTGCACCTTTGATTTGAATTTTCATTCCTTCCGCCTTGAATATTTTACTCCTGTACCGCAGATATTTCTTGAGGTTTTTCATAAAAATGAATATAACTCTCTTGATGAGCTGCTTTATGCTTTTAAAAACGCGCTCAAGTCAGATATTCAAAACTACGTAGATACTACCCAAAAAGGTTTTGACCAAGAAAGAGCGAGAAGATTATTTGTTCTTGATTCGCTTTTGCTTTCAGACAGCACCGTAGAGTGTCGTTATGCCTGCGACTCAAATGCAAAATACAATGTTTTAAATATTTTCTGCCCAGGTGTTGCGACTATCGGTGATTCGCTAATGGTTATTGATAAGCTTGTATTTAAAGAAAAACGGTACAGCTACTGTGAGTTTGCTGAAATCATTAAAAATAATTACGAAAACAATGAGGAGCTTTTAGAAGAAATCAAAAACTTTACTATGTTTGGTAACGATACAGACATTGACCGCTATACTGTTATGGCAGGAAATGTATTTTTGGATGCCGTGGATGCCGTGGAGCATAGGGATAATCATCATTTAGCGGCAGGCTTTTACTCGTTAGAACGGGAAAATAGCTCAAAATTCGAAGTGGGCGCTACCCCTAACGGAAGAAAAGCGGGTGAGCCATTCAGCGAAAATCAATCTCCTACATACGGGGCGGACAAAAGTGGTATTACCGCTTTACTTAAAAGTCTTTCCAAATTACCTTTCGACCGTACAGTAACAGGTGGACTCAATTTAACCTTTTCGCAAAAAATGCGTCCCGAAATACTTCAGGCTTTGGTTGTTTCTTATTTCCAGATGGGAGGTTTCCATGTTGGAATAAGCGTGATAGACCGAGAAACCTTAAACGATGCTATGGTAAATCCCGATAAATATAAAAGCCTTACAGTACGCCTTTACGGCTTCAGCGAGTATTTTACCAGTCTACCAAAATGGCAACAAATCGCTATTTTAAACCGAACAGAGTATAGTATATAACATTAGAGCTTTGTGACGATTTATACATAGTAAAAGCGAGGTGAAATTCACCTCGCTTTGTCTATTGTTTTTTATCAGTCTTTATTATCAATATTAACTTTTTTTCCAAGGTATACAAATAATAACGAAATTACCAAACCGATAACAAGCATAATTATTCCGGCTAAATTCGAACCGTCTTTTGGCAAGGTAAAGAAAATTCCTCCAACAGAGCCGGTCAAAAAGCCTAATACCATAAAATGTGCCATACCGCTGTATTTTTCAAAAACAAATTTAATCAGCCTTGAAGATAATATCATTGAAAGAACAAACGCCACTCCCACAACAGCTATGGTAACTATGTCGATAGCTTTAGCTGCTGCGATAAGATAGTCATAAACACCCATGACAATAAGTATCATAGAAACGCTCATACCGGGCACAAGACTTGCAGCTCCTGCCAAAGCTCCACTTAAAGCAATGTAAATCAGGTTGCTATTTTCATAAGTACCCTGTACCTGTGCTTCGCCCTCGCTCATTATTCCTACCACAAAGGCCACGGCAAATGCCACAATAGTGCCCAAGATGTAATGCCATTTAAACTTGCTTTTTATGGCTTCCTTATAAACCATAGGCAGATTTCCTACTATAAGTCCTATAAACAGCATAAATACAGCTTTTTCATAGGTTTCAAAAAGGTAGCTGAACACAAGTATAAATAAAATCAAACTTATTACAGCACCTATACCTAAGGGCAATAGAAACATAAAGTTTTTCTTAATTTTTTTCAAAGGATTGGAAGCTATATCAAGAAGCTTATTATATATACCCATAATAATAGCCATTATACTTCCGCTAATTCCCGGTGCGAATACACTTATTCCCAAGCAAAAACCACAGAGGACCCGATAGAAAAACGATTTCATAAAACACCTCACACTATATACTAATTACATATTATATCAAATATCACACAAACTTCAAGTATATGCAGAAAAATTCCTTTTTAATTGTATGCCCACAATAATTGATACCTCAAATAATTGACATTGTTTAATCTTTAGGATATAATTATTTGGTATTCAGAAAGATGGCACAAAAGAAGAATTTTCCTCTTATCACATTCTAAAATACTAATATTTGAACCATACTATGACAGTGTCATTATCTCTGAAGGGATAATGACGCTTTTTTCTTCGGAAAGGAATTTTTTATGAAAACTAAAAACAACATCTTAAAAATGATACTTGCCGCTCTTTTTTTGGCTCTTGCTTACGTTATGCCGTTTCTGACAGGACAAATTCCCGAAATTGGTTCTATGTTATGTCCATTACATATTCCTGTTTTGCTTTGCGGTTTTATTTGTGGTTGGCCTTGGGGATTAGCGGTAGGTTTTATCGCTCCATTATTCCGTTCTCTCACCCTTGGAATGCCACCACTTTTCCCAACAGCCGTTTGTATGACATTCGAACTTGCCACTTATGGTGCAATTGCAGGACTTATGCACAAATTACTGCCTCCCAAGAAACCATATATTTATGTTTCACTGCTTACCGCTATGCTTGTCGGCAGAATTATTTGGGGTATTGCAATGTATATTTTTATGGGCATCAATGGAAGCGGCTTTACTTTTACTGCACTTATTGCAGGCGCATTCACAAATGCAATACCGGGAATTATTATCCAAATTGTATTGATTCCTATTTTTGTAATGTTTCTTGATAACCCGAAAATATTAAATTTAAAAGATTAAGTTGGAGATTACTATGGAACAACACGGGAGAACTCATGAACTATTGATAAAGCATTATCAAAGATATCCCGATTTGCAAATTCAGGATATCTTGAAATATATCTATCAAAGTGCATTTGGCTGCGAACACTTGATAACAGACTTGAATTCAGCTATTGACTATATCAATGGCGAAAGTAAAGACTGTGATTTTAACTGCGAAAACTTGATTGAGCGTCTTGACGGCGAATACAGTCGTGTACCTCTTTCTTTTTTGAAAAGCGGTTTAACTGCCGAAACCTTTGGCAAACTATTTTTTAAATCTGCAAAAAACGAGCCTGACGGTCTATCAAAATTAGAAGAAAAAATTCAGGTTGCAACAAAGCTTGTGCAAGAAAATAAACTACCTTTTTCTTCAGACGAATTTGAAAAAGCAATAAAGCAATGGAGAAACAGAGGTTTTTCGGCAATTCATCATTCGGATAAATTTCATAAAAACTACAATCCGATGTACCGTGTTATATCAAATAGATATATACCTTTCTTGCCACTTTTTTCAAAAATAGATAGATTACTTAAAGAAAAAAAGGTAGTGGTTGCCATTGATGGCGGAAGTGCAAGTGGCAAAACCACATTAAGCAAAATGTTTGAAGAACTATATGATTGTACTGTTTTTCATATAGACGATTTCTTTTTGCGACCGGAACAACGGACCCCTGAAAGATATGAGGAAATTGGCGGAAATATTGACCGAGAGCGATTTTTAAAAGAAATTCTCATACCATTAAGTGAAAATAAAACGATCAATTACAGAAAATTCGATTGTTCAACAATGACCATTACACCGGCAGTAAAAATAGTTCCCAAAAAGCTAATCATAATCGAAGGCGTGTATTCAATGCATACTCATTTTTCAAAATATTATGACTATTCAGTTTTTTTGGATGTTCCTACACAGTTACAGAAAAAACGGATTGAAAAACGTAATTTCCCGCAATTAGCAAAACGTTTCTTTAATGAATGGATACCACTTGAAGAAATATATTTTGAAAAAATGCAGGTAAAAAAACGTTGTGATATTTCTATTTCAATATCAGAATAAAAGTATAGGGCAAACTGTAAAATAGTCAGTACCGGTGCAGTTTTTATACATAGCAAAAGCGAGGTGAATTCACCTCGCTTTTAAATTTTTTCGGTATTGCATTGGTGTGATTTTAAAGTTTTCTTTAAAACTGCGGTTGAAGTTTCGCAAAGATTCAAAACCGCTATCGTATGCACATTGTAGAATGGAATTCTCTGTATTTTCCATAAGGTAGCAGGCGTGACTAAGTCGATAGTGGTTCACATAGGTGGTGAATGAAATGCCGATGGTCTTTTTGAAATGGCGTGATAGATAGGAATAATTGTATCCTGTTATATCGGATAATTTAGAAAGAGAACATTCGCCACTAAAGTTATTCTCAACAAATGAAAACATTTTGTAAAGCAGTTTTTCACTGTCTGCGTTTTTTTCAACATACTCCGCCGATTTATCAAATTGTCCGCACAAAGAGTATAAAACCCCCTTTTTTTCGGCAGACGATGAAGATATGTTAAGTTTTTCAAGCGCGTCAATCAGATACCCGTCAGGACAAAATTTGTTATTTGTGGGGATTTTACCGGTAAGTTTGGTGGCGTACGCTTGTACAAGTTTCGGTGAAAAAATACATAGAACATGCTCGCTATTGGTTGATTCCAATTCATGAATTTGATTGGGAAATAATAGCAAAGCTTGATTTTTATCTAAAACAAACTTTTTTCCGTCCACAATAACTTTCATCTGCCCTGAAAGAATTATGATAATCTCAAAACATTGGTGTAGATGCGGAGGAAAACTGAAATCCTTGTTTTTTTCAATTTTTAAATAATCGGGCGAGCCTAAGTGATTGAATTCGTAAAACATACAATCCTCCAAAAGTCGAATATTGTCTATATATTATAGTCAATATTGCGAGAAAAGTCAAATTCAATCCTCTACAATATAATTAACAGGAGGGAGTTTATGAATTATTATATAGGCGCAGACCTTGGAACATCGGCCTTAAAGTTATTGCTTGTAAACAGTAACGGAGAAATTTTAAATACCATTACGAAGGAATATGAGCTTTCCTTTCCAAATCCGGGTTGGAGTGAGCAAAACCCGGAAGATTGGTGGAATGCCTTTAAACTTGGCGTAAAGGAACTTTTAAAATCCTTTGATGTTTCGTTAGTAAAGGGAATTGGTATTGGCGGGCAAATGCACGGGCTTGTTGTTTTGGATAAAGATGACAACATCATCCGCCCTGCAATACTTTGGAATGACAGCAGAACAGATAAAGAAACCGATTATCTAAACAATGTTATCGGAAAACAAAAACTATCGGAATTGACGGCAAACATTGCGTTTGCAGGTTTCACTGCTCCAAAGATTTTATGGCTCAAAAATAATGAGCCCGAAAACTTTAAGAAAGTCAGTAAAATTATGCTTCCAAAGGACTATCTGAACTATAAGCTTACAGGCGTGCACTGCACCGACTATTCAGATGCCTCGGGTATGCTTTTACTTGATGTGAAAAATAAATGTTGGTCTGATGAGATGCTTAAAATTTGCAATATCGCCGAAAGTCAAATGCCGACGCTTTTTGAAAGTTTTGAAACGGTCGGCGCTGTTCTTCCACATATTGCAGCCGAATTAAATCTCAATGCAAACATCGTGGTAATTGCCGGAGCGGGAGATAACGCAGCCGCCGCTATCGGCACGGGCACCATCAAAGATGGCAAATGTAATATATCGCTCGGCACTTCGGGAACAGTGTTTATTTCTTCGGATAATTTTTCGGTAGACGATAACAACGCGCTACATTCATTCTGTCACGCAAGTGGCAGCTATCATCTAATGGGTTGCATTTTGTCGGCAGCCTCATGTAACAAGTGGTTTTGTGAAGATATTTTGAAAACCAATGATTACGATAAAGAGCAGGTGAATATAACCGACGATAAGCTTGGCAATAATGATGTTTTCTTTTTGCCGTACCTTATGGGTGAACGTAGCCCTATTAACGATACCGATGCAAGAGGCACATTTACGGGCTTGCGTATGGATACAACCCGCACTGATATGCTTCAAGCGGTGCTCGAGGGCGTGGCTTTTGCGATACGCAATAACGTAGAAATCGCAAAATCTTTAGGCATTAAAATAGAAAACAGTTGTCTTTGCGGTGGCGGAGCGAAATCGGAGTTGTGGCAAAAAATACTTTGCAACATCCTTAAGGTAGAAATTCATATTCCTATGACTAAGCAGGGTCCGGGCTATGGTGCAGCAATGCTTGCCATGGTCGGTTACGGAGAATTTGCCAATGTTAAGGAATGTGCCAATACTTTTGTGTCGATTAAAAAGACGATAACTCCCGATGCTGATATATCGTCGCGTTATGAAAAGCAGTATAAGAAATTCAAAGAAATATATCCTTCAATGAAAAAGCTATTCAAAAAGATAAAGTGAGGTATAAAAAAAATGAATGAGATTTTTTCAAACATTCCAAAAATTAAATACGAAGGCAGTAACAGTAAAAATCCGTTTTCATTCAAGTACTATGATGCTGACCGTGTGATTTTAGGCAAACCTATGCGTGAGCATTTGCCCTTTGCTATGGCATGGTGGCATAATCTTTGCGCTGCAGGTACCGATATGTTTGGCCGTGATACAGGGGATAAATCCTTTGGAGCCGAAAAAGGCACCATGGCTCATGCAAAAGCAAAGGTTGACGCGGGCTTCGAATTTATGAAAAAACTTGGCATAGAATATTTCTGTTTT
>JAEIGA010000222.1_pt1 | contig 80777 bp, 77 predicted proteins | sample 9270691 | NCBI WGS metagenome assembly JAEIGA01 (sample SAMN17057246, study PRJNA624740) | gut metagenome | biome: biome; isolation source: fecal sample | host: Bos grunniens | place: China: Xizang | collected 2019 | reverse complement strand
TTTTGCTGTCGCAAAGTGATATTTACCCTTTGGGTAAGTTATGGCAAATATAATATAACTTTGACAGCAAGTCAAAATATAACGCAACACCTTGCATATCACTTTTAGCCACAAGGCTAAAAATATCACTAATTTAATATTAGTTTTGTGGATAAGAAAAGCACACTATACTTCACTAAAAGTGAAATGTAGTGTGCTATACTTTTGTTATGGATAAAAAACCCCTATGGGAAACGCCCATTTGCAGGAGTTTTTTTGAGTTTTGATAAAAATTTGTATGGTCTAATCAAAATTAGAAATTATATCCTAATTCGATTGCCTTAATATTCTTTTCTAAAAGTTCAACCTTTTTAGCAGGAACCATTTGAGCCAAACTGTTTTTAATTTGGTCCAAGGTCAAAACGTTAGAAACTTTAAGGGTTTTTCCCATAATAATCATGTTTGCCAAGCCATTAAGGTTGTTGTCGTTTGCAAGTTTAGTTGCTGGGATACCAACAACTGTTGCGTCGCCTCTTGTAAGTTCTTTTGAAATTAAAGAACTATCATAAACGATATAACCACCCTTTTCAGTTTCATTAAAATATTTTTCTAATGAAGGAAGGTTCATTGCAATCAAAATATCAGGCTTATCAACGATTGGAGAGCCGATTGGCGTGTCACTTATAGTCACGCTACAGTTTGCCGTGCCACCACGCATTTCTGGGCCGTATGAAGGGAGCCAACTTACTTCTTTGCCAGCCTTTAAGCCGGTATATGCCAATGCTTTACCTGAAAATAGAATTCCTTGTCCGCCAAAGCCTGCAATCAAAATTTTAGTAGTAGCCATTTATTTTTCCTCCTTATACTTGTCCTTAAATACGCCGAGTGGATAATGTGTTTGCATATTTTCTTCTAACCATTTAAGTGAATCTTTTGGAGAAAGACCCCAGTTTGTTGGGCAGGTTGACAAAACTTCGATTAATGAAAAGCCTTTTCCTTCCATTTGGTTTTTAAATGCGTGTAAAATTGCTTTTTTAGCATTTTTAATGTTTTTAACGTTGTTTACTGCAACCCTTTCTAAATATGAAGCACCTTCAACTTGTGAAAGCATTTCGCAAACTTTAACCGGGTATCCAACCACAGTAACGTCTCTACCATAAGGTGAAGTTTGTGTAATTTGGTTTGGCAAGGTTGTTGGAGCCATTTGACCACCTGTCATACCATAAATAGCGTTGTTTACAAAGATAATTGTGATATTTTCGTTTCTTGCAGCAGAATGCACAGTTTCAGCCGTACCGATAGCAGCAAGGTCGCCATCACCTTGATATGTAAATACGATGTTGTCTGGGTTTGCCCTTTTAGCACCTGTTGCAACCGCTGGGGCTCTGCCGTGTGCGGCTTGTATCATATCACAATTAAAGTAATTGTAAGAGAAAACAGAACAACCAACTGATGCAACGCCAACCGTTTTATTGGTCACGCCAAGTTCTTCTAACGCCTCTGCAACCAAACGGTGAATTATACCGTGAGTACAGCCTGGGCAATAGTGAAGTTCATTATTAGTTAAACCTTTGGTTTTTTCAAATACTACCATTGTTTTGCCTCTCCTTTTTCAATTTCTTCAAGTTTATTTAAAACTTCGTCTGGCGTCATAATAACACCACCTGTTCTTCCATAGAAATATACAGGTTTAGAACAATCGATTGCAAGTTTAACGTCATCAACCATTTGTCCCATATTCAATTCAACTGATAAGAAAGATTTAACCTTTCCAGCAGCCTTTTTAAGAGCATCTTTAGGGAATGGCCAAAGTGTGATAGGTCTAATCATACCAACTTTAATGCCCTTTTCCCTTGCCTTTAAGATTGCGTTTTTAGAAACACGTGCAGCAATACCAAACGCAACCACGCAAATATCAGCATCATCCATCATAAATTCTTCATACATAACTTCGTCACGTTCAACGATTTTGTATCTTTCGTATCTTGAAAGGTTCCATTCTTCAAGTTGAGCAGGACTTAACGATAAAGAGTTTACAACGTTTCTGCCTTCGTGAGTACCTGTACCCGTTGTTGCCCAAGGTTTAGCATATTCTTTAACTTCGCCAAGTTCTAAACTTACAGGTTCCATCATTTGACCCATAGTACCGTCAGCCAAAATCATTGCTTGCATTCTGTATTTATCAGCAAGGTCAAAACCCTTAAAGGTTAAGTCAACCATTTCTTGAATAGATGCAGGTGCTAAAACGATAAGTTTATAGTCGCCGTGTCCACCACCTTTCAACGCTTGGAAATAGTCAGATTGTGATGGTTGAATACCCCCTAAACCTGGACCACCCCTTTGAACGTTTACGATAAGTGCAGGAAGTTCACAACCGGCAAGGTAAGATATACCTTCACTTTTAAGCGAAATTCCTGGGCTACTACTACTTGTCATAACTCTCTTACCACAAGCAGCAACGCCAATTACCATATTGATAGCAGCAATTTCTGATTCTGCTTGCAAGAAAGTGCCACCGACTTTTGGCATACGTTTACTCATATATGCAGCAACTTCTGTTTGTGGGGTTATAGGATATCCAAAGTAATATTTACAACCAGCCATTATCGCTGCTTCTGCTAATGCTTCATTACCTTTCATTAAAACTTTTTCTGCCATAATACACCTCTATTTCTCAACCGTTATAACGGTATCAGGGCACATTGTTGCACAAAACGCACAAGCAATGCACTTTTCTTGGTCTGTAATCTGTGCTGGGTGATAACCCTTTGCATTAATTTTCTCATTTGAAAGAGCGATTATTTGCTTTGGACATACAGTTTCGCATAGTCCACAGCCTTTGCAACGTTCTTCATCAAAACTTACTTTTGCCATAATTTCTCCTTTATAGCCAATCGCCGTATTTTATAGGCTCTATTGGCAATACGTTTTTAATTTTTTTAATTTCATCAAGGTCAGCAAACTCTTTGCTAACAGATGTAAACTTAACGGGCAACCCCGTTTTTTCCGATAATTTATTTGTAAAATCTACGCCACTTAATATAGTTTTTATGGTTGTTTCCTTGCCTAAATTTGCGTTATTTACTAAACCCGTGAACTTTAACTTACTTGAAAACTCAATTTCTTGCATTATTTCAAGTGCCCCGTCAATATCTCTGGTCTCTGGTCGAAAATTATTAACAACGAACAATGCGTCATAATTATTTTCTTCCATAATTCGCTCGTAAAATCTACCTAATGCAAGTGCACCCCTGTCGTCCCCACCGATATCGGCAACGGCATACCTGCTTTTATCGTCAAGCATCTTATATGCTTTTGAATTCATTGCCGGAATATCAACGTTGGTTTCGGCAAAAGGCGAAACAACAAGTTCAACCCCTGCTTTATTAAGCGTTTCTAAAGCATCAACCGTTCTAAAGTATGGATTTACTATATCTAAATCGTAAATACTCACAGGTTTACCCATTTTGGCAAGCGTTATGGCATAGTTGACCGAAACAAAGGTCTTTCCACTGCCATAATGCCCCATAAATACGGTTATTCTTTTATCAAACATTAGATTTTAACCTTATAGCACCAAGCACGCTTGTCTTCAACCTTACCCCATTGAATTCCTGTCAATTCATTGTAAAGTTTTTGTGCAAGTTCGCCAATTTTGTTATCTGCAACAACGTGGTCAACGTCTTTATAAACAAGGTGTCCGATAGGTGAAATAACGGCAGCAGTACCTGTTCCCCACGCTTCTTCTAAAGTTCCGTTTTCAGCAGCACCGATAAGTTCGTCAACTGAAATCAACCTTTCGCTAACCTTATATCCCCATTCTCTTAAAATTTCTATACAAGATTTTCTTGTGATACCAGGTAAAACTGAACCGGTGAGCATTGGCGTAATAATTTCGCCGTTGATTTTGAACATAACGTTCATTGCACCAACTTCTTCAATATATTTTCTTTCAACGCCATCAAGCCATAAAACTTGTGAAAAACCTTTTTCAGCAGCCCTTTTGCCCGCTCTCATACTTGCAGCATAGTTGCCACCACATTTAGCATAGCCTGTGCCACCACGAACGGCTCTAACGTCTTCACTTTCAATAGAAATCTTAACAGGGTTAAGACCTTCTGCATAGTAATTACCAACAGGTGATAAAATTACAACAAAGGTTGCCCTATGAACAGCGTGAACCCCAAGTGATTCGTCATTACCGAACATAAATGGACGGATATAAAGTGAAGTGCCAGGTTGTTCAGGTATCCATTCATAATCCAAGTTAATAAGTTCTGTCAACGCCTTTAAGGTAAATTCTTCTGGAAGTGCTGGTAAGCACAATCTTTCAGCAGAATCATTCATTCTTCTGATGTTTTCAAGTGGTCTAAACATTTGGTAGCCATCAGCCGTCTTATAAGCCTTCATACCTTCAAAAATTTCAGCACCGTAGTGTAAAACGGTTGATGCTGGGTGGATAGGGATATAATCAAAAGGAACTATCCTTGCATTTTCCCAACCCTTACCTTCGGTATATTCCATAACGAACATATGGTCTGTAAAATACTTACCAAAACCAAGTGTTGTTTGGTCTGGTTTTTGTTTTAAAGTTGTTGCTTTTGTAATTTTTATTTCTTGCATAAGTTCACCTCAATACACTTATTTTAAACTTTTTATAATTTCTTCAGCTTGTTCACGCATTTTATATTTTAGCACTTTTCCCGCTGCGTTCATAGGGAATTCGTTAACAAACATAAAATATCTTGGAACTTTGTGCTTTGCCATATTTGAATTTCCATATTCACGCATTTCTTCTTCGCTTGAAACTTCGCCTTTTTTCAAAATAATATAAGCACACGCTTCTTCACCGTATCTAGCATCAGAAACACCCACCACTTGAACGTCTTTTACCTTATCGTTTGTTAGGTAAAATTCTTCAATTTCTCTTGGGTATAAGTTTTCGCCACCACGGATAATCATATCTTTTAATCTACCCGTCACTTTATAATATCCGTCAACTGTTCGTTGGCAAATATCTCCACTGTGTAGCCAGCCTTCCTTGTCTATTGCTTGTTCGGTTGCTTTCGGCATTTTGTAATAGCCTTTCATAATGTTATATCCACGAGCAACAAATTCGCCATTTTCTCCATCTGGCAATTCTTCGCCTGTTTCCGGATTGATTATTTTACACTCAACACCAGGGAAAGCACTTCCAACAGTTTCAACCCTGTGGTCGATATCTTCGTTAACCTCACCCATTGTGCAACCAGGTGACGCTTCGGTTTGACCGTAAACACTTATAATTTCGGTCATATTCATTTCTTTTGCAGCCCTTCTCATTAAGTCAGGTGGGCAGTTTGCACCAGCCATAATACCCGTTCTAATATACGAGAAATCGGTTTTTGCAAAATCTGAATGAGCAAACATTGCAATAAACATTGTTGGAACGCCGTTAAAGCAAGTTATCTTTTCATCAGTGATACAAGCAAGCGATGATTTTGGTGAAAAATATGGCATAGGACAAAGCGTTCCACCGTGCGTCATCATACTTGTCATTGAAAGCACCATACCAAAACAGTGGAACATTGGCACTTGAATCATCATTCTATCAGCAGTTGACAAATCCATTCTGTCGCCGATAATTTTGCCGTTGTTGACAATATTTCTATGCGTCAACATAACGCCTTTTGGAAAACCTGTCGTTCCAGAAGTATATTGCATATTACAAACGTCGTCAATCTTAACGTGTGATGCTCTCCTTCTAACCTCTTCTTGTGGGACAAGTTCTGAACGTTTTACAAACTCTTTCCATTCCAAGCAACCGTCCATTTCAAAGCCAACAGTAATAACGTTTCTTAAGAAAGGAAGTTTGTTTGAATATAATGGTGCACCTTTTTGGGTGTTTTTTAATTCAGGGCAAAGTTCTTCGATAATTGCCTTATAATCTGAATCTTTACAACTGTCAATCATAACCAAAGTATGAGTGTCAGATTGTCTTAAAAGATATTCTGCTTCGTGAATTTTATATGCAGTGTTTACAGTGACTAAAACTGCACCGATTTTTACCGTTGCCCAAAAGGTTAAAAACCATTGTGGAATATTGGTTGCCCAAATAGCAACGTGATGCCCCGCTTTAACGCCAGAGGCAATCAATGCTGCTGCAACCTTATCAACGTCATCTCTAAATTCTGAATACGTCCTTGTGTAATCTAACGTCGTGTATTTGAACGCATATTGGTCTGGGTAATATTCAACCATTTTATCAAGCACGTCTGAAAAAGTGTTTTCAACAACTTGATATCTTTTCCAAGGGAAAGTTCCCGTTTTTGAACGGTTATAATAAATTTCTTTTTCGCATTTAGTATTGGTTTCCGCCTTAAAATAACTCTTAAAATGCGTTAAAACAATATCGGCAGACGAAACGTCATCACAATCCATGACCGAAATAAAGCCGTCGTAATTAAGTGAACGCAAAGCACTTATAAAGTCTTTAACAGGGAGCTCGCCTTCGCCTATCAACACACTTTTTCCGTTCTTCATATCGCCTATTCTAACGTAAGCGACGTAAGCCCCGAGAGTTTGAATAGTTTTATCTGCAGATTCATTGCCAACAAAATAAGTATGCCTTATATCCCAACAAACTCTTATGTTTGCCGAACCAAGAGTACTTATAATATCTAAAACCTTTTGGGTGTTAGAAAACACGCCTTTTGTTTCAATTAAAATATTAACGTTATTTGCTTGTGCAAGTTCAATAGCAGGCGACAAAATTTCTTTTATAGCCACAACGTTTAAAGAATTGTCAAGTTCAATAACAACGTTTGAAACTGAAACTAAACTTGCATATTCAATGCATTTAACAAGTGAATTTTCATAGCCTAAACAAATTATTTCAGGGCAACGTATTGCTGAAATATCAATGTGTCTATTAAACAACTTGCGTTTTGCATCGTTAGTTAAAGATGAACGGAAAATACTGTCAGCGTGGGCTGATTTTTCCAATTCAACGTCTGTAATTTCCACCCCGTCATAACCATAATCTTGGGTAATATTGCATAAGTCTAAAAAACTTTTGCTTTCAACAAATTTATCAGGAAAAACTATTCTCATACTATTTTTCCTCATAAACTATCTTATTCAATGCATTTATGTATGCACGGATACAAGCACCGATAATGTCGGTTGAAACACCGTTGCCTGAATACAACTTTCCGCCTGCACGCAAACGAATTATTGAAGAGCCAACTGCACCTCTGCCTTTTGTGACAGCATTAACTTGGAAATCATCAAGTTCATAATGATGCCCAATAATTTGTTCGATAGCATGGAAAGCCGCATCAATTGGACCGTCACCGGTAGAAACGCCTGTGAATTTTTGGCCGTCCTTTTCCAAGGTCACGTTAGCGGTTGATTGAATAATATTACCACTATTTACAACAAAGTTGACCAAGTGATAAGTTGATGGAACTTGCATAGCAGTGCTTGCAACAAGTGCCTCTAATTCCTTAACCTTAACAGTTTCTTTTTTAAGGGTAATTCTCTTAAATTCTTCGTAAACCTTACCAACGTCACTATCGGTCAATTCATAGCCGAGTTTTTTAATCAACATAGAAACGTCTTTAATGCTTGCATCTGTTTTAATTGTATCGTCAACATTGATGCTTTCTTCAACACTTTCATCTTGCTTAACGGTAATATTGTTAATTGATTTTGAAACGGTGTTTGCATTAGAAACGTCAATGGCACTTTCAACGTCCAACACGAATTTTTTTGCACGGATAATTTCAGCAAAAATAGAAGTGTCCATATAGTTTCCACAAGTTGAAGTCTTAACGCCATCAGCACCTGCATTAATTGACTCAATAACACAAGCACTTGCAAGTGACAAAGCGTTTGATGGTTCAACAAAAACTTTTGCATCACAAGTACTTTTAACTTGCTTAACAAGGTTTGCAAAATCTTGTGGCAAAGCAACCCCTTCACTATCGCAAAGAGTAATAATCGATGCACCGTTTTCAGTAGCAGTCTTAACACAGTCGGTTAAAAATGATGCTTCTGCCCTAAAAACGTCCAAAGCAACAAATTCAACCGTTCCACAAACACCACTTGCTTTTTTAACAAGGTTAGCAATCTTTTCTTTCATTGCTGGTGCTTTAACGTGATAAAAATATTCCATTTGTGCTGTAGAAATAGGCAAAGCAACTTGCAAGCAGGCTTTTTTTGCATTTTTAATGCATTTTACTGCAAGTTCAAAACTTTCGTCATCAGCTCCAACGTTTATGCTAATTGTTGCATTATTTAAATTTTCAGAAATTGTGCGATAAATAATTTCGTTTTCCTTATTATCGTTAAGTGATGGAAGTTCAACAAAATCAACTTTTATGCTATCTAGTTTTTCACTGATAGCAAGTTTTTCTCTAAAAGTAAGGTCTTGTTCTTTCAATGCATTTAACGTAATTTCAGAAACGTAAATTTTTCTCATATCTATCTCTCCTAAATTAAAACTACTAAAACAAAAAATCCCCGACTAAACAGTCAGGGACGATTTCACCGTGGTACCACCCAGAATTGTTGCAACGCAACCACTCTTTTGCTTTAACGGGGCTAGCCGTAAACGATTACTTTTAACTAATTTTCATTTCGCCACTGCGTTTAGTAATTTTATATATATAATTATATATATAAACACAAATTTTGTCAAGCAAAAGGTGATAATGATTATATTTTTTATGAATTAACCCCCATAAAAAATAAAAATCCCCGACTAAATAGTCAGGGACGATATTTACCGTGGTACCACCCAGAATTGTTGCAACGCAACCACTCTTTTGCTTTAACGCAGCTAGCGTAAACGATTACTAATTGGTTCACCGTTTCCACTCCGGAATGAGTAGCAAAAAACCGCTCCTTGACTTGCACCAACCGTCAATTCTCTCATCACAATTGTTTTGCCTGTTTCCATCATTGTGTTTTGTTAAATTTTCACTAATTCTAACACTACAAAAAAGCCTTTGTCAAGCGTTTTATAGTCTATTTTAAATTTTTAGCAAATTTTTAATATTCTTTGAATATATATGCTCTTTTTGCATTTCGGTCAAGCCTAATTTTTCAAACCTTTCAATTTCACCAACAGCATCCCACATAGGAAAATCTGTGCCAAAGAAAAACCTTTCATAGCCGAGCGTATCTATCAAATTTTTCGCCTTATTTTTATCTAAAAACATAAGCGAAGAACAAGTATCAAAATAAACGTTTTTAATCCCCTTGTAATTGATTGCCTCATCCCAGCACCTATAACCGCCAAAATGTGCACCTATAAAATTGACTTGCCTAAACTCTTTCGCCATTTTTATAAGCCTATGTGGTTTAGAAAACTCATACCTATCATCGCCCGTGTGAAAAAGAATTGGCAACCTGTCCCCAACAATTTTATAAATTTTTTTAGCATTTTCCCCGTCGATATAAAACTGTTGAAAATCCGGGTGCATTTTTATACCCTTAAAACCGTTTTTAATGCACCAATCAACTTCGTTTTCAATTTGCTCTTCCGTTAAATCTTGGTGAAGCGTCATAAACCCAATAAAATTATCGTGCCTATCAATCTCACTTTTAACAAACTCGTTTATAGAACGGACTTGTTCAGGCTTGGTTGCACAAGAGTGAACGATAAACTTTGAAATACCCGCCTTTAACCCGTCTTCTAATAATTGTTCGGGCGTACCTGCTGGCATTTCCATTTTTATATCGTAAAATTTACCGATAGCATTAGTTGCTTTTTCGGCAATTTTGTTTGGATAAATATGTGCGTGTGCGTCAATGATTTCCATAATTTTTTTCCTATCCGTAATGCAAAATATTTTAACATAGTAAATGCCATTTTGCAAGTTTATTAAAGCAAATAATGGCAAAAATTTGCCATTATTTTATGTATCTATTCAAAAACTCTAAATTTATTCCCCACTCGCTAACTTGATTTAATTGCTTATGGCGTTCAACCGCCTCGCCAAGTGCCTTTCTATACTCAACGTAAGAACAGTTGTTTACTTTCATAAAATGATTTTCCGCCCGCTCAATATCGCCTTTAATTGAAGTAAAACCTATGTGAATAACGCTGTGACAATCTTTGCAAACGGCAATAATATCTTCTAATTTTTGAACGCATTTTTCTTGGTCAAAGGACCACCTTTCGTGAGCATCTAAAAACTTGGTTTTCTTTCCACAAATAACGCATTGTCCGTTCGCACGCTCTTTTGCATCTTTTTTAAGAAAGTCCCATTGTTCTTTAGACAATATGTACCTTAAATTACTTTTCCAGCACCCGTCTGGCACAAGTTCAAAGTTTAATTTATAAGCCATATTCGCCTCTTCTACTTTGGTGGCAAATAAAGTAAATTATTTGATAATCCTTGCTTAACTCGTTTATAAGTTCTAATGCATTTTTAATTTTCTTATCATCAAGATTATAGAATGGGTCGTCCAAAATAATAAACGGTTTTTCTTTCTTAAAAAGCACGTCGGTTAAAGCAAATCTCTTGCAAATTTCAACAAGGTTTTGATAGCCCTTACTATAATAATCGGTGTGCTTATCCCCGTCTTTTTCTTGAACGGAAACGTTTAAGTCAATATCAATTTTGGCATTAAACTGACCGTCAAGTTTAGATAAATATTTATTTAAACTTTCTTGCAACGGTGCTCTATACTTAACCTTTAAATTTTCATCAGCCTTTTTAAGATACTCGTTAGTTAAGGTTAATATCTTGTGCTTATAGATAAAATCGTTAAGTTTTTGGGTCAATTCTTCCTTTTTACTTTCCAAATCGACAATAGCGTTTGCAACGTTTTCGTGATAAGTTAAATTTGCTTTTTTACCCGCCAACAAATTGGCTGTTTTTGAATATTCTTCTTGCAAAACTTGCAATTCTTGCCTTAAAACAGCACTATTTTTGCTTGACGAAGAAGAAATAGTTAAGTTTAAGGTTTCAAGCGGTTTTAAACCATCATTAACGGTCGATAATTGTTTTTTAAGCCTGTCATATTCGGTTAAAAGGTCAGCAATTTGGTTTAACGCACTCACTTTATCCGAACTATTTTTAAGGTTAAATTTAGATAAAAACCCGTCGATTAAACAAGTTATTTCTTTTTCCAAGTTTTCATACTTTACTAACTCTTTTTTCTTTTCTTCGATAAGAGTTTCTAACTGTATAATAAAGTCGCTTTTTGTTGGTTTTTTATTCTTTTGAAGGTATAAAATTGTATCAAAGGCAATCGTTATAACTGTTAGCACAATTCCCGCAAAAACATTTATTATATAGCCAACAAGGGTAAACACTGATAGCAAAACCGAAATATACATAAGGGCTTTATTATTTTTTGGCTTTTCTTCCGTCTTTGAAGCCTCTTTATTTTGGTTTAACTTTTCAATATCGCCTTTTAAAATTTGTTGGTTGTTTTTTGCAATTAACAAATCGTTATGGCAAGTAATATAATTATCTATTTCCTGCTTGCTTGTTTTGTTGCCGTTCAACACAAACTCAACTTCATCAATATCGGCTTGAATTTGATTTTTTTGTGCCAAAAGGTCTTTATATTGCTGGTGTTTAATGGCGTTTGCTTGTGCCTCGCCAGCAACAGAAATTTCTTTTGTTTTTTGGTTTATTTTTGAACTTAAATCTTTTTCTAAACTTTCTAATTGGGCAATTTCGTCTTTAAGATTAGCCAAGGCTTGCGTAGATTTGTTTGCCCTTTCAAGTTCATAATCAATATCGGCAATTTCTCTCTTTAGGTCAGGAATTAACCCCTTATCCCCACGATATTTATAAGTTTTTGCCTTGTTTTCAAGCCTTTCAACTGCTTTATCAAAAACTTCGGTATCCTGAACGTCACAAACAGAATTGAACTTTGCAGTTAAACTTGAATTGCTTTTTATTTCAAAGTCCTTTTGTGAAAAATAAGTGGTTGAAAAAAAGCCTTCTTCATCAATCTCAAAAATTCGTTTACCCAAATTATCGGTATTGCTATGCTCTTTACCCGTTTTTAAGTCAAAAAGCCTAACGGTATCTTCGGATTCTTTCAAGCCAAAAAATCTTTCAATTTTATATTGGTTTTCACCCCATTCAAACTCTACGTATCCACCAAATTTTTGGGTTGAATTCCAAGGCCTATACTTAATCCTTTCGTTTTCAGCAACACTCTTTTTTGAACTGTTTAGCCCATAAAACATTGCCTTAATAAAGGTTGCAAGCGTGCTTTTGCCCCAACCATTATCTTGCATAATGGTATTTAAGCCTTGCGAAAAATCATAACTAAAATCTTTTAGTTTACCAAAAGAGGAAACATAGCAATTAATAAGTTTCATATTAAATTTCCTCCCCTTTTAGTGCTGAAAGCCCACAAGTAATTATCTTATTTTTTTCTTCGTCCGACAAGTCGCTTTCCCAAACGGCACGCACAAACTCGCCTTTAACAGATTTGTCAAAAGCATAATCGTCTGCACAAACTTTTAACTCGGTTTTGTCAACGACTTTTACAAAAAAGAATTTTTCGTTAAGGCGTTTTTCAAGCGAGAAAACATCCAAGAAAAAGTCCAATTTACGCCCGCCTTTAAGCACGACCTTGATTAAACTGTTTTCTTTAGCATTGGCTTGCAAATCGTTCACAATTTTTTCACTTAAATCATAGTTGGAAGAAAAGTCTTCAACGTTAAAATCAAACTCATATAAAATTCTTGAAGAAAATGGAACAAAAGTTGTTTGCAAAGCGTTATTTTCTGTATCTATTAAAACAAACCCTTTTTCGCCAAGTTCATCAAAGCCACGCCCGTCAAGACAGCCTGAATAAGCATATTTGCCACGGTTATCAATTGCTCCATCAGCATAAGAGTGAATATGCCCTAACGCCAAATAATCGATATTTTTGTCTTTTAAATTTGGGATACTTATAGTTTCAGCCTTTTCTTGACTTTTATAGCCAATAATTTGGCCGTGCATAACAACGATATTTATGTCATTTTCATCAAGTTTTAAGGTGTCATAAATGGTATTTTGGTTTAATCCGTTAAGTGCCACACCCGTTATACAAACGTCTTGATACCTAACACTTTTCCACTCGTCGTTAAAGGTTATAAAGTTTTTTAAGGTATTATTTTCGTCACAAAAAACGTTAGTTTTATCGTGATTACCACTAACGTATAAAAAATCTATATTCGGGTGATTTTTAATACATTGAACAACCCTTTCTTTTGCTTTAATGGTAATTTTTGCACCATCAAACATATCGCCGGCAATAATAATTGCTTTAACTTGGTTGTCAGTAGCAAAGTTGACCAAGCGTTCAAACGTTCTTAAAATCTCTTCCCTTCTTAATTTTGATTTCTCGGTTGGGATACCCTCGATTTTAGAATCAAGGTGCAAGTCCGCCGTGTGAATAAATTTCATATTTCACCTTAAATTTATTAACTAAATTCACTTTAACGTGGCAATTAAGCCGTTAATTTTTAAGCCTTTGTTCTTAAACATTTTCTCATATTCTGTTTCAACGTTTTCAATTTGGTTATTTACGATTTTATCGCTTATTTCAACCACATCAAAACCGTGTTCAACAAATTTAGAAAAAGAATATTCAAAAAATTCCCTATCATCAGTTTTTTGGTAAATTTTGCCACCTGCAACTAAATACGATTTATACGCTTTAACAAAATTATCGCTTGTAAGCCTGTGACTTTCGCTACCAATTTTAGGAAATGGTGGAGAAAAATTTAAATATATATTTGAAATGGATTTTTCCTTTATATATCTTGGCAAATATTCCGCACCACTGTTTAAAAATCTAATATTTGTTAGTCCGTTCTTTTGTGCCAATTCGCACGCCATAACGATAATATTTTCAAGCATTTCAACGGCAACAAAATTGACGTTTGGGTTTAAAAGTGCTTTTTGTGTTATAAAACCGCCCTTGCCACACCCAATTTCCAACTCGACAGGGTTATCGTTATCAAAAATTTTATTAAAATCATAAAACTTTTTATCTTGAACGGCGAGTTTAACGTTAACAATGTCCCTTTCTGGCACAATTAAAACGTCTTTTACATTTTCTAGCCTATCTTCAAGATGTTTTTTTCTTCTAATTCGCATATTTTCTTAATGGTCAATTATATCTTCTTACAAAAAAGATGGATTTTCATCCATCTTTAATTTTTGTTTTTATTTTTTGAAAAGTTTTCTCATAAACGCAGGAAGTTCTCTTTCCTTTTTAACTTCAACCGGTTTTTCTTGCTCTTCAATAGTTTCAACAATAGTCATTTGTTCTGGCTCAATAGGTTTTTCTTCTTCCACTTTAACTTCTTCTTGTTTTGGCTCTTCAAAATCTTTAAGTAGTGGTGGAACATCACTATCAACCTTGTTCATTGTTGCAAAACTTATTGCTGGTTTAACTGCAAGGTCAGTGTCAAAGTCTGCGATTGACCTATTTGCCGAAAAACCCGTAGCAATAATGGTAATTTTAATTTCGTCGTTCATTGTTTCATCAATGGTTGCACCGAATATAATGTTAGCAGAATCATCGATAATGCCTTGAACTAAAACAGACGCTTCGTTGATTTCTGAAAGCATAATATCCTTGCCACCTGTGATATTTAAGATAACTGATTTTGCACCTTCAATAGTAGTTTCAAGTAATGGGCTTGAAACTGCTTGTCTAACCGCTTCAATAATTCTATTTTCGCCCTTTGCTCTACCGATACCCATATGTGCCAAGCCTTGATTTCTCATAACCGTATTAACGTCAGCAAAGTCAAGGTTAATAAGCGATGGTGTTGCAATCAAATCAACAATACCAACCACACCTTGTTTTAACATATCGTCTGCAACCTTAAATGCATCAAGCATGCCTGTTTGTGGTGGCAAAAATTGTAAAAGTTTATCGTTTGGAATAACAACCAACGTGTCAACGTATTTTTTAAGATTTGCAATACCTTTGTTTGCATTTTCGTTTCTAACCTTACCTTCAAAAGAGAAAGGTTTTGTGACAACTGCAACTGTTAAAATGCCCAATTCACGTGCAATTCTTGCAACAACTGACGCTGCACCCGTGCCAGTGCCACCGCCCATACCTGCTGCTATAAATAAAAGGTCTGTTCCTTTTAACGCCTCAACTATAAGTTCTTTTGATTCTTCTGCTGCAGCCTCACCAACGTTAGGGTCACTTCCTGCACCCAAGCCTTTTGTTAATCTTTCGCCAATTTGTAAAGTCCTATCTGCCTTTGAAAGCATAAGTGCTTGATGGTCAGTGTTAACAGCGATAAACTCTGCACTAGAAACGTTTGATGAAATCATACTGTTCACGGCATTACAGCCACCGCCACCTATACCTAAAACTTTTATTACTGCTAAATTTAAAGAATCTTGTCCAAACATATATTTTTCTCCTTATTGTAAGTTAGTGTTTTTACTTTTTATTGTTGTTCAAGTGCTAAATCTAAAAGAGATAACACTGTTGACTCGATAGGCTTATCCATTAGTGGAACTTTTGGTGCAACCACTTCAACAGCCATACCAAGTCTGTTTGCCAAATGTTCTTTTGCACCCCTTATGTAAGGGATACCGCCACCCGTTATGTATAACGGTACATATTCAGGAATAACGTATCCAGATTGTTCAAGCGAGTTTGCGATATTTTCGCACAATTGGTCAAGGGAATATTTAACGCAATCTTTAACCTCGTTTATAGGGTAATATTCACCGTTTTCGCCATCTAAAACGTCAAACGTAGAACCTGAAGAAATGCAACTTAAATTAGTTTTCCTCTTTAATTTTTCGGCAACGTCAAACGGGATTGAAAAACGCTCTGTTAGCCCAGCCGTAATATATCCACCACCAAAACTAAATGCATTTTGATATAAAATTCCATCGCCTTGAATTATAAACACGGTTGTCGTGATATATCCAACGTCTGCAATAATCGCTATCCTATCTCTATTTTCTGGCTCAACCAAGTATAACGCTTGTGCAAGTGCACTTGACACACATTCCACTTTAGAAAATCCAGCCGTTAAGAGTATGCCTTTAACAAGTTCAATAAAATAATTGCTACAAACTATAAACGACAATTTGCCACTTAAAATTTCACTGTTTGCTCCAACAGGGTTTGCAAGCCTTCTGAAATCATCTAATTCATAGACAATAGCAGAACGGTTTATCAAAGTATATTTTGCCGAATGCATAACAAATGCTGAATCGAAAAGGTTATTAACGTCATCTTCAGTTATTTTTTTCTTTTTACTAAAAGACAACTGGCTGTCCCTAATAAACACCTTTGTAAAGTCACCAGGAACGCCAACGTAAACGGTGTCAATTTTACCAAACGAGCCTTTTAGCAAACAGTCTGAAAGTGAAAACAAAACTTGCTTTAACTTTAATTCGTCAAAAAACAAGCCCCCTTCAAAGCCATCGTAATCAAAAGCATATCTGCCCTTAATAATAAAGGTTTTATTAACCCCTCTTTCACCTACTACTGCCGTAATTTTAGACGAGCCAACGTCTATAACAGCCACGTGTTTCTTTTGCATTTTTCACCTATAAATTAAATATCTTCAAATAAAGTGTCAGGTTGCCCTTCAAAAGTGTGAATCACAGTCAACTTTCCTTGACTATAATAGCCTAAAATATTACCAAAACGTTTTTGATAATCAGATGCCTCATTATTATAAGCATCAAAACAAACTTGTCCTTTTCTTTCACCATCGACCAAAAGGTCCATAACTTTAAGGCTTACGCCCGTTTTAGTTAAAAACTCAACGTCAAACTCTTGCCAACCAATTGGGTCAATACACTCAATACTGATACTCTTTATACAATCGAAAAGCCCAACGTTTTTTGCGATTTTCAAGGTTTGATAAAAGGCTTGGTCGTGAGTAGTTTGCAACTTTTCACCCAACTTGGCACTAACAACTTCAATCTTGGTGGGAAATGAAGGGTTGTTTACAAACGAAATGAACGATAAATCAATAATTTCATTATTTTGCATTGCCACGCCCGTATCGTTTAGAACAAAACCGTTTTCATCTAAAATATAAGACGCTGAATCGGTTTGAATTCTATAAACTTCCCTTCTCTCTTTAACGCTAACGCTTAAAACGTTTGGGAATTTTTTATCAACGGTCACCACGTCCAAATAAGGCTGACGTTTTAGTAAGTCTTTAACGTCACCTTCACTTAAGAACAACAAGTTCTTGTTCAAATTCTTATCCAAGATTTTTTGAACGGCGTTCACGTCGGTATTGGCAAGGGCATATTTAACTTCAACTTTTTTGATAGCCAAAAGCGATGCACACGAAAAAAGAACAACGAGTGCAAACGTGATTGATATTAAAATGACCAAAAGTTTTTTCTTTATCATAAGTTTATCCTTGTTTTATTATATCCGCACCAAGCGAACGCAACTTCTTATCAAAATCGGAATATCCACGCTCAATATAGTAAACGTTTTCAACAGTGGTTTGCCCTTCTGCATTAAGGCCAGCAAGAACGAGCGATGCCCCACCACGAAGGTCTGTTGCCGTAACGGTTTTCCCGTTAAGCCGTTTAACGCCTTTAACTATTGCCGTCTTCCCCTTGACCGAAATATCCGCACCCATTTTAACAAGTTCATTAACGTGGTTAAATCTGTTTTCAAAAACGTTTTCGGTTATGGTTGAAACCCCCTCGCTCACACACAAAAGAGACATTGTTTGTGCCTGCAAATCGGTTGGGAATTGTGGATATGGATTTGTGGCAAATGAAAAGCCTTTTGGCTTTCCCCCACTTTTTATATATATTATATCATTATTTATAGTAATTTTACAAGTATTATTACAAAGTTTATTTGTTAAAAGCGAAATATTTTTGGCATTACAGTTTGATAATTCTATCTCGCCACCCGTTATAGCCGTTGCAAGCATAAAAGTCCCACACTCTATTCTATCAAACATAGGCGTAAATTCCGTTCCTGAAAGATTTTCCACTCCGTCGATTAGTATGGTTGAAGTGCCTGCACCATAAATTTTTGCACCCATTGAATTTAAAAATTTCATAAGGTCAACAATTTCCGGTTCTTTTGCAGCGTTAAAAATTTGCGTTTTTCCCTTACTTAAAACCGAACATAAAATGATGTTTTCAGTTGTGCCAACAGACGGATAGTTTAGATAGATATTATTAGTTTTTATTTCTTTTGCAGAACATATAATCTGCTCACCCAAACATTCTGTTTTAACGCCCAAATCTTCAAGGGCTAAAATATGTAAATCAATCGGCCGTTTACCAATATTACACCCGCCCGGTTGGTGAATTTTTGCCTTTTTAAAACGGCAAAGAAGTGCCCCAAGCATAAATACCGAGGAACGCACTGGCGACGCAAGTTCTTTGGGTATATCATACCTGTTTAGACTTGCATTATTTAGTATCAAATCACCTTGTTCAAAAGTCCATTTCCCGCCCAAATAGGATAAGATTTCAAGCATTGCGTAAACGTCTTTTATTTTAGGACAGTTTTTTATAACCACTTGTTGATTGGTTAAAATTGAGCCAGCAATAATAGGTAAAACCGAATTTTTTGCACTTTCAATGCGGATTTTACCGCTTAACTTGTTTCCTCCGTTTATCACGTATTTATCCATAAAATTCTCCAAAAAGCAGTGATAGTTTATTTTATGGAAAAAACTGTTAAAAAGTTAAAGAGCCTTGCTTTGAAACGTTAAACAAAATGCCCATTTCAGCCATAAAAATTATAATTGAAGTATTGCCACTTGAAACTAACGGCAAAGGCAAGCCTGTCGGTGGGATACTTCCCGTCACAACAAGAGCGTTTACTATGGTTTGTATGCCAAAAATCATAGTTATCCCAACCGATAAAATAAAGCCAAAAACGTTTTTTGATTTTGATGCAATTTTTAAGCCACGATATATGATAAAAAACAAAAGTGAAAAAAAGAATATAAGCCCAATAAACCCAATTTCTTCGCCAATAACCGAAAGTATAAAATCTGACTCGGCAAAAGGCAAAAAGGCATATTTTTGGCGGGAATTAAACAGCCCAACGCCAAACCATCCACCAGAACCCAATGCATATAACGATTGCAAAAGTTGGTAGCCCTCACCCTTTGGGTTTGACCAAGGATTTAAAAAAGCCATCAACCTATCCAACCTATAAGGCTCTGCAAGAATAAGTAAAACACCCGCAAAAATTGCTGGAATAATCAAATAAATAAAGTGCTTAATTTTCATTCCTGCACAAAAAAGCATTGTCATCATAAGAAGAGCAACGCACACGGTAATTGACATATTAGGCTCTAGAATTATCAAAAGACAGGTTGCCCCACCAAATACTAAAACGGGCAAAATTCCAAGAAAGGTTTTTGTTTTTTCGGGATTTTTACTAACAAAAGTGGCACAAAATAAAATAAGTGCAAACTTGGATATTTCAGATGGTTGCAAAGTAATGCTTCCAACACCTATCCACCTTTTTGCACCGTAATTTTCAACCCCTATCCCCGGAACAAAAACTAAAATTAGCGTTATAAATGATAATGCACTGATTAAAAAGGTGAATTTTTTTAATTTGTTATAGTCAAAGTTAGCAGTTAAAATCATTGCGACTATGCCAAGCAAAATTCCCACAACTTGCTTTTTTACAAAATAAAAAGCGTCGTTATAAGTCTTTTTTGCAGAATAATTGCTTGCCGAATATATAAAAATTGTTCCAATAACGGCAAGCAACACAACACTTATAAGCAACAAATAGTCGCCTGTGCAATTTTTCTTATTCCTTAATTTTTGCATTTACAATTCATCCACAATTTGTCTAAATTTTTCGCCACGCTCTTCATAGTTTGAAAAATTATCAAAACTCGCACACGCTGGACTTAACAAAACACAATCCCCCTCTTCTGCAACAAGTTTAGCAATTTTAACGGCTGTTGTAAAATCGTGTGTCAAGGTCAACCTATTAAACCCAACCGCACCAGCACACTCTAACATTTTATTTCTTGACGCACCCGTTAGCACAACGTGCTTAACCAAACTTTTTTTAATTTTTTCAAACAAGTCAATATAGGTTTCACCCTTTTCACTTCCGCCCAAAATCAAAACTATAGGTTTATTTATGCCTTCGATTGCACTGATTGTCGATGCGGTGTTGGTTGCTTTCGAGTCGTTATAAAACTCAATGCCTTCTTTTAATGCAATTTTTTCCATTCGGTGTTTAACGCCCTTAAAATTTTTAAGCACATTTACAATATCGCTATTTGAAAGGTTAAAAAGTTTAGCAACGGCTATTGCAAAAAGAGAGTTATAAACGTTGTGCTCACCCTTTAATGCAAGTTCGTTTTGATTAATTATAAACTCGTTTTTATAATAAAGTTTTTGGTCAACTCTATAAGCACCGTCTATCTTTTCTTTTAACGAAACAAATAAAACCTTTGCCCTTGTTTCGCCAGAAAAACTCTTAACAATCTCGTCATCGTAATTTAGCACGCAATACTCACTTTCTCTTTGGTTTAGAAAAATTCTTTTCTTTAAGAAAATATAATTTTCCATTGTATAATGCCTTTCCAAATGGTCGGGCTTAATGTTTAAAATGCAAGAAACGTGCGGGCAAAATAACGCCGTGCTTTCTAACTGAAAACTTGAAACTTCTGCTACGCAAACTGTGTCTTTATTTGCATCGCACACCTTGCTTGTTATTGGAACGCCAACGTTTCCAACAAGCAAACTGTTTGTGCCTACCGACTTGAAAATTTCATCAATTAAGGTTGCCGTTGTGGTCTTTCCATTTGTGCCTGTTATCGCCACTGTTGTTGGCGTAAACTGTAAAAAACCAAACTCCAATTCGCCTATAATACGCTTACCTAAACTCTTTGCTTTTACGGCAACGGGGTGGTTTATAGGAACGCCTGGACTTATAATAAGATTATCAATATGTACAAGCACAGCGTCAATGTTTTCTTTTTCAACTTTAACCCCGCCACGTTCAATCAATTTAGCAATCGCATCGTCAATCTTTGGGCTTGAAAGTTCTTCATATAACAAGCACTTTCCACCGTTTGACAATATGTAATTTGCAACCGCAAAACCACTTTTTGAAACGCCCACAACCAAAAACGTTTGTCTTTTTATATCCATTTTTACCTCATAAATATTGCAAAATCGCAAGTATACCACACACTGCCGTAATTAAGGCATAAACATAACCTATTTGCGTTTCTGAACAACCCTTTAATTGAAAATGATGATGAATAGGTGCCATTAAAAAAACTCGCTTTTTTGTGCGTTTATAATAAGCGACCTGTATAATTACCGATATGCTTGAAATAACGAACATTATTCCAATTAACGGAATAAAAAAACTGTTAAGCGAGAAAATGCTTATCGAACCGATAAATCCACCAAGCGAAAGCGAGCCTGTGTCACCCATAAAAACTTTTGCTTTGCTAACGTTAAATATTAAAAAGGCAAGTATGCCACCTATTAGACAGACGGATAATAACGCAAGTTTATCATACTCTTCACTATCTAAATATAAAATGGACATTTTTTCTCGTTGAACCATAATCAAAACAACCAAAGACGCTAGGTAAACCCAACTGACTTGTCCTGCAAGCCCATCTAGCCCATCGGTCAAATTTACACTGTTTGTTATCGCTAAAAATATAACGCTTACAACTAAAACAAGCCAAAACCCCTCAATTTTTATTTGGGTATTTATAAATGGCAAATAAAAGGTGGTAAACCCGTTTTGATTAGCGTAAAGCCCTGCCAAAACAGCAATAGATAACTGAAATATTATTTTTTGGTATCCCTTAAGCCCCTCATTTTTCTTATATCTAACTTTTATAAAATCGTCTAAAAATCCCACGACTAAATAGGCAAGCCCAATACTTAAAACAACGGCTAAAAGATTAGTTTTAAGCCCGCCGAAAATAATGAAAATTATAACTGATGGCAATATAAAAAACAGTCCACCCATCGTAGGTGTTCCGTTTTTGTTTTCGTGTGTTTTTACATAATGAAGTATAGTTTGCCCCGCCTTAATTTTTCTTAAATATGGAATTAATATTAACCCACATATAACGCTTGCAAAAATACTTAAAATTAGTGCTAAAAATATCCCTTTCAACCTTTTAAACCCCGTAAATATTCGATTACAGTATCTTTATCATTATAAAGTTTTTTTATACCAAGCACTTCTTGGTATCTTTCACTACCCTTTCCAGCAATCAAAATTAAATCGCCTTTAACAGCAATATCAATGGCATACTTAATGGCATCTTCCCTGTCTTCAATCAAAATGTATCTTTTTGTTTTTTGCCTTACGCCCTTTTCTACTTGATTTATAATCTCCATAGGCTCTTCATATCTTGGGTTATCAGAAGTTATAATGCTAAAATCGGCAAGCGAACCACTTATTTTTCCCATCAGTTCTCTTTTGCTTTGGTCACGATTTCCACCACACCCAAACACACAAATAAGCCTATTATTAACAAGTGGCCTAATGGCTAAAAGCGTTTTATTTAATCCATCTGGCGTATGTGCGTAATCAACAATAACGTCAAATTCTTTGCTATAAACCCTTTCAAGTCGCCCAGCAACACCATCAACCTTGCTTAACGATTTAATCACTTTTTCAGGCTTTTCACCAAGCACATAACAAACCGATGCACACGCAAGTGCATTATAAACGTTAAAAAAGCCAAGCATATTGAGTTCAACCTGCCCAACGTGGTCAAACAAGTTTATAAAAAACGTGCTTTTCTTTTGCTTGCAATTAACGTTTATTGCAAACACGTCTGACGGGTTATCCATACCATAACTAAAAGCATCTTCCCTTATATTAAGAATTTCACACCCGACCTTATCGTCACTATTCACGATAACGTGCTTGCATTTATTTTCCTTAAAAAACTTAAGTTTAGCATTTTTATAATTTTCCATATCGAAAAAAAAGTCCAAATGGTCTTGGCTAAAATTAGTAAACACCGCACAAAAGAATTCTATATTTTTTACCTTATCCAAGTAAATGGCGTGGGCTGAAACTTCCATTATGACAGTCCTAACGCCGTGATTATACATTTCATAAAAAGTTTTGTGCAATTCCAAAGGGTCGGGCGTTGTTAAAGACGGCTCGATATATTTATCCCCAAAATAAGTGCCAAGCGTACCTATTAGCCCACATTTTGCATTAGATTGCCTTAAGACGTTATAGATTAAATGTGAAGTTGTGGTCTTTCCGTTTGTGCCAATAACTGCAACAATCTTCATCTTTTTATCAACTTTTTCATAAAAATTTGATGCAATCTTGCTCATTGCAAGCCTTGAATTCTTAACTATAATTTGGGTTAAAGGCGTTTCCACCTGCTTTTCACACACTATGGCTGTTGCCCCGTAATTTTGGGCTTGCTTAACATATTCGTGCCCGTCAAAATCTTTGCCAACAATGCAAATAAAAAGGCTGTCTAAAACAACCTTATTACTATCAAACACCACTTCTTTAATGTTTAAATCAGTTTTTCCAACAATGTTATCAACTTCAACCTCTTTCAACAAATCTAATAATTTCATTTATTTTTCCCCTTTTTAACCATTATTTTACCGGTGGAATGTTATAAATATCTATAATTCCCTCAAAAACCTGTTTAGCATAAGGTGCTGCAACAGTGCTACCATAATATTGCCCAACTGGTTCATCAATAATAACAAGTGCTAAATATTTTGGGTTAGTTGATGGAAAATATCCCACAAATGAAGAAACGTATTTTCCGCTTGCAATTACCCCGTTTTCATATTTTTGTGCCGTTCCTGTTTTGCCCGCAACAGAATAACCTTCTATATACGCTTGCTTGCCAGAGCCTTCTGACACAACCTTTTCTAACATTTCGTTTAGAATTTTTGATGCCTTGCTACTTATTACCTTGTTTTTTAATTGTGGTTGGATTTTTTCGGCAATAATCCCGTTATCTGCATAAATTTCACTTACTAAATATGGCGTGTAATAATTCCCGCCATTAATCGCAGCACAAGTTGCACTTGCCAATTGAAGTCCGCTAACAGCAATGGTTTGACCAAAAGCAATTCTTGCCAAATCCACGTTTTGCACTGCTGAAACGGGTAAAACCATACCTTGCGTTTCGCCCGTAAAGTCAACACCTGTTGCACTGCCATAATTGAACGCATTTATGTATTTATACATAGTTTGCTTGCCCAAAGACATTGCAATATCCACAAAAATTGGGTTGCAACTGTTGTTTAACGCACCTTGCAAAGTTAACCCAATATGCTTGCCATTTTTATGTTCGCTCCAGCATTTTACCTTTTGCCCGTCAATGTATCTATACCTTGAAGAATTATATACGTGGTCTATCGAAAAAGCGTTTTTATTGCCCTTTAAGTATTCTTCAATGTTTGCGGCGGCAGTCAACACCTTAAAGGTTGAGCCAGGCTCGTAAACGTCACAAACAATGCCGTTTCTGCCAAGTTTATAAAGCGAAGTTAAATCGTCTCTTGGAATTTCGTTCAGATTAAAGGACGGTTTGGTGCAAAGCCCCCTTATCGCACCGCTATTTGGATCGATAACTATAATTTGTGCCGACTTTGCTTTATGCACTTCCATCGCTTCTTGCATAGCCGTTTCGCATAATTGTTGAACGTTATAATCTATGGTTAATTTTAGGTTAAGACCATTGGTTGCAGGGCGATAACTTGCTTTTCCGTTGTTTATTTCCACCCCCACAATATCCGTTTCATATAAAATTTCCCCGTCAATTCCTGACAAATACTTATCGTAATATAACTCTAAACCCGATTGACCTTTGCCGTCGGTTGAAGTAAAGCCCAAAACTGAAGTTAAAAACTCGTTATATGGATACACCCGTGAATTATCCCGAGAATAATAAACGCCTTGCAACTCGTTTTCTAACAATTTGGAAATTTTATCTTTTCCCACTTGCTTTTTTATGGTAATTTCACTTGAAACAGTGTTTTTTAGCCTTGATAAAAGATATTCTTTATCCATTTGTAAACTCTCTGCCAAAACACTTGCTAAATTATCCATATCTTTTACTGCATTTTTTCTAACAAAAACCGTGTAAGTGTCATCATTATCGGCAAGCACAACGCCGTTTGTGTCAACAATTTTGCCACGAGAAGATATTATTGGAATTTCTCTTGTCCACTGGTCGATTGCTTTGGTTTGCAAGTCTTCACCCCAAAACACTTGAACGTATAATAATCTGCCTAAAACGATAAAAAATAAAAAGGTTATTGCAATTATGATTGCTAATAACCTCTTTCGTAAAATCGTTATTGAAAAGTCTTGTTTTATTTTTGTTATCCTCCCCGTTTTAATATAAGTTTATTCAGGGAGTTTTATTTTAATTACCGTTATGCATGCCTAAATTTTGTGCTGCATCAATCACATATTCTGGAGAAGAAATACTGTCAATTTCATTCATAAGTGTGTTATATTCTGCAACTTTTGTGTTTACGTTGTTTACCATAGCCGTTTCGGTTTTAGAAAGCCTTGATAAAACGCCCGTATTAAGCACGATTAACGCTAAAATTACGGTCACTACTAATGAATAAAGCATAACTGCAAGTTTACCTTTTGTGTTAAGGCGATAATTTGTATCTTCAACAATCACGCTTGCTCTCATTTCTTCACGGATTTGCTCTAAATTATCGTCACCGAACTGCATTGTAGTTGAAGTTGGCCTAATATCTTCATCAGCAAAATCTTTAACGGTTTCTTCAACGACGGCTTGTTGCATATTTTCTTCGTTAAATCTATCGTAATTTAAGAGTTTTTGCAAGTTTTGTTGCATTCTTTCTGTTTGTGCAAGGTCGCCATCTAATTGGATAGCCTTTTCTTCACAAATTTCAGGTCTTTCAAGCAAACTTACTCCACCCTTATTGGTAGCATTTTCAAACGAATTATTCATAACCACTGTTGAACGCCTTGTAGTAACCATGTTTTTCTCCTTTATTTTTAAGCCAATCGGCTTTAATTTACAATTTTTCTGCAATTCTTAATTTTGCACTTTTTGACCTGCTGTTTTCAAGCAGTTCTTTTTCTGTTGCCGTTATAGGGTGTTTGGTTAAAATTTCTATTTCTTTTTTCTTACCACACACACAAACGGGCAAACTCTTATCACATATGCAATCGCACTCTAATTCTTTAAAAGCCTTTTTCACTATCCTATCTTCAAGCGAATGGAATGTTAATATAACAATTCTTCCGCCCTTTTTTAGAGAACGAGCCATGTTTATAATTACTTCATAAAGCCCGTCAAGTTCGCCGTTTACTTCTATTCTTATCGCCTGAAAAGTCCTTTTTGCTGGGTGACCATCTTTTTGGAACTTTTTAGGGATGCTGTTTTCTATTATTTCTATTAAATCTTTAACCTTTTCAATAGGTTTAAGTTTTCTAACTTTTACTATGTTAGATGCAATTAACGATGCAAACCTTTCTTCGCCATACTCGGTTAAAATTCTCTTTAAGTCTTCTTGTGAATATTCGTTGATAACCTTTTTTGCGGTAAGTGGATTTGTTTTATCCATTCGCATATCAAGTTCAACGTCTGGTGCCATATACGAAAAACCCCTTTCTCTATCGTCAAGTTGGAAACTTGAGACCCCAAGATCGAGTAAAATTCCGTCAAACCCGTCTATATTTAATTGTTCTTTTATGTTTAGAAAGGACTTAAAGTTATCTTTGATTAAGGTAAATCTACCATTAAACTCACTTAATCTTTCACTTGCACGTCCTATCGCATAATCATCTAAATCGGTTGCAACAAGTTGTCCGTTTGGCAAACTTTTTCTTAAAATCTCGTAAGAATGTCCACCACCGCCTAACGTTCCGTCAAAATATATTCCGTTATCTTTAACGTTAAGACCGTCTATGCACTCGTTTAGCATTACCGAATAATGCTTAAACTCTGTCATTGTTGTTTAATTCATCTAAAGCGTCGGCAAGGTCATCAAAGTTGACGTTGTTAAAATATTCGTCCCAAACCTCTTCGCTCCAAATTTCAATGCATTCAGGACCCTTAAAAACAATAAGGTTTTTTTCTATCCTTGCCCACTTTATAAGATTGTCTGGCAAACGAATTCTGCCTTGGTTATCCTCTTCTGCTTGCCAAGTGTTATAAAGAATAAATCTTGCCGCTTTTAATTGCTTTTCTCTATAAGGGTTAATGTTTGAAAGAGTGGCTTTTACTTTTTGCATTTGTTCTTCAGTATAAACGTAAAGACAATTGCCCGTGCCAACTGTTATCGAATAATTCGAACCCAATTCTTCACGCAATTTTGCTGGAATACGCATTCTGTTTTTAGCATCTAACTGATGAACGTAGTTCTTTCCAGACATAATTAGCCCACTCCTCCCGTTTTGATACTGATATTTTAGCACACATTTTAACCACTGTCAACCCTTTTTAACCATTTTTTTCAAATTTTTTGCATAAAAATATCGTTTTTTTGCACTATTTGACCACAAATTTTAAAAACTTTTTCATTAAATTTTGCATTTTTTCCTATAAACAATACTTGATTTTGCAAGTAATTATCTAACCTTTTCCCACTTTTAATATATTTGCTTAAATTCAAGAGCAAACATTCTGTTCCGTCAAAAACTTTTTGTGGTCGAAAGTGGTTAATAATTTGATTTTTGATAAAATTGTAGTGTGTACAGCCTATAATAAGGTTAAAAAACTCCCCTTTTTTGACATTTTTTAAGTCAAGCGAACTTATATATTCGCAAGATAAAAAGTTAACGGTGTTTACGTTGAAGATTTTTTTATCAATTTGTTTTGCAAGGTCATAAAACCCAACAGTTGTGACTAATTCATTGTCTTTATAGTTATCGCACGTTCTTTGCGTTGCTAATAAAATCGTTTTTTCGCCATTTGCTTGGCAGTGTTCGACGGGCGGAAAAACACCAAAAGTTTTTAGGTTTGAATATTCGCTAATTTCATTTATTAGATTTACACTTAAAGTGTTGCACGCCAAAACTATGGCTTTAACTGGAAACTGCTTTATTATATCTATATTATGTATAGCAAGGCTTAATAAATCTTGTCTTGAGCGATTGCCATAAGGGGCATTATCATTGTCGCCATAATACAAAAATCTTTGGTTTGGGAAATTTTTTACTAATTTATTAAGCACAGAAATTCCGCCAACACCACTATCTATTACCGCAATATATTGTTTATTCATAATAAATATTATGCTTTTGACAAAAAAAAATAGTTAAATTTAAAATAAAAGCAAAATTATATGCATAAATGTGCTTGCTTTTACTTTTATTTTGTGCTAAAATATTTTAGAAATTAAAAAGTACATTAAGGAGTGCATTAGATATGCCAAATATTAAATCTGCAAAAAAGAGAGTTTTAGTAAACGCTAAAAAAACAGAACAAAACAAAGCAATCCGTTCAGCAGTTAAAACTGAAATGAAGAAAATTGATTTGCTTATTAAAGAAAATAAGTTAGAAGAAGCAAAACAAAGCCTTGCTGTTGCATTCAAGGCAATTGATTCTGCTTGCAGCAAAAACATCTACCACGCAAACAACGCTTCAAACAAGAAAGCAAAACTTGCTAAAAGAGTTGACAGTGCTATTAAAGCAAACGCTCCCGTTCAAGAAGTTGTTGCTGAACCAGTTGTTGAAGTTGCACCTGTTGAAGAAGCACCAGTTAAGAAGACAACCAGAAAGCCAAGGGCTAAAAAGGTTGAAACTGCTGACGCTGAATAATTATTAAAACCAATTTAAAAATGTAAATGCCTATTGAATTATCAATAGGCATTTTGTCTTTTAAATATTTTTTATTTTTTTACCTTAATTCAAGGTAATATCTTTAAGTTTTTGGTATTTTTCAATAGCAACCTTTCTAACAATATCAATGTTAATCCCCTTTTCAAAAAACTCATCACTCAATTTCTTTGCAAGGAAAATACTTTCGGTAGAATAGTTAAGCGAACCTAGGTCACTCATAAACTTTCCGCTTTGCTTATCACCCATAAAGTCGCCAGAGCCACGCATTTTATAGTCGAACTCGGAAATCTTAAACCCATCACTATTATCTTTAAGGATTTTAAGCCTTTTTAACCCCAAAGGATTGGTCGTTTTGGTCATTAAAAAGCAATAACTTTTAATATCCGACCTACCAACTCTTCCACGCAATTGGTGTAATTGTGAAAGGCCAAACCTTTCGGCATCATAAATAACCATAACCGATGCATCTTTAACGTCCACGCCAACTTCAATAACAGTGGTTGAAACAAGAATATCAAGTTTTTTATCCTTAAAATCTTGCATAACGGCAGTTTTTTCTTTGTCTTTCATTTTGCCGTGTAAAAGCCCGATTTGAAGGTCAGGGAGTTTACTTTTAACGTCTTCAAAAAGTTCGGTTGCACTCATAACAGCACCTTCTTCATCTCCCTCAATCTTTGGGCAAACAAAGTATGCTTGTCTTCCGTTTAGCACTTCCTTTTTAATAAATTCAAGCATATCCAAATACTTGTGTTGTGGCACGATATTAGTTTGAATTTCCACACGCATTTTTGGTTTATCTGCTATGGTCGTGATATCAAGGTCGCCATAAAAAATCAAGGATAACGTCCTTGGAATAGGCGTTGCACTCATAACCAAAACGTCTGGCGTTATACCTTTGCTTAATAAAGCACTTCTTTGAGCCACGCCAAATCTTTGTTGTTCATCACACACACATAAAGAAAGTTTCTTAAACACAACGTCTTCTGATAAAACGGCGTGCGTTCCCACCACGATATTGATAAAACCGTTTTGAATAAGTGCTTTGGTTTCTTTTTTCTCTTTTGCGGTCATTGACCCCGTTATTAAGGCAACGTTATAGTCTGGAAAAACCTTTTTTATGGCTTCATAATTTTGAATTGCAAGAACTTCGGTTGGTGCAAGCATAACTGCTTGATAACCACTTTGAACGGCAACAAAAATGGCACACTGGCTTACTGCCGTTTTACCACTTCCCACGTCGCCTTGCATTAGCCTGTTCATAACGCCTTCGCCTTTCATATCGCTAAAAATTGCGTTGACAGCCGTTTTTTGACCTTGTGTAAACTCAAAAGGAAATCTGTTGACTATAAACTCTAACAAGTCTTTTGAAGTGGTTGAATACCTGTTTATTCTTACTTGCGATTTATCGCCTTTTATAAATTTGAACGCAGAAATCAATGCAAAATACTCTTCAACAGCAATCCTGTTAGATGCAAGTTTAACCATATCAAAATTGGTTGGATTATGCACTTCTCTATATGCTTTTTGCAAGTCAATGAGCCCGTATTTCGCTTGTAAATCACTAGGAATTATGCTCTTTGGTCTTTCAACGTCAATCGCAATTTTAACAGCATCTCTAAAGAGTTTTTGCGTTAAATAATTCTTAATTGAATATTGCGGAACAATGCCTTTTAGCCTAAAATTCTTTTCGCAAGGCTCAAAAGATGGATTAACCAAACTCGTTTCCATTCCATCGTTTCTAACCCTTCCGTAAAACAAGTATTCTTCGCCAACTTCAAGTTTACTTGCAACGTATGGCTGATTAAACCAAATTACCGAAAAAATAAACCCTTCTTGTTCGCAAACAATTTTAACCAGCCCGCCTCTTTTATAATACCTTGTTGTTGGGAGATTTAGCACCTTTCCAGCAGTCAAAACCACGTCGTTGTGGTAAGCGTATTTAAGAAGTTGGCTTTCACGAAGGTCCAAATAAGAACGTGGAAAAAACCGCACCAATTGTGCAGTGTCAAAAATGCCAAGTTTATTAAATTCTTGTTCTCGCTTATCGTTAACGTAGCGAATTTTTGTTAATTCCATAATTTTTAATACAAAAAAAGGGAAAGACTGCTCTTTCCCTTTGGTTTTATTCTAACGCAATGTAATAATAATAAATTGGTTGACCACCATAATGAATATCGACATCACAGTCAGGGTATTTTTCTTCAATTTTTTCTCTCAAGGCTTCAGCGTCTTCTTCCTTAACGTCTTGACCGTAATATAAGGTGATAATTTCTTCACCGTCCCTTAATTTTTCAATCAAGTCCAAAGTCACTTCGCTAACGTCTTTACCTTGTGACAAAATCTTTTTGTTGTCAAGACCCATAATGTCGCCAACTTTAAGTTCAAAACCGTAAAGTTTAGTGTTTCTTACTGAGTATGTCACTTGACCAACAGAAACTGTGTCAAGAGCGTGAATCATGTTTGCTTTATTTTCATCAACAGAAAGTTCTGGGTTAAACGCCAACGCTGCCGAAAAACCTTCTGGAATATTCTTTGTTGGGATAACGTGAATTCGCTTGTTTTGAACTAGCGATTTTGCTTGTTCAGCAGCAAGAATAATGTTCTTATTGTTAGGGAAAACAAAAACGTTATCAGCGTTAATTCTTTGTGCCGCACTTGCAATATCATCAGCAGATGGGTTCATCGATTGTCCGCCTTCGATAACGGCATCAACAGTCAAATCTTTAAATATACTTGAAAGCCCGTCGCCCGCAGAAACGGCAAGCATACCCATTTCCTTTTTCTCTGCTTCGTATTTTTTCATTAAAGCACGGTTTTGCTCTAACATGTTTTCAATTTTAAGTCTATCAAGTTCACCAAGTTCAAGTGCTTTTGTAAGTGCAACACCCGGTTTATTTGTGTGAACGTGAACTTTAACAAATTCAAGGTCACCAATTACGATAACGCTATCACCTATACCCATCAAGGTTTCACGCAATCTTTCGATATCAGCAACTGTTGTTTTCTTATTAAGGTTGATAATAAAGAATTCTGTGCAATATGCGAATTCAATATTGCCAAGATTGGTTATATCAGCGTGTTCCATCAACGTTTCGGTTGACGCTTCTTGTGAAACAACCATTTCTTCACTTACGCTTTCGCCCATAAGTGCTTTATACATACCTTCGTAAAAGCACATTAAACCTTTACCACCAGCATCAACAACGCCTGCTTTTTTAAGAACAGGTAAAAGTGATGGTGTCAATTCAACCGCTTCATTTCCGGCTGAAATCAATTCTGGTAAGAAAGTTTCAAAATCTTTGCATTTTGAACGAACTGTTTGTGCGTGTTCAGCAACCATACGAGCAACGGTCAACATCGTTCCTTCTTTTGGTTTGCTAACTGCACCATATGCTATTTCCGCACCTGATACTAACGCTTGTGTAAAGAGTTTTGTATCAATTTCTTCTGCTTTTTTAAGAGTATTACAAAATCCTCTTAAAACTTGTGATAAGATAACGCCTGAATTCCCACGGGCACCACGAAGTGCACCTTTTGAAACAGCCTCGGCAATATCTTCAATTTTATTACTTTTGCAATTTACCAATTCCTTTATAGCAGATTGGAAAGTTAAAGACATATTTGTTCCAGTATCACCATCAGGAACAGGAAAAACGTTGAGAGCATCAATGTTTGCCCTATTTATTTCAAGCAATTTAGCAGAGGTTAAAATCATTGATTTTAACATCGCACCATTTATTGTTTTTTGCATATTATACCCCAAATAAGAGAAATTTTTAATTTTATTTAGTTCATAACTCCGGTCACGTTAACGTTTATCGTATCGACAATCATACCAGTAAAACGCTCAACCTTATACTTAACAGATTCTTTGAGTGCTTCGATAACTGCCTTTATTGATACACCGTATTTAACGATAACCGCAAGGTCAATATAAATCCTATCTCCATTAGCACGAACTTTAACGCTTCTGAATTTAGAACCCGACTTAAGAAAACTAATGAACGACGAAAAGGCGTTATAACGTGAAAACGCTACAATGCCATAACAATCTGTCGCAATATGCGAAACAAACTTTTCTATCGTTTTTTCTGATATGGTAATTTTTCCATAAATATTGTTAGTCTTTACAGCCATATTAACCTCATCATAAACTTATATACATTTTACAATATTTCAAATAATTTTGCAACATTTTAGTGCCATTTATTAAAAAATTTTATTCATCTAAAAAAATATACTAGATTTTTTTGCTAAACAGCCTCTTTTTTGTTGCTTTTTATCTAATAATATGATAAAGTATTCGTTGTTAATGAATAAACAATTCCAAGTTGGAGGATATTATAATGAGTAAAATTTGTAGCGTATGTGGAAAAGGCAAACTTTCTGGCAATTTAGTAAGCCACTCAAACCGTAAAACCCCTAAACTTTATGAAGCAAACCTTCAAAAAGTTAGCGTTAAAAGTGAAAACGGCACTGTATCTAAACAATACGTTTGCACAAGATGTTTAAAAAGCGGTAAAGTAGAAAGAGCGTAATTTTTAAGCAAAAAATTTAAGGGTATGTTCACTGAACATACCCTTTTTTTTATTCAAATAATTCGGTTGATAAATACCTTTCGCCCGTATCAGGCAAAATTGCAACTATCGTTTTGCCTTGATTTTCTTTTAGTTTTGCTAATTCTATTGCAACGCCAAGCGTTGCACCCGAGGAAATCCCAGCCAAAACGCCCTCTTTTTTAGCAAGCATTTTTGCATAAAAAACAGCGTCTTCATCACTGATTAATTTAACTTCATCACAATACTTTCTTTCAAAGTTTTTAGGGACAAAGTTTGCACCGATACCTTGAATTTTGTGTGCCCCAAACTCGCCCTTGCTTAATAGTGGCGATGATTGTGGTTCAACTGCAACAACCTTAATATTTTGGTTTTGTTCTTTAAGGAATTTTGCCGTTCCCGTAAGAGTTCCACCCGTGCCAACACCAGCAACAAAAATATCAACTTTTCCATCGGTATCTTTGAATATTTCAGGACCTGTCGTTTGATAGTGAGCGGTTATATTTGCAGTATTATCAAACTGTGATGGGATAAAACTGTTAGGTGTTTTTTCATTGATTTCTTTTGCCTTTTCAATAGCACCTTTCATACCCAATTTTCCGTCTGTTAAAACGACTTCTGCACCATATCCTTTTAATAATTTAATGCGTTCAATGCTCATCGTGTCTGGCATTGTCAATATGGTTTTATAGCCCCTTGATGCACAAATTGAGGCTAGCCCAATGCCAGTGTTTCCACTTGTTGGCTCAATAATTGTTGCACCTTTTTTGATTAAGCCTTTTTGCTCTGCATCGTTAAGCATAAACAATGCCGTTCTATCCTTAACGCTTCCTGCAGGGTTAAAACTTTCTAATTTTAACAATAATTTGGCTTTTAACCCAAATTCTTTTTCTATATTAATTGGCTCAAAAATTGGTGTTGAACCTATTAAATCATCAATTTTAGTATAAATTTTCATAAATTTATCCTTCAATTTCTTTTATTTTTTTCTTTATTCCTTCAATCGCTCTGAACCTATGACTAATGCTATTTTTTTCCTTATCGGTTGCAAGCCCCAAACACTTATTCAAATCGGTGCTGAAAAACAAAGGGTCATAGCCAAAACCATTTTCGCCATAACATTTATCCAAAATTTCGCCATGTGTTTCGCCCGTTGCCGTTATAATCCTTCCATCTGGTTTGTAAAAAACCATACAGCAAACGAATTTTGCATTTCGGTTTTGTTTGCCTTGCATGTTTTTTAATAAAAGTTCATTGTTATGCTCATCAACCCCGTCGCCAGCATATCTTGCACTATATATCCCCGGCTGGCCATCAAGAGCATCAACACAAATCCCACTGTCATCTGCAAGGGCTGGCAAATTTAATGCAGTTGCAACGGCTTTTGCCTTAATTAAAGCGTTTTCATAAAAAGTTTTTCCGTCTTCTTCAATCTCAAAATCAAAGCCCAACTCTTTATATCCAACCACTTCGTAATCAGGGAGCATTTGTCCTATTTCTTTAATTTTATGAGCGTTTCCACTCGCCAAAACTATTCTTTGTTTAATCATTTGTATCCTTTTTGTAAATAATATCAGCCAAATTTACGTAGTCTTGGGCGGTTAAGTTTTCGCCACGAATAGTAAGCGGTAAATTTGCCGAAATTAATATATTTTCTGCATCAGCCCTTGAAAGTTTATAAACGTTCATCAGGTTGTTGACAAGCATTTTTCTTCTGTTTGAAAAGGCACATTTTACAACCTGCCTAACGTTATCATAATCAACGCCAACAAACTTGTCTTTTTCAATATCAATTCTAACAACTGCCGAATCGACGTTTGGTGGTGGCGTAAACTTTTCTCTTCCCACTTTTAACACAACTTCGGCACTGCCTTTAAGGTTTATGCCAACTGTGATAGCACCATAATCTGCACAACTATGTTTTGATGCTAAACGGTATGCAACTTCTTCTTGCACCATAATTACCATTCGCTTTAAGTTTTTTGCATTTTCCAAAAAACGCATGATAATTGGCGTTGTAATATAATAAGGCAAATTGGCAACCAACACGTATTCATCGCCAAGTTTTTTCTCAACTTCTTGAACGCTGACTTTCATTATATCGTTAAAGACAATTTCAACGTTTTTATTTTGTTCTAAAACGTCTTTTAACACAGGCTTAAGCCTTGTGTCAATCTCATAACCAACGACTTTTTTAACCTTTTTAGAAAGCGATTTTGTCAACGCACCAGCACCACAGCCTATCTCTAAAACAACGTCGTTTTCGCCAACTTCTGCCTTTTCAACAATTTGGTCAAGCAAAGATAAATCGGTTAAAAAATTTTGACCGAAGGCTTTTTTCAAGGTTAAATTGTGTTTTAATAAAGTCGCCTTTAAGTTTTCCATATCTTTCCCTTAAATTGCTGAATATTTTTTTATATTGCACACACAATATTATCGTAAAGAGAAATCTTTACTATCAATCATTTATACTAATGAAGTGAGATAATTAAAATATGGCCGACTTTTTGTCGGCTATATTTTTATTTTAATTTCTTAAATAAAGTTTTTGCATTTTGTAAAACTTGCTTTGCCATTTTATCAACGTCGATATTTTTGATTTGAGCAAGTTTTTGTAAAATTAATGGCACGTACTTTGGCCCGTTCACCTTCCCCCTAAATGGGTGCGGTGTTAAATAAGGGCTGTCCGTTTCTGTTAAGCACATATCGTTTGGAACGTATGACGCCACATCTAAAATAGCGTTTGCGTTCTTAAAAGTCAACGGCCCTGCAAACGAGATGTAAAGCCCTAAATTAAGAAGTTCCCTTGCCGTTTCAACACTTCCGCTAAAACAGTGCATAACCCCGCCACTTGTCAATTTTGCCTTATTATCTTTTAAGATATTAAGCATATCTTGGGTAGAGTTTCTGCAATGGATTGAGATAGGCAAGCCCACTTCTTTTGCAAATTCCATTTGGGAAATAAATGCTTTGATTTGCTTGTCTTTATCATAAGGTTCCCAATAATAATCCAAACCTATTTCGCCGACAGCAACACATTTTGGGTGCGAAGTCAATTTCTTTATCCTATCAAACTCGTTTTCATCAAACCCAGCCGTATCACAAGGGTGACAGCCTGCACCAAAATATACAGAAGAATATTTTTCAGCAAGTTCTTTGCCCTTTTCACTCGTTAAAGCACAACACGCCATATTGATTGCAATACTGACGCCGTTATCTAAATATTCTTTAACAACGGTATCAGTATCGTTTAGTTTTTCATCGTGAAGATGACAATGCGTATCAACGAACATTAGAAAATTTGGCTCCCGTCCTCAATATCGTTTTCTGGCATTAGGAATGCAAGTTTGCCTTGTTCATTTTCAGCACAAAGTATCATACCTTCGCTAACAATTCCGCATAGTTTTGCAGGCTTTAAGTTTGTTATCATAGTAAGTTTTTTGCCAATCATTTGTTCAGGTGTGTAATTAAGTGCAATTCCGCTCACAACAGTTCTTGTTTCATCGCCAAGTTTAACTGTTAATTTTAAGAGTTTTTTGCTCTTTTCAACCTTTTCACACGCAATAACTTTTGCAATTTTTAGTTCGATTTTTGCAAAGTCTTCAATGTCAATTAACGGCTTTTTATTTTCAACAACTTCTTGTTTTGCTTCTAACTCTTTATTTCTTTCTTCAATCATTTTATTCACTTGCTCCATAATAACTTTCGCATCCAACCTTGCAAATAAAATTTCTGGGTTTTCGCAAACCTTAACTTGCTCAATCAAGCCAAACTTGTTAATTTCATCAACACTTCTCAATGAAAGGTTAAGCATATTTGCAACCTTTTGGCAAGAATCTGGCAAGAAAGATGCTAAAAGTGAAGTTCCGATAATTATGCTTTCGGTCAAGTTATATAAAACGGTTGCAAGCCTATCTTTTTTGCTTTCGTCCTTTGCAAGTGCCCAAGGCATTGTTTCATCAATATACTTGTTCGCCCTTCTAAATATAGCAAAAATTTCAAAGAGAGCATCAGCAACTTTAAATTCGTTCATTTTGCTAACAACTTTGTCATAAGCAGAAGTCACAACAGCCTTTAATTCATCGTCAACAACTTCGCTAACGTTAGCATCCTTAACAATTCCACCAAAATATTTGTTTGTCATTGCAATAGTTCTGCTAACCAAGTTGCCGTAAACGTTTGCCAAATCGCTGTTTATAGTTTCAATTATAGATTCCCACGAAATCAAGCCGTCGTTATCTTGTGGCATAGCCGTTAAAACGTAATACCTGACAGCATCTTTGCCAAAGAACTTAACCAAATCATCAGCATACATAACGTTGCCTTTTGACTTGCTCATCTTTCCACCGTCTTGTAAAAGCCAGCCGTGGCCATAAACTTTTTTTGGAAGTGGAACGTCTAACGCCATTAAGAAAATTGGCCAATAAATTGTATGAAACCTAATAATATCCTTACCAATAACGTGAACGTCAGCAGGCCAAAAATCTTTATACTTTTGGTCGTGGTTTCCATCAACGTCATACCCTAACCCCGTGATATAGTTGGTAAGAGCATCAAGCCAAACGTAAACAACGTGTTTAGCGTCAAAATCAACAGGAATACCCCACTTAAACGTGCTTCTTGAAACGCATAAGTCTTGTAAACCAGGTTTTAAGAAATTGTTTACCATTTCATTCTTTCTTGAAGTTGGCGTAATAAATTCAGGATGCTCATTATAATATTCTAAAAGCCTATCAGCATACTTGCTCATCTTGAAGAAATATGCTTCTTCTTTTGATTTATTAACAGGCCTACCACAGTCTGGGCATTTGCCGTCAACAAGTTGACTTTCTGTCCAGAACGATTCACAAGGTGTGCAATACCAACCTTCGTATGCACCTTTATAAATATCGCCTTTTTCGTATAATTTTTTGAATATTTTTTGAACTTGCTTTTCGTGGTACTCGTCAGTAGTTCTTATAAATTTATCGTAAGAAACGCCAACCATTTTCCAAATATCTTTAATTTGTTCAGCCACGCCATCAACAAATGCTTTTGGCGAAAGGTTTACATTCTTTGCCTTTTCTTCTATCTTTTGCCCGTGCTCGTCCGTACCCGTTTGAAAAAACACGTCATATCCTTCATAACGCTTAAAACGTGCCAAACAGTCGGTTAAAATTGCTTCGTAAGTGTTGCCTATATGAGGCTTGCCCGAAGTGTATGCTATCGCAGTTGTAATATAATATTTTTCTTTCATTTTATAACTCCTTTAACCCAAATGATAGGTTTTTTCGTAAAATATTACCTAACTATTTTATCACATTTTTAACACATATTCAACCATTATTTAGCATAAAGTTCTTATATGAACTTAATTTTTGGTTTTGTTTTAATTTTATCTACTATAATTTTAATTTTTATTGACCCAAACACACTATTAAGTGCAATGTTAAGTGGCGGAAATAAGGCACTTTCTCTAACCACGAGAATGGCTGTTGTTTACGCCGTTTGGCTTGGCGTTTTTGAACTTTTAGAACAAAGCGGACTTGCTAAAAAGTTTGCATCATCTATTAAGCCCCTTAACACCAAACTTTTTGGCACTCTGCCCGATAAGGCAAACGACTTTATCTCCCTTAACATTTCAGCAAACGTTTTGGGTATGAGCGGTGCCACAACGCCTATGGGCATAAAAGCAATTCAAGAACTTGAAAAACACCCCAACACCGAATATGCAATCGCTATGTTTTTTGTAATTAACGCAACAAGCGTTCAAATTATCCCGTCATCAGTTTTGGCACTTCGGGCATCACTTAATTCGTTGAACCCGTCAAGCATAGTTTTGCCCACTATTTTAGCGACTTTATTGTCCACTATTATAGGCGTTCTCTTAACCAAAGTATTTATAAAGAAAAGGAGATAAAATGTCCAAATATTTTATACCCATTTTATTTTTAGTCATCTTTATTTTTGCACTTGTAAAAAAGGTCAAGCCCTATGATGCATTCACTTTGGGTGCAAAGTCTGCCATACCTTTTGCCGTAAGCCTTTTCCCCTATTTAGTCAGCATTTTCGTTATTACCGAACTGTTTGAAGTTAGCGGAATTTCAGACGCTGTTTCAAGTTTTATAAGTCCCTTTTTTAATCTTTTAGGAATACCAAGTGAACTGACAAAATTGGTTTTAATAAAACCTTTTTCAGGCAACGGGGCTCTTGCCGTGCTTACCGAAATTTATAATACTTTTGGCGTTGATAGTTATATTTCTCGCTGTGCATCGGTTATTTATGGCAGCAGTGAAACTGTCTTTTATATTGCGGCTGTTTACTTTGCTGGGGCAAAGACAAAAAAACTAACCCTGCCAATTTTAATTTCGCTATTTGCTTCGTTCTGCTCTTGCGTTTTTGCTTGTTTTATTTGTTTAATTTTATAAAAAAACATCAGCAATTTGCTGATGTTTTTTTGTTTTTATACTTTCTTTGTTTTATCTTCAATAACAAGTTTAGCCATTATGTCGTCTAAAGGCATAACACCAAGGTCGCCTTCCTTTCTTGACCTTACTGAAACAACGTTATCTTCTTTTTCTTTATCGCCAACGATAAACATATAAGGTATTTTATCAAGTTGTGCTTCCCTGATTTTATATCCGATTTTTTCGCTTCTAATATCAACTTCTGCTCTAATTCCACTTGCAATCAATTTTTGGACAATTTCTTTTGCATAATCTGCCGTTCTGTCAGTCAAACTCATAACCTTAACTTGAACAGGGCAAATCCAGAAAGGAAATGCACCAGCGTATTTTTCAATAAGCATTGCAAGCGTTCTTTCATAACAACCAATTGAACTTCTGTGGATTACGAATGGATATTGTTTTTCACCGTTTTCGCCAATATAGGTCATATCAAAACTGTGTGCTGCAGCAAAGTCTAATTGAATTGTGATAATGGTGTCTTCTTTACCATAAACGTTTCTTGCTTGAACGTCAAGTTTTGGTCCATAGAAAGCCGCTTCATCATCAGCCTCAACGTATTCAATGCCAATATCGTCTAAAATCTTTTTCATAAGGCTTTCAGTTTCGTTCCAAGCCTTGTCGTTGTCAATGTATTTAGACTTGTTAGCCTTGCCACGCTTACTGAAACGGAAAGAAACATCCTCTCTCATTCCCAAACAGTCCAAGAAGTAATAACTCAATTCTAAACAACGTTTAAATTCTTCTTCAACTTGTTCAGGCGTACAAACAATGTGTCCATCAGAAAGTGTGAATTGGCGAACCCTTATAAGACCGTGCATTTCGCCACTTGCTTCTTTTCTAAACAATTTTGCAGTTTCACTATATCTGCAAGGCAAATCTCTATAACTCTTTAAGCCATTTCTATAAATTTGGTATTGGAAAGGGCAAGTCATTGGGCGAAGAGCCATTGCTTCTGGTGAGTTTTCATCACCTAAAATAAACATCTTGTCTCTATAATGGTCCCAATGCCCTGAAATTTTATAAAGGTCGCTTTTAGCCATATAAGGCGTTTTGGTTATCATAAAACCACGTCTTTCTTCTTCGTCCTCAACAAACCTTTCTAAAATTTGCAAAATCTTTGCACCTTTTGGGGCTAAAATAGGCAAACCTTGACCAATAACGTCTTCGGTTAAGAATATGCCAAGTTCTCTGCCAAGTTTGTTGTGGTCACGCTTTTTAGCCTCTTCTAACGCCGTTAAGTATTCATCAAGTTCACTCTTTTTTGCAAAAGCCGTGCCGTAAATTCTTGTAAGCATCTTATTCTTTTCGTCCCCACGCCAATAAGCACCTGTGACAGAAGTAAGTTTAAATGCCTTAATCTTGCCCGTAGATGGTAAATGTGGGCCACGGCAAAGGTCCATAAAGTCGCCTTGCTTGTAGCAAGAAATCACGCTTCCTGCTGGAAGTTCATTGATAAGTTCAACTTTATAGTTTTCAGAAAAATCTTTGAAAACCTTGATTGCATCTTTTTTAGAATATACTATGCGTTCAATAGGAAGGTCGCTCTTAATAATTTCCTTCATCTCGCTTTCAATTTTTTGCAAATCTTGTTGAGTGATTGGTGTTTTGAATTCAATATCGTAATAAAAACCATTTTCAATGGTTGGGCCTATTGCAAGTTTTGAGGTTGGGAAAATGTTTTTAACTGCTTGTGCCAAAACGTGTGCAGTCGTATGGCGATAAACTTGCAAGCCTTCCTTATCCTTTAAAGTAATAATTTCAAGCGTGCAATCTTCGTTAATATCAGTTGAAAGGTCAACTAATTGACCGTTCACTTTGCCACAAACAGCATTTCTAAATAAGCCTTCTGAAATAGATAATGCTACTTCGCCAACTGAAATTGCCTTGTCAAACTCTAAAATAGAGCCGTCCTTAAGTGTAATTTTCATATAACTCCTCCTAAAAAAAATATCCCTAGACAAAAGTCTAAGGACGAAAAAAATTCCGCGATTCCACCTTAATTGCCGATAAAACAGCCTCTTAATTGTCGCTTTAAGTGCGATAACTTTGCATTTGCAGTGGTTTCATATTCAACAGAAGTTTACAGGCTTTCCACCATCGCCCGCTCTCTAAAAAACCCCAAATTGCACTACTTGTCTGCAAATTATATGCAATATTTACAAACTTATAATACAATAAATTTTGCTCTTTGTCAACGTTTTAATGCTCTAAACCGTTAGAAAAAAATATTTTATCGCTATAAAACTCTTTTAAATAGTACTCATCGTCTTTTGGGATTTGACCGGAAAGTTCCACTTCCCCACAATTACTTAACAAAATCTCTCTAATAATTTGCATATCTTCGCCGTCTAAAAGCGAACTTCTTTTAAGGCGTCTGTAATGGCAATCATACACTCTGCCATCATCAACAAACACCCTTTTTTTCTTGTTTTCAAGTAAGTAATATACAAAATCTTTTAATTGAGAATTTAAAAAGCATTCCGGCATACAACCAACAATATCTTTCCACTTATTCTTTAATGGCGATAAGGTAAAATTAAAAATTCCATCAATGGCAATATCAGTGTATTTTTTAATTTTTTCATAAGAATATTTTTTGTCGTCTTCAAGGTCTGCAGCGATTAAACTTGTCAACAAAATTTCTCGCTCATTTTTAGATAAACCGCTGACTAAAATGTTTTTCTTAAAATAATCGTATTTATATTTAATTGCGATAATTTCAGCCACTTTATCGGCCAATTCTGTTCTTATAATATCTTTATAATATTCAGGGCAATTTACGCTTAAAACTGCCCTGCCGTCAACTATTTTACTCAAAATAGAACAGTCTGCGTGCGATAAAAGTTCGCCTATGCTATTTTGAACGTACATTAAACTATCTTGGTTATAATCTCTATCTGAAATGGTAATTGTCGTCATATCTTTTAGTTTACGCTCCATAACAAATTTTATTTATTTTTAATCAAAATATCCTTTTTATTTTTAAGTAGCCGATACAACAACTTATATATTTCTGAAACAATTATAATCGAGAATGCAACAGTTGAAATTTTTATCCAACTCATAATCGATAAAGGATTAATTGCAAACAACTTTGAAAACACTTGAACGATTAATACGTGCAAAAACAAAACGCAAGCAAAGGTTAAAACCATAATTTTGTTTTTGGTAAAACCTTTAAATATACTTTGCTTTCCAAGTTCCCTTGAGTTAAAGGCGTTAAACAACTGAAACATAATAAACAACGTAAAAATCCCCGCACGCTCTTCACTAGCCATTAAGCCAATAAAATTGTAATTATACTGTAAAAACATTATCGTACCTATAAATAAACCATTAAAAACAATTCTAATAAGCATAGAAAACCCAACGATGCTTGCATTTCTTTTTACAGGCGAAACGTTCATTAGGCTGTCGCTTGCCCTTTCCAGCCCAAGCGTCAATGCGGGCGGACCGTCCATAATAACGTTTATCCATAAAAGTTGCAAGGTGTTAAAAGGCTGACTTAAATTCATAATTGCACAAACGGTTATAAATAGCAGAGCCGACAAGTTTACAGATAGTTGAAATAGAATAAACCTTTGCAAGTTTTTATAAACGTTTCTTCCAAAAGCAATAGATTTTACAATGGTTGAAAAACTGTCGTCAAGCAACACAATGTCTGCCGTTTCTTTGGTAATATCACTCCCACTTATACCCATCGCTATGCCAACGTCAGCATTTTTTATTGCTGGGGCATCGTTTATACCGTCGCCCGTCACGGCAACAACTTCGCCCATTTCTTTTAACAGTTTAACTATCCTTGTTTTTGTTGCAGGTGTGCTTCGTGCAATAACGGTTATTTTATGTAAAATTTTTTTGACCGCATTATCGTCTAACTTATCCATATCGCTTGCTTCAAGCACTTCTCTTTCATCTTTTGCAATCTTTAATTGTTTTGCGATTGCAAAGGCAGTGATTTTATTATCGCCTGTTAAAATTTTTACTGCCACCCCAGCCCTTTTACAATCGGAAACTGCTTTATAAACGTCCTTTCTAATAGGGTCGGCAATGGCAACAAAACCATCAAAAATATAGTTGTTATTTGGCGTTTGACCATCGTAATGAGCAAAGCAAATAATTCGCCTTGCTAGTTGCTGATGCACCGCCATATCGCTTAATATTTTTGTTTGTTGAGCGTTAGACAAAACGCACATTGATAAAACTTTTTCGGGTGCACCTTTTAAGAAAGTGCGTGTTTTGTCTTTCTCTATATAAACGGTGGTAGTCATAATTTTAGTCTGGCTTGAAAACGCCTGCCTATCTATGACATTAAAGTCGTCTCTAAACTTTTGATAAGGGATATTAGTTTGCATTTTTTCATAAGCGTTTAATAAAGCACACTCGGTTGCACTTCCACGATTGATTTTTTTGTTTGAAACTTCTATTATATCAGCCGTTGAATTTATAACAAAATTTTGCTTTAATAACTCGTTTTGGCAATCTTTCGGCTCGGCACAAAAATCGCTAAAACAAATGCTTACCACTTGCATTTTATTTTGGGTTAAAGTGCCCGTTTTATCCGAACAAATAACGCTGACAGCACCTGCCGTTTCGGTTGCCGTCATTTTTCTTATTAAGGCGTTGCTTTTTGCAAGTTTTATCATATTTAACGCCAAAGAAATGGCAACGATGGTCGGCAAGCCTTCTGGCACTGCGGCAACAATTAAAACTATGCACGATATAAACAGTTCTTGTATAGAATTAAAGGTCAAAGCATTGATTAAACTTAACCTTATTATAGAAATAGCAAAGACCACAACGGCACTTGTCGCACCGATTATGGTTATAAGTTTGCCTAACCTTGCCAACTTTGTTTGCAGTGGCGAGTCTTTTTGGTTTTTAGCAGAAAGTTCGCTTGCAATACTGCCCATTTCGGTTTTATCGCCTATTGCCGTCACTAAAAGTTTTGCACTTCCATTCACAACAAAAGTGCCTGAATATAAACAGTTTACCCTTTCAGCAAGTGGACAATTGGCGTTTAGAGTAATATTAGCCTCCTTTTTAACAGGCGTGCTTTCCCCCGTTAAAGCCGATTCATCAACGCTTAATTCTTGACTTTCGATAAGCCTTCCGTCCGCAACAATTTTATCGCCACTTTCAACAAGCAATATGTCACCAACTAACACGTCTTGCTGACTTATCGTTATAATTTTGCCTTGTCTAATTACCCTAACGGCAATATTTTCGTAAATTTTATTTAAGGCTTCAAATGCTTTTTCTGAAGAGCCTTCCATAATTATAGTTATCGAAACCGAAACAAAAATTGCTAAAAGTATACCTAAACACTCTGCAAAATCGCCCTTTCCTGTCTTAAAATATTTTCCAAGATTGGTGCCTAATGCCACAATAAAAGCAACCATTAAAATTAAAAGCATTGGCTCTTTGAAAGCGTTAAAAAACCTTGACAAAAAACTTTGCTTTTTTGTTTTTGTCAAAAGGTTTCTTCCAAACTTTTCAGCACTTAACTGTTGCGATTTTTTATCCAAACCGAAATGCTTGCTTGAAGAAAGCGATTTTATTGCATAGTCTATGTCTTTATCAAAATAATTCATCTAAATCTCCTAACTATCACAATAAAATTATGCGATTATTTTAAAATATATGATAAAGCAATGGACAAACCTAATAAAAAGTGCTAAACTATATTTGTTTGATAAAACTACAAAAGGAAAATGGTATGGAAAAGGTTTTTAAAGTTGATATTAAAGGTTTTGAAGCAAAATTGCCACTTATTGCACTTTCAGACAAAATTACAATCGCTTTTTTCAATTTACACGGCGATGCACTTTTAACCGAACACTGCGGTAAGGAACTTGCAAAATTGGTTGGCGATAGTGAGGTTTTAATCACTGCTGAATCAAAAGGTTTGCAATTAACACACGTTGTTGCAAGAGAGGCTAACCTCCCTGATTACGCTGTTGCAAGAAAGTCTAAAAAGTTGTATATGAACGATGGAATTTCCGTTCAATATGGTGCATCTATCACCACAGGTAAGCCACAAGAATTCTTCCTTTCAGCAAGGGATGTTAACCTTATTAAAGGCAAAAAAGTTTGTATCGTTGATGACGTTTTGTCAACAGGCACAAGTCTTGCTGGTTTAGAAAGCCTTATTGAAAAGGCTGGTGGCATTGTAAATAAAAAATTGTTTGTTCTTGCAGAAGGCGATGCTCAAAATAGACCTGACGTTGAATTTTTAGCAACAATTCCACTATTTTAATTAAAAAAATTAACCCACTGTTTGCACAGTGGGTTTTTTATTTTATTTAGATAAAATTTGACTTAAATGGTTTTGCACTTTTTCTATCGGCAGACCTATAATATTGGTCAAACTGCCACGATGTTCTTTGACTAGGTTATACTCACTATCCTGAATTCCATAAGAGCCAGCCTTACCCTTATACAATCCGCTTTTAATATAAGCCTTTATTTGTTCATCAGTAAGGTCAGAAAAATAAACTTGGCTTTCATCAAAATCAATTATGGTTTTTTCTTTTGTTATAATTGCAAAACCTGTTATTACAACGTGCTTTTTATTTGACAAGGCTTTAAGCATTTCAAACGCCTCTATCTCGTTTTTAGGCTTGCCAAGAATTTTTCCGTTAAAATAAACTACCGTGTCCGAGCCAAGAACGGCAACCCCGCCCTTTTCTTCTAAACTATTAAACACCGAATTTGCCTTGTTAAAAGCAAAAGTTGTTGCTGTTTTATAAGGGTCAGAGCAAAAGGCTTGTTCTTCATAATCGCTTGAAATAACCTTAAAAGAAAAGCCAGCATTTGTTAAAATTTCCTTTCGCCTTGGCGAATTACTTGCAAGAATTAACTGCATTATTCACTCTTTTTTTCTTCTTTTGGCAAAAAGAATGGCATTTTTTTATAACGATAAATTAACATTAATGCAATGCCACCTAACACGAACACTATTGATAACCATTGCGATGGATATAGCGTTGGGTTAAAACCACGATAGTCAGTCCTTAAAAATTCAATTATAAAACGCCATACGCCATAGCCGATTAAATATAAACTCATTATAATGTTGCAACGCTTTAAATATAAAATTGTTAAAACGGTTGCAAGTGCAAACAAGAATAAAGATTCATACAACTGAATTGGAACGTAATAACCCCAACCGTGCGTCGTGCCGTCCATATAAATTCCACCAAAAACAAATTGGTCGCCAAGATACTTTCCGTGGCAACAACCGCTCATTAAACAGCCGATTCGCCCAAACGCGTGTGCAATTGCAATGGAAATTGGTGCAACCCTGAAAAGTGTGTTAAAATGCTTTACGTGTAAGCCTTTATCTTTGCCGTTAAAATAGAATTTGCCGATAGTGAAATATAAAAGCAAAAAGCACCCTGCACCACCGATAAGCCCACCCATAACAGTCAAACCAGCACCGATTATTTTAAATTCTTGGCCGTCCAACCAATTATAAAAGCCTTGGAAAACCATTGCAAAAAAGAAACCTGAAACAAGCCCGCCGATTAAAATAAAAAATACGTAATCTTGCACTTTTTCTGGCATATCAAATTTCTTTGATAAAATGTAAAAGGCTATTAAGCAACAAATTATACCAACCGCAATACAAACGCCGTATAATTTAACGCCATTACCAAATATCGTAAATAATGAATAAGGATACATAATATTCTCCCAAAATTAGTTTATTTTAATTTTAATCCGTCCTTAAAGGCTTTTCCTATCATTTCGCCTAAAACGTAATATCCGTGTCCACCACAGTCATAGCAAATAGGCTTAAATTTTGTTAAATCAATTTTGCCTTTGCAGTCTAAAATACTTTCGTCAGCACACACGTTTACAACTTTACCTATGCAAATTTCACTGTCATTGTCATAAGAAACCAACTCGCATTCCATACAAAGCGGAAGTTCGTTAAAAACTGGTGCATTTGTAAACTCGCCCTTTTGGTATGTCCAACCTGCTTTCTTAATTTTGTCCTTTTCTTTATTACCTGAAACAATCCCAACGTAATCTGCCGACACAACGTTTTTCTCGTCTGCTATTGAAACGGTAAAATTTTTGGTCTTAAATATATTTTTCATTGTCTTATGCGTTGCAGAAATGCAGATTGAAACTTGCGTCTCATCTGAAACTGTGCCCCAAGCCGCATTCATTGCGTTTGGAGTGCCATTTTCATCATAAGTGCCTATAATCAAAACAGGCAAAGGATAAATATATGCGTGTGGTTTTAAGTTCTTTTTCATAAATGTTCTACCTTTTTATTTATTATACATTAAAATTTAGAAAAATGCAATAAATTAAATTTTTTAATCTAAACAAAATGATAAAAATAAAAGTCAAAATTATTTGCAATTATTTAATTAATTGTGTATAATTAAAAATGCCTTGGAAAGGTATCGAAGTGGTCATAACGAGAACGACTCGAAATCGTTTTGTCGGGTTTACCGGCACATGGGTTCAAATCCCATCCTTTCCGCCAAAAAAAGAACGCTTATTATTAGCGTTCTTTTTACTTAATATATTTCCTTTATTCCTAAAAAATAATCTGCAGAGATATCAAATGCCATTGACATACTTTTTAGTATGTCATACCCTGGTTTTGCTTTTCCCCTTAACCACTCACTAACTTGACTTTGTTTTACCCCTATCATTTTAGAAAAAGCAACTTGTGTTAAATTATTTTCTTGCAAAAATTCTCTTAAAATTTCACTAAAATCATTTTCCATATAATTATTATATAGAATTTTCTATTATTTTATTTGACATATAGAATATTCTATGTTATAATTTTTACACATTACTTAGGAGGTCTTTTTATGACAAAAAGAAACACATTTTTTAAAACATTGTTACTCATTCTTACACTTTTGTTTACTTGCTCTGCTTGTTTAGCATTTAGCGCGTGCTCAAGTGAAGAACCAACCATTTACAAATTATATCAATTTGATGGCGAAGGCGATATTTATGAAATTGGAGACGATTTTTATGGAATGAAATTAGATAAAAATTTTGTAAAACTTACCTTAGATGAAGATGGTGATGCGGAACTTAAAATTAGCATCGGATTTTTGCAAGGAAACGATGAATACAAAGATACCTATCAAACTTATAAAGGGTCTTACACTGAAACAAAAACCGAAATAATTGCTACTTTCCCTGATTTTCGTTCTTCTGCTATACACGGCACTAAGACTGGCAACTTTATTACTTTAACTTTAGGTTATGAAAATATAATATTGAAAAAATAATTTTATAAACAACAAAAAAGGTCAGTAAATCACTGACCTTTTTTTATTTTACATAATGATTAAATATATATTCTATTGCGTGTTCTTCATTTGAACAAATTATTTCTTTACAATATGATTTTACTAAATCTGTTGCATTTGAAACGGCAACTGGTATTCCAACCGCTTGCATCATAGGTAAATCATTTTCGCCATCGCCTAACCCCATAATTTCTTTTACGTCTATTTTTAGCATTTTTGCAAGATTTTCAACTGCGTTGCCCTTACCTGCAAACTTGCTTATAATTTCGATATTATAATCCGAAACCGAAGTTAGCAAAATGCCGTCTATCTTCTCCAAACGCTCCTTGCACTCGTCTCTTTGCTTTTTATCAGGGAAAAATAAAGCAAAGGCTTCAATATCATCAACGTTATACTTCCACAAAGAGAAGTCGTCAAGTTTTTTTGCAAAATTTGTTATAACGTCTTCATGCCCCCAAAATATGTTATAATATGAAATTGTCTTTTTATCTATTTTATCTGATTGAACGTAGCAAAATCCGTTGTTGCGAATAGCCGTGTGAACGTCATAATCATCAAGCACTTTAAAAATCTCTTTGGCAACGGTTTTTGAAATACATTTTAGCAGTCTTTGGTTTGTATAAGTGTCCAAAATAACCGAGCCGGTTGAGTGAATAATATATCTTATATCTTTATTATTTTTTAGACATTCAGGAATTTCGGCTAAACTTCTGCCCGTGCAAGGAACAACGTGTATGCCCATATTAAACAACTTGCTAATCGCTGACAAATTGCTTTGGCTAACCATACATTGACTATTAAGCAACGTGCCGTCTAAATCGACAGTAATTACCTTAAACTTATCCACACAAAAACCCCTTTTTATTTTTAATTATTATATCATTTTTGCCCACCAAAAGTCAAACAACTTTTATTTTTAACAACCAAAAAAGGTCAGTGACTCACTGACCTTTTTTTATTTTGACATTTTGTAGTCTTTCTTTTTTACTGCATTAAACGGTATAACTTTATGTGGTGGCAAAGTTTTTGCCAAACTTGTTATTTCTGCCATTAAATACTCGCAAATTCTTTTTCTTTCATTTTCAATAAGTTCTTGCGAGTTAAACTTTGTTGGCTTGCCAAAAAGCACCGTTTTTTGTTCCCTACAATAATACATAGGAACAAAGCAAAGTTCTTTTTGCGATTGCTTATAATAAAACCTTGCAACGTCCACAAAATATTCATTAAACTTATTTGTAATTTCGTTAAACTCATCAGGGCATTCTGGCAAAATAACAATGTTTGCACCTTTATCCAAGGCCTCTGTGCTAAATTTATAAGTTTTGACAATTCGCATATCACGATAGACAGGCAAAGCATCTGCACTTTTAAATACGCTTGTTATAATAGGCGTTGATAACCTGACAAAAACTTTTTGAAAGAAGTTTGGCTTACCACCAAAGAAATTGTTATAGGCGTATTTTGGAAATTCTTTTCTTTCCATCATAGGCCCGTCACACCAAATAAGTTTTTTGGTTGGAAAATTAAGTTCAGCGTTTGCTGGGCCGTGCATTTGGGCGTGATTGCCAGCAATAACGCAAGGCTCTTTTGGTAAATTTTCCAAACCAAGATATTTTACCTTTCTATAAAAAAGTCTAACGAAAGGGGCACATATTTTATATATGATGCCCTTTTTTTTGTAATAATTATTTTGTTTTTTCATTATAAATGTTCTTTACTTTTTTATTTTTTGCTAACGGCAGTATCACAAGAATTGCGATAAACCACAAATCTATAATATAAGAATTCTAGAACAAAGTTCGAAATCATTACCATAACTTCTACAACTAATGCGTGTATTCCTGCATCGTTTGCAAACTTTGTAAACAAACTTGATACTGGTAAAAATACTGCATAAAACAATGCAACTAATAGCATCGCTATTTTTACGTTGCTGATAGACTTAAAAGTCAACTTTCTGTTGATAGTGAAATTCCAAAGAACTGACAAAAACATTGACATTGCATTAGACGCCCACTCTACTATACCAAAAACTTCTGCAAATAATACAAACGTTCCAAACTGGATAACACCAGCACTAATAGAAAACAATAAGAATTTTAACGACCTTATCCATTCTTTTTTTTCAATTTTAGCCATTAGTAAAGCTCCTTTGTCCAAAGACGACGACGACGATGTTGACGAACGTTTAAACCTTTCCACAAACTTTGAACTGATTCGTTAAGTTCTAATTCTGGGCCTGTTTCACAAACCTTAACACCATTATCGATGCAAACTTGCAATAAGTGATTCATTAAAATTGCTGGTAAACCTTTGCTTTGTTGTTCTGGCGAAACGGCGATAAAGAACATTTCAAGCGTGTCATTTTTGCCGTTTAATGCTTTTAGCATTCTGAATAATCCGAATGGTAAAAGTCTGCCATTTGATTTCTTAAGGGCTTTTGCGATAGATGGGCACATAACTGCAAAGCCTGCAATTTTGCCTTCCTTATCCTTGATTGAACAAACATATTTCAAGTTGATAATTGGGATATAGTCTGCTATCGCTTTTGCGATAATTTTATCGGTTAATGGAACTGTGCCGTGCAAAACTGAAAATGCAACGTCAATAACCTTAAATGCTTCAAAAGCATCTTTTTTCAAGGTTTTTCTATCCGTATAAGTGACTAATTGATATCCACTTTTCTTCATTAAATAGTCAGAAATCTTTTTGTACTTTTCATCAATCTTTTCTGGAACAAAAACTTGATATTCAACCCAATCAACTTCCTTGCCTAAACCAAGTTTTTGGTAGTGGTCGATATAGTATTGGAAGTTATAAAAGGTGATTGACATATTCATTTCATCAAAACCGTCAACAAGCATACCTTCGTGGTCCATATCTGTAAAACCTATTGGCCCAGAAATAGTTTCATAGCCCCTTGACTTACCCCACTCAACAACAGTGTTAAAAAGTGCTGATGAAACTTCATAGTCATCAATAAAGTCAAAACGAGTGAAACGGATAGAACTTGTTTTCCATTTTTTGTTTGCAGCGTGGTTAATTAAACCGCCAATTCTGCCAACGATTTTATTATCCTTATACGCTAAAAACAATTTTGTTTCACAAAATTCGTATGCAGGGTTTTTATCCTTTGTAAAAGTATCAATTTCATCAGGAAATAAAAATGGACAATATGCTGGGACTTTTTTGTACATTTTATTTGGGAAATCAACCCATTTTTTCAAATCTTTTTTTGTTAAAACTTGCTTAATTTGAACGCTCATTTTTTTACCCTTTTTCTTACCTAATATAAAAATTCTTTTAACGATTTGCCGTTAATTTTCTTTGAAACGATAAGACCTATCGTTCCTGGGCCACAGTGAGCACAAACGTTGATTGGTAAAATACCGCTGATTAAGTTGCCCTTGCCTATCAAGTCTTCAACAGCATTTGATATGTAAGTAAGTGTTTCTGGCTTACCATCAAAGTTGATAAGCGTATAATCATATTCGCTTGCTGGGTAGTTTTCAAGGAATTTTTCAGCACTTTCAATCATAAGTTTTCTAACTTGCTTTGTAGTGCCTTCTTTTTGCAATTCACCATCGGTTAATGAAATAATTGGCTTAATACCCAAAACGTTGCCGATAAGTGCTATTGCTGGTGAAATTCTGCCACCATTTTTAAGCGCGGTTAGGTTTTCAGGAACGAAAACAACCCTGTTAATCATTTTTCTATTTTCAATTTCTTTTAATATGTCTTCAATAGGTGTTCCCTTTTTAACTTCTTCACTTGCATATAAAACTTGTGAAAGCATTGCAGTTGAAACCGCATAAGAGTCCACAACAAAAAGTTTGCCTGGGAAATTGTTTTTTGCAACGTTCTTAAACAAATCGTTCATTGAAGAAAGTTTGCTTGAAATGGTAAAGTGAATAATTTTGTCATAACCTTGGTTAAATAAATTTTCAAAATATTCAATAACTTCGCCAAGTGGTGGCGTGGAAGTTTTTATGCTCTTTCCAGAACGCATCGCAGTACATAACGTTGGTTGGTCAATGGTGATACCATCTAAATATTCTTGACCGTCAACTATAACGTTTAATGCAAAAACACTGAGGTCGTTTTTCTTAAATACGTCATAGGTTAAAACTGCTGACGTGTCGGTTGAAATTAAAACTTTCATATTGTTCTCCCTTTTGCTAAAAGCAATTAATCTTTTGTAATTTTAAAGTCTTGTAGATTGTTATTTATTAAGGTTAAAGAACGATAAATGCAATCTTTATCTTCTTCGGTTAAACCTTTTGTCGCATCAATAATTGCACAATTTATTTTTTCTGCAATTTCTTTGCCAACAGCCTTTCCACTTTCGGTTAATAAAAGTTTATTCTTGTATTTTTTGTTGATATTGTTTGTGTCAACAAGCCCTTCCTTTTCCAAACTCTTTACCGAACGGGACATAACACCCTTATCTTCATTACACTTTTGGCACAACTGTTTTAAGGTCAACGCTTGCTCTGTGTATAAATAATAAATTGGTGATACGTGCGGGCATTTTAGATTATGTTCTGCCATAATTTCAGTTTTCACTTTTCTAATGTTCCTATTTATCGAGGCAATAAGCCCAGTAAATATCTTAAACTGTTCTTGCATAACTACTCCTAAAATAAAATCTACATACATTTTATGTATGTATTTATTATATCACACGTTTGTTGTACTGTCAACAATTTTATATTATTTAGTAAATGTTTTTAAAATGCATAAAGGACAAGATAACTTGTCCTTTACTTATAGTTTTTTAAATCTTATTCAACAAAGTTTGCAAGCGAAGTTGCATCTAAATCTTTAAATTCTTTTATGAATTGATAAAGGTGTGTTGCAATCTTTTTTGCACCGCCCTTGCTGTTGCTTTCAATGTTTAATGGCAACAATGGGTCGTGCAATGATAACCTTAACAAGAACCAGCCGTTGCCGTTGCATCTGTTTAGATTAACTCTAACGCCTTCGTAATTTTCTTGCTCTAACGCCCAACTTTTTTGGGTTTTTGCATATTCTGTTAATTGGTCAATAACCTTTTGACCGTAAGTCTTAAAGTCATCAACTAAAATGTTCATTCTAAACTCAATGCTTTCCTTTGGCTCTTCAAGCGTTTGGATTAAAGACTCCAATGAATATCCGTCTTTTTTACCACGTGCAAGTTCAATCAAAAGTTTTGTTATTAAATATGCACCGTCATCCAAGAAATAGTTTTCTTTTAATGCACCGTGACCTGAAGTTTCAATAGCAAGTTGGCTATCCTGACCATTGTTGTTTAAGCGGATTGATTCGTTAATAACGTTCTTATAACCCCTCTTAAAGCGGTGATGAACGCCACCCTTTTCTTTAATAAATTTTGCTAACCCTGTTGAAGTTATAGAGTCGGTGACAATAGTTGTCCCTGGGTGTTCTTTAAGCAAAATTGCTGAAAGCATTGCAATAATTCTATTGCGGTTTAATTCGCTTCCGTCAGATAAAACGGCACCTGCCCTATCAACGTCGGTATCGAAGATAATACCAAAGTCGGCATTAACTTCTTTAACAGCGTCAGTAATGCTCTTCATAGCATCTTTATCTTCTGGGTTTGGGATATGGTTAGGAAAACTTCCGTCTGGGTCTAAAAAGCGACTGCCCGTAGTATCCGCACCCAAAGGTTTTAACACCTTGTCAACGTAAAATCCACCAGCACCGTTGCCTGCATCAACAACGATTTTAAAACCCTTCAATGGCTCGTTTTCGCCCGTTGCTTTTCTGATTTTATCAGCAAGAATTTTTGAATATGTGTCCATAAATTCTGCTTGGCAATAACTGCCCTTTTCTAAACCAGTCTTTTCATCGCTTTCAGCAAAAGCAATAATTTCTTTAATATCGCTCTTTTCCAAACCGCCTTGTGCAGTAAAGAACTTAAAACCATTGCGGTTAAATGGCAAATGGCTTGCAGTTATCATAACTGAACCGTCAAACTCATAACCTTCGGTCACAGTTGACATAAACATTGCCGGGGTTGACGCCATACCAAAATTGGTTATGTTGATGCCTTGTTCAACCATTGCTGAACAAATCCAATCGCAAAGTGTTTGGCCTGAAAGTCTTGAATCTCTGCCCACAGCCACTCTCAAGTCTTTCTTACCCGTCTTCTTAATTAGCCATAACGCAAAGCCTCTGCCAATGTCTTTACAAGCACTTTCAGTTAAGTTTACGTTTTGACCTTCAATACCTTCTAATGCAACGCCACGAATATCACTGCCGTTTTGTAATTTTTTATAATCCATTTTATTCTCCTAATACGAATATTAACATTATTTTATCATAATTTAAGTTATAAATCAACGATTTAACTTTCTATCAATAACAACTTTCAAAAATTTCTTTACATTCGCTAAAACCAAGCATTTTTTGGCTTTTAATTGTGCGTGACTTAAAGTTGGTGCATAAGTCGGCAAGCCTATCTTCTTTTCCACCTTCTATGCCGAACTCTCTTAAACTCTTTGGCATACCTAAACTAATGAAAAACTCGCTCATTTTCTCTATGCCTTTTAGCGATGCTTTTTCATCATCTATTTCGTTAACGCCCCAAACGTTTCGTGCAAAAGTTGCAAACCTTGGAAGGTTTGCTTTATAAACGTATTTAGCCCACGCAGGAAACAACACTGCAAGCCCCGCTCCGTGTGCAACACTGTCAAACTCACCGCTTAAAGCGTGTTCAAGTTGGTGTACTGCCAAAAATTCTTCTCTGCCACAACCGGTTAAGCCGTTGTGTGATAGGCTTGATGCCCACATTATAGTTGCCCTTGCATCGTAATCGGTTGGGTTTTCCATAACCTTTTTACCCGCCTCAATAACCGACCTTAATAAACTTTCTGCAATCCCATCTGTCAAAGGGGTTGGTGGACAAAGTGTGAAATATCTTTCCATAGTGTGCGACATTATGTCAACAATTCCACAAGCCGTTTGATATTTGCTTACGCTAAAGGTCAATTCAGGGTTCATAATTGCAAATTTTGGCCTGTTAAATTGGGTTGTGCAACCTTTTTTCTTATTGATTGATAAATCGGTTATAACGGCAGAACAACTCATTTCACTGCCCGCCGCCGAATGAGTTAATATACATCCGACAGGGATGGCGTCTGTTGGCACGGCTTTACCCAAAGCAAAGTCCATAACGTCACCATTATATTTTGCACCAAGTGCGGTGTATTTTGACGAATCGATAGTGCTTCCACCACCAACTGCTAAAATCAAGTCAACTTGATTGTCTTTTGCAACCTTGATAGCATCTCTAACAAATTCTATCTTTGGGTTAGGCTCAACACCACCCATTTTAATAAATTCTATATTGTATTCATTTAACACTTTTATAACTTGGTTAAGCAAGCCGCTTTTAATTATACTTCGCTTGCCATATAGTATCATTATTTTTTTATAGCCCAAAGAGTTTATAATTTTGCCTACTTCTAAATGCTTGTCCCTGCCAAAATAAACGGTTGTTGGCGTATTAAAAGTAAAATCTAACATTTTGCCCTTCTCCTTAATTTCTTAATTCATATTATACCAAAAAATAATGCAAATGTCTTTTAAAAAAATAAAAAAGGCAAATGATTTTTGCCTTTTCTTATTAAAAAATTAAATTCTGTTTACACCTGTTTTTATTGCTGCTTCCTTAACGGCTTTTGCAACTGCTGGTGCAACCCTTTTATCAAATGGTGATGGAATAATATAGTCTGCTTTTAATTCTTCATCACTAACTAAAGATGCAATAGCCTTTGCTGCTGCAACTTTCATTTCTTCGTTAATATCGGTTGCCCTACAATCAAGTGCACCCCTAAATATTCCAGGGAAAGCCAACACGTTGTTAATTTGGTTTGGGAAATCGCTTCTGCCCGTTCCAACAACTGCTGCACCCGCTTCGATTGCTAAATCTGGCATAATTTCAGGGGTTGGGTTTGCCATTGGCATTACGATTGCACCTTTATTCATAGAGCGGACCATATCTTGAGTTAAAAGACCTGGCGAGCTTACACCAACAAAAATATCTGCACCAACAAGTGCTTGTTCTAAACTACCTTTTTTGTTTAATTTGTTTGAAAACTCGGCAATTTCTTCCTTTGCCTCGTTCATACCAATTTCTCTGCCCTTATAAATGATGCCGTGTCTATCACACATTACAACGTCTCTTGCACCCATTGTCATCATAAGTTTTGCAATTGCTTCACCTGCTGCCCCTGCACCACTAAACACAATGCTAACGTCTTCCCACTTTTTACCAACAAATTTAAGTGCATTTATACAAGCAGCAACGCAAACGATTGCAGTGCCGTGTTGGTCATCGTGGAATATAGGAATATCAACTTCTTTATCTTCTTTTAACCTTTTTTCAATTTCAAAGCATCTTGGTGCAGAAATATCTTCAAGATTAACGCCACCAAAACTGCCTGCCAAAAGTTTAACTGTTTGCACTATTTCATCAACGCTTTTGCTTCTAATGCAAAGTGGGATAGCATCAACGTCACCAAAAGCCTTAAATAAAGCACATTTACCTTCCATAACCGGCATACCTGCTTCTGGGCCAATATCGCCAAGCCCCAAAACAGCCGTTCCATCAGTAATAACTGCAACTAAATTGCCTCTGCCTGTAAGTTCAAAAGATTTGTTATAATCTTTATTAATTTCCATACAAGGCGATGCAACACCTGGGGTATATGCCAAAGACAAATCATCTTTATTTTCAAGTTTCATTTTTGTCACAATACCAATTTTACCTTTCCATTCACCATGCAATCTTAACGATTCTTTTGCGTAATCCATTTTGCCCTCCATTAAGAATCATCTTCAAGCCCTTATGCTTAAAAATTTCCTATATCATTATACTATAATAATAATGAAAAAAGTTTATAAATTTTTTCTAACTATTTGCACAAAAAGACACCCGTTTTTTATGGCTTAAATTGAAAAAAGCAAGCCTTTTTAGGGCTTGCTTTTCAATATGTTAATAAAATAGATATTTTATTAAATAAATGCGTGGTAAATTGCGTTAATGCACTTTTCATAATCAGCGTTGCTTACACCGATTATAATGTTTAATTCGCTTGAACCTTGGTCAATCATACGAATATTGATATTCTCTTTTGCAAGTGCATTAAACAGAGTTGATGCCGTGCCTGAACGCATTGCCATTCCGTGACCAACGGTTGCAATTAAAGACATATTTTCGATAACGTGCACGTAATCTGGGTTAACGTTTTCTCTAATTTCGTTCACCATTTCGTTTAATACGCCGTTTTTAAGTTGTTCACTTTCTAAAACAACTGAAAGTGTGTCAATACCAGATGGCAAGTGTTCAACACACACACCATAATGTTCAACAACTGATAATACTTTACGAATAAAGCCAACTTCAGCGTTCATCATAGCCTTTTCAATCAATAAAACCGTAAAGTTTTTCTTTCCTGCAATACCTGTGATAACACTGTCGCCTTCTTCAGCCTTATATTGGTCGTTTGGAACAATCATTGTGCCCTTATCCTCTGGCTTAAAGGTGTTTTTAATGTTGATTGGGATACGCCTTTTCATAACAGGTGCAATTGCTTCTGCGTGCAATACTGATGCACCCATATACGAAAGTTCCCTAACTTCTTTATAAGTGATTTGCTTAATAGCCTTTGCTTCTGGAACAATTCTTGGGTCGCAAACTAAAAACCCGCTAACGTCCGTCCAGTTTTCATACAAGTCTGCCTTAACGCCACGTGCGATAATAGAACCCGTGATATCACTTCCGCCACGGCTGAACGTTTTAATTTCGCCTTGAAAATTCTTGCCATAAAACCCTGGGATAACTGCCCTTTCAACGTTTGCAAGCCTGCTTGCAACCTTATCGTCGGTGTAATCGTCGTTTAATTTTCCGTGTCTGTCAAACCTAACCATTTCAGCACAGTCAACAAACTCAACCCCCAAAAATGCGGCAAAAATTCTTGCACTTAAATATTCGCCTCTAGATGCAGCAAAATCTGCACTCTTTGTTTCTTCAATCGCTTCTTGGGTTTCGCTTAAAATTTCTTCGATATCAAGATTAACGCCTAAATCTTTAACAATTTCGATAAATCTTGCTCTAATTATACTAAAACTCTTTTCGCAAGAACCCGTTTCTAAAACTTCTTGATTACACTTATAAAGCATATCGGTAATCTTAATATCGTCCTTAAACCTTTTACCAGGTGCTGAAACAACAACGTATCTTCTTGATGCATCGCTTTCAATTATATTTTTTGCTTGAGTCATTGCCTTTGCGTCCGCCATTGACGTTCCGCCGAATTTACATACCTTTATCATTTTGTAATCCTTCTTCCTTCTAAATAATATCTTTTCTCTATCCCTTCCCCCATCGAAAAGGTTTTTCTTGGAAAGGCACCGTTTTTAGACACGTACCTAAACAAATCGCCTTTATCGAGTTTTTCAAACAAAATTCCAACAGCATCTTCTCTACCATTGACTAATTTTTGCAAGTTTTCATCACCGTGTACGTAATCAACCGTTCCACCGTTTTCTTCAATGAATTGCTTAATATAAGCGTCAACTGCACGAATGCCTGTTGGCAAATCGCTGTCACCATCTTGGTTTGTTAAAGCCTTGCCGTCATAAACACGCATTTTGCCACCGTTTACAGCCTTTAAGCCTTTTAAGAACTTATCTTTATCAACCCCGAAAACGTATCTATGGATAGGTTCAAAATATATGCCTTCATCATAAACGTTGACAAGTTCAACAAGAGCGTATCTTGCTGGATGAGTTTTTCTTGATTGACAAGGAATTGTCTTTTTAAGGTTATTCCAGTGCGTTTTTGCCGTTGCTAACGAGTGGTTGCCATCGCCAACTGCGAATAAGAACTTATCGTCCTTTCCGTATTTTTTAACAAGCCTGTCCGTGTCAAGCAGAGCATAAAACTTGTCTATAACTTCCTTATAATCATCAATGAAATAGCCTTCAATTTTTCCGCCTTTCATATTAAGGGTAAAGTCGTAAACTTTTTTATATTTTTCTCTATTTTTATAAAGAGTTTCGGTTATTTCCCTATTTTCATCATCGTATAACACCATAATGTGTGGGAATTCAACGTCTGCATCTTTTCTAATTTTTAGTCTTGGTGGGATTCTTTCTTCAATTGTGCCTTCGGTTGCACGAATAAGGCTTTCACTCTTTTGTGAATATTCATATTCTTCAAGGTCAATAGTTGCCATAAGCCCAATTCTACGCTCAACAAAAGGGGTTGACCTTACCGTTAAAATAAAGCCTTTATCAAGTTTAACAAAACTGCCGTCGTTTAAGTAGTTTTTAATATTTTGATTTATCTTTTCAATGCGAAGGTCAGCGTTGTCTTCAAGGTAAATTTCTGGCAAAGTTAAGTCCAAAGTGGTCTTTTTGCCTTTAACTTGGCTTGCAAGTTCGTTCCAATATTCAGGCTCGCTTGTAAACTGGTCACAAGCAATGCACGCCCAAGCAGACATATCTGAAGTGTTTGGTAATAAAATGTTATCTGCAATAAGTACTTTTTTGTCCATAAGTAATTCCTTTACTAATCAATATTTAACACGAAAACGGTAATTACCGCAACCAACAAAGCCAAGGCAATAAAGCCAACGTTTTTCCAAAATGTTTTTGCACCGCTTTTAGTTTCAACGTTTTCGTTTCTATTTTGTTTAATATCCATATTTTCCCCCTACTTGCGTGCACTTTCAAGTTCTTGCCAATAATATTTTGAAAGAACTTTCTTCAATGCTTCGGTATCAGCATATCTGATAATCTTGCCCGCCCTTGCTATTGAAATAATACCCGTTTCTTCTGAAACGATAAACGAAATAACGTCAATAGTCTCGGTCACACCGATGCCTGCCCTATGTCTTGTTCCAAGGTCTTTTGGTATGTTTTCTATATTTTGAGAAAGTGGCAAGAAGCAACCTGCTGCCGTGATTTTTGTTCCGGTTATTATCATTGCCCCGTCGTGAAGTGGTGTTTTTGGGAAAAACACGCTTTCAATCAATTCACTGCTTATATCACTTTCAAGGCGAACGCCACTGTCAAGTATTTGGGTTGGAAAACTGCCCGCTGTTAAAACAAGGATTGCACCCACGTCGTTTTTAGCCATATTTTGAAGTGCTTTTATAATTTCTGCAATACAGTGTTGCACCTTATCTTCGTCATAAGAAATTCCTTCGCCGTGCTTTGCATCCAAAAGTTTGGTGTTTCTTCTTGCCCAAATCAAACGCTTAATTTCAACCGAATAAAGTATCAATATGCCCATAACGAAAATTGCTGGCACGATTAAATAGATTGCACTGTTGATTTTATCCACAAAAGAAATGATAGCACCCGCTATTATCATAACGAACACGAATAAGATTGCCAAAGCCCCCGATTCATTGTCGAACAAAAACTTTATCATATAATAATAAAGCACTGTAAACACGAATATGCTGACAACAATGGCAACTAAACCTTCTGAAGTCATCATATATTGATAAAATTTACTTAATTTTTTTGCTAAATCCATTTCTTCACCTACTTTTCGGTCATTATCTTAAATATTGTTAAATACGAATAACATTCCCCATCAGCCAAGCCACTTTTTATATTAAAGTCTGCCAAGCAAAGCATATCCACCGCATTTTTTAACGCCTTTTTCTTAAACATTGAGGCTTGTTGTTTCATCTTTGAAACTGCAAACTCTTTAACGGCAAACGCCTCTGCGATTTCAGAGTTTGACATATCGCTTATTGAAACGTGCAAAAGCCTTCTAAAATAATTGTAAATATACGAAAGTATCCTACTTGCCGGCTCGCCCTTCCCCGTCATATCACTGATTAAAAGCAACGCCTTGTCAAAATTTTTCTTGCCTATATAATCGGTTAGTTCGTACACTTTATATTCTAAATCTCTTGCGACCAAATTATTGACGTCTTGAATTGTTATTGTTCCGCCACTTTGAGCATATGCTATAAGTTTATGCGTTTCGGTCTTTATTCTTGTCATATCCGAAAGGCAAAACTCGCTTAACGTTTTTGCCGTTTCGCCGTCAATACTGACACCCGATAACGAACATTCAGCCTTTATCCACTTTATTAGCAAACTCGTGTCGGCCTTTGAGCAATCAACCACGCAAACTGATGCAAACTTTTTTAGTGGCTCACAAGGTTTTTCGTTTAAGATGACTAAAATGCTTGTCGATAAAGGGTCGTCTAGATAGCCTTTAAGCCCCGCCTTAAAAACTTCTTGCTTTGGGTAAAACTCTCTAATCAAGGTCATACGCTTTTGGCTCATAAACGGGTAGCCTTCAAGCGACGTTATAATTTGGTTTACGGGCGTGTCTGATTGCAAATTGACAAAGTTTAACGATGGCTCTTGAACAAACTTATTTTTTAAAAGGGAAACGCCACTTTCTCTAAAAAAAGCGTCCTCACCTTCAAACAAATATATGGAATATTCTTGACCGTTATTAAGGCCGTTTTTAAACTCTGTATATTTCAAAACAAACTTCCTCTTATGTATTTTAACACTTTTTATGCTTTTTTGCAACGATATTACTTTTACTTTTTACACTTTTAAGTGAATTTAACCAAGATATTGCCATTATTTACGGCATTTTTATAAATATTACTATATTTATACGATATTGCATGGTCTGGCAAATAAGTGCTTAAAATGCTTTCTGCCCTATCTAGACATATCATTAAATCAAAGCCCGTGCCGATTGGCGTAAAGTTTACAGGGTTTTGCCCAAGCATAGAAAATATTGCCGTTTTCTTTTTGCTTATCTCCCCTATCAAAACTCTTCCGTCTAAACTTGTTTTTGGGTTAAAGTTTTGTATAGGCAAGGTTTGATTATCCAAAAAGTTAATAAGTTGAATTTTTGGGAAAGAATTTTGGCAAACTTGTTCCATAATCTCTTGCCTTTCGCCATAATAGAAAACCTTTTTTACCGAGCAAACTGACAATAATTTTGTTATAAACACTTGCAGGTCAACAGTATATCCACCTAAAAGCACAACGTTATCTATTTCTTTATCGTTAGTCTTTTCCATAGCCCTTTTTAAGCGTGAAACAGAGTAAACGTAATTGACGTCGCTGACCACCAGCGTGTTTTGGTCCTTATACGAAATATAGGTTGCACTTATGGTATCAGCACTGCTTACGTAAATTTTTGCACTGTTATAGTTTAGGTTGTTGACGACTATTATAGATGAAACCATTATCAAAGCCATAACGGTTGAAATAATAGTTTTTGCTTTTATTTTTAGGTTGAAAAAGCCACTTAAAACAAATGCAATTAAATAATAGAAAATTGCCCCGCCACCTAAAACTATTCCGCCAATGATAAAAGTATGATAATCAAAAAGTGTGATAAGATAGTTAAAGAGTTTGAATATGTAATTGGACGGGAAAAGAGTTATGCTTGCAATAGAAAATATACCGCCTAAAACGGTTGCAAATAGCGTTAAAATATAAACGACTGAAACGATAGGTATAAACAGCAAATTTATTGCTACCGATATGGTTGAAAAATACCCGAAAGCATAAAGGCAAATTGGGATTGAAAAGATTTGTGCCGATAGCACAACGCCCAAAGAATTTGCCACCTTTTTTGGCAAGAATTTGAATAGTTTTGCAATAGGTTTTGTTAGCAAAATTATTCCAAACGCAACGGCAAAAGAAAGTTGAAAACCAACGCACAATAATTGCATTGGCGACAACAATAGAATTATGATTGCTGAAAGTGAAAGTGCGGTTATCCCGTCATACCTTTGCCCTTTACTAATAGCAAAAAGTGAAACCACGGTCATTATTGTTGCCCTTATCGAAGATGCCGAAAAAGAACAAACACCACTGTAAAATAAAAGTATTAAGCCGATAATCAAAGTTTTTATTAAATGTGGAATTTTAATCTTTTTGAAAAGCAAGATTAAAACGCCCGCCAAAAAGCCAATATGCAAACCCGAAACGGCAAATATGTGGGCAACGCCAGCATATCGGTATGACGATAACAAATCGTTATCCATAAAACTCGAATCGCCTGTCAATAAAGCAAGCCCTACTGGGTATTCGTTGCTATCAAGCCCGTTTTTAAGGGCGTTGCTTATAAAAATTCTAGCCCTTTCAAAGAAGTTGGGCTGACTTTTTACTATGATGATTTGGCTTGCACTTACGCTAGCATTATACTTGATTTTCTTTTCTATATCGTTTGTGTTGAACCTATCTTCATAGATATGTGTTTTATCATACAAATTAGCCGAAAAAGAAATAGTTTCGCCTAATTCGAGGTCAATTTTGCCATAGACCAAAAGGGAAATTTTATAATAGAGTTTGCCCGTTCTGTTCCCCTTTATCTCTGCGTTTGAAAGGGTTAACTTATAGCCCGTTTCGCTCTCTTTTATGTCGGTGATTTTTGCAGTGACTTCATAATTTCTTCCGCCCAAATTTGCTCTGTTATATCTGTCTAAATTCCAGTTAATATTAAAAGCACCAATCAGGAAAAATGCAATAAAAATTACTGCAAATATTACGTTTCTTTTTATCAGTGTTTTACTAGTAAAAACAGTTAAAAATAAAATTATTGCAAGCAGAAAACTTGCACCTAAAACTATTGCCCAAATTAAACTTTTGTTCACTAAAAAATATGCAGAGCAAATGCCACAGCATAAACTTAATGCAATAAATAAAATTGGTCTAAAATTCAATAGTTTTTTCATTAGTTTATTTTTCCACTTTTTTACTCTTAATTTTATAATAAAGTGCAAAAAAAGTCAATCTATTTCTTGCTAACAATATCGTTTTTGTGCTATACTAATATTAGCCTTCGTGGTTCGATAGGAAAAGCAAAAAAAATCCACAGATATATTAATAGAAAGCCGATGTCTATATTGATGAGTGGTGCTCTTGGCTGTCGTTTATTCCAGCCTTATATTAAGAGATGCAGAAGCAATAAGCACGGCATTCACCTGTTGACAAAACGGGTTATTATTTTCTTTTCCACCGGCCAATGCAGGTTTTTTTTATTTTTAATATAATTTTGTTGCAATAATTTTTTTGTTGTGCTAAAATAACTATCGTTAATTGAAGAATGCACGCCCTCATGGTCAAGCGGTTAAGACGCCGCCCTCTCACGGCGGAATCAGGAGTTCGATTCTCCTTGGGGGTGCCAAACGAAAAAAAAGGATAGATTTTTTCTATCCTTTTTTCGTTTTGTATTCTCGGCTGGAAATCGAACTTGGTTCGGACTTGTTTTAGTAAAAAAAAGTTAGACAAAACGCCTAACCTTTTTAATTTAATCTTTAATCACGTTCAACAAAAATATCGCCTGTTTTAGCATTGATTTCAAGTTCATAAACGTTGTCAGTGCCATCGTAAACTTCTATTACGTAAACGTAATGTGCTTTTTTAACCCTGCCGTTATATTCAAACTCTCTTTCAAACTCAACAATTCTAACTTTGTCTGCATTTACGTTATTATCGTTGTCGATTACCCATTGAGCAGCCATTTGTTTTGCTTCGCTTGCACTTACGTTCAAGTTATCGTTAGCATTGCCGTATGCTGGGACAAAGATTGATGCTAAAACTATGCCGGCAACCACAACTAAAGATGCCAAAACTATTGCCAAGACTTTAATTGTGTCTTTAATTTTAAATTTCTTTACTGCTTTTTGCACTTCTTCTTGTTCTGCCTTAACAATTTTTTCATTAGGATTAACGTTATCCAAAATATCGTTAATAGCCTTTGCTTTGTTCATTTCTGCACGCACGAAATCAATTTCTTCTTGGGTTGCAGTTCCGTCTAAAAATTTTTGATATACTCTTTCAAAATCCATAGTAAATTCTCCTTTATATAATTTCTTTTAACAAATTTTTCAAACTTTCTCTTGCCCGATAAAGTGTCACCTTTATAACGTTTTCGTTTTTATTGGTGATACTTGCAATATCCTTAATCGGTATATTTTCAAAATAAAACAAGGTTAAAACTTCTTTTTGCGAAGGGTTTAATAAAGACATTGCATTATACAGTGCTCTATACTCTTCATCTTTTATCACCTTGTCAACAACCGACTGCCCGTCATCTTTTACAGTTTCATCAAGCACGGTTAAACGCTTGTATTTACGTAAATGTATTAGATATTCGTTTCTGCAAACTTTAATAAGCCAAGGCTTAAACTTTTGTATTTTATAATCGATAGTCTTTATAGCCTTAAAAAAAGAATTTGAAACGATTTCTTCGGCAAGTTTACTGTTTTTTGTCAGAGACAAAGTGTAAAGCATTGCATCATTATAATACTTTGCAAACAATTCTTCAATTTCATTTGTTTTCATAACTTTGCCTCCTTTCACTTATACGATGCCTTAATTTGAAAAAGGTTAACAAAAATTTTTAATAAATTTATTATATCACAATTTTTTTCAATTTCAATAGGTTAAAAATTTATTGTAGAGCAAAAAAAATATGGTTAAAACATTGACTTTATTTAACAATAAATTTATAATTTATATAGTTAAACATTTTTAAAAGAAAATTATTTTATATATGGAGAAACTTATGGCTGTAAAAATTGTTGAAACTTCACTTCGTGACGGGCACCAATCTTTATTTGCAACCCGTATGACGACTGACGAGGTCGTTTCTATGGCGAAAATTTTAGACGATGCCGGCTATTACGCTTTGGAAGTTTGGGGTGGTGCAACTTTTGATGCTTGTATGCGTTTTCTTAACGAAGACCCTTGGGAAAGATTAAGAAAAATTCGTGCAGTTTGCAAAAAGACCAAATTACAAATGCTATTCCGTGGACAAAACATTTTAGGATACCGTCACTATTCTGATGACGTTGTTGATATGTTTTGCAAAAAGTCGATTGAAAACGGTATTGATATTATCCGTGTGTTCGACGCTCTTAACGACATTAGAAACTTGCGTCAAGCAGTTAAATCAACCAAAAAATATGGTGGCGAATGTCAAATTGCGTTGAGTTATACCACTTCACCTGTTCACACCATTGATTACTACGTTAATTTTGCTAAAGAAGTTGAAAAACTTGGGGCTGACTCACTTTGCATAAAAGATATGGCTGGCGTTCTTTTACCAGAAGACGCAACTAAACTTTTCACCGCATTAAAAAAGAACACCAAGTTGCAACTTGAACTTCACTCTCACTGCACGGGCGGTATTTGCGAAATGACTTATATGGCAGCAGTTAAGGCTGGTTGCGATATTGTTGACACCTCTTTATCACCTCTTTCTGGCGGAACGGGTCAACCTTCAACACAAGCGTTTAATTCTGCATTAAAAGGCACCGACCTTGCACCTAACCTTAACGAAGACGTGTTGCACGAGTGCGAACCTATTATGGACAAGGTTGTTTCTAAATATTTATCAAACGGAACGCTTAACCCAAAAGCACTTACCACTAACCCAAACATTTTAACTTACCAAGTGCCTGGCGGTATGCTTTCTAACCTTATGAGCCAACTTAAAGGTCAAAACGCTATGGATAGATATGACGACGTTTTGAAAGAAGTGCCAAGAGTTAGAAAAGAAATGGGCTATCCACCACTCGTTACACCACTTTCACAAATGGTTGGAACGCAAGCCGTTCTTAACGTGTTGATGGGTCGCTATAAAATGGTTGCAAAGGAAATTAAGGATTACTTGCACGGTAAGTATGGTCAAGCACCTGCACCTGTTGACGAGGATATCTTAAAGCAAATTGTTGGCGATGATGAAATTATCACTTGTCGCCCTGCAGACCTATTACAACCAGAATTTGAAGGCTTAAAAGAAAAGTATAAAGATATTGCTAAATGCGATGAAGACGTTTTATCGCTTGCACTTTTTGAAAACGTTGCAACAGAGTTTTTGAAAAATAAATATACTACCGAAAAAGATGAAATCGAAGAATTTAATCTATTTATTTAGGAGTTAATATGGAAACGTTATTATTAAGTTTAATTGACGGGAATGGCAACAACCTTGGCGATGGCGGTTTAGTTTCTATCCTTGCTATCCTCTTGGTGTTCTCTATTCTTGCTATTATTATTGCCGTCACATTTGTTGTGGGTAAAGGCATTGAAAAATATTCACTTAAAACTTCTGAAATCAAAACGGAAGTTGTGGCAACTAAAGCCCAAAGCGAGCAAAAGCAAAACGCTGACCTTTCTGATGAAGACGCAGTTGTTGCTGCACTTGTTGCTTCAATCGATTACAGAAACGAAATTAAAAAAGATATTAAAGTTGTTAGTATTAAGGAGATTAAATAATTATGAAAACTTATAAAGTAAAAGTAAACGGAAAATTATACGAAGTTCAATTAGAAGCAGTTAGCGAAAGCACTGAAACTATTTCTGCACCTGCAAAAGCACCTGCTACCACTTCTTCTGCACCTGTAAGTGCTGGTGCAAGCGTTGTTGAAGCACCTATCGCTGGCAAAGTTTTAAGCATTAAAGTGAATGTTGGTGACACTGTTAAAAAGGGCCAAGTTGTTGCAATTATCGAAGCAATGAAACTTGAAAACGAAATTCCTGCAAGTGCTGATGGCGTTGTTAAGGAAATTTGCGTTTCTGTTGGTGCTGCAGTAAACAACAAGGATAAACTTATTATTTTAGGCTAATTTTTAAGGTATTTAATAATGAACATTTTAGATTTATTTAGTTCCATAATTGATGGAACAGTTATTTCTCAATTTTTCCAAGGCGATGGTTGGATGCGTCTAGTTATGATTTTAATTGGCTGTCTTTTCCTTTTCCTTGCGATAAAGAAAGGCTTTGAGCCTTACCTACTTATCCCTATCGCTTTCGGTATTATTTTGGTAAACATTTTGCCTGAAATTTATGGCACGTTTAACGCTGATGGCGAATTTGAAGAACGTGGACTTTTAGGTTATCTTCATTTAGGTGTTGAATGCGAACTTTACCCTTGCTTAATCTTCTTGGGTATCGGTGCAACAACCGACTTTGGACCACTTATTGCTAACAAAAAGACTATGCTTTTAGGTGCTGCTGCACAAATCGGTATTTTTATCGCTTTCTTTGGAGCCCTTCTTCTCGGCTTTAACTTCTTTGAAGCAGCATCAATCGGTATTATCGGCGGTGCGGACGGCCCAACGGCAATTTTAGTTTCAAACAATATGATGAACGCTATGGGCGGAGATAACGGCGGTTTATTGGCGGCTATCGCTTTGGCGGCTTACTCTTATATGGCGTTAGTTCCTATCATCTTCCCACCTATCATCAGATTGTTCACAACCAAAAAAGAAAGACTTATTAAAATGGAACAACTCCGCCCAGTTTCTAAAACTGAAAAGATTTTGTTCCCTATTATAGTCACTATTACTGTATGCTTGATTATTCCATCTGCAACACCTTTAATCGGTTGCTTAATGCTTGGAAACTTAATCAAAGAATGTGGTGTCGTTCCTAACCTTGTGAACACTTGTGCAAATGCTCTATTATATATTTGTACTATTTTACTTGGTTTATCAGTTGGTGCAACTGCAAACGGCGAAACATTCTTGCAACTTGAAACACTTATGATTTTCGGTCTTGGCATAACTGCATTTATCTTTGCTGCAATAAGCGGACTTTTATTCGGTAAGTTAATGTGCAAACTTTCAAAGGGCAAAATCAACCCTATGATTGGTGCTGCGGGCGTTTCTGCCGTTCCTATGGCTGCACGTGTTGTGCAAAAAGAAGGTCAAAAAGAAGACCCATCAAACTTCTTGCTTATGCACGCTATGGGGCCAAACGTTGCCGGCGTTATAGGAAGTGCTATCGCTGCTGGTATTTTGTTGAGCATTCTTATTTAATATGAAGTGCTTAAAGAGAAAATTTCATTTTGAACAATTAGACTCAACGTCTGCGTTTTTAAAACGTGGACGTTTTTCTCTAAAAAATTTCACCTTCGTTTCATGCGATTTTCAAACTGACGGACACGGAAGAATGGGCAGAACTTGGGTTAGCCCAAAAAATGAAAACCTGATGTTTTCGGTTTTGATTAAAGATAAAACACTTGTCAGCAACTTTTCTTCCCTTTCACTTTTATCTGCCGTTTCAATCCTAAAAGTTCTACAAAAGTTGGGACTTTGTGACATTTCTATCAAATGGCCAAACGACGTTTATGCTTTCGGCAAAAAGATTTGTGGAATTTTGCTTGAAAGCGTTTGTGATGAAAATGAAATGTCAAGCGTTATAGTTGGCATCGGCTTAAACGTAAACACCACTAATTTTGTTGGCGAATATAAAGCCCCTCCTACTTCTATCGCATTAGAAAGTGGGCTAAACTATAATATCAAACACATTAAAAAATTGGTTTTTAAGCAAATAAAAAAAGACTTTATAAGTCTTAAAAAAGGTAAAAACGATTATTTAAGTGTTGCAAAAGAGCATAACTACTTAAAAGATAAAATTGTGTTTGCCGAAATTGACAATAAAAAAACCGAGATAAAAGTTTTAGATATCGAAACTGATAACTCTTTGCTGTGCGAGATAGACGGGAAAACAAAAAATTTGTTTTATGGCGAAATTACCTTTCACATATAATTAAAAAAGTGGCTTTTATTAAAGCCACTTTTTATTTATTCTTCACTGAAAATTTGCATTATTTTCTTTTCTTTTTTCTTGTAATCAGAATACAATTTTTCATATTCGCTTTGTTTTGGCGAATAACTTAAGTTTTTGTTTACAAGTTTTTCGGTTGCCTTTTCCACACTTTCAAAAGTGCCGATACCAACACCTGCAAAGATAGCACTGCCAAGGCACGCCGTTTCGTTTTCTTTTAATGTTATTATTTTCTTTTGCAAAACGTTGCTTTTAATATTGCACCATAATGCACTTCTCGCACCGCCACCCATTGAGCGGATTTCATCAACGTTAACGCCTAAAAACTCAACGTATTCTCTAATCATATATGCAACCGATTCCATAATAGAACGGGCAAAGTGTGCACGTGTATGCTTTAATTCAACGCCAAAGAAAACACCTTTAGCCTTTGGGTTGTTTTCTGGCATAACCGTTCCACAAAGTTGTGGAATTGCAATCAACCCTTCCGAGCCTTCTGCAACCTTTTCGGCAAATTCATCAATTTCTTTTAACGAAAGGTTCTCACAGAAATTGTTTTTGAACCATTCCAAAACTGCACCTGCCGTTGGTGCCCACATAAGCAAGCAATAAAGCCCTTTTTTAACGTAATAAGCCGAAACCTTTAACCCTTCATAATAAGGTGGTAATTTCGAGCAAACGGCACATACTGCAAGTGCAGTCCCCGTCGTTTCACTCATAATGCCTTCTTTTACAACACCTGCACCTGTAATGCCCGCAATTTGGTCAAGGGCACTTGTTGCAACCTTAATGCCGTTATATTCGCCAACAATAGTTCCACTTTCTGTTAAAACAGGAAGTTTAGCCGTTGTTATTCCTAAATAATCTAAAACTTCTTTACTATACTCACCCGTTTTTATATCCATTAAAAGTGATGATGAATATAACGAGCGTGATGCATAAAAATTGCCAGTTAATCTATATAGTATGTAATCTTCAAGCAATAAGAATTTATCTGCCTTGTCAAAAATTTCCGGCTTGTTTTCTCTTAACCACTGTATCTTTGGTGCAGGATAACCGGCTGGAATTTCGGCTTGACCTGTGATATTATACATTTTTTCAAGCCCAAAATGATTTATCATATCTTGTGCTTGCTTTTCTGCCCTATTGTCAAGCCAAATAATAGCGTTCATAAGTGGCTTTCCGCCTTTATCTAAAACGATAAGCGTTTCGCCTTGAGTATCAACTGCCAATGCATCAACAGGGAATTTATCTGTTATTTTCTTAACAGTTGCCGATAAAATATTAAAAAATTCTTCGGCATCAAACTCTATGAATTCGCCTTTTGTTATCAATTTGTATTGTGCACTTTCGCTTGCCAAACGGTTGCCGTTTTCATCAAAAAGGCAGGCTTTAAGTGCTGTTGTTCCAAAATCAATTCCTAATAAATTTTTAGGCATTTTTGCTCCTTAATCATGTAAGATTTCTCCGTCGTTATCTTTTTTATACGTCTTTCTAACCAAAATGTCAATTATGATACATAATACTAACGCCATAACTATCATTAAGGTAATTATCCAATAGGTTGCACCCCAATCTCCGTTATCCTTAACAAATGCTATAATTAGTGGCCATAAACTTGCTGCAATAGATGCAAAAGCGTTTGTAATTGCAATAAGCGATGCAACGTTTATATAGTCTTTTAACTTAAACGCAACAACGTTGTTTAAGATTACCCTTATGCCGTTAGCCAAAATTAAATATATCACTATTAAAGTTAGATAAAGTATTATGTTTGCTTTATAAAATAATGCTAATAAGATTGGTAAAGGCAACAATATAATTAAAAATTTGATTGCTTCTTTTATAAAATCTTTATGCTTTTCACAAGCGTTAATTGTAATCAACGGCCCTAAAATAATGACGATTGGGATAATTGTTGTCACATAAATCGATGCGTCATCTGGAAGAGCGTAAATATCGTTTAACACACGTGTAATAAAACTCATAACGCCATAATAAAGTCCATTTAATATAAGCGAAACTGATAATATAGTTATGTAAAAGGCAACTTTTCTTTGTTTAGATTTTAATAAGTAAATTGGCTTTTCCGTTTGCAATGGCAAAGACTTTTTGTCAACCGTTTCATCGCCATCATTTGCCAACTGTTTATTATCTAATTTTTTATTGATGTTTATAAATCTTGCGATAGTTTTAGTTTGATAAATTAAAAAAACAGTGCAAACTAAAAGCAACCCACCAAACACAAAGTAAGGAACACGCCACAAATTAAAGCCCACAAAAAATGCTGAAACAACGTATGAAACGGCTGTCCCTATTGCATATCCTGACGCTAATAAAGTGCTGGCGGTTGGCAATAGTTTTTTTGGCAAATATTTTGTTAGTAAATAGTTGCAAGTGCAATACATTCCTGCTTGAAACACACCAACTAATGCAAACAACACCCAAATTCCTTCTATACCTGTTGCTAAACCCATAGCGATAGAAACTATTGCTGAAATTGGCACGGTTATAAAAGCATATTTTATTATGTTAATCCTATCCATAATAATAAATAATATTATTTGGACCACACCATACGTAATAAAATAAAAAGTATTTGCAAGTTCAACTTGCACTTGTGTAAGCGACCAAATTTTAAGTATATAACTAATTTCTGCTGCAAAAACACCTTTTGATGCAACGCTTAACACGTAAAATAAAATGCAAGTTAAAATGTATGCTTTACCTATATTCTGCCTTTTGGCTTCTAAATTAGATAAACTTAATCTTCCGCACATAATACACGTCCTTAAAAATCTAGCGTAATAGTCCCGTCCTCATTATAAACAACTGTTGTCTTGTCCATATTAACAACTTTTTTATGTTTAACGTATTCTTCAACTGAATTAAATTGTGGCGTGTAATTTTTAATAACGTTTTGTGCTTTTTCAGCATTGTTTTTAAGCAATTCTCTAATTAAGCCGATTTCAAATGTAGCACAATCTACACATGCTAATTTTGGATTAGTCACGTAAAAATCTCCACCATGGAAAGTTCCTGTCACACCATAAACGTATGCGTGAACTGCTGGAACTAGCGTGCTTATATCACCCATATCGGTTGAAGATGCGAAAAATCCTCTATGGCTTAAAGTTTCTGCACCAAATAATTCCCCAACAACGTCTTCGACACATTTAATCATATCTTTATTGTCGTGCATAGGTTCTGAACCACTTATGTCTTCAATGGTTGCGTTTGCACCAAATGCTGCTGCGATTGATGAAATAACTCTGTTAATTTTTTTGTTCGCTTCTTTCAATGCGTTTACGCTTGCACCACGAACATAACTTTCCATAATAACTTCATCAGGAACAGTGTTAACTGAACTGCCACCCTTTGTTGTTATTGAGTGGAAACGAATTCTATCGTCTTCTTTAAAAGTTTCTCTTAACGAGTTAACTGCGGTAATAGCCATTGCTTGTGCATTTAACGCATTTATGCCTTCGTGTGGGTGTGCACCTGCGTGTGCGGCTTTACCCTTAAAGGTTGTCTTCTTTCTTATAACGCCGTTATGACCTTCAACAACGCCAAACTTATAACCTTCTGGTTGGTCTATCGTTTGGTGCACCATAAACGCAAGGTCAACGTCTTCAAAAAAGCCTCTACTAATAAATTCTGCCTTACCTGATGCAAAATTGATAATTCCTTTGTTAATAAGTTCCTTTCTCTTGCTAATTTCAATGCCTTCTTCTGCTGGAACAAAGCAAAGTTTAATTTTACCACAAAGGCCATCTAGAAGTTCTTTATCGGTAAACGCTTTTGCAACGCCAAGAAGTGCGGCACATTGAGCGTGGTGGGCACAAGAGTGAACTGCACCCGTTTGCTTATCGCTCTCTGGGTGACCTTCAAAAATAACCGAGTCAAGTTCAGCCAATGCTAAAACAGTTGGGCCAGGTCTTCCCGTATCTATAACAGTGTAAAAACCTGTTATGTTTTCAGCCTTTGTCAACTTATAACCCATTTTTTCAAATTCGTTGATTAAATATGCATTGGTTTTGTGTTCAAAAAAGCCCGTTTCTGGCATAAACCATAAATCTCTTTCTGCTTTTAAAATATAATCTGTATGTTTTTCAACAATTTTTGCAATATTTTTCATTTTTAGTTATCCTCATTAAAAATCTAATTTAATTGTTCCGTTATCATTATAAGTGACCATTGTTTTATCTTTAATAACAGAATTTTTGTGTGCAACAAATTCGTTAATAGAATTAAATTGTGGCTTATAATTTGCCATTACTTTTTTTGCTTTTTCAGCATCATTTGATAACAAATTCCTAATTAAACATACTTGAACCACTGCACTGTTAACACAAACATTAATTGGGTCAGCAATATAATAATCTTTTCCGTGAGAAGCACCGCTTGCACCATAAGCATAGCCGTGAACTGCTGGGAATAAAACACTAACGTCGCCCATATCAGTTGATGATGACAAAAAGCCACCTTGCTTTAATGAGCCTTCACCATATAATCCTTCTACAACTTCCTTTACACAATTAATTAAATCTAGATTGTCGTGCATTGGTTCTGAACCTGGCACGTCTTCAACAGTTGCGTTTGCACCAAAAGCAGCCGCACAAGAAGCGATAACTCTGTTAACTTTTACGTTTGTTTCCTTTAACGCTTTAACGCTTGCACCACGAATATAACTTTCAACAATTATTTCATCAGGAACTGCGTTAACAGAACTTCCACCTTTAGTGATTATTGAGTGAATACGGATTTTATCTTCTTCCTTAAATGTTTCCCTTAAAGAATTGATTGTCATATTGGCAGCAGTCGCTGCGTTTAATGCATTGATGCCGTTATGTGGTGAACTTCCAGCGTGTGCAGACTTTCCGTGGAAAGTTGTTCTTTTTCTTATAACGCCGTTGTGACCTAAAACAGTGCCGAATTTAACGCCTGCTGGTGCATTTGGGCTTGCGTGGAACATTAACGCAACGTCAACGTCGTTAAAATAGCCCCTTCTTATAAATTCAGACTTTCCTGATAAATATTGGATAATGCCTTGTTTAACAAGTTCTTTTCTCCTGCTTTGCTCAATACCTTCTTCTGCGGGAACTACGCAAAGTTTAATCTTACCACATAATCCTTCTAAAACTTCTTTTTCTTTTAATGCACTTGCTATACCTAACATTGCTGCACATTGTGCATGGTGACCACAGCAGTGAACTGCACCAGTTTCTTTATCGCATTCTGGATGGGTTGGGCAAATTAAAGCGTCAAGTTCTGCTAAAACTAACACTGTTGGGCCTGGCTTACCTGTGTCAACTACGGTGTAAAAACCAGTAATGTTTTCAGCCTTTGTTAGTTCATAGCCCATTTTTTCAAAGGCTTTTATCATATAATCGTTTGTCTTATATTCAAAAAAACCTGTTTCAGGCATGTTCCATAAATCTTTTTCAGCCTTAACAACCAAATCCGTGTATTTTTGAACAATTTTTTCAATATTTTTCATTTTCTTTATCCTTAATCTTTGATTTTTAAAATCATTTTTTGTCCGTCAAATTCAAAATCAGTTCCGTAAGGGCGTGAAAGCCTATCAACTATATCGTAAATTTTCTTTGCTTCATCACCTTTTGCAATATATGGTAAACCGTTCATATCGCCTTCTCTTTTAAAGCCAAGTGAAACAGGATATAATTCCATAGAAACAAGGTCTTCACCTTCAAACACCATATTTGGTAAAACTGTAATAAAACTGCTTTCAAGTGCTTGTAAACCAATTTTTCCGCCATGTGAACGAGCCATAAGTCCTTCATATGCAGTCGCATTTTCACTGCAACCCCATTTGTGTAAGAAGTCTGCTGGGAAATATTTTACTCTCATACCTTGGTAAATAAAGTCGCCAAGTGAGTAAATAATAGGTTTCCCTTTATAAATTTCAATAGGACGAAGTTGATGTGTGCCACCACCAATCATTGCTGATGCACCTGCATCAATACATGCCATTGATAGTTCTCTAAAATGCGTAGGAACGTTTTCTTGTGATTTTCCTTCCATAGTATGGCAGTGAATTACAACAAAAACATAATCACAAACTTTTTTGGCTTCTTTAATGTCGTTTACCAACCTTTCTTTATCTTTTTGAACGCAAACGGTTACAGGCCTGCTTCCATCATAACAGAAGTTAACTCCACCAAAAACATAAACCCCTTCTGGGTCTGGTTTTACGAAACCGGTTTTAATATTAGCAATACGTTGTGCATTAATATCGCATTTTTCAGCAATCTTTTTTAAGTTTTCATAATCTTCTTTATCAATTTGGAAATATTTTGTATATCCTGCATAGTTTACACCAGGTCTACCTTTCATTTTAGGTGTTGGTATGCCTGCTTTTGACGCATCGTTAAATTGAGTTGTTATTGCAATAACCGCAACTTTCTTACCATCAACTTCTATAATCCCTGGTTTGCTTGCATCCGCAAGGTCATAACCTGTGCCAGAGTGTGCATATCCCCTCTTTTCAAGTTCCTTAATAGTATCTAACATACCATGATAAGAATAGTCCATAACGTGGTTGTTTGCAGTGCCATAAAAGTTAAATCCGTACTTTTCCAAATACTTAAAGTCTTCTGGTTCAGTATTTAGCCAAGTTCCACCTGAATATGCATTACCAAAATCGCCAAACTCTGAAATGTTTGTTTCAAGGTTGGTAATTTTAATATCATTTTCACCGATAACTTTTGCAATTTCGCTTAATTCTGCATCATATTCCTTTGGAAAATCTGCAACAAAAAGTGAATCGCCTGTTCCTGTGACACTCAATCTTTTGCTCATAATATTTCTCCTTTTGTGGCAAATAGCCAAATTTTTATATATTAATTTTTTTAATTTCTTTTCTTTCTAAATCTTTCAACGTCAACGTATTATCTTCTAACAAAATATAACTGTTTGGCGTGTCATTTTTTGGTAAAGATAGCGAGCCTGCGTTCGCAACCACCGTTTCGCCAATTTTTTCTATAAATCCGGTATGAAAATGCCCGTAAATTAATGCATCAAAGTTGGTTTTTGGCATATAATCCTTGTTATTAACGTGGCCGTGTGTTAAATATACCGTCTTATTCCCGCTCATTAAAACCATATTTTCAACAAACGAAAACTCTGAAATCATATTATCAACTTCGCTATCACAGTTGCCTTTAATAACAATTAAGTTTTCCTTAACCCCATTAAGAATTTCAGCAACTTTCATAGGATTATAGTCTTTTGGAAGTTGGTTTCTTGGACCGTGATTATAAATATCGCCAAGAAGTATCAATTTATCAGCGTCCTCTTTATAGCAAATATCCATAAGTTTTTGGGCATAAAATGCCGAACCGTGTAAATCTGATGCTATTACTATTTTCATAATTTTATCCTTTAATTAAATCTAAAACGACTTCTCTTGCAATCATTAATCCTGCCGTTGCAGGAACAAATATCATGCTTGGTGGCGTTCTGTCTAAAGTGTTTTCTTTTGCACAAACGCTCTCTTCTGAATAAACAACTTTTACGTTGTCTATCCCACGCTTTTTAAGTTCCCTTCGCATAACCCTTGCAAGCGGACAACCCTTTGTGTCCGAAACAAAGCCAACTTTAAGTTTTTCTATTTCAAGTTTTCCTGCCGTTCCCATTGAACTGATGACAGGTATGTTTAGTCCTTTTGCCCTTGAAATTATCTCTAATTTGGCACTGACCGTGTCAACTGCGTCAACAATATAGTCATAACCACTCAAATCAAACTGATTGGCGTTTTCAGGCAAGTAAAAAACTTTATAAGTTTCAATTTTTAGGTTTTCATTTATACTTAAAAGCCTATCCTTTATAACGTCAACCTTGTCTAATCCAACAGTGTTTTTTGTTGCGATAACTTGTCTATTTAAGTTGGTTTCATCCACCTTATCGCTATCGAACACGGCAATTCTGCCTATGCCTGAACGAACCAAAGCTTCGGCAACAAAACCACCAACCCCACCGACGCCAAAAACGGCAACCGATGAGGTTTGAAGTTTATTTAACGCTTTTTCGCCTATTAAGTTTTTCACCCTACTAAATGCTTGCATTAAAGTAGTATTATCCCCTTTTTAGCGTTTTCAGTTATAGTTTCATCAGCCCAAACAGATGCTTGAACTTCGCCTATGTGTGCCTTGTTTAAGAAGAACATACATAGTCTTGATTGACCTATTCCACCACCTATCGTGAGTGGTAATTTTCCGTTTACAACGTCTTGACAATATGGGTTTGAAAGTTTTTCTAATTCGCCTTTCTTTTTTAATTGCTTTACTAAACTTTTTTCATCAACCCTAACGCCCATTGAAGAAATTTCAATGGCTAAATCTAAAACGTCGTACCACAAAATAATGTCGCCGTTTAACTTCCAATCGTCATAGTCAGCGGCTCTGCCATCGTGTGGTTTTCCATCGGATAAATCCCAACCGATTTGGTATAAGAATATTGCACCGTATTTTTTTGCTGCGGCACTTTCCCTTTGCTTTCTTGATAATGTTGGGAATTCTTTTTCCAATTCTTTTGTTGAAATAAATGTAATTTCGTCTGGAATTGTATGTGTTATTGATGGATACTTTTTGTTGACCGCTTTTGCAAGTTTTTTAAGGGCTTTATAAATAGCCTTAACAGTCTTTTTCAAATATGTAAGAGTTCTTTGCTTTTGGGAAATAATCTTTTCCCAATCCCACTGGTCAACGTAAACCGAGTGCAAACAGTCAAGGTCTTCATCACGCCTAATCGCATTCATATCCGTGTAAAGTCCTGTGTCTTGACTAAACCCGTACTTTGCAAGAGCCATTCTCTTCCACTTTGCAAGTGATTGGACAATTTCAACGTCCTTTTTTAAGGTTAAAATATCAAACCTAACAGCCCTTTCATAACCGTTCAAGTTGTCGTTTAACCCCGATTCTGGCTGAACAAAAAGTGGTGCTGAAACCCTTGTTAGTTTCAACGCTTTTGCAAGTTCATCTTCAAACGTATCTTTTATAAATTTTATCGCTATTTCCGTCTCTAACAGATTAAGCGTGGATTTGTATTCCATTTATAAACTCCTTTATGCTAAAACACCTTGGTATAATGGATATTTTTTAATTAATTTTTTAACTTCTGCTCTAACGTAATCAAATGCATTTTCTTTTTCATTGATAATCTTTGTGATAAGTTCAGCAATCTTTTCACAATCATCTTCCTTAAATCCACGGCTTGTGATTGCTGGCGTGCCAATTCTAACGCCACTTGTCACAAATGGTTTTTGCTTATCAAATGGAATTGCGTTTTTATTTAAAGTGATATTAACTTCATCAAGCATGATTTCAAGGTCTTTACCTGTGCAATCTTTATCAGAAAGGTCTAAAAGCATCAAGTGGTTATCTGTTCCGCCTGAAACGAGTTTAACGCCAAGCGATAAGAACTTTTCGCTCATTGCTTTTGCGTTTTTCTTAACTTGTTCCATATATGCTTTATATTCAGGCTTAAGTGCTTCGCCAAATGCGATTGCCTTTGCTGCGATAACGTGCATAAGTGGACCACCTTGTGTTCCTGGGAAAACAGCCTTATCAATGATTTTTGCATATTGCTCTTTACATAAAATCATACCGCCTCTTGGACCTCTTAAAGTCTTGTGAGTTGTGGTGGTGACAAAGTCTGCATATGGAACTGGGCTTGGGTGCAAACCTGTTGCAACTAAACCTGCAATGTGTGCAATGTCAACCATCATCATACAGCCTGCTTTATCACAAATTTCTCTAATTCTCTTAAAGTCTAAAATTCTGGGATATGCGCTTGCGCCACAAACCAAAATCTTGGGTTTAACTTCTAAAACTTGTGCTTCTAAATCGTCGTAATCAATCGTACCGCTTTCTTCTTTAACGCCGTAGCCAACTGAATTGAAATATTTACCAGAAACGGTTACAGGGCTTCCGTGAGTTAAGTGTCCACCGTGAGCAAGACTCATACCCATGATGGTATCGCCTGGTTGAAGTACTGCAAAATATACTGCAAAGTTTGCGTTTGCTCCACTATGTGGTTGAACGTTTGCATGGTCTGCGCCAAACAATTTTTTAGCACGTTCAATGGCAAGCGTTTCAACGATGTC